>Ga0208685_1000330_pt1 | contig 17174 bp, 18 predicted proteins | sample EasRivMeERMLT890_FD_187533 | JGI IMG/M metagenome (GOLD analysis project Ga0208685, IMG submission 187533) | Soil microbial communities from meander-bound floodplain in the East River, Colorado, USA - East River MetaG ERMLT890 (SPAdes) (version 2) | ecosystem: Environmental > Terrestrial > Soil...
CGGCAATAGCGGCGACAACCGCCTGAAGGGCGGACTGGGCTCGGACACCTACGTGCACGAGGTCCAGGGCGGCGACGATGTGATCGAGGAAACCGGGCCGCAGGCCGACACGCTGCTCTTCGGCGAGGGCATCACGGTGGACATGGCGCGCGTGAAGCGGCGCCACGACGACCTAGTGGTGGAGCTCTCGGGTGAGCACGGCAGCGTGACGGTGAAGGGTTGGTTCGCCTCGTCCTCGAAGCGCGTGGAGAGCATCCAGTTCGCCGACGGCACCACGTGGAACGAGCAGCAGATCCGCGACCGTACGCAGCAGCACCATGGCGACGACGATTGCGGCTTCCCGGGCCACGGCCACGACGACGACGATGACCATCATCACCGCGCCCACCCCAGCAGCGAGGACCGCGACTCGAAGGACAAGCACGGCGACGACAAGCGCGACCCGGGCTACGCCTGGGGCGGAGGCCGGCGGCGCTTCGACTTCGAGGAGCTGCACGAGCTCCTCGGGCAGGGACAAGGCCGCGCGATGGCGAAGGACGAGATCGCCGCGCGCTGGCGTACGGTGGCCGAGCACGCGCGCTCGCTCGGGGCGTACGACGGCGACGGCGAAGGCGCCTGGCTGCCGACCCACGGCGAGCGCGTGCCCGGCAGCACGCGCTGGGGCTTCGAAGGCTCGATCGGCGCGACCCGCGGGCAGGACACCCTGAAGACGCTCGAAGGGCTGCTGGAGGGCTTCCGCAAGCTATGAAAATCATGCACGACGCTGATCCGGCGGACTTCCAGCCGGCGCTGCTCCAGGTGCAGCGCCGGCCTCCGGCGCCGCTCGGGCGCGGCATGCTGTACCTCCTGCTCGGCTTGGTTGCCGCGGCGCTTGCCTGGGCCGCGCTTGCGCGGCTGGACATCGTCGCCGTCGCCGACGGCAAGCTGGTGCCGGCCGGCTACCTGAAGATCGTCCAGCCGGCCGAGCAGGGCGTGATCAAGGAGATCTTCGTGCGCGAGGGCGAACTGGTGCGCGAGGGGCAGGTGCTGATCCGCATGGACACCGCGCTCCTCGCCGCCGACGGCCGGGCGCTCGCCGCGGAGTACCGGACCAAGCGCCTTGCGCTGCGGCGCATCGATGCGCAGCTCGCCGGCAAGCCGCTGCGCCGCGAGGCCGACGATCCTCGGGCGCTTTACGCCCAGACCGAAGCGCAGCACGCCGCGAACGTCGCCGCGTACCAGAACGCGCTCGCGCAGGAGCGGACCACGCTCGAGCGTGCGCGCCACGACCTCGCCGCGGCGAACGAAGTGCGCGAAAAGCTGCTCGCCGTGCTGCCCCACTACCGCGAGCAGGAGAAGGCGTTCGAGAAGCTCTCCAGGGACGGCTTCGCCGGGCGCCTGCTGCACACCGACAAGCAGCGCGAGCGGATCGAGAAAGAGCAGGACCTGAAAACCCAGGAGTTCACGATCGCAGCGGCGAAGGCGACAATCGCGCAGTCGGAGAAGCGGCTCGCCCAGATCGGCGCGGACTACCACCGGACCCTCCAGGCCGAGCGCGCGGAGGCCGCGCCGCAGGCCGACCGGCTGCGCGAGGAGCTCGCGAAGCAGCAGCACCGCCATTCGCAGCTCGAGCTGCGCGCCCCGCACGGGGGCTCGGTCAAGGACCTCGCCACCCATACGCCCGGCACGGTCGTCGCGCCCGGAACGATCCTCATGACGATCGTTCCACAGGGCGAAAAGCTGAGAGCCGAGGTATGGGTGTCGAACGACGATATCGGCTTCGTGCGCGCGCCGCAGTCGGTCAGAGTCAAGCTCGCGGCGTTCCAGTTCCAGAAGTACGGCATGCTCGAAGGCACCGTGGCGCAGGTGAGCGCGGACGCCACCGAGGCGCCGAACCCGAACACGCGCTCGGGCGGGCTCGCCGGCCGCGACCGCGCCGCCGGCCCGCTCGCCTTCCGCACGCTGATCGACCTCAGGCACCAGGAGCTGGAAAGCGACGGCCATCGCTACCCGCTCGCGCCGGGAATGCAGGTGATGGCCGAAATCCATCTCGGCACGCGCACGGTGCTCGAATATCTTCTGTCCCCCGTGCAGAAGGCGTTTCACGAAGCGGCGCGCGAGCGCTGACGGAGTTTCGTAGCATCGGGGTATGGTTTCCCCCGAGCGCGCGCTCCAGCTCTACCCAGTAGGCCCGCCTTGCGCGGCAGCCGGAGGATGATCTCGGGAAACGCGAGGCACCGCAGCAGGCCGACGATCTGGATCGGAACCAGCACACCGGGTAGCCGCAGCCGAAGCTGATTTTGTGCGTTATGATGGTCGCGCCAACCTTAGAGGAGGAGGGCACATGACCAGAACGTCCCAGCTGGGCGCCGTGGCAGCGGCGCTCGCCTTTACCGCAGTTTCCACCGCTGCGTTCGCGCAGGCCAAGGTGACCTGGAGGATGCAGAGCGCGTTCGGCAGCCAGCTCACGCATCTCGGCACCTCGGCCGTTCGCTTCGTCAAGGACGTGGAGGACATGACCGACGGCAACTTCTCCATCAAGTTCCACGAGCCCGGCGCGCTGGTGCCGACGCTGGAGTGCTTCGATGCCGCCTCCAAGGGGTCGGTGGACGCCTGCTGGTCGCCGGCCGGCAACTATGCGGGCAAGTACGCGGCGCTGTCGTTCTTCACCTCGGTGCCGTTCGGCCCGGGCTTCGGCGAGTTCATGGCCTGGAAGTACTTCGGCAACGGCAACAAGCTGCGCGACGAGATCTACGCCAAGCACGACCTGGTCGCCTTCGACGCCCTCGCCATCGGCCCGGAGACCTCGGGCTGGTTCCGCCGCGAGATCAAGTCGCTCGACCAGATGAAGGGCCTCAAGATGCGCTTCTTCGGGCTGGGCGCGAAGGTGATGCAGAAGCTTGGGGTCTCGACCCAGATGCTCGCCGCTGCGGATATCTTCCCGGCGCTCGAGCGCGGCGTGATCGACGCCACCGAGTTCTCCATGCCCGCCATGGACATCAAGCTCGGCTTTCACCAGGTGGCGAAGTTCAATTATTTCCCGGGCTGGCACCAGCAGACCTCGATCACCGAGATCATGATGAACAAGAAGGTGTTCGACGCCCTGCCGCGGTCCTACAAGAAGATCATCGAGGTCGCCGCGGGTCACCAGCTCCAGTACACCTTCGCCGAAACCGAGGCGACGCAGTTCGGCGTGATGGCCGAGATGCAGGCCAAGCACAAGGTGCAGATCAAGCGCTGGAAGGACAGCGAGCTGGCGGTGTATGAGAAGGCCTGGCTGGAGGTACTCACCGAGGAGTCCGCCAAGGACCCGCTGTTCAAGAGAATCGCGGACGATTACCTGGCTTTCCGCAAGAACTATGACATCTGGGGCTCGTCGCAGGTGCTGAAGCCGACTTACCAGACGCCCAAGCCGGCAGCCAAGAAGTAGCTGGAAAGTCGCCGAGCATGGAATTCCTGCTCAGGCTGGGAAGCAGGCTGGGCAACCGCTATGTGGCGGCGATCGGTCTGATCGTCCTGCTCGGCTTCGGCTACGCCTGGCTCACCGGGCTCAACCCGGCGGCGCGCGGCGAGCTGCTTGTCAAGGCGCGCGAGCTCCTGCCGATTCTGATGTTCGTGACGCTGGGCGTACTGCTGTTTTCGGGCTACCCGGTGGCATTCATCCTCGGCGGGCTGGCGCTGATCTTCGGCCTGCTCGGCTTCCTGCTTGGCTCGTTCAAGATCGTGCATTTCTTCAACTTCGTGCCGCGCATCTGGGGCCAGGCGGCCGAGAACCTGGTGCTGGTGGCGATTCCCACGTTCATCTTCATGGGCGTGATGATGGAGAGGAGCGGCATCGCCCAGGACCTGCTCTACTGCGTGCAACTGATCCTGAAGCGCGTGCCCGGCGCGCTCGCGCTCGGCGTCACCATCATGGGGACCATCCTCGCGGCGATGACCGGCATCATCGGCGCCTCGGTCACCATGATGACCGCGCTCGCCCTCCCCACCATGATCAAGCAGGGCTACAGCCACGCGCTTTCCTGCGGCACCATCGCGGCGGCGGGCACGCTCGGCATCCTCATTCCGCCCAGCATCATGCTGATCGTGATGGCCGACCTGCTCACGGTCTCGGTCGGCAACCTGTTCTCGGCGGCGATCGTTCCGGGCCTGACGCTCTCGGCGATGTACCTCCTGTTCATTTTCTTCGCCGCCAAGCTGAAGCCCTCGCTCGCGCCCCCGCTACCCCCCGACTTGCTGACGGTGCCCAAGGGCAAGCTCGGCCCGCTGCTGTTCCGCGCGTTCTTCCCGCCGGTATTTCTCATTGGCACCATCAAGCTGTCCATCCTGCTTGGCTGGGCGACGCCGAGCGAGGCCGGCGCGGTGGGCGCCGCCGGCGCGATCGTGCTCGCCGCGCTCTGGGGACGGCTCAGCTGGAAGACGATGAACGGGGTCTGCCAGAGCTCGGCGCGCACCATTTCGATGGTGTTCTTCATCATCATCAGCGCTACCTGCTTCGCCTTCGTCTATCGCCAGCTCGGCGGCGACGACCTCGTCGAGCACTGGATCAAGGAAGCGGGCCTGGGCAGCTGGGGCTTCGTAATCCTGGTGATGGCGATCGTGTTCTTCCTCGGCTTCTTCCTCGACTGGATCGAGATCACGCTCATCGTGCTGCCGGTGTTCGCCCCGCTGGTCGCGACGCTCGACTTCGGCGACCACGTGCCGAAGGCCGACATCGTGTACTGGTTCCTGATCTGCCTGGCGGTCAATCTGCAGACCTCGTTCCTCACGCCGCCGTTCGGCTTCGCGCTCTTTTACCTGAAGGGCATCGCGCCGAAGGAGGTGAAGATCCAGAGCATCTACCGCGGCATCATTCCCTTCGTCATCATCCAGCTCATCGGCCTGATTCTCGTCTTGCTGTTTCCGCAGCTCGCGCTGTGGCTGATGCACGCGAGCTACGACAATTGAAGGCCGACGTAGAAATCGGGGCGCATGGGGCACAACAGGGCGGCGAGCTGCCGCGCACGGTGCGCGTCGCTGACCGGCTGCGGCGGTTCGTGGACATCGTCGGCGCCTGCGGCGCCTGGCTGATCGTTCCGGTGGTCGCGACCACCTGCATCGACGTCATCGGCCGCAAGATCGGCTACGAGGACGAGGAAACCGGCAGGATCTACCGCCTGCAGGGGTGGCTGGCGGACAATTTCGGTGCGTTTTTCCAGTCCACGATCCTGCAGGAGCTCGAGTGGCACTTCCACGCCGGCCTGTTCGCCCTGGTCCTCGGCTACGGCGTGGTCTACAACACGCACGTGCGCATCGACCTCATCCGCGACCACCTGGAGTTCCGCAAGAAGGCGTGGCTGGAGTTCGTCGGCCTGACCTTCTTCATGCTGCCGTTCTGCGCAATCGTGATCTATTTCGCGCTCGAGTACACCTACGCGTCGTACGCGATCAAGGAAACCTCGGCCTCAACGGTGGGCTTGAGCCACCGCTGGATCATCAAGAGCGTCCTGGTCTTCGGCCTGCTGGTGGCCGTCGTTTCCGGGATCGCCGCCTGGCTGCAGGTGGCGACCATCCTGTGGGGGCCCCGGGACCTGCGCTTCCCGCTGATGACCCTGGACTGGCCGGAGGTCGATGCCAAGATCGAGGGCAAGCAGCGCGTGCGCCTCGAGGACGACTACGGGCTGCGGCTTTCGGATTCGCCGGCGCCCACCGATCCGGACCTGGCGCCGGGCGCGGGCAGGGCCGAGGCCAAAGCGGCGTCGCCGCCGGTCTGATCCGGCCCATGGACTCGGACTGGGAAAAGCTCGTCAAGCGCTACGTCTGGAACGACGAGCGCACGCCGTATTTCACCCGGGTCGCGAATCTCAGCCGCCGGCAGGCGCACTACGAGCTGTTCGGCTACGCCCTCTTCGCCGGCATCCTGAGCGGCGTACTGTCGGTCGCCGCGCTGTCAAGCGCGCTTCCGCACGGCGATTCGGTCTCGCTCTACGCCTTCACGGTGTGCTGCGCGGCCATTCTCCTCGGCGCGACGCGGCATGCCTGGGCGGCGCTCTGGTGCGCCGGCGCTCCGGCGGCCGCGCTGGGCTACTTCACGCTGTACGGATTCCATCCAGTCCTCGGCGACCCCGACAAAGTCCTGGTCGTCGCTGCCATGCTTTTCTGGCTGCTGTATGCGCTCCGGGTGGTGGCGGTGGCACGCGCCTGGCCGGGACTTGCGGGTCCGGCCGAGCCGGATTGAGCGCGCGCGCCTTTCGTCTGCATGCCTGGGTGTTCTGCACCGGTGTTGCTGCGCTGGCGCTCGCTAACTGGCTGAGCGGCGGTCCGTGGTGGTCGTTCTGGCCGATCGCGGCCTGGAGCGTCGCCTTCGGCGCGCACTATCTCGTTTACAAGGCGCGCACTACGGATGAGCGCTGGGCGCGAGAGCGCGCCGCCGATCTGCGCTCCAAGAGCTACGACGCGAGCCACATCGACAGCATCGAGGAGCGTTACAAGGAAAAGAACCGATGAATGACAAGCCGAACCTCGGGTTCATCGGCCTCGGATTGATGGGGCGGCCGATGTGCCTGCGCCTGCTGGCCGCCGGATACCGGCTGAGCGTCTGGAACCGCAGCGGCGGCAAGCTCGCGCCGGTGCTCGAAAGGGGCGCCAGATCCGTCGCCTCCCCTGCAGAGCTGGCGCGCGCGGCCGACATTGTCATGCTTTGCGTCACGGACCAGCGCGCTGCCGAGGAGGTTCTGTTCGGCAAGAACGGCGTCGTGGAGGGCGCGGCTCCGGGGAAGCTGGTCGTCGACTTCTCCAGCATCGCTCCGGCATCGGCGCGCGCGTTTGCCGCGCGCCTGGAAAAGATCGGCATGGGCCTGGTCGATGCCCCGGTCTCCGGCGGCACTGCGGGTGCCGAGAAAGGCACGCTCGCGATCATGGCGGGAGGCAGGGTCGATCACGTGGAGCGTGCGCGCCCCGTGCTGATGCATCTTGCCCAGCGCCTCACGCGCATGGGTGGCTCGGGCGCCGGCCAGGTCACCAAGCTGTGCAATCAGGTCATCGTCGGCAGCCTGCTCCCGGTGATTGCGGAGGCGGTGCGCCTGGCTGAAGCCGCGGGCGTGGACGCATCCGCGCTGCCCGCAGCCCTCAAGGGTGGCTTCGCCGATTCGGGTCCGCTGCAGATTTTCGGCGCTCGCATGGCGACGCGCACCTTCGAGCCGCCGCTGAGCACCAACTCGATCTTGCTGAAGGACCTGGAGAACGCCGCCGCGCTGGCGAAGGAATTCGGCCTGCACCTACCGATGGCGAGCCAGGCTGCCGAGCGCTACCGGCTGCTAGCCGCGCAGGGCAGGGCGGAGAGGGATCCGGCGGAGCTGATCGACCTTATGCGGTAAAATTCATGGGCATGGCGCGCAGTCGACTGGTTGCCGGCAACTGGAAAATGCACGGCAGCCGGGCTTCGATCGCGGCGCTCCTGGATGCGCTCGTCAGCGAAAACCCGGGTTCCTGCGCGGTGTGCGCCCCGTTCCCGTATCTCGCGCAGGTAGCCGAGCGGCTGCGCGGCAGCGCGGTCGCCTGGGGCGCGCAGAACGTCTCCGAGCACGCCCAGGGCGCGTACACCGGAGAAGTGTCGGCCGCGATGCTCGCAGAGTTCGGCTGCCGCTACGTGATCGTGGGGCACTCGGAGCGCCGGCAGCTCTACGGCGAGGGCGACGCGCTGGTGGCGGCGAAGTTCGCCGCGGTGCGCTCGGCGGGCATGACCCCGATCCTCTGTGTGGGCGAAACCCTGCAGGAGCGCGACGCCGGGAAGACCGAGGCCGTTGTCGGACGGCAGCTCGGTGCGGTGGATTTTGAAAATGCCATATTGGCGTACGAGCCGGTCTGGGCCATCGGCACCGGACGGAACGCGACGCCCGAGCAGGCGCAGGCAGTGCACGCGTTTCTCAGAAAGAAAGTACCTTCTGGGACCCCGATCCTGTACGGGGGAAGCGTGAAGCCGCAGAATGCGGCGGCGATTCTTGCGATGCCCGACGTCGACGGCGGACTGATCGGCGGCGCATCGCTCGTAGCGAAGGATTTTCTGGATATCGTGAAGGCGGCGAAGACATGAGTGGCTTTTGGCTCAACATCCTGATCGTCGTACACGTGCTGGTGGCGCTGGCCATCATCGGCCTGGTGCTGCTCCAGCACGGCAAGGGCGCCGACATGGGCTCGGGCTTCGGCGGCGGCGCCTCCGGCAGCCTGTTCGGCGCCACCGGCTCGGCGAACTTTCTTTCGCGCACCACCGGCGTCCTCGCCACCATCTTTTTCCTCCTGAGCCTTGCGCTCGCCTATGTCGCGACGAAAAAGCCGGTGGAGGGGCCCGGCGGGGTGATGGACGCAGTCCGGTCACGGCCCGCCCTGGAGGAAAAGAAATCGGCCGCAGAAGAAAGCAAACCGAAACCGCCCGCTCCCGCATCTCAGCCGGCGGGGAAGGAAGTACCACAGTAATCTTTTGGGGGATAATCAGGGGTTCCAGAGTAAAACTCGGCCCACGTGGTGAAATTGGTAGACACGCTAGCTTGAGGGGCTAGTGGCCTAAAAAGCCGTAGCAGTTCGAGTCTGCTCGTGGGCACCAAATCTATGCTCGCAGAGTATTTTCCGATTCTGCTTTTCATCCTGGTGGGCCTCGGCGTCGGCGTGGGCCCGCTCGTGCTCGGGAAGCTGCTCGCACCGAGCCGCCCGGACCCGGAGAAGCTCTCGCCCTACGAGTGCGGCTTCGAGGCCTTCGAGGACGCGCGCATGAAGTTCGACGTGCGTTACTACCTGGTGGCGATTCTCTTCATCCTGTTCGACCTCGAGATCGCGTTCCTCTTTCCGTGGGCCGCGGTGATCAACGAGATCGGCTTCGCCGGGTTTCTCTCGATGATGGTGTTTCTGGCGATCCTCACGGTGGGCTTCATTTATGAATGGATGAAAGGGGCGCTCGAATGGGAATAGAAGGCGTCCTGCAACAAGGTTTCGTGACGACGACCGTCGACAAGGTCGTCAACTGGACCCGGACCGGGTCGCTGTGGCCGATGACCTTCGGCCTCGCCTGCTGCGCGGTGGAGATGATGCACGCCGGCGCCGCGCGCTACGACCTCGACCGCTTCGGCATCGTGTTCCGGCCGAGCCCGCGCCAGTCCGACGTCATGATCGTCGCCGGCACGCTGTGCAACAAGATGGCGCCTGCGCTGCGCAAGGTCTACGACCAGATGGCCGAGCCGCGCTGGGTGATCTCGATGGGCTCGTGCGCCAACGGCGGGGGCTACTACCATTACTCCTACTCGGTGGTGCGGGGCTGCGACCGCATCGTCCCGGTCGACATCTACGTGCCGGGCTGCCCGCCGACCGCGGAAGCGCTGCTCTACGGCATCGTGCAGCTCCAGAACAAGATCAAGAGAACGAACACCATAGCGAGATAGGCCAGCCGCCTCGATGACACCACGGCTGCAGAAGCTTTTCGATTCGATCGCGGATCTGAACCCGGTTGAGCGGCTGGGGGAGGTCACCGTCGAGGTTCCCGCCTCGCAATACCAGGCGGTTTGTACCAGGCTGAAAGGCGACGGGTTCGAGCAGCTGATCGACCTGTGCGGCGTCGACTACGGCGCCTACGCCGACAAGCCGCGCGAAGGCCCGCGCTTTGCCGTCGTGGTCCATTTGTTGTCGGTGAAGAACAACGTCCGGCTCCGCGTGCGCACGTTCTGCCCCGACGACGGGTTTCCGGTGGTGGCGTCGCTGGTCGAGGTCTGGCCGTCGGCGAACTGGTTCGAGCGCGAGGCGTTCGACCTCTTCGGCCTCATGTTCGAGGGCCATCCCGACCTGCGCCGCATCCTCACCGACTACGGCTTCGTCGGGCATCCGTTCCGCAAGGACTTCCCGCTCTCGGGGCACGTCGAGATGCGCTACGACCCGGAGCAGAAGCGCGTGGTCTACCAGCCGGTGACGATCGATCCGCGGGAGGTGACACCCCGCATCGTCCGGGAAAAGCACTACGCCGAGGAAAAGGATGGCTGAGATCCGGAATTACACCCTGAACTTCGGCCCGCAGCATCCGGCGGCGCACGGCGTGCTGCGCCTGGTGCTCGAGCTGGACGGCGAGGTGATCCAGCGCGCCGACCCCCATATCGGCCTCCTGCACCGCGCCACCGAGAAGCTCGCCGAGCACAAGACCTACCTCCAGTCGGTGCCCTATATGGACCGGCTCGACTACATGTCGATGATGTGCAACGAGCACGCCTACGTGCTGGCGATCGAGAGGCTGCTCGGCATCGAGGTGCCGCTGCGCGCCCAGTACATCCGCGTGATGTTCGACGAGGTCACCCGCATCCTGAACCACCTGCTGTGGCTCGGCGCGCACGGCCTCGACATCGGCGCCATGACCATCTTTCTCTACTGCTTCCGCGAGCGCGAGGACCTGATGGACGCCTACGAGGCGGTATCGGGCGCGCGCATGCACGCGGCGTACTACCGTCCGGGCGGGGTCTATCGCGATCTGCCCGACACGATGCCGCAGTACGAGGCTTCGAAGATCCACGACGAGCGAGCGATCCGGAAACTGAACGAGAACCGGCGCGGCTCGCTGCTCGATTTCCTCGAGGACTTCACCGAGCGCTTCCCGAAATGCGTCGACGACTACGAGACGCTGCTCACCGAGAACCGCATCTGGAAGCAGCGCACGGTCGGCATCGGCGTGGTATCGCCCGAGCGCGCGCTCGCGCTGGGCTTCACCGGAGCGATGCTGCGCGGCTCGGGCGTTGCCTGGGACCTGCGCAAGAAGCAGCCCTACGAGGTGTACGACCAGGTCGACTTCGAAATCCCGGTCGGGAAGAACGGCGACTGCTACGACCGGTATCTCGTACGCATCGAGGAATTCCGCCAGTCGAACCGCATCGTCAGGCAATGCGTCGACTGGCTGCGCAAGAACCCCGGGCCGGTGATGGTCGACAACCACAAGATCGCGCCGCCCTCGCGCGGCGAGATGAAGCTCAACATGGAAGAGCTGATCCACCACTTCAAGCTCTTCACCGAGGGCATGCACGTTCCCGAAGGCGAGGCCTACGCCGCGGTCGAGGCGCCCAAGGGCGAGTTCGGCATCTACCTCGTGTCGGACGGCGCGAACAAGCCCTACCGCCTGAAGATCCGCCCTCCTGGCTTCGCGCACCTCGCCGCGCTCGACGAGATGGCGCGCGGCCACATGCTCGCGGACGCGGTGGCGATCATCGGGACGCAGGACATCGTCTTCGGCGAGATCGACAGATGACAAAAACAGGGACAGACCACGTTTTTCGGCTTGCATGCTGACCACCGATTCGCTCCGGAAGATCGACCGCGAGGTCGCGAAGTACCCGCCGGACCAGAAGCAGTCGGCGGTGATGAGCGCGCTCATCATCGCGCAGGACGAGAAGGGCTGGCTTTCCACCGAGATCATGGACTACGTGGCGAAGGTCCTCGGCATGCCGGCGGTGCAGGTCTACGAGGTGGCGAGCTTCTACACGATGTACAACCTCAAGCCGACCGGGCGCCACAAGCTCACGCTGTGCACCTGCCTGCCGTGCGGGCTGCAGGGCGCGCTTGCCGCGGCGGACCACCTGCGCGAGCGGCTGCGCATCGACTTCAACGAAACCACGGCCGACGGGCGCTTTACCCTCAAAGAGGGCGAGTGCATGGGGGCGTGCGCGATGGCGCCGGTGCTGCTCGTCAACAACAAGAAGATGCACGACTACATGAGTAACGAGAAGCTGGACCGGCTGATCGAGGAATTGAAGTGATGCTGGATTACGGACCCGACGCGATCCTGATGAAGGGCCTCGACGGCCAGAACTGGCGGCTTGCCGATTACGAGAAGCGCGACGGTTACGCGGCGCTGAAGAAGATTCTCCAGGAAAAGACAAAACCGGAAGATCTGATCGCGGAGCTCAAGAAGTCCGCGCTGCGCGGCCGCGGCGGCGCGGGGTTTCCGACCGGGCTCAAGTGGTCGTTCATGCCGCGCCAGTTTCCCGGCGCGAAGTACGTGGTGTGCAATTCGGACGAGGGCGAGCCGGGCACCTGCAAGGACCGCGACCTCCTGCGCTACAACCCGCACTCGGTGATCGAGGGCATGGTGATCGCCGGGTATGCGATGGCCGCGAGCGCGGGCTACAACTACGTCCACGGCGAGATCTGGGAAGTCTACGAGCAGTTCGAGGAGGCGCTGAAGGAGGCCTACGCGGCGGGGTATGTCGGCAAGAACCTCCTGGGTTCTGGTTTTTCGTTTGAAATGTATGCCGTCCCGGGCTACGGGGCGTACATCTGCGGCGAGGAGACGGCGCTGCTCGAGTCGCTCGAGGGCAAGAAGGGGATGCCGCGCTTCAAGCCGCCGTTCCCGGCGAGCTACGGCCTTTACGGCAAGCCGACCACCATCAACAACACCGAGACCTTCGCCGCGGTGCCGTGGATCCTGCGCCACGGCGCCGAGGCGTTCCTGGCGCTGGGCAAGCCGAACAACGGCGGCACCAAGATCTTCTCCGTCACCGGGCACGTCAACCGCCCGGGCAACTACGAGGTAAAGCTCGGCACGCCGTTCGCGAAGCTTCTCGAGATGGCGGGCGGCGTCCGCACCGGCCGGAAGCTGAAGGGCGTGATCCCGGGCGGCTCCTCGATGCCGGTGCTGCCGGCCGAGATCATGATGAAGACCGACATGGACTACGACTCGATCGCCAAGGCCGGCTCGATGCTCGGCTCCGGCGCGGTGATCGTGATGGACGACTCGACCTGCATGGTGCGCGCGCTCGAGCGGCTGTCGTACTTCTACTTCGAGGAGTCCTGCGGCCAGTGCACGCCCTGCCGCGAGGGCACCGGCTGGCTCTACCGGGTGGTGAACCGCATCGAGAACGGCCGCGGCCGCATGGAGGACCTGGACCTCCTCGACAACGTCTCGGACAACATCGCCGGCCGCACCATCTGCGCGCTGGGCGACGCCGCGGCGCTCCCGGTGAAAAGCTTCATCAAGCATTACCGGGATGAGTTCGTTTTTCACATTCAGAACAAATCCTGCTTGCACGGCGCCGCGGAGCCGCGCTGGGGCCGCTCCGGCTCCCACGTGAAGACGCTGCAAGAGGCCGCCTGATGCCGAAGCTGACCGTCGACGGCACCGAAGTGGAGGTCCCGCACGGCGCGACCGTGATGGACGCCACCAACAAGCTCGGCGTCTACGTGCCGCACTTCTGCTATCACCGCAAGCTCTCGATCGCCGCCAACTGCCGCATGTGCCTGGTCGAGGTCGAGAAGGCGCCCAAGCCGCTGCCGGCGTGCGCGACGCCGGTCACCGACGGCATGAAGGTCTGGACCCGCTCCAAGCTGGCGAAGGACGCGCAGAACGGGGTGATGGAGTTCCTCCTCATCAACCACCCGCTCGACTGCCCGATCTGCGACCAGGGCGGCGAATGCCAGCTGCAGGACCTCGCGGTCGGCTACGGCGGCAGCAACTCGCGCTACACCGAAGAGAAGAGAGTCGTCCTCAGAAAAGAGCTCGGCCCGCTGGTGGCGGCGGAAGAGATGAGCCGCTGCATCCAGTGCACGCGCTGCGTGCGCTTCGGCCAGGAGATCGGCGGCATCATGGAGCTCGGCCTCGCCGGCCGCGGCGAGAACGCCGAGATCGTGTCGTTCGTCGGCCGCGCGGTCGATTCGGAGCTCTCCGGCAACATGATCGACCTGTGCCCGGTGGGCGCGCTCACCTCGGAGCCCTTCCGCTACAAGGCGCGCACCTGGGAGCTCTCGCGCCGCCGCTCGATCTCGCCGCACGACGCGCTCGGCGCGAACCTGGTGGTGCAGGTGAAGCAGAACACCGTGATGCGCGTCCTGCCGCTCGAGAACGAAGACATCAACGAGTGCTGGCTCTCGGACAAGGACCGCTTCTCCTACGACGGCCTGAACTCGCCCGACCGGCTGCGCCGCCCGATGGTCAAGCAGGACGGCGCGTGGCGCGAGGTCGACTGGGAGCAGGCGTTCGACTTCCTGGTGCCGCGGCTGCAGCAGGAGGAAGTCGGCGTGCTCGCGTCTGCGCACTCGACGCTGGAAGAGTTGTTCCTGGTTTCAAGATTAGGTGCGGCTGACTTCCGCCTGCGGCAAAGCGACTTCTCGGCCGATGGCAAGCGCGGCGGCATCCCCTGGCTCGGCATGCCGATCGCCGAGCTGGGCAAGCTCGACCGGGTGCTCGTCGTCGGCTCGTTCCTGCGCAAGGACCACCCGCTGATCGCGCACCGCCTGCGCCAGGCCGCCAAGCGCGGCGCGCAGATCCACGTCCTGCACTCGGTGGATGACGACTGGCTGATGCCGATCGCGAGCAGGAAGATCGTTGCGCCGTCGGACATTCCCGGCGCACTGGCTTCTTTTGGAGAAGTGCTGAAAGGCGGGAACAACGCCGCGGTCCTCCTCGGCAACTTCGCGCAACAGCATCCCCAGGCGGCGCGGATCCACGCCGCCGCCCAGGCGTTGGGGGTGAGAATCGGTTTCCTTGGCGAAGCGGCGAACTCCGTGGGCGGCTACCTGGCGGGCCTGCCGGCGGGCGGGAACGTCGGCGACGTCCTGAAGAAGAAAAACCTGGTGCTGGTGAACGTGGAGCCCGAGCTCGACTGCGCCGATCCGCACGCGGTGCGCCATGCGTTCGAAGTGTCCAACTTCGTGGTCAGCCTGACGGCCTTCAAGACCGGGCTCGAGTACGCCGACGCGCTGCTGCCGATCGCGCCGTTCACCGAGACCTCGGGCACCTTCGTCAGCACCGAAGGCCGCGTCCAGAGCTTCCACGCCGTGGTGCACCCGCTCGGCGACGCGCGCCCGGGCTGGAAGGTGCTGCGCGTGCTGGGCAGCCTGCTCGGCCGGCCGGGCTTCGATTTCGACACCGTCGAGCAGGTTCGGGCGGCGTGCATCGCGGGCAGGGACGTCGCGGGGCTGCTTTCGAACACGATCGAGGTTCAAGCAAGAGATACTGTCGAGAAAGCGCAGGGCATCCAGCGCATCGCGGACGTGCCGATCTACTTCGCCGATCCGCTGGTGCGCCGCTCGCCGCCGCTGCAGAAGACGAAGGACGCGCGGCCGCCGCGGGCGTGGATGAACTCCCGCGTGCTGGCGAAGCTCGGCGTGGCCGCGGGGCAGCCGGTGCTGGTGAACTCGTCGGTCAAGCTGATGGCCGCGCTCGACGACAAGCTGCCCGACGATTGCGTGCGCATCGCCGCGGCGCACCCGGCGACGGCCGGGGTCGGCGCGATGTTCGGGACATTGACGCTGTCGAAGGCGGCGGCCGAGAGGGCAGCCTAGATGGGTAGAGTCGCGTGACGGACTGGCTCGCGCTTCAGTCGAACGCCTGGCTCGGCCCGGTCTGGGGGCCGGCGGCCTACGAGACCGGCATCAACCTCGTCTTCATCGCCGCCATCGTGGCGCCGCTCATGGGCGCGGTCGCCTACCTCACGCTGTGGGAGCGCAAGTTCATCGGCTGGATCCAGATCCGCATCGGGCCGAACCGCGTCGGGCCGGCGGGCCTGCTGCAGCCCGTCGCCGACGGGATCAAGCTCCTCCTCAAGGAGATCATCCTCCCCACCAACGCCAACAAGGCGCTCTATCTCCTGGCGCCGGTGCTGATGATCATGCCGGCGCTCGCCGCCTGGGCGGTGATCCCGTTCGCGCCCGAGGTGGTGCTCGCCGACATCAACGCGGGGCTCCTGTACATCATGGCGCTCTCCTCGATCGGGGTGTACGGCGTGATCGTCGCCGGCTGGGCGTCGAACTCGAAGTACGCCTTCCTCGGCGCGATGCGCTCGGCGGCGCAGATGGTCTCCTACGAGCTCGCGATGGGTTTCGCGCTGGTGGTGGTGCTGATGGTCTCGGGCAGCCTCAACCTCTCCGACATCGTGGAGGGGCAGGCCCGGGGCTGGTTCGCCTCGCAGGGCCTCACGTTCCTGTCGTGGAACTGGCTGCCGCTCCTGCCCATGCTGGTGGTGTATTTCGTGAGCGGCGTCGCCGAGACCAACCGCGCGCCGTTCGACGTGGTGGAAGGCGAGTCCGAGATCGTCGCGGGCCACATGGTCGAGTACTCGGGGATGACGTTCGCCCTGTTCTTCATGGCCGAGTACATGAACATGCTCCTGATCAGCGCGCTTACTGCGGTAATGTTCTTCGGAGGATGGCAGCCTCCAATCGATTCTGTCCTTTTGAATTGGATACCGCCGTTCGCGTGGCTGCTGCTGAAGATCTTCCTGATCGTGACGATGTTCCTGTGGATCCGCGCCACGTTCCCGCGCTACCGCTACGACCAGATCATGCGCCTGGGCTGGAAGGTGTTCATTCCGCTCACGCTGGTATGGATCGCGGTGATCGGCATCTGGATGCAGACGCCGTGGAGCCTGTGGAAGTGAGCCCGCATCTATGACCCGTCTGGTCGATTTTTTCAGGTCCTTTCTCCTGATCGAGCTGATGCAGGGCCTGCGCCTCACCGGCCGGCATCTGTTCGCGCGCAAGATCACGGTGCAGTACCCGGAGGAGAAGACGCCGGCGAGCCCGCGCATGCGCGGCTTGCATGCGCTGCGCCGCTATCCGAACGGCGAGGAGCGCTGCATCGCCTGCAAGCTGTGCGAGGCGGTGTGCCCGGCGCTCGCGATCCACATCGAATCCGAGCAGAGAGCCGACGGAACGCGCCGCACTACGCGCTACGACATCGACCTGGTGAAGTGCATCTTCTGCGGCTTCTGCGAAGAGGCCTGCCCGGTCGACGCGATCGTCGAGACCCGCATCGTCGAGTACCACGGCGAGAAGAGGGGGGATCTCTACTACACCAAGCCCATGCTGCTCGCGGTGGGCGACCGCTACGAGGAGAGCATCGCCCGCGACCGGGCGGAAGACGCGAAGTACCGATAACCGACAACCCATAATCATCAAAAAATAGTGTTCGAAACCTGGGTCTTCTACGCGCTCGCCGCGGTATTGCTGGTGTCCGGCCTGCTCGTCATCACGGCGCGCAACCCGGTGCACGGGGTGCTGTTCCTGGTGCTCGCGTTCTTCACCGCCTCGGGGATCTGGCTCCTCCTGCGCGCCGAGTTTCTCGCCATCACGCTGGTCGTGGTCTACGTCGGCGCGGTGATGGTGCTGTTCCTGTTCGTGGTGATGATGCTCGACATCAACCTCGAGCGCGTGCGCGAGGGCTTCTGGCGCAACCTGCCGCTCGCCCTGGTGGTGGGCGGGAT
>Ga0208685_1000331_pt1 | contig 17149 bp, 19 predicted proteins | sample EasRivMeERMLT890_FD_187533 | JGI IMG/M metagenome (GOLD analysis project Ga0208685, IMG submission 187533) | Soil microbial communities from meander-bound floodplain in the East River, Colorado, USA - East River MetaG ERMLT890 (SPAdes) (version 2) | ecosystem: Environmental > Terrestrial > Soil...
CGACAGCGGAACGATCGACGCGGTGATCGCGGACGAGGTAATGCCCGGCCTGAGCGGCACGGAGCTCGCGCGCGCCCTGCGCCGGCGGCGCGCCGACCTGCCGATCGTGCTGGTGAGCGGGTACACCGGGCCGATGCTGAGCGAGCGCGCCCTCGCCGCGGGCGTCACCGAGATCCTCAAGAAGCCGGTGCAGTCCAGGGAGATCGCCTCCGCGCTCGCGCGCGTCCTGCGCCGCGCCGCCTAGCCGCCTGGCTTCAGATGTAACGCAACGACGCCGGCTCGAAACCCGCCTGCAGCAGACGCGGCCCAGACTGGCAGCATGTTCCAGCCAAGCCTTCTTGCCGAAGCCTCCCGAGACCCCTACGACGGCGTCCCCCTCGGCGTGGAGGCGTTCGTGCCGTTCCTGCATGCAGGAACGCCTGCCGAAAGGAGCGACCATGATGATCGATCTGCAGCGCGGACGATTTCTACGCGTGATGGATGGCGCGGGTAGCACGGTGACGGCGCACGGCGGCGAGGTGTGGATCACCGAGCAGGACAGCGCTCGCGACGTGGTGCTGAGGCCCGGCCAGAGCTTCACATTCGGCCGGGCCGGGCTCGCCCTGCTCGAGGCATTCAGCGACGCCTCGGTCTCGTTCAACCGATAACCGGAAATATTCCACGCGCGCGGTCCGGGCCGCATTGCAGCCGCATTGCAGCGGTAATGCGCGCACGCGTTGGCAGTAACACCCGGGCAATCCGCCTCCCTCATAGTAAGCCTGGCAGTACCCATAACTCACTGAAGGGACCGCATCATGAAACGCCTCGTCCTCGCCCTGTCTCTCGCCACTGCAGCGCTTTCCGGCTGCGCGCAGCTCAAGGAGTGGTACCACGACGCGAACGCGCACGCCGGCGCGAGCGCCTTGGAAGCGCAGAGCCCTTACCCGAAGTCCTCCAGCAACATCGCCGGTAACTAAGACCGTGCGGGCGATCATCCTCGCCGTTGTAGTCGCCCTTGCCGGGTGCCCGATGGACGAGCCCACCCTCGGTGGAACGGTCGTCAGCGTCATGGAAGCCGAGCGCGGCGAAGGCCTCGAGTGGCTGGAGGAATCCGCCAAGCACTACGAAGATCCGCTGGTGCCGGAAGTGGCGTGGAAGGTCGAGGTCCGGCTCGACGACGGCAGCGCCGTGACCGTGATCCAGCCCGGTCCGCGGCGGCATGAGCCCGGCGGGCGGGTGCGCCTGCTGCGCGATTCCGAGGGCGGGTTACTGTTGTAACAGCAGCGTTACCAGAACGACATCGACGGGAAACCCGCCCCGCCCATACTGGCTTCACGTCAAGACGACGCGGCCTCCGGCCTGCAAATCAGGGTTCCCCCCTCCTCCCCCTCCCCTTGGAAGGAATCCTGAAGGCCCGGAGGCTTTTTTTTGCCTAGCGCGACTTCGCGGCCACGATGTCCAGCGCGTCCAGGAACTTGCCCGGTGGCGCACGGCCAGTCACAAACTCCGTTTTTTGCCTATATTCCTCGCGTATGCGCAGAAAACGCTACGCCCGCCGCGAGGACCTCGGCCTGACCCCGGCCGAGTTCGCCGTTCTGAGGCGCCTGAACACGCCGCACAAGATCCAGGCGTTCCTCTACGGCCTGGGGCAGAACTTCGAGCTCGCCGGCGACACCTGCCGCCCGGTGCGCCAGGTCCTGCGCCAGCGAAGGGCGCATTGCATCGAGGGCGCGATGCTCGCGGCCTGCGCGCTCTGGGTACACGGCGACCCGCCCCTCCTCATGGACATGCGCGCGGTGCGCGATTTCGACCATGTGGTGGCGCTGTTCCGCCGCCACGGGCGCTGGGGGGCGATCTCCAAGACCAACGGCATCGGCCTGCGCTGGCGCGACCCGGTCTACGGCAGCCTGCGCGAGCTCGCCATGTCGTACTTCCACGAGTACACCAACCGCCGCGACCACAAGACGCTGCGCGAGTACTCGGTGCCGTTCGACCTGCGGCGCGTCGCTCCGAAGATCTGGGTAGTAGGAGGTGAAAAGCGGGGCTCGAAGCACGCCTGGATCGTCGCCGAGCAGCTCGACGAGCTGCGGCATTTCAGGCTGGTCGACGGCCGGCACCTCAAGGCGGTGATCCGGCGCGACCCGTTCGAGCGGCGGGCGGGCGCGCTTCTTCAGTACCGGCGCCCCCGCGCGTTGCTTGAAAAACTCATGAAGAAGAAGCGCAAGTAGCTACTTCTCTTCCACTTTGCCGATCTTCTCCAGCGCCTTTTGCAGGCGCGCGGCATCGCGCTCCCAGTAGGTGCGGAACGCGGGCGCGTCGAGGTAGTTCACCGGCGTCGCCACCTTCTCCATCGCGGCCTTGAATTCGGCCGAGGTCGCGGCCTCGCGCACCGCGGCGCGTAGCCGGTCGAGCACCGGCGAGGGCACAGTCGCCGGCGCGAACACGCCCGACCAGATGTAGAACTCGGCGTCGTAGCCGAGCTCCTTGAAGGTCGGGATCTCGGGCAGCAGCGGCAGGCGCTCGGTGCTCCAGCTCGCGAGCGCGCGCATCTTGCCACCCTTGATCTGGCCGATCGCGGCCGCCGGCCCCGAGGCGAGGGCGTGGACCTGGCCGCCGAGGAGCGCGGTCACCGCCGGCCCGCCGCCCTGGTACGGAACATGGAACAGCTTGATACCGGCGGCGTTGGCGAAGATCTCCATCGCCACGTGCAGCGTGCCGTACACCCCGGAGGACGAGTAGTTGATCTGCCCCGGATAGGCCTTCGCCGAGTCGACGAACTCCTTCAGCGTCTTCCACGGGCTGTCGGCGCCGACCACGAGCACGGTCGGGTCCGCGGTGATCAGCGCGATCGGCGCGAAGTCCCGCATCTCGTAGGAAGGCGCCCTTCCCTGGATGCGGTCCGACACCGGGAAGATCGAGATCGACGACAGCGCCATCAGGATGGTGTAGCCGTCGGGCGCGCTCTTCGCCGCGGCCGCCATGCCGACCGCACCGCCGGCGCCGGTGCGGTTCGTCACGACGACCGGCTGCTTCATCACCCTCTCCATCTGCGCCGCGAGCGGCCGCCCGACGATGTCGGCCACCCCGCCCGGCGGGAACGGCACGATCATCGTGATGGGTTTCGACGGGTACGGGGCCTGCGCACGCACCGTAGCAACGAAAAACGCCAGTAACAACAGATACCAAGCCCGTGTCATAAGTCTCCTCCTGCGGCGGCAAATATACATGCTGTTACAGATGTTGCACTTTATCGGTTCACTTGCGGCGCCCAGGCGCGTGAAATGCAGTTGCACCTAACGCTCGAAAGGAGCCCGCAATGCTCGCCAAGAAAATCGCTGTCCTGGTTGCTGCCGTAGCGGTGTCCGCCCCCGCGTTTGCCGACCCCGGTAATCACCGCGGCCACGGCTACGGTCATGGCCAACGCGTCGTCGTGCACCAGCCCCACTACGTCGCGCATCGCCCGGCAGTTGTTCATCACTACTATCGCCCGGCGCCGCGCCCGGTTGTGCATCACGTCTATCACCGTCCGGCGCCCCGCCCGGTCTATGTGGTCCAGCAGCACAACCACGTGAACCCCGTGGCGTTCCTCGCCGGCGCGGTGATCGGCGCCGCGATCGTGCACCACGTGGTCACGGGCTACTGATCGAACTCGGCCTTGAAGCCGGGGGGCGGCGAGTAGGCGAAACTCCCGCGCCGAATCACCGCCTCCCGGCCGCCGTGCGCGGCGACAAGCTCTGCTTGTCGCCGCTTTGCTTTTCGGTCGACCTCTTCGGGATCGAGCATCGCAGCCAGCTTGTCGTGGCACTCTTTCCGCACGGCGAGATGGGCCTTGTCGGCTCCCAGGTCCCGCAATTCCTCGGGATCGCTTTCCAGGTCGAAGAGCTCGGGCTGCTCCGGGTAGCGCACGAAATAGACGTACTTCCACTTGCCGTGCCGGATCATGTATTCGCCCGCGCGCGAGGAGGACGCGTGGTATTCCGACAGCACCGCACGGTTGGGTGTTGCATGCAATAGAGAAAACCCCGAGGCTTCGGGCGCCTTCTGGCCGACGCACTCCATGATCGTCGGGTAGGCGTCGACGTGGCTCACGGGCTCACGGCGAACGCCCGCGGGAATGTCCGGGCCGGCGAGGATCATCGGCACCTTGGCGGCTTCTTCGTACAGGACCTGCTTGCCCCACAGCCCGCGCGCGCCGAGATTGTCCCCGTGGTCGGAGGTGTAGAGGATCCTCGTATCTCGCTCGTAGCCGCAGTCCTTCAACGTCCCCAGCAGGTTTCCGATGTTCTCGTCGAGCGAGGAGATGAGGCCGAAGTAGCCCGCCCGCGCCCGCTTCACCGCCGCTTCGTCGGCGAAGTGCTTGTCGTAGCCCGTGTTGTGCGCCTGGTCGCGCACGTACGGATGGACATCGCTTTCCCGGTAGAGCTTCGGCATCGGGATGCGCTCGAACGGATAGCGGTAGTACCAGTGCGGCGGCGCGGTGAGGGGGAAATGCGGCGCGACGAACGACACGAACAGCACCCAGGGCTGGTCGCGGTATTTCCGCGCCTCTTCGCGCAGCCAGATCTGCGCGCGCGAGGCGATCTCGCGGTCGTACCAGGTGTACTCCGACTCGCCGGGGCCGGCGAGTCCGGCGAGCTTGCCGCCGTCGGCGCGCGCCGGCATGTCGTCGCCGCGCAGCAGGCCGTAGAGATCGCCTTTGCGCTCGAACACGTTCATCGGGACGATCTCTTCCGAGAAGCCGTTGTCGTCGTCGGTCGAGCGGAAGTGAAGCTTGCCGACCGAGACCACGTGATGGCCCTGGTCGCGCAGCCGGTGGTGCCAGCTCGGCACGCTGCCGTCGTACGGGTCGGCGTTGTCCCAGAAGCCGATCTGGTGGATGTATTTGCCGACGGCGAAGGCGGCGCGCGCCGGCACGCAGATCGGGCAGGTGGTGTAGGCGTCGGTGAAGCGCAGTCCGCGCGCGGCGAGGCGGTCGAGGTTCGGCGTGTGCATGAGCCGTGTGCCCGAGCAGCCCATCCAGCGCGGGTCGTGCTCGTCGGACATGATGACCAGCAGGTTGGCGGGCTTCACGAAGAGTATTTCTCGATCACCTTGCGGTTGACCTCGATCCCGAGGCCCGGCTTTTGCGGAATCTCCACCCAGCCCTCGCGCTGGCGCAACGGAGTGTCGGTCAGATGCTCCCGGAACGGGTGCGACGAAGTGTCGAACTCGAGCAGGATGTCCCTCGGAAACAGGGAATGGTTCGCCACCGGAATCGCGGCAATCAGCTGCAGCGATGCCGCCTGCCCCACCGCCGAAGCCCAGACATGCGGGTTGACCTGCACGCCGTGCGCGTGCGCGAGCGCGACGATGTGCCGGCAGCCGGTGAAGCCGCCGGCGATGCAGATATCGGGTTGCGCGATATCGACTGCTCTTTTTTCGAGTAGTTGCTTGAACCCAAAAACCGTGTATTCGTTTTCCCCACCCGCAATCGGCGTAGCGAGCGCGCGGCGCACCTCGGCATAGCCGTCGAGATCCTCCTGCACCACCGGCTCCTCGTACCAGCGCAGGCGCCAGCCCATGTCTTGGAGCTCGCGTCCTAGGCGAATCGCGTCGGCGACGCTGTAAGCGTGGTTCACATCGATCATGACCTCGCGGCCCTTCGCCACCTCCTTGATGGCACGCATGACCGCAACGTCGTCGTCGATACCGAATCCGAGCTTGATCTTGAGTGCTCGGAAGCCTGCGGCCGCATGGCCTTCGGCTTCCTGCGCGAGGCGCGCCGCCTCCCCTTTTCCCTTGATGCGGTAGAACCCGGTGGCGTAGGCCTCCACGCGGGTACGGAACATGCCGCCGAGGAGCTTCGCCACCGGCTCCTTGCGCGCCTTGCCCGCGATGTCCCACAAGGCGATGTCCACGCCGCTGATCGCGCCGATGAGCGCGCCCTTCTGGCCGTAGTCGCGCGTGTGGTGGTACATGCGGTGCCAAAGGACCTCCGGCTGCAGCGGGTCTGCCCCGATCACGAGATCCTTCAATGCGTGGCTGACCGCCGCTGCGGCAATCTCCGGCGGCTGCAGTCCCTGGCAGAGCGATTCGCCCCAGCCGGTGATGCCGGCGTCGGTTTCGACTTCGATCAGCGTGGCGCCCCGGCTCGACACCCAGCCCTGCGAGAACGCGAACGGCTGGTCCAGCGCCGAGCGCAGCACGTGCGCCCGGACGTTCGCGATCTTCATGCCATGCCAACCTGTGGACGGCGCGGCACGGCGTCGGCGGGACGGCTGCGGACCATGTCAACCAGGTCGCCTTTGGCTTTCGAGCTCTCGAAGACGTTTTCCATCTCGTGCGGATCGTTGGCCAGGTCGTACAGCTCGCCGGCGCCGGAGCGCAGGTCGAGCGTGAGCTTGTGGCGCTTGGTGCGCACGGTGCGCAGGTCGAGATCGACCCCCGAGCGCGAAGCGCGCAGGTCCCATTCGCTGTAGGCGAAGTCGCGGGTTTCCCGGCCGTCGATCAGCTTGCGCAAGCTGCGGCTGTGCCTGGGCGTGAAAGCGACGCCGGCATAGTCGGCGAAGGTGGCAGGCAAGTCGAGGGTGGACACGGGATCGGCCACGATCTTTCCGCTCGGAACCCCAGGACCTTGCAGAAGAAGGCCAACCCGGAGCAATCCCTCGTACGCCATCGGGCCCTTGAGGATGAGGCCGTGGTCGCCGAGCCAGTCGCCGTGGTCGGTGGAATAGACGACCAGGGTTTCGTCCCGCAGGCCGAGGTTTTCCAGCTCCAGCAGGATCCGCCCGACGTTGTGGTCGATCAGCGAGATCATCCCGTAGTAGTTGGCGATCAGCTCGCGCAGCTGCTGGTCGGTGTGCGCCGGGATGCGCGAGTACTGCTCGCGGATCTTCCTTAGGTGCTCGACTATCTGCGGCTTGCCCTCGAGGCTCTGCCGGTGCCACCAGGGCCGGCGCTCGAGGTCCAGCTTGCGCTCCGGCGGCAGGTCGACCTCGTCCGGATGGTGCAACCGGCTCCACGGCTCGGGCGCGTCGAACGGGTGGTGGGGGTCGGGGAATGAAGACCAGATGCAGAAATTCTCTTTGGAATTTTTCTTGATGAAATCGATCGTCCGGTCCCCAATCCACGTGGAATTGTGGAACGCCACCGGCAGCGCCGAATGGAATGTCTGCATCGCGCTCGAGCGCGGCTCGAGCTGCGTGTCGTAGAGCCGCTGCAGCTCCTCGCCGCGCCCGTCCTGGTGGAACCAGCGCTCGTAGTGCTGGCCGCGCGGCGGCTTCATCACGGGCCAGTGGTTGTGCCCTTCGACCACGAGCTCGACGTGCTCGAAGCCCATGTAGGGGCCCGACCAGTCCGGGTGCTGGTCGCTGTTGCGGCATTCGGGGGTGCCGGTCGCCTTGAAGGTATGCGAGGTCGCGAAGTGCGCCTTGCCGATGTAGCCGGTGCGGTAACCGGCGCGGGCGAAGGCGCCGGCGAAGCCCGCCTCGCCCACCCTGGGGTCGAGGTCGATGCCGTTGTCGGAAACACCGTGGGTGTAGGGCAGCAGCCCCGTCAGGATCGACGCGCGCGAGGGCTGGCACACGAGGTTCGGCGTGATGCACGCCGAAAAGCGCGTGCCTTCGCGCGCCATGCGGTCGAGGTGCGGCGTCTTGACCCTGCGTCCCTCGAAGCCGTAGCAGTCGCCGCGCTGCTGGTCCGAGGTGATGAAGAGGATGCTGAGCCCGCGGCTCATCGCTTACTGGGGCTCCACGCCCGCGGCCTTGACGATCGCCGGCCAGCGCGCGACTTCGGCGCGGATGAACGCGCCATAGGCCTCGGGCGAGGCGCTCGGCGCCACCTCCAGGCCCGCTTTCGTCAGCCGCTCGGCCACGCTCGGATGCTGCAGCGCCTTCACGAAGTGCTCGAACAACTTGTCGATGACCGGCTTCGGCGTGCCGGCGGGCGCGACCGGCCCGAACCACTGGATCGTCTCGTAGCCGGCGAGCCCGGCTTCCTCGACCGTCGGCACGTCGGGCAGCGACGGCGAGCGCTTGCGCGCGGTCACGGCGAACACCTTGAGCTTCCCCGCCTTGATGTGCGGCAGCGTTGGCGGCAGCCCGATCAGGCCGAGCGGCACCTGGCCGGCGACGAGGTCGACGATGAGCTGGCCGCCGCCGCGGTAGGGCACGTGGGTGATATCGAGCCCTCCGGCCTGCTGCTTGAAGAGCTCGCCCGCGAGGTGTTGCGGCGTGCCGGTTCCCGGCGAGCCGAAGGTGAGGTTCGAGCCGGGCTTGCGCGCGAGCTCGATCAGCTCCTTCAGGCTGTTCGCCGGCACCGAGGGATGGCCGACGATGAGGTGGGTGCCGAGGATGGTATTGGTGATCGGCGCGAAGCCCGCGACCGGATCGTGGTTCAGCTTCTTGTAGATCGCAGGCGCGATCGCGTTGGCGTCGGCATACATCAGGAGCGTGTAGCCGTCGGGCGCGGCCTTCGACACGTAGTCGGTGCCGATCAGGCCGTTGCCGCCGGTGCGGTTCTCCACCACTACCGACTGGCCGATGGTCTCCGACATGACCGCGGCGAGCGAGCGCGCGGTCAGGTCCATGGCGCCGCCCGCAGCGTAGGGCGAGACGAGGTGGATCGGCTTCGTCGGGAACTGCTGCGCGCCGGCGCCGATCCAGACGAGGGCCAGGATGGCGGCCGAAAGAATGCGTGGAATGCGTGTCATTCGAGGTTCCTCCCTGCCCGCATCGTAGCGGAATTCGTGTTAGGTTTTGAGCGTTAGCTCGACCAAGGCAGAACCGATGAGGAGCCCATGGACCGACGGAAATTTTTGCTCGCAGGGGCGGCGGCGCCGCTATGGATGTATCCATTCCACGCGCACGCACAGCCCAAGACGATGAAAGACATCGAAGCGCTGCAGAAGAACTGGAAGACCTTCCTGCCCGCGGGAGCGCAGGTTCCGTCAGCGACGGAAGCGCTCAAGCTCTCGAAGGACGAGTGGAAAAAGCGCCTGCCCGATTCCATGGCCTACCGCGTGCTGCGCGAGGAGGGGACCGAGCGTGCCGGCAGCAGCCCGCTGAACGACGAGAAGCGCGCCGGCATCTTCGCTTGCGCCGGCTGCGGGCTGCCGGTCTTTACCTCCGAGATGAAGTACGAGTCCGGCACCGGCTGGCCGAGCTTCTTCACCACCATCCCGGGCGTGTTCGACCAGAAGAAGGATTTCTACCTGATCTACCCACGCACCGAGTACCACTGCAAGCGCTGCGGCGGCCACCACGGCCACGTGTTCGACGACGGCCCGCCGCCGACCAACCAGCGCTGGTGCAACAACGGCGTCTCGCTGAAGTTCATCCCCAAGGACAGCAAGGCCTAGAACCGAAAATCAGGGACAGACCACGTTTTTCGAAGCTGCGCGTCGAGAAAAACGTGGTCTGTCCCTGTTTTCGGGTTGTCACTCCCGGCCCGAGCGCCAGATCCCGTAGACGATCCAAAGGCTGTTTAGAAAAGCAAGTACATAGCCAAGCAGCCCGATCGCGGGCAAGACGGGGATCCCCCAGAGTGTCGGTCCGTCGCGCACGGTGAGGACGATCGCTGAGCCGATGACGAGCGACGCGGTCATGATGCCCACGGTGACGCGGTCGAGCGTGCGGTCGAGCTGGCGGCCAAAGCTGTCGAGACGCTTGAGATCCAGGTCGATGCGCGTCTTGCCGCGGCGCGCCTCGCGCAGGAAACGCGCGAGATCGCGCGGCACGCCGCCGACCACGTTCATGAACTCGGTAACCATGCCGCGGCCGCGGCGCACCAGCTCGCCCGGCTGGTAGCGCTCGGCGAGCGCGCTCTTCACCAGCGGCGTGAGGTGGTTGATGATGTGGAAGTCGGGGTCGTACTGCCGGCCCAGGCCCTCGAGGGTGATGAGCGCCTTGAACATCAGCGACAGGTCCGAGGGCAGCACGATCGAGTGCTGGCGCACGATGGCGGCGAACTGGCGGATCACGTTGCCCACCCGGATGTCCTTGAGCGGCACGCCCTCGTAGTCGAACACCATTTCGTTCACGTCGGCGGCAAGCTTCGCCTCGTCGACGTAGGCGTCCCCCGCCCAGTCGAGCAGCACCTCGAGCATCGGCTCCTCGGCCATGCGCGCCAGCCCGCCGAGGAGGTCGATCACCTGCGCGCGGCGCTGCGGCGAGAGCCGCCCGACCATGCCGAAATCGATCACCACGATGCGGTTGCCCGGGATGTAGAACACGTTGCCCGGGTGCGGGTCGGCGTGGAAAAAGCCGTCGAGCAGGATCATCTTGAGGAACCCGTCGACGCCGCGGGCGGCCAGGAGTTTCTTGTCTAAGTTGGATTTTTCTACTGCAGCAAGGTCCGTGGCCGGGATCCCGTCGACGTGCTCCTGCACCAGCAGCACGTCGCTCGTGTATTCGGGGTAGATGCGAGGGATGACGATATGCGGGTCGCCGGCGAAGTTCTTGGCGAAGCGCTCGATGTTGCGCGTCTCGACGGCGAAATCGGCCTCGCGCTCGAGCGACTTGGCGAACTGCTCGGCGATCTCGGCCGGACGGTAGCGCCGCGCCTCGGGCATCTCCGACTCGATCAGCTCCGACACGCGGCGCAGCAGGCGCAGGTCGGCGTCGATGGTCTCGCGCACCCCGGGCCGCCTGACCTTCAGCACTACCGGCGTGCCGTCCTGCAGCCGGGCGCGGTGCACCTGCGCGATCGAAGCCGCGCCGTGGGCGCGCGTGTCGATCTCGCGGAACACCTCGAACGGCGAGCGCCCGAGCGAGCGCGTGAGCTCGGGCAGCAGAGCCTCGAACGGCACCGCCGGCACGTCGGCGTGCAGCTTCTCGAACTCCGCGATCCAGCGCGGCGGGAACAGGTCCACGCGCGTCGCCATCACCTGGCCGAGCTTCACGAACGTCGGCCCGAGCTCCTCCAGCGCCATGCGCATGCGCTGCGCCGGGTCGAGCGTGACCGCGTCGGCGACCGGGCTGCGGTGCAGGATCTGGCCGGCGCGCTCGAGCACGCCGGCGATGCCGATGCGCTGGACGAAGTCGCCCAGGCCGTGGCGGATGAAGACCGACGCGATCTCGTGCAGCCGCGGCAGCTCGCGCATGATGCCGAGGGTTTGCCGCAGCACGGGCTAGGAAAGTTCTGGAGAAGCCGTCCCCGCGGACGCGGGGACCCAGTTTAAGAAATCAGAAAGCCTGATCAGAACGGTCTTTCCACGCAAGATTCATTTCCTCGATTACCCTGATAACGGGGTCCCCGCCTTCGCGGGGACGACCAATCCGGGCAGGGACGATCATCCAACGCTTCTTCAGAGTTTCCCTGCGCTAAGACTTTCTCTTCCTTTCGGCGGCGGACTTCTCGAGCGCGTCGGCCATGCCGGCGAGCACTCCGCTCGCGAGCTGAGCAAACCGAACGCTGAATTGCCCCGCGAGCTCCATGCCCGAGAAGGTGAACTCCTTCATCAGGTGGGCGGTCTGGCGGCCGGTCTCGGTGCCGGCGTGCGCGGCGCGCTCGACCAGGGCGCGCAGCTCGGGGCGCACGCGCTCGTTGGCGGAATTGGCGACCTGGCCGACGGTGGCGACGAAGTCCTCCTCGATCTTCTTCAGCCCGGCGAGCGCCTGCTTCACCTCGTTGTCGCTGATGCTGCGGCCGGTGGCCACCATCTGTCGCAGCGCCGCCTCGCCGGCCTCGACCGACTTGGTGAGCGCTTCGTCCATCCCGCGGAACGCCTGTCCCATCACCTTGCGCATCGAGCCGCCGCTCGCCGGCGCGGCGGCCGCCATGCCCTCGGTCACGGCGCGCACCACTTCGCGTATGCCTTCGCGGTCGAAGCGCCGGTTCTTCAGCGCTTCGAGGGTGATGTCGCGCATCTGGCGGGCGACGTCCCCGCCGGTCTTCATCGCTTCGCTGGCAGCTTTTCTCAGAGAAGAATCTTCAGCCATGGATGCGTAGGTCCTCTTCCAGTGGCGGCCCGGGGAAATGGAAACGTACCGGCCCGTCGGGCAACGCGTTGACGAACTGCTTGAGATAAGGATCCTCCGACGCCGCGATCTCCTCGGGAGTGCCTTTGCCGAGGATCGCGCCGTCCCCGATCACGTAGACGTAGTCGGCAACCTTGAGCGCCTCCTGCACGTCGTAGGTGACGACGATCGAGGTGAGCCCGAGCGCGTCGTTCAGGCTGCGGATCAGCTCGCCCACCTGGTTGAGCGAGATGGGGTCGAGCCCGGCGAAGGGCTCGTCGTACATCATGAGCTTCGGGTCGGTGGCGATGGCGCGCGCGAGCGCGACGCGCCGCGTCATTCCGCCCGAGAGGTCGGCCGGCATCATCGCGTGCGCGCCGCGCAGGCCCACGGCATGCAGCTTCATCAGCACCAGGCGCCGCAGCAGCTCTTCGGGCAGAGGGAAATTCTCGCGGATCGGAAAAGCGATGTTGTCGTACACCGAAAGGTCGGTGAACAGGCCCGAGGTCTGGAACATCATTCCGATCTCGAGCCGCAGCTTGTAGAGCTCCTCGGTCGAGAGCTGGTGGACATTCTTGCCCTGCACCGTGACGCTGCCGCGCAGGGGCTGGAGCTGGCCGCCGATCAGCTTGAGCAGGGTCGACTTGCCCGAGCCGCTGCCGCCGAGGATTGCCACCACCTTGCCGCGGGGGATGTCGAGCGACAGTCCGCGCAGCACCTCGAGATCGCCGAAGGAGAAGTGCAGATCGCGAATCTCGACGACATTCCCGGCCATGCAAATACTATACGCCGATGCATCCATATGCTGCACTCACGCCCGAAGTCGTTCTCGACGCGGTCGCCGCCGCCGGCCTGCGTCCCGACGGGCGGCTGCTCGCGCTGTCCAGCTATGAGAACCGCGTGTACCAGGTGTGGCTGGAGGACGACGCCTCGGTGGTTGCCAAGTTCTACCGCCCGGGGCGCTGGAGCGAGGCGCAGATCGACGAGGAGCACGAATTCGCCCGGGAATTGGCTGAGCGCGAGATACCTGTCGTCGCACCGATACACAAAGGAAAATTCTCCGACTTCATCTATGCCGTCTATCCGCGCCGCGGCGGGCGCACCCCGGAGCTCGGCGACCCGAAGACGCTGGAGTGGATCGGCCGCTTCCTGGGGCGGATTCATGCCGTGGGCTCGACGAAGAAATTCATCCACCGCGAAGCGCTGACCGCGCAAACCTTCGGCCACGACGCTCGCGCCTATCTGCTGAAGAGCTCGCTGGTGCCGGCGGAGCTGCTCGATGCCTGGAAGGCGGTCACCGAGCAGGCGTTGCAGCTGGTCGATTCCTGCTACCAGCGATGCAAAGCACGCGTCATCCGCCTCCACGGCGACTGCCATCCCGGCAATATCCTGTGGACCCATGAAGGCCCGCATTTTGTGGACCTCGACGACGCGCGCATGGGGCCGGCGATGCAGGACCTGTGGATGCTGCTCTCCGGCGACCGCGCGGCCATGTCGCTGCAGCTGCATCACGTGCTGACGGGCTACGACCAATTCATGCGCTTCGACCGCAGCGAGCTGCACCTTCTCGAAGCGCTGCGCACCCTGCGCCTCATCCACTACTCGGCGTGGATCGCGCGGCGCTGGGACGACCCGGCGTTCCCGGCGGCGTTCCCGTGGTTCAACACGCAGCGCTACTGGCAGGACCGGATACTCGAGCTGCGCGAGCAGATCGCGCTGATGCAGGAGGAGCCGCTCGCGGTCGACTAGGGAAGGCCTAAAGAAGTCGCGGGAACGACGGAAGGACCATTTCTTGCAAGGCATTCGCCATGCCCATCCTCCGCGCCCTGTTGTGCGTCGCCCTGGTCTCAGGCACCGCGCAGGCGCAGGACGCCGAAACTCTACGTGCGCGCCACGCAGCGCTGCGCGAACAGCTCGCCAGCAACCCGTTCGGCCGCCCGCTGCACGTGGAGTCGAGCGCCTCCGGCGGCGCGCACAAGGGGGAGATCCACGCCGTAATCGAGCAGCCCTACGCCGTGGTCGCACGGGCGCTCGCCCGCCCGGGGAACTGGTGCGACATCCTGACGCTGCAGCTCAACGTCAAGGGCTGCAATGCCTCGACGGACGGCGCGGGCGAGACGCTGGCAGCCCTCATCACCAGGAAAGCCCGCGACCCGGCGGACGGCGCGCACCGGGTCGACTTCCGCTACGAGCCGGTCACCGCGAGCGCCGACTACCTGGCCGTCGCGCTCGGCGCGCGCTCGGGGCCGATGGGAACACGCGACTACCGGATCGTGGTACAGGCGGCGCCGCTCGACTCGCAGCGCACCTTCTTGCAGCTGTCTTATGCCTACAGCCTTGGCTGGATGGCGCGCACCGCCATGGATGCGTACCTCGCCGGCGCCGGGCGCGACAAGCGCGGCTTCACGGTCGAGGGCGGCGAGCGCGGCGTTGTCGAGCGCAGCGCGATGCGCCATTACCTCGCGATCGAGGCCTACATCGAGTCGCTCTCGGCTGCGCCCGCGCAGCGCCTCGAGGTGCGCCTGCGCGGCTGGTACGCGGCGATCGCGCGCTACCCGCAGCTGCACGAGCCGGTAGGCGCCGACGAATACGTCGAAATGAAGCGGAGGGAAGCGGGCTAGATCTCAGGGCCGCTGGCCTGCGGGCTCCATGCCCTTCGCCTTGTATGCCGCAGCGGCCGCAGGCGCAGTCACGAACTTGATCAGCGCGGCCCCCGCCTTCGACTCCCTGGCGCTCGTGCCAACCGCGGCGGCGAACTGGATGTAGGCCTGCAGCTCGGCAGGCAGCGGCCCGGCCAGCTCGACCCCGGGCCCGGAGATCGCTGCGATCGCGGCGATGCCGAGCTCGGCTTCGCCCTTGGCGACAAGCACGAGCGTGCCGCCGACGGGGTCGGCCGCCACCGTCGCCTTCAGCTTGGGTTCCATTTCGTTGCTGATTCCGAGGCGCTGCAGCACTCCCCGGAAATGCGTCCCCGCTGTGCCGTCCTTGGAATAAGCGACAGACTTGGCGTTTAGCAGCGTGCGCTTGAATGCTTCGACCGAGGCGATGTCGGGCTTGCGGGCGCCGGCCCGCACCGCGACTCCGACGCCGGCCCGAGCGATGTCGGCGCGCGTCGCTTTCGCCAGCTTTCCGGCTTTGATCAGCTCGTCGATGACGTTCGCATTGGAGATGGCGACGTCGAATGCCGCGCCTGCGTCGATCTCGCGCTTCACGGTGGGCCCGCCCACGTACTTGACGGCGACCTTGTGGCCGCTCGCCCGTTCGAACTGAGCGAAGAGCTCATCCAGCGGCGGCCGGACTCCCCCGGCGCTCAGAACCTGGATCTCGGCAGCCCCTGCGGCGAAGCTTTGCAGGGCCAGAATCAGTGCGAAGATTCTTCCCATCGTCCCCTCCCTAGGTTGGCCAATGCGGCGAATACGTTACGCCTAGCGTCGCTCGAGCGATAGCCCAACGAGAGGCCTCACTGCTCAGCGCTCCTTCGCCCCCGCGTGCAGCAGCGCGAGCAGCTCGCGCTGCCGGTGTCCGAAGCCTTGCTCGATCACCCGCGGCAGCTCTTCGGGGGGCACGGCCTTGCTCCAGAACCAGCCCTGGCCGTAGTCAACGCCGGCGGCGAGCAGGAAGAACGCCTGCGCGGCGGTCTCCACGCCTTCGGCCACGGTGCGCGCCCGCAGCACGTTCGCGAGCGCGACGATCCCGCGCACCAGGCGGTCGGCCGTCGGGTCTTTAAGCAGGTGCTCGACCTGCGAGCGATCGAGCTTGAGCACGTCGATCGTCATCCCGAGGAGCTGCGCCAGGCCGCTGTTCCCGGTGCCGAAGTCGTCCATCGCGATGCGCACGTGGGACTTGCGAGCGCTGTCAAGCGCGGCGCGGCCGGCTGCGCTCAGCGCCTGCCGCTCGGTCACCTCGCAAACCAGGCGGTTCACGCAGGGCGTCAGCCCCAGTTCCCCCACCATCGCGAGGAGCCTGCCGTCGCCGAGCATCGCCGGCGGCACGTTGACGCTCACGTAGAAATCGGGAAAGCGCGCGAACAGCGGCTGCACGTCGCGCTGGATCGCCTTCAGCAGCCGCCACATCAGCTGCTCCAGGTGCTTCGGGTCGCTTTCGATCTCCTCGATGATCGGCCCGATCGAGCGCGCCGGGCCGGCATCGTCGGCGATCCGCGCCAGCATCTCGAACCCAGCGACCGCGCCCGTGCCGAGCGCGACGATCGGCTGGTAATGCGCGACGACGCGCTCGAGCACTTTGGCGAGATCCTGTCGCATCATCTTGGCGCGGGCTCGAACTCGTAGATTCCACCGTCGGCCATCAGGGAAAGGAAAAGATGGCCGTCCTTGATGACGTACGAGCGGATGTACGGCAGCTGCTTGACGATCTGGTCATGCAGCGAGCCCGGCGGGCACATCGCGCGCGTGACCGCCATCGGCCCGAACTCGAGCCGCCCCTTCTCGGGAGACTTCCAGGCGCCGCGGGCGCGGTTGCAGTCGATGCGGGCGCTGACGGTGCCGTCGGCGCCGAACGCGAGGGTGTACTTCGACTTGTCGTCCGGACGAACGACGGTGTCGTCGCCGCCCTGGAACTTCACCAGCTGCCAGGACGTCCCGTCGAGGCCGCCGGCGCCGCCCTGCGGCGCGAGACCCGCGCACCCGGCCAGCAGCGCTGGTACGAACAGCAAGACCGCGGCGATGAATCGATTCACTACCCGAGGGTACTACTAGGCTGCGGCCAGAAAAAGTTCGGGATCGACCGAAACCGCGTTGAGATACACGGAGAAATGCAGGTGCGGCCCGGTGACCCGGCCGGTGGCGCCCACCTTGCCGATCGGGCTGCCGGCCTCCACGACGGCTGCGAGCGGCGCGTCGATGGCGCTCAAGTGGGCATAGAGCGTGAGCAATCCCTGTCCGTGGTCGACGACGATGCTGCGTCCCTGGAAGAAATACTCGCCGGTGTCGATCACCCGGCCCGCGTTCGCGGCGACGACCGGCGTGCCCTCGGGCGCCGCGAAATCCATTCCGCCGTGGCGGCTGCGCAGCTGGCCGTTGAAGTAGCGCTGCAGGCCGAAGGCGCTGCTGCGCCGCCCGGGAGCGGGCTGGAGCATCGCGAGAGTGGCGGGCGCGGAATCGGAGAACGTGCGCAGCACCTCGCGCAGATGCGCGCGCTCGCGCTCGTGGCGCGCCAGATCCTCCGCGGAAAGCTCCACCTGGCCCGGCGGCACCTTGAGGTGCTGCGAGGCGTAG
>Ga0208685_1000332_pt1 | contig 17139 bp, 14 predicted proteins | sample EasRivMeERMLT890_FD_187533 | JGI IMG/M metagenome (GOLD analysis project Ga0208685, IMG submission 187533) | Soil microbial communities from meander-bound floodplain in the East River, Colorado, USA - East River MetaG ERMLT890 (SPAdes) (version 2) | ecosystem: Environmental > Terrestrial > Soil...
GCGGTGCGCCAGGCGCTCGGCATCCGCTATGGCGGCGAGACCGGCGTAACCCGTCCCTTCGTCGGCGGACGAATGTACGCCGTCCATGCGCGCATCCCGGAGTTCTACCGCGCGGTGCCGCACCGGCCGGCGTGGATGAACGTCGCCTTCAACCCGGAGCGCCGCTGCTTCATGCCGGCGGTCGACGGCCGCGGCGAATTCGCTTTCCACACGCAGTTGCATCCTCATGAAAGCGAGAATCAAGTAACGACGGAAGAGGCGATTGCGATGGTCCAGCAGACCATCGGCCTGCCGCTGCGGGTCGAGGTGATCGTGCGCGCGCCCTGGACCGCGGGGCATTCGCTGGTCGCAGAAGAATTTTCAAGAAAAAGAATTTTTGTCGGGGGCGACGCAGCGCATCTCTTCACCCCGACCGGCGGCCTCGGCTACAACACCGCGATCGAGGACGCGGTGAATCTCGGCTGGAAGCTCGCTGCGGTGCTGAAGGGTTTTGCTTCAGAAAATCTTCTTACAACCTACGAGGCTGAACGCCGGCCGCTCGCGCTTCGCAACACCGCCTATGCGAAGGGCTTCGCCGATTCGCTCGGCAACCCCGTGCCCGCGCCCGAAATCGAGGACGACTCGCCCGCCGGCGAAGCGGCGCGCCGCCGCGCCGGCGAGTACTACGCCGCGCACGGGCGCGCCGAATTCAACATTCCGGGCATCACGTTCGGCGGTCGCTACGACGGCTCGCCGGCGATCGTCTCCGACGGCACCACCCCGCCCCCCGACCGTGCGAACGAGTACGTCCCGACCGCGTGCCCGGGCGGGCGCCCGCCGCACCTGTGGCTCGCCGACGGCCGCTCGCTTTACGACGGCTTCGGCTTCGAATGGACCCTGCTGCGCCTGGGCACCGCCGCCGGCACGGGCTTCATCGAGGCGTCGCGGCAGCGCAGCATGGACTTGAAGGTGGTGGATCTGAAGACCCCGGAAAGCCGGGATCTCTACGGCGCCGACCTGGCGCTGATCCGGCCCGACCAGATCGTCGCCTGGCGGGGCAACTCGGATGCGGACGCGGAGGTCATCGTCCGTAAGATGTGTGGCGTTTTTCCTCGTCCTCCCGGCGGCCCGCCCTTACCGTGAACGCTCGTTCCGAAGGGCTGCCCGACAGCCGAGTGCGCATATAGCGCGCCGGGGTCGGCAGACCCATCGGGCGAACCGGGGGGTCATGCCGCGCCCCGCTCGTACCAGCCGCGCGTCGCGTTTACGATGGCCACCACCGAGAGCATTACGGGCACCTCGACGAGGACGCCCACCACGGTGGCGAGGGCCGCGCCGGATTCGAAGCCGAACAACGTGATGGCCGCCGCCACCGCGAGCTCGAAGAAATTGCTCGCGCCGATGAGCGCGGAAGGCCCGGCGACGGCGTGCGCGACCTTGAGCCTGCGGTTGAGGAGGTAGGCGAGGCCCGAGTTCAGGTACACCTGGATCAGGATCGGCACCGCCAGCATGGCAATGACAAGCGGCTGGGACAGGATCTGGCGACCCTGGAACGCGAACAGCAGCACGATGGTGGCGAGCAGCGCCGCCGTGGAGTACGGCTGCATTGCCGCGAGCGCACGCTGTAGCCGCGCCTCGCCGCCGCGCAACAGCGCCGCGCGCCAGAACTGCGCGATGGCGACCGGGATGACGATGTAGAGCAGCACCGAGACGAGCAGCGTTTCCCACGGCACGACGATCGACGAGAGGCCGAGGAGAAGCGCCACGATGGGAGCGAAGGCGACGATCATGATCGCGTCGTTGAGCGCCACCTGGCTGAGCGTGAAATACGGATCGCCCTGCGTGAGACGGCTCCACACGAAGACCATTGCGGTGCAAGGCGCCGACGCGAGCAGGATGAGGCCGGCGATATAGGCATCCACCTGGCCGGCCGGCAGGTACGGCGCGAAGACGTGCCGCAGGAACAGCCAGCCGAGCAGCGCCATCGAGAACGGCTTGACCAGCCAGTTCACGCCCAGGGTCACGGCAATACCGCGCCAATGCTGCCGCACCTGCCCCATGGCAGAAAAGTCGATGCGCAGCAGCATCGGGATGATCATCACCCAGATGAGGATGCCGACCGGGAAATTGACGCGAGCCACCTCCAGGCGCCCGAGGAGCTCGAAGACGCCGGGCAGCCATTGGCCGAGCGCCACGCCGGCCACGATGCAGAGGAACACCCAGAGCGTCAGCCAGCGCTCGAAAGATCCCAGGGCCTGCGCGGCCGGCGCGGGCGCGACGCCCGCTTGCGCGCTCACAGGCGCTTCTCTGCCGCCGGACTCCGGCCGATCTCGTCGAGCTTTTTCTGCAGCACCAGACGGTCCAGCTTGTCGAGCGGCAAGCTGAGGAACAGGTTGATCCGCGCCGACAGCTCGGTGAACGCGCGCAGGAACGCCCTGCGCTTGTCCTGTTCGGAGCCGCCCGCCGCTGCCGGGTCGGCGATTCCCCAGTGCGCGCTGATCGGCTGCCCGGGCCACACCGGGCATACTTCGCCGGCCGCGTTGTCGCATACCGTGAATACGAAATCGAGCTTGGGCGCGCCCGGTTTCGCAAATTCGTCCCAGCTCTTGGATCGCAGCCCTGCTGCGGAAAAGCGGTTCTTTTCGATCAGTTCCAGCGCGAAAGGGTTGACCTTTCCGGTCGGCTGGCTGCCGGCGCTGTAAGCGACGAACCGGCCCCTGCCCGCGGTGCTCAGATACGCCTCGGCGAGGATCGACCGCGCCGAGTTGCCGGTGCACAGGAACAGGACGTTGAAGACCTTCATGCCGGGCCGCAGCACGCGGCCTTTCCGGCGTTCTTGGTTTCGGCCGCGCGCGAGCGCGTGTCCTGGCCGTACACCGGCACTGAATCCAGCGTGTGGAACGATTCCCAGGCGATGCCTTGCGGATCGATCGTCCAGTACTTGTCGCTCTTCGCGTAGCAGCACGAAGCGCCTTTCTGCGCCGTGATCGCGACATCGGCTTGCGCGAGGCGGCTGCCGAGATCCTCGAGCTCGCCCGCGTTTTCCGCCTGGATCCCGAGGTGATCGAGCCCCGCCTTGCCGCCACGCGTGGAGATCGCGAAGTTGACGCGCGGATCGTCCAGCATCCACTTGGCATAGTCGTCCTTCTTCACCACCGGCTCCGCCGCGAACAACGCGGAATAAAAGCGAATGCTCTGCTTGAGGTCATGCACGGCGACGTGTACGTGTAGGCGCTTCATTTTCATTTCCTTTCGTGGTTCCGGGTTGGCACGCGGCGGGCGCGCACGCAGCGCCACCGCAGCAGTTCTCGGTTAGAAACGTCACCAAGGCGTTCATGTTTTGGAAGCTCGCGGTGTAAATCACGAAGCGACCTTCCTGCCGGCTCTGAGCGAGTCGCGCGCGCGTCAAACCCGCCAGGTGAAAAGACAGTGTGGCCGGCGGCAAATCGAGCCTCTCGCCGATCGCCCCGGCGGCGAGCCCGGCGGGGCCCGCCTGCACCAGCAGCCGGAAAATGGCGAGGCGGGACTCTTGCGCCAGGGCTGAGAGGGCTTGGACAGCTTGCATCGTTTCCATGATTCTGGAATTATGGAAATGACGCCGTTTGTTTGTCAAGCCCTCGGCCGCCGATAGGCTATTTCATTGATTTGAAGAAGCTCTTTTGACCGGAATGATCGTCAAAACCAGGAAAGCGGCGACGCCCAGACCGGCCGTCACGGCCAGCGATGCCGTCCCATAGCGCGCTAGCAGCAGGTCGAAGAGAAAAGGCGCGCTCGCCGAGAGCAGCCTGGCCGGCGCCATCAGGAAGCCCTGTCTCAATCCATAGCCGGCAGCGCCGAAGAGCGCGAGCGGAAGCGTGCCGATCGAGATCGTCATCACACCATTGCCCGCGCCGTGCACGACCGCGAACGCAGTCGCGGCTGGGGAGCCCGCGGCGATCAATCCGGCAGCGCCGATTGGATGGGCGAGCGTGGCGATGCGCGCGGAAACGATTGGGTGGACGTGGCGCATCAGCCAGAACTCGAGAACGCGCGCCCCGACCTGGGCCGGGCCGACCAGCGCCGCAGCGGCCACCGCCGTCGCCAGGCTTGCGCCGGATTCCTGCAGGACTCGGGGAAGATGCGCCGCCATGGCAGTGCTGGAGAACCAGGTCGCCGCGAAGACGAACGAAAGGCCTGCCATCAGTACGAGTCGACCCCGCTCGACCGCTTCCGAGGCGCTCGGCTGCGGCGCCTTGTCGGCGGCGCGCCGCGCCGGCAACAGGAGATTGATCGGCAGGCCGATCGCGAGATGCGCGAGCGCCCAGACGTAGCAGGTCGCGCGCCACCCCAGCGTCACGTCCATGTACGCCGAAAGCGGCCAGCAGACGGTGCTGGCGAATCCCGCGATCAGGGTGATGCCGGTGATCGAGCGGCGCGCTTCGCGTCCGTAGATTCCGGCGAGGGTAGAGAACGCCGCCTCGTACAAACCTGCGCTCATGCCGATACCGATGACGAGCCAGCTCGCAAAGAGGGACACGACCCCGGCGGAGGTGCCCAGCATCGCGAGTCCCGCGGCGAACACAAGGTTGGAAGCGGGCAGCACTCGGCGCCCGCCGTAGAGGTCGATCAGCCGGCCCGCCGCCGGCCCGAGGAACGCGGAGACGAGCAGCCCGGCGGAAAACGCCGTGAACACCCACGCCGTGGCCAGGCCGAGCTCGGCCGCCATCGCGTTCGCGAGAATCGCCGGAAGGTAGTACGTCGATCCCCAGGCCAGCGTTTGCGCCAGCCCGAGCGCGATCACTACATGGGCGGGCTTGCTCAGCGCGCCGCTTGCTTCACGGCATCCGCGATGCTTTTCGCCGCGGATTCGATCGCATCGCGCGGCTCGCCCTCCACCATCACGCGCAGCACCGGCTCGGTGCCCGAGGGCCGCAGGAGCACGCGGCCCTTGCCGTTGAGCGATTGCTCGGCGTCTGCATGCGCTTTTCTTATTCCTTCATGTTTATCCCACTGGAACCCGCGCGGCACCGCCACGTTCAGAAGCACCTGCGGGAACATGACCAGGTCCGCGGTGAGCTCCGCCAGCGAGCGGCCCGACTCGCGCATGGCGTGCAGGACCTGCAGCGCGGACACGATGCCGTCGCCGGTGGTGTGCTTGTCGAGGCAGATGACGTGGCCCGAGTTTTCGCCGCCGAGCTCCCAGCCCTTTTCGCGCATCATCTCGAGCACGTAGCGGTCGCCGACCTTCGCGCGGCCGAAAGCGATGCCGAGCCGCGCCATCGCCTTCTCGAAGGCGAAGTTGGTCATCAGCGTGCCCGCGACGCCATTCGGCTTGCCGCTGGTCCGCCGACCTTTCGCGCGGTGGTTGGCGATCACGTAGAGCAGCTGGTCGCCGTCGTAGCGCTGTCCCGCGCTGTCGACCATCAGCACGCGATCGGCGTCGCCGTCGAGGGCAATCCCCAGGTCGGCCCGCTCATCCTTCACCTGGCGCTGGAGGGCCGCCGGCGAAGTCGCGCCCAAGCGGTCGTTGATGTTCATGCCATCGGGCTTGACCCCGATGGCGCTCACGTCGGCGCCGAGCTCGTGGAACACGTGCGGCGCGACGTTGTACGCGGCGCCGTGGGCGCAGTCGAGCACGATGCGCATGTCCTTCAGGTCGAGCTGCGACGGAAAAGTGGACTTGCAGAATTCGATGTAGCGCCCCCCGGCATCGTCCACGCGCCAGACCTTGCCCAGCCGGCCGGCCTCGTTGCAGCCCATCGGCTGCTCCATCTGCGCCTCGATCTCGGCCTCGAGGTCGTCGGGCAGCTTGAAGCCGTCGCCGGAGAAGATCTTGATGCCGTTGTCGGGGTACGGGTTGTGCGAAGCGCTGATGACGATCCCGGCCGAAAGCCGCAGGGCGCGCGCGAGATAAGCGACCGCCGGCGTGGGGATCGGGCCGCACATGTGGACATCGACGCCCGCGGCCGAAAGCCCGGCCTCCAGCGCCGCCTCGATCATGTAGCCGGAGATGCGCGTGTCCTTGCCGATGCACACCGCCGGATGCTTGTCCTGCCCGCGCGTCTCCCTCTCGGCGAGAACCAGGCCCGCGGCATAGCCGAAGCGCAGGACGAACTCCGGCGTCATGGGGCTCTGCCCCACCGTGCCGCGAACACCGTCCGTGCCGAAGTACTTTCTCATGCGTTGTAGGCCTGCCAGACTGCCAACACGTCTCGGGTCTCCTTCACGTCGTGGACGCGCAGTATTGTCGCGCCGCGCTGCAACGCGAGCAAAGCCATCGCCAGGCTGCCGGCCAGCCGCTCGTCGACGGCGCGCCCGGTGATCTTGCCCAGCGTCGACTTGCGCGAGAGACCGACGAGGATCGGAAACTCGGAAAGTTCTGAAAGCTTCCGCAACAAGGCCAGGTTGTGATCCGCGGTCTTGCCGAAGCCGAAGCCCGGGTCGACGACGATGCGCCCGGCAGCGATCCCCGCGGCCTTTGCTACTTCAATTCGTTGATTGAGAAAGCCTTTCACCTCGCCCACGACGTTGTCGTAGTGCGGGTCGCGCTGCATGGTCGCGGGCTCGCCTTTCTTGTGCATGAGGCAGACGCCGCAAGAACTCGCCGCTACCGCCTCCAGCGCGCCAGGCGCGACCAGGGCGTCGACGTCGTTGATCATGGAGGCGCCCGCAGCCAGCGCGGCTTTCATCACTGCGGGGCGGCGGGTGTCCACGGAAACGCACAGGTCGGGGAGCTTTTCGAGCACCGGAACGACGCGCCGCAGCTCGTCGTCTTCGGAAACCGGCGCGGCGCCCGGCCGCGTCGACTCGCCGCCGAGGTCGATGATGTCTGCACCTTCATCGGCGAGCCGGCGAGCATGAGTTATCGCTTCGTTAACACCCAGGAAGCGGCCGCCATCGGAGAAGGAATCGGGCGTGATGTTGACCACGCCCATGACCAGGGACTTTTCGAGCGGCAGGCTGAATCTGCCGCAGCGAAGGATCTTAGGCTGCAGGCGTCGGCGCGGTCGCGGCCTCGGCGCCGCCGTCGGCGGCCGGCGGCTTGGCCGCAGGCTGCGAGCCGCTCGGCTTCGGCGGCCGCGGCGGCTTGCCCGACATGATGTCGCCGATCTGGTCGGCGTCGAGCGTCTCGTACTCGAGCAGCGCCTTGGCCATCGCCTCGACCTTGTCCCGGTTCCCCTCGAGCAGCCCGCGCGCCAGGCGGTACTGCTGGTCGATGATGCGCCGGATCTCGGCGTCCACCTTCTGCAGCGTCGCCTCGGAGACGTTCTTGTGCGTGGTGATCGAGCGGCCGAGGAACACCTCGCCCTCGTTCTCGCCGTACACCATCGGCCCGAGCTCGTCGGACATGCCCCACTGCGTCACCATGCGGCGCGCGATCTCGGTGGCGCGCTCGAAGTCGTTCGAGGCGCCGGTGGTCATCTGGTTCATGAACAGCTCTTCGGCGATGCGGCCGCCGAACAGCACCGCGATCATGTTCAGCAGCCGGTCGCGGTCCTGGCTGTAGCGGTCTTCCGTCGGCAGCTGCATCGTCACGCCCAGCGCCCTGCCGCGCGGAATCACCGTCACCTTGTGCACCGGATCGGTCTTCGGCAGCAGGCGCGCGACGATGGTGTGGCCGGATTCGTGGTACGCGGTGTTGCGGCGCTCTTCCTCGGGCATCACCATCGAGCGCCGCTCGGCGCCCATGATGATCTTGTCCTTCGCGCGCTCGAAGTCGTCCATGTCCACCAGGCGCTTGTTGCCGCGCGCAGCGAACAGCGCCGCTTCGTTCACCAGGTTCGCGAGGTCAGCCCCCGAGAAGCCGGGGGTGCCGCGCGCGATGATGTCGGGCTTCACGTCCGGCGCGAGCGGGACCTTGCGCATGTGCACCTTCAGAATTTCCTCGCGCCCACGAATGTCCGGCAGCGGTACCACCACTTGCCGGTCGAAGCGGCCCGGACGCAGCAGCGCCGGGTCGAGCACGTCGGGACGGTTGGTCGCCGCGATCACGATCACGCCCATGGTCGCCTCGAAGCCGTCCATCTCCACGAGGAGCTGGTTGAGCGTCTGCTCGCGCTCGTCGTTGCCGCCGCCGAGGCCCGCGCCGCGCTGGCGGCCGACCGCGTCGATCTCGTCGATGAACACGATGCACGGGGCGTGCTTCTTCGCCTGCTCGAACATGTCGCGCACGCGCGCCGCGCCGACGCCGACGAACATCTCGACGAAGTCGGAGCCCGAAATGGAGAAGAACGGCACCTTCGCCTCGCCGGCGATGGCGCGCGCGAGCAGCGTCTTGCCGGTGCCCGGCGCGCCGACCATCAGCACGCCGCGCGGGATGCGGCCGCCGAGCTTCTGGAACTTGGAGGGGTCGCGCAGGAAGTCGACCAGCTCGGCCACTTCCTCCTTCGCTTCCTCGCAGCCGGCGACGTCGCCGAAGGTGACGGTGTTGGTGGATTCGTCGAGCATGCGCGCGCGCGACTTGCCGAAGGAGAACGCGCCGCCGCGGCCGCCGCCCTGCATCTGGCGCATGAAGAAGATCCACACGCCGATGAGAAGCAGCATCGGGAACCAGGACACGAAGATGTTCATGAGGAGCGAAGGCTCCTCTTCGGGCTTGGCGTCGATCTTGACGCCGTACTTGAGCAAGTCGGACACGAGCCAGAGGTCGCCGGGGGAGTAGCTGGTGACGCGCTTGCCCTCGGCGGTGGTGGCCTTGAGCTGGCGGCCCTCGATCGTGACCTTGGCGATTTTCCCGGACTTCACCTCTTCCAGGAACTGCGAATACTCCATCGGCGCCTGCGCCGCCTGGCGGGTGTTGAACTGGTTGAACACGGTCATCAGCACCAGCCCGATAACGAGCCAGATGACCAGGTTCTTGAGCATGTTGTTCAAGCGTTGCTCCTCAAAAAACCATCTTACAGGGGGGGCAAGCCGCGTGCCACCACATAAGTCTCCGCCGATTCACCCCGCGACGCCGCGGGCTTTGCCACTTTCACTTTCGTGAAAACCGCCTTCAGGCGCGCGATCAGCGCGTCGAAGGCTTCGCCATGAAACGCTTTGACAACGAAAACACCGTCCGGCTTCAACACCTTGCGGCAAAGCTCCACCGCGGCCAGCGCGAGGTCCAGCAAGCGCGCCTGGTCGACGTTGGTAATTCCCGACAGATTCGGCGACACGTCGGAGAGCACGACGTCCGCTCGCGCATCGATCGAAACCTGTCGGAAATCGCCCTTCAGGACCGTCACCCCCGAGATGGGGGCGATCTCGAGAAGGTCAATGGCAATGACGCGCCCGGCGGGCTTCACCTTCTGCGCGGCGACCTGCGACCAGCCGCCGGGTGCCGCACCAAGATCGAGCACGGTCTGGCCGGGACGGAACAGTTTCTCCTTCGCGTCGATCTCGAGCAGCTTGAAGGCCGCGCGCGAGCGATAGCCCTGCTTCTTCGCCTGCTTTACGTAGGGGTCGGTGACGTGGCGCCGCAGCCACTCCTTGCTCGATTTGGTCACATGGCAAAGCTTACCGTGGTCACATCCGAGCACCCCCGGCGGACGCAGGTTCATAAGGCGGGGAGTAGTTTGGCTCGGGCATGCGCCTCCTCGGGCTCCTTGCGCTTCTCCTTCCCTTGCACGCGCTCGCTGCACGCGTGGAAATCCCGTTGCGCTTGTCCCTGGACACGCTGCGCGCGGCGCTCGGCGCCCAGCTCGCGGCGACGCCGTACCGCGACGGACCGTGCCGGTACCTCAAGCTCGGCGAACCGAAGCTCGAGTCCATCGACGGTCGCCTGCGACTCAGCGCTCCGGGCCGGGGCGTGCTCGGCGTGCCGAGCGCGGGCCAGTGCCAGGCGGCCGTGTGGCGCGGGACCCTGCACGTCACGCTTGTGCCGCAACTCGACGCCGCGGGCCAGTTGCGGCTGCGGATCGTCGACTCCCGGATGGTCGACGCGCGCGGCGGCGCGGCGCCGCTTTTGTGGGAACTCGGTAAACGGCACATTCATCCACGCCTGGAACGCTTCAGCTACGGAGTCGACACCTCGCTGCTGCGCAGCTTCGCGCCGGCGATGGACCCGCTGCTGAAGCAGATCCAGTTCCTCCCGCCGCGCGTTGCGTCCGGCCACATCGATCTCCCCGTCGCACTCGACGTCCCCGACGCCTGGCTGACCGCGCCGCCCGCGTCCAGCGCGCCGCTGACCGAGGCCGAGATGGACGCCCTGGAAAAAGCGCTCGAACCCTGGGACGCGTTCCTCGTGTACGTTGTCCGGCACGTGGCGCTCGCAGGCGACGATGAGGAGCTGCGCAAGCGGCTGTTTGACTTGCTGATCGACAGCCGCCACCGGCTGGTCGACGTGCTTTCGGGCGACGCGCGCGCGGAGGGCGATCCGGCGCGCGCGCTGTTCCTCGATACGTGGAGCGAGCTGCGCGAGATCCTGGCGGGACGCTATGCGCTGTTCGCCGATGCCGCGGATGCCCTCGCGGCCTTCGAAGCCGCAGCCCCGGGTGCGCCGCTGTCCACCGGCGCGTTGCGCCAGCTCGCGCGCGGCCTGGCGCCCGGCGCGGGCGGCGACCCGCTCGCGCACGACTGGAACGTGGACCCCGAACTCGGCCGCGTCTTCCAGGTGGAAGAGATCGGCGAGGTCGATGCCGAGCCCGCGCCGCCGCCGGCGACGAGCTGGCTCGATTTCCTGGTGCGCCCGGCCCGAGCCGATGGCGCACCCGAGCGCTGGATACCGACGCGCGAGCAGCTCGCGGCCTACGAGACCCGGGTCGGCAATCTGCTGCGCAAGACCTCGGCAGGCGAGCTCGAACGCACCGCGCTGCCCCAGCCGTACGGCCGGATGTACCGCGACCTGGTACCGACGACGGCGCTCATCGAGAGCTGCTGGCGCCAGTACGCGATGCGCGGCGGGAAGGTGAGCTACCTGCGCTCGCATTCGGGAAGCGCCGGCATCATGCAGATCAACCAGCGCGTCTGGCGCGGCTTCTACGACATCGAGCGCGTGCGCTGGGACACCGCCTACAACATCCGCGCCGGCGCGCAGATCCTGCTGCGCTACCTGAAGGACTACGCGATTCCCTACGCGGAAAAGACCGGCAAGCCCGAGGACGCCGCGCGCGCCGCGTACGCGGTCTACAACGCCGGCCCGCGCGCGGTGGCGCGCTTCGCCAAGTCGCCGCCGCACCCGCGCGAAGCGCGCGTCGACGAAAAGCTGTGGACGCTCTACCGCGGCATCGCGAGCGGCGAGCAAGTCGATCTTGCGAACTGCAGTGTCAGGAGCGCGGTGGCGCTGAAAAAGCCATAGCAGACCGACCTACACCCGAAACACCTTCAGGCGCTCGCGCGCGGTGGCCGCCCGCCGCGACTCGAGCGGCGTCGGCGCGCGCAGGTGCGAGCGCAGCGGATGGCGCAGCGAGCGGCGCGCCAACAGGGTTCTCAGCCTTGCATCGTCGATATCGGATTGCGCAAGCCGGCGCACCTCCCCGCCCTCCACCGCCGCAATCGGCAGGCCGTCCTGGAAGAGCACTCGGCTGCGGTAGATCGCTGCCACGCGCGCCTCGGGCGTGAGGATGCCGACCAGGTTCAGCGGATCGGCCGCGCTCAGCACGATGAGCTCGCCCGCCTTCCCGCTCTTGCGCACCGCGCGCAGCCGTCCGACGGCGTCCGGCGCCGCGAACTGCTCGCCGCCGAAACCGGCGACGAAGCGCCCGCCGCGGATCTCGCCGCGCGCTTCCAGACGACGGTAGACGCGAACGAGCTCGCGCCACGGCGGGAGATGGGACTCCCGTTGCAACAAAGAACGAAAAACCACGCCGTAGCGCTTGAGCAATGCGCGCGCGACGGCTTCCACATCATCTTGGGAAGTTGAAGAGAGCAACACCCAACGTCCGGCCGTTTCGATCATGCCTTTGCGCTTCTCCTGCGGCGCGAGCAGCGCCCGTAGTCCGGCGAAGCTGTCGGCGGTGGCGATGCCGGCGCCGGCAAGCTCGGCCAGGCCGCGCTCCACGTAGCTCGGCAACAGCTTTGCATGACTTGCCAACTCGTGGAAAAACGAGGCGCCGCGCGTTTCCAGCGCCTCGGCCACTGCCCTCGCCTCCGAAGACAATTCGATGGCGTCGTGCTTCTCGACACCCCAGTGGCCGAGGTGCGCGCGCGGCATGATGGCGATCGGCGAGCTGCGCAGCGGCGCCTTCGAGCCGGGCGTGAGCCGGCCCCAGGCCACGCGGCCGCTCAGGCACAGGCGGTCGATCTGCTCGGGCTCGTAGTCGGCGACGCGCGCCGGTAGAACGTCGTTCTCCCAGGCCGCGGCGGCAAGCTCGAAGCCTTCGAGCTGCTCGACCGCTGCCATCAAGCCGTCGGCGCCTTTCATTTGGTCTTCGCCCGCCACGTGCTGCCAGTGCAGCAGGAAGCGCATGAAGTCGGCGGCGCTGACGGGCTCGATTTCCGACCTGAGCTTGTTGAGGGTATAGCGGTGGATCCGCGCCAGCAGCCGGCGGTCGCACCACTGCAGCTCGGTGGACGAAAACTTGCCGCGCAGGATTCTTCCCTGCCCTTCGAGCGCGAGCAGCGCCGCGGTTTCGGGCGAGGTGAGCGGTCCGAGCACTTCGAGGCGGCTCGCCGTGATCTCCAGCTCGTCGTCGTTCAGCCGCTCGTGGGCGAACCAGGCGTTTTCACGATTCACCGCCCTTTCGCCGAGTTGTTTCAGCAGGTCTGTCCAGCGGGGGGCGAGCTCGTTCTCCTTGATGTAGCCCGCTACCATCAGCGCGTCGTACATCTCGTCGGCCGTGTTCGCGACCGGCCATGCTTCCTGGCGCACGCGCTCGATCGCCGCGGGGTCCAGCGCGCCGAGGTCGTCCGCGCTGCGCGCTTCCGTCGCGCGCCGCGTGTAGACCGCGCGCGTACGGCGCTCTTCCAGCGGCGCATCGTCGAGGAAGGTGTACACCGCGGAATTCAGCAGCTCGTGGCTGAGCACCGAGGGCTCGGGCGTGTCGCGCGCGACATAGCCGATCTCGCCGTTCACCAGCCGGGTCAGCACGGCCTCCAGACCCTTCGCGTCCACGGCCTCTTCCAGCGCATCACGCATGGCCTGGTTGACGAGCGGATGGTCCGGGATCTCGCGCGCGCCCGGCAGGTTGTCCTGGCAGGCCACCGCGTCGGGGAACACGGCCTGCAAGAGGTCCTCGGCGTACATGCGCTGGAGCTGGTTCGGGATGCGCGCGCCGCCGCGGTTGCGCGGGACTGCGAGCGCGAGCGTGGTGCTCCAGCGCCAGCGCGTCTCGAAGATCGGCGATTGCAGGAGCGCCTGCATCAGCGTCTCGCGCACCGTGCTCGGGTGCAGGTAGCGCAGTACCTCTTCCAGCGGGAACGAGTGCGCCTCGCCGAGCGAGAGGATGATCCCCTCCTCCGTCGCCGCTGCCTGCAGCTCGAAGTTGAAGCCCTGGCAGAACTTCTTGCGCAACGCGAGGCCCCAGGCGCGGTTGATGCGGCTGCCGAAGGGCGCGTGCAGCACGAGCTGCATGCCGCCCGACTCGTCGAAGAAGCGCTCCAGCGCCACCGTGTCCATGGTCGGCACGGTGCCGAGGCTGCGCTTGGCTTCCGCCAGGTACGTGGCAATCTGCTCAGCCGCACTCTCGCCGAGCAAGTATTCTGTCTTCAGAAGCTCAACGGCAGAGGCAAGTTCGCCCTGCTTCCGCGGCTCGTCCGGTCCGGGCAGCTCGAAGTCCACCGCGGCGCGGAGCTGCGACGCCGCGACGCTCATCTCCTCGCTGCGCGCCGGCGCCTCGCCCAGCCAGAACGGCATCGACGGCGGCTGTCCCTGCGCGTCCGCCACGCGCACCACGCCGTTGCCGATGCGCAGGATGCGCCACGAGGTGTTGCCGAGCTGGAACACGTCGCCCGGCAGCGATTCGATCGCGAAGTCCTCGTTCAGCGTACCGATGAAGTGCCCTTCGGGCTCGAGCACCACGCGGTAGTCGAACACTTCCGGGATCGCGCCGCCGTTCACGATCGCGTTCAGGCGCGAGCCTTTCCGGCTTCTCAGCTTCTGGTTCAGGCTGTCGTGGTGGATCAGCGCGCCGCGCCGGCCGCGCCGCGTCGCATACCCGCGGGCAAGCATCCCCACGACCTCGTCAAACTCCTGCTTTTCGAGACTCCTGTACGGGCAGGCGCCCTTGAAGAGATTGAAAAGCGCGTCCTCATCCCATTCCGCTTCCGCGGAGGTCTCGGCCACGATCTGCTGGGCGAGGACATCGAGCGGCTTGTCCGGGACGCTCACGCGGTCGAGCTCGCCGTCGTGGACCGCACGCACCATGGCCGCGCACTCGATAAGATCGTCGCGCGTCAGCGGAAAGATGCGCCCTTTCGGCACGCCCTTGATCGTGTGCCCCGAGCGGCCGACGCGCTGCAGGAAAGTGGCGATGCGGTGCGGCGAAGAGATCTGGCACACGAGGTCGACGTGGCCGATGTCGATGCCGAGCTCGAGGGAAGCCGTCGCGACCAGGACCTTCAATTTTCCATTCTTCAGTTTTTCTTCCGCATCCAGGCGGGCGTCTTTCGCCATGCTGCCGTGGTGCGCGGCGACGTTGTCGGCGCCCAGGCGCTCGGAAAGCTGATGCGCCATGCGCTCGGCCAGCCGCCGCGTGTTGACGGTGATAAGGGTGGTGCGGTGCGCTTCGACCAGGCCGACCAGCCGGTCGTAGATCTCCTTCCACACCTCGTGGGACATCACCGCTTCAAGCGGCGACGGCGGCACTTCGACCGCGAGATCGAGATGCCGCTTGTGGCCTTTATCGACGATAGAGACCTTTTCCCGGGTCAGGAAACGGCCGACCTCGTCGATGGGCTTCTGGGTGGCTGAAAGCCCGATCCGTTGCAGCTTTCGCCCGCAGACATGGTCGAGGCGCTCGAGCGAAAGCGCGAGGTGCGCGCCGCGGCGCGACTGCAGCACGGCGTGGATCTCGTCGACGATCACCACCCGCGCGGTCTTCAGCATGGCGCGCGAGCGCTCGGCGGTGAGCAGCAGGTACAGCGACTCGGGCGTCGTCACCAGGATGTGCGGCGGCGTGCGCAGCATCGCGGCGCGCTCGGGCTGCGGGGTATCGCCGCTGCGAACCGCCGCCGTGATCTTGACCGGCGACAGCGCATGGATCTCCCGCCGCGGCACGGCGAGGTTCTTGTGGATATCGGCCGAGAGCGCCTTCAGGGGCGAGACATAGATGACCCGGACCTCATCCGGGAGACCGCCTTGCTCGACACCTTCACGGAACAATTCGTCCAAAGCGGTGAGGAAGGCCGCCAGCGTCTTGCCGGAGCCGGTCGGCGCCGCGATCAGCGTGTGGTGCCCTTCGCGGATGGCGCGCCAGCCTTCGAGCTGGGCTGCCGTGGGCTCTTCAAAGCGGCTCGCCCACCAGCGCTGCAGGACAGGATGAAAATCTGGGGGTAGCAAGGTGAGTATTTTGACATTAGATTGCCGGATTCATTCATGCTGACGTCGGCGGAACGCAAGGCGCTCAAAGCGAAAGCCCACAAGCTGGATCCGGTTGTCCACATCGGCGCCAAGGGGGTCACCGACGAAGTGATCGCGGAGATCGATCGCGCCTTGCGTTCCCACGAGCTCATCAAGGTGCGCGCGGGCAGCATGGAGCGCCACGCGCGCGACGACGCTTTTGATTCCATTTGTGAAAGAACCGGCGCCGAAGCAGTCCAGCAGGTCGGCAAGGTCTTCGTGATCTACCGCAAGAAGCCGGATGCGTAGCGCGTCAACCGCGCCGATACCCCGCTTCGCGCTGGTGCCGGATGGCAGCGATGCGGATGAGCTTCTCCGCAGGGGAATGCTCGTACAGTGCGACGTAGCCGGACCTTCCGTGAGAGATCACCAGCTCGCGCAAGTTCGACCCAGGCTCGGTCGGCCTGCCGATCTCCGGATGGTCTTCCAGAATCATCACCGCGCCGCGAATCCTGTCGATGTGCTGCAGCGCTTCAACACCGTCGCGCGCGAAGGTGAAATCAAAGATTCGCTCGAGGTCGGCCAGCGCCTCCTCGGCGAAGACAATCACGCCAGCTTGCGCGCCTTCGGCCGGGCGGCAGGCCTGCCTTCGCCCCGCGCCTCCAGGTACTCGAATACCTCGCCAGCCGGGATCGCCATGCCGGTCCTCTTCATGCCCTTCAGCCTGCGGCGGGCTTCAGCGTGGAATGCCGTGCGTGCTTCCTCGGATTGGAGCTTTTCGTTGATTGCCTCGAGCATCAGGGCGTGCGGCGTCGTATTGCGGCGCTGCGCGAGCCGCGCGATGCGCTTCTTGACGTCCTCCGGGACCCTCAACGAAACCGCCATGCGGCCTCCATGTATTACAAATGCGATACTAGATTATGAGTGAACGCCAGAACCGGTCAAGAGGCATGCTGACGCTCGAGCAGTTGAAGGGCATGGTGGCGCAGGGCGAGATCGAGACCGTGCTCGCCGGCTTCACCGACCACTACGGCCGCCTGATGGGCAAGCGCTTCGACGCCGAGATGTTCGTCGACGAGATCGCCACGCACGGCGGCCACGCCTGCGACTACCTCCTCACGGTCGACATGGAAATGGAGCCGGTGCCGGGCTACAAGTTCGCCAATTGGGAGCTCGGCTACGGCGACGTGCACATGGTCCCCGACCTCGGCACGCTGCGGCTCGCGAGCTGGCTCGACAAGACTGCGTTCGTGCTATGCGACGTCAAGAGCGAGAAGACCCACGACTACGTCGACGTGGCGCCGCGCTCCATCCTGCGCCGCCAGGTCGAGGCGGCGAAGAAGGCGGGGTACGCCGGATATGCCGGCACCGAGCTCGAGCACTACCTCTTCCAGACGAGCTACCGCCAGGCGGCGCAGCAGGACTACCGCAGCCTGGAGCCCGCGGGCTGGTACCTCGAGGACTACCACATGCTGCAGGGCACGCGCACCGAGGGGTTCCATGCCGCGGCGCGTCGCCACCTCAAGCTCTCGGGCGTGCCGGTGGAGACGTCCAAGGGCGAATGGGGCAAGGGACAGCACGAGCTCAACGTGCGCTACGCCGAAGTGCTCGACATGGCCGATCGACACGTCGTGTTCAAGCAGTGCCTGAAGGAGATCGCCGAGGCCATGGGCATGAGCGTGACCTTCATGGCCAAGTTCGCTGCCGACGGCGCGGGCTCGAGCTGCCACATCCATTTCAGCCTGTGGAAGGATGGCAAGAAC
>Ga0208685_1000337_pt1 | contig 17085 bp, 10 predicted proteins | sample EasRivMeERMLT890_FD_187533 | JGI IMG/M metagenome (GOLD analysis project Ga0208685, IMG submission 187533) | Soil microbial communities from meander-bound floodplain in the East River, Colorado, USA - East River MetaG ERMLT890 (SPAdes) (version 2) | ecosystem: Environmental > Terrestrial > Soil...
TTCAGAGCGACCGGCCACCCTTTCCGGCTCTACAGCGGGACGGACGCGCTCGAGAAGCTGCCGGCGGAAGTGGCGCGCAACCACGCGCGCCGCGCCTTCATCGTATGCGGGCGCACCGTGTCGCGCAGGACACCCCTCATTGCGCACATGCGCGAGCTGCTGGGTGAACGGCTCGCCGGCGTGTTCGACGAGATCGACAAGGACACCTCGCGCTCCTCGGTCACGCGCGCGACCGAGGCTGCCCGCTCGGCACAGGCCGACCTCGTGATCGGCGTGGGCGCAGGCAGCGTGATCCAGGGCGCGCGCATCGTGACGATCCTGCTCGCGGAGAAGCGGCCGGTCGAGCAGTTGGTGACGCAGTATCCCGAGCACGGGCCGGCGGTGAGTCCCAAGCTTGTGGAGCCGAAGCTCCCGGTCATCAACGTGCTCACTGCTCCCACCTCCGCGCAGAACCGCGGCGGCTCGCGCATGAAGGATGACGCGACGGCGCGGGGCATGGAATTCTTCGACCCCAAGACGCGCCCGGTGGCGATCTTCTGGGACACCGACGCGCTGCTCACGGCGCCCATGCAATTGCTTCGCACCGGCGCGGCCACGATCTGGTGCCGCGCCGTCATGAACCTTGGCGCGATTTGCGATAACCCGCTGGTGGAGGGCGACCGGCTGCAGTCCTATCGCCTCGCCGCCGGTGCGATCACGCGCATCGCAGACCCCGCTGACCCCGCGCCCCGCTTCGATCTGTGCGCGGCGACCCTGTTGCAGAACCGGGAGTCCGACGACGGAGGGCAGCAGTTCGCCCGGCACTGGGCAATGCGCGCCGCTTACGCGTTCAGTACGGCGCTGATCAGCGTTTTTCCCCAGGTCGGGCAGGGGGAGGGTTACAGCACGCTGATGGGAACCACCCTGCGGCGGCTTGGCGGGCGCGATCCCGAGGCGATGGCGCGCATCGCTAACGCACTTGGTCTCGGCGACGGCGCAGCGGGCGACGCGCCCGCCCGCATCGCGGACAGAATGGATGCGGTGTTCCGCTCGCTCGGCATGCCCACGCGCCTCTCGGAGCTCGGCATCGCGCGCGACGGGCTGCCGCGCGTGCTCGAGCTTTCACTCACGAATTTCAACGCCGATCCCAAGCGCGAATTCGTGCGCGAGCGCGAGCTGCTGGGCGAGGTCCTGGTTTCGGCATGGTAGAGGAGCAGAGATGGATTCCCTGAAGGTCGGCATGAAGCACACCCTCGAATGGGAGGTGACCGAGAAGCTCTGCACCACGCGCGGCGAGTACAAGGTGTTTTCGACGCCGTCCATGACGCTCTTCGTGGAGATCGCCTCGCAGGCGCTCGCCGCCCCGCATCTCAAGCCCGGACAGGGCCAGGTCGGGCTTTCGGTCAACATCCGGCACCTCGCACCCACGCCAATCGGGAAGAAGGTCCGCGCCGAGACCGAGCTGATTGGCATCGACCGGCGCAAGCTCACGTTCCGGGTGAAGGTCTACGACGAGGTGGAGCAGGTGGGCGAAGCCGAGCACGAGCGCTTCGTGATCGACGTGGACAAGTACGTCGAGCGCCTCAGGAAGAAGATCGAAGCGTGACGCGTGGGTCATACCCGCCGGCGTAGAATGGCCACTTCCGTCGGCGGGCAGGGAGGGGCCATGAACAGATTGCAGGTTTGTGTCGCGCTGCTGATCGCCGCGCCCTGGGCGGTGCACGCGCAATCGTTTCCCTCGAAGTCGGTGCGCATCATCGCGCCGTTTCCGCCGGGTGCCGGGACCGATACCCTCGCGCGCACGCTCGCGGGCCCGCTCACCAAGTCGCTCGGCCAGAGCATCGTCGTTGAAAACCGCCCCGGGGGCGGCACCGTCGTCGGCACGGAGGTCGCGGCGCGGGCGCCCGCGGACGGGCACACGCTGCTCATCATCGCGAACAGCTTCACCATCAACCCGGCGGTGCGCTCGAAGCTGCCGTATGACGCGCGCAAGGATTTTTCGGGTGTCGCGCGCCTGGCATCGACCCCGATGGTGTTCGCCGTCCACCCCTCGGTGCCGGCGAAGACGCTGAAGGAGCTGATCGCGCTCGCCCGCGCGCGGCCGGGCGAGCTCACGTGGGCGAGCAGCGGCGCGGGCACCGGGCACCACCTCGCCGGCGAATTGTTCAAGTCGCTGGCGAAGATCGACATGATCCACGTGCCCTACCAGGGCGGCGCGCCGGCGGCCCTGGCGGTTGTCGGCGGCCATACCAGCGTGCTCCTCGTGAACGTGCTCTCCGTCGCGCCGCAGGCTGCAGCGGGCAGGCTGCGTCCCCTGGCGGTGACCTCGCTCGAGCGCGTCGACGTGCTGAAGGGGGTGCCCACCGTGGCCGAGTCAGGCTTTCCCGGGTTCGACACCTCGATCTGGTTCGGCTCGGTGGTGCCGGGCGCGACGCCGAAGGAGGCGGTCAATCGCCTGAGCGCGGAGATCCTGCGCGCGTTGCAGCTTCCGGAGGTGAAGGACGTCATCGCGAAGGGCGGGTTGAACCCGGCGCCGCTCGGTGCGGCCGAGTTCGAGGCGTTCCTGCGCGCCGAGATGCGGCGCAACGAGAAGATTGCCCGGTCGGTGAACCTCAGGATCGACTGAGCGTGCGCGGGTCGCGCGGACTACCGGGCACGACCGTCAGCCGCGCCGCCGCGCTCATTCGGGTTTCAGCGTGAATTTGGCGGATCTCCGGTCGTAGTCGGACCTGAGGTAGTAGCCGGTAGGGCCGTCGAGTTTGGCAAACGTGCCCGACCGCGACTTGTAGGTGATGAGCTCGAGCGTGTCCCCTTTCCTCGGGACGTAGCCGTTCACCGCGTTCACGGTCAGGGTGCCGTCGAGGGTGGCCTTGCCGGTCACCTCAAGCCGGTCGTAACGGCCGGATTTCTTGCCGGCGGCGTCCATCAGCAGCGTGCCGCTCGCGCTCTGGCTATAGTTCCCCGCGATCTTCAGCGTTCCGATTCCCGCTCCGCCGCTCGATCCCGGCGCGACCGTGCCTTCGTTCACGAACTGGGTGTCTTTGACATCGAGCGTGCCGGTGCCGGAGATGAGACCCCGATTCGCGTAGCCGGGACCATTCACGTCGAGCGTTGCGTGCTTGGTGATCTTAATGGAGCCGTCGTTGCCGTCGCTGTCCTTCAACTGCAGCGTGCCGTCCTTGACGTTGAGCGTGCCTGAGTTGCTGAACTCGGCCTTGATCGAGGTGGTCTGGTCGCCTTCCTTGTTGACGGTCCCCTCGTTGACCAGCGCCCCGTCGCCCTTAATGTCGCTGCCCCAGCCCCCGAGCAGGTTCAGGGTTCCGCCGGTGGCGTTGAGCAACGTCGCATCGCCGAAGATGTAGAGGTCGCGCCCATTGCGGCCGCGCCAGTTGATCGTGCCCAGGTTGATCCAGTCGCGCCTCAGCTCCAGGTCACGGCGGCGCGGTTCCAGCGTGGACGTTCCCGTCGTGGTGAACGTCCCGGGACCGGAAAGCTTGCCCCCGGTCCAGTCGAAATCGCCGTCGACGACGACGTCGCCCGCGCCCGTCAGGCTGCCCCCGGTGAGCGTAAAGTCGGCGTTGAACGTGGAATCCCCGCTGAGGGCGAGCTGGCCGCCCGTGATCACGAAGTTCTCCTCGGAAGTCAGCATGAACGCGCCGAGCTGACCGTCCGACACGGTGATGGTCTGCAGCCCCGGGACGTCGATCACGACCGTCTCGTCGAAGGTCGGAATGTGGCCGAGGCTCCAATTCGAGGCGACGGCCCAGTTGCCGGTCAATCCGATCCAGCGATTGATCAGATCGATCACCTCACCCACTGTTAGCGTGAGATTGTTTGCGTTATAGGCTGCGGTGAAGACGCTGGACGGAATGATGATGAAGGCGCCGGCTCCCGATGCAAACGTCACTGGGACCAGGACGTCGCCGTTGGCCGGAACGTATCCACCCATGTTGATGACGTTGAGCGAGCCGCCCAGGCCGGCATTGCCGGTCACAACGATCACATCGTGCTGAACCGCGCGCGGCAGCAGCGGCGCGAGCTGCGCGTCGATCTCTATCGTGCCGCTGCCGTTGAACGCGGCGTTGCCGATGACGGTCAAGGTGCCCACGGCGCCGGCGCCGCCGGGCCGCAGCGTGCCGCTGTTGGTAAACGTGGTGCCGGTCGCGTCGAGCGTGCCCGAGCCGGCGATAACGGCGCCGGCATTATTCGTGAACGTCCCGCCGCCCGCATCGATCGAGATGTCGCCGGCGCTGGAAATGGTCGCATTGTTGCTGAAGCCGATGGATGCCAGGTTCAGGGCGCCCGTGCTTGTGACGTTGCCACTCACCGCCAGCGCCCCACCCGCGACGAGGTCAAAGCCGCCCGCACCCGCGGACCCGCCAGCGAGGTTCACTGAATCGAGCTCGGAGATGAACACGCCGCCGTTGTTCGCGGTTGCCACGAGGGTGTCGGCCTGGGTATTCACCCGTCCCGACGTGCCGGTGCCGATGGAGCCATTGGTGCTGGTCAATACGACCGTGTTTGCCAAAACCACTCCGCCGGTCTGAGCGATAGAGCCGCCCGCTGTAAGCGTCGCGGCCCCCGCTGCATTGACGTTCGCGCCCAGCGTCAGGTCGCCTGCGGCGGACAGCGTTGCATCGCCGCCCACGTTTGTCAGACCTGCACCGAAGATCTCTACATCGTTCTGGACGCTCAGGTCGATGTTGCCCGTGCCCGTGTTCACGGCGGACAGCCTGTTCGCTACGATGTTATTGAGCGTGGCCCCGTTGACCGAGCTGAGCAGTAGCGTGTCCGCAACCGGGTTGCCGCCCGTGGAGCCGATCGTCCCGCCCGAGAGCGAGATCGTCTGGCCCGGCTGAACCGTCACGTCCCCCGCGAGGCTGAGCGCTCCGGTGGTCCCAAGAGTCACGTTGCCCGCGGCCGCTGCGTTGTCGATTCCGCCCGCGCCTGCCGTCAACGAGCCCGACATTCCGGTGACCGAGATGTCGCCGGATACATTGTTCGTCGCCTCCAGCGTTGCGATCGACCCTGCGGTCAAGCTGATGCCGGTGTCCGCATTGAGGATTGCCGAGCCAGCCGTGATGCTGCCGCCGGTCTGACCGATCGAGCCGCCTGAACTCGTGAGCGCCAGCATGCCCGCCGTGAGCGCGCCGGCCGCATGCGTAATGGAGCCGCCCGTCGCGGTCAGCGAAGTGGCGTTCGCACCGCTGTCGACGTTTCCATCCACCGTCAATCCGCCGGTGGTCGCCACCGAGATTGTCCCTCCGGTGTTCGAAATTCCCGTAACAGATAGTCCACCCGTGTCCGAAAGGATCACGTCGCCCGACGTCGAATTCGTCGCCTGGACGCTGGTCACCGCCAGCGCGGGGAGGGAAATTCCGGTCTCCGCCGAGAGCTCAAGAGCGTTGGCGGTCACTGTTCCGGCAGCCTGAGTGATTGAGCCGCCGTTCGCGGTCAGCGCTAGGTTGCCAGCGGTGTTGGTGCCGGTCAGCACCATCGCGCTGTCCTCGGCGATGTTCACCGCGTCGGTCGAGTTGAACGTCAGGGAGCCGAAGTTAACGGTGCCCGCTGTGCCGAGCGTGATCGAGGTACCGGTCAAGCTGGCGTTGCTGGTCACAGTCAAGCCGGTTTCTGCTGCATCGCTGATCGCACCTGCCGAAGCGAGGGTCAGGCTGCTGGCAGTGTTGGTTCCGGTAAGAGCGATGGACGAGTCTTCAGTGATGTTCACCGCGCCGGTCGAGTTGAAGGTCAACGAGCCGAAATTGGTTACGTCAGGGGCAGCGTCGCCGAGCACAATGTCGCCACCCGAGAATCTCGTATTGCCGGCGATCGCCAGGGTGGTCCCCGTCGAATCGGCAATGCCTCCGCCGGCGTTCGCCGACAGGCTGCCGGCGAGGAGAGAGCCGCTGAAGGCAATGGTCCCGCTGGATCCGGCGTCGAGTACGACCGCGCCGTTCACGACCCCGCCGTTAAGCGAAATCAAATTTCCACTCGCGGTCAGGCTCGCCAACGGCCGCGTGCCGCCCACCGCGCCGCCGAAGGTGACGTCCCCACCGCCCGCATTGATCGTGAGGGCGCGCGGTGTCGAATTCGGATCCGTATCGATTGTGGTTCCGGTGCCGACGAACGAAACGTGGCCGTCCGCGCCGGTGGCGCGATCCGTTGTGATCTGCACGTCGTTCACCAGCTCCACGGGCCCGGCTAGCGTCACGTTACCTGCGCCAGTTGTGCCTCCCCTTGTGTCGAGATTTCCGAGCAACTTGGCGCTGCCGGTCGTCGACACCGAGATGCCGCCCTCGCGAGTCTGCACATTGGGGAGCCGCGCGACATTGGAGCTGATTACCGTCAGACCCTCAATGGGTGTCGTACCGCCCACGTCACCGATCAAACTCACTACGCCACTCGTGCCGGCGCGCAGCGCCAGGCTCGTGTCGGTGGCATCGTCATTGATCGTTCCCTGGACAACGATCGTCCTTCCCCCGGGGACCGCGCCGCCATTCGTGGTATCGATCAGGACCGTCGGGGCCGCGCCCAGAACGACGTTGTCAAAGATGGTTACGCCTGCGCCCGCGGTGACAATGTTGCCGTTCAACGTGACCCCGGAGCCGGAGCCAAACAGGTCAACTGCGCCAGCAGCCGAGAGATTGGCATTCAGTGCGATGCCGCCGTTCAGCGTCGTGGCAGTGAATGCACCGCCGGCGTTGACCGGGCCGTTCAGCGCGATGCCACCTCCCTGAGTGGAACCGCTGTTAGTGACGCTGATAGCGTTTCCGCTGAGAGATTGCAGGGTGATCGCACCGCTCGCGGCGTTACCGGTTCCAAGAGTGATGCTGAGGTTGCCCGTGCCGGTGTCGATGGCTGTTCCCGGCGCCATGGCGATGACGGCATTGCCCGGGTCGCGGTGTGCGTCAATGACGCCATTCGCCGCCGTCTCGTTCGCGGTCAGCGTGAGGTTGCCGTTGTCGGTGGTGATGTTGGCGTTGACGAGAATCGAGCGGCCCGCTTGCAGGGTAAGCGCCCCGCCGTTCCCGACTGGGTTGTTCGACGTGATCGCGGAATTCAGTGTGACGTCGTTGTTGGCCTGCAGCGTGACCGCCGTGCCGGTGTTGGTGATCGCAGTGATGGCCAATGGCGTGATCGTGACGTTGCCCGATGGATTGTTGGAGAAGGCGAGCGGATTGGTGAGGCTGGATCCGTCGTAGATCTGCAGCCTGCCGCTGTCCACGGCGCCGTTGTCGAAGAACGGGCTCCCGACGAGCACGCGATTGCCGCTCAATTCCGTAATTCCGCCGCTGCCTAACTGGTCGCCGGCGCTGGTGCCGGTCAGACTATTTGCGCTGCTCACGACGCCCGTCACACCCGTCGTGCCGTTACCCCATGTCGCCGCTCCTTGGCCCAGGTTCCAGTCGGGGCTGCTTACGACGTAATTGCCGTTGGCGAGCGCGGTCAACCTGAAGAAACCCCCGACCTGGTCCCCCGCATTGGCGCCGACAAGGCTGTTGGCGGTACCGATAGTGCCTGTCGTGCCCAACGTGCCGCTGCCCCAGGTCACCGCACCCCTGCCGTTGTTCCAATTGGGGCTGCTTACCACGTAATTGCCGTTGGCAAGCGCGGCAACACCACCATAGCCCACCTGGTCACCCGCGCTCGTACCCGCCAGGCTGTTGACGTTGTTCACCGCGCCGGTTACCCCGGTCGTGCCGTTGCCCCAGGTCACCGCGCCAGCGCTCATGATCGCGCCGTCGTTCCAGAAGGGGCTGCTGACCACGTAGTTGCCGTTGGTGAGAGCAGTTGCCATGTACCAGCCCACCTGGTCCCCCGCGCTTGTGCCCACCAGGCTGTTCGAGGCACTCACGGCACCCGTCACACCCGTCGAACCGCTGCCCCAGGTCACGGCACCCGCGCTCGACGCGGCACCATTGCTCCAGGAGGGGCTGCTCACCACGTAGTTGCCGTTGGTGAGCGCGGTCACTCCGCTGCTGCCCACCTGGTCGCCCGCGCTGGTGCCGATCAGGCTGTTGGCGCCGCTCACCGCGCCCGTCACACCCGCTGAACCGCTGCCCCAGGTTGCCGCGCCCCGGTCCCCGTTCCAGTTGGGGCTGCTGACGACGTAGTTGCCGTTGGCAAGCGCGGTAACCCCGAGATTGCCCACCATGTCACCCGCGCCTGCTCCCACCAGACTGTTCGACGCGCTCACCGTGCCCACTACCCCGGTGATGCCGCTGCCCCAGGTCACCGCGCCCGCGGTGGCCACACTGTTGTTCCAGAAGTAGCTGCTCACCACATAGTTGCCGTTGGTCAGCGCGGTGACACCGCCGACTCCGACCATGTCACCCGGTGTCGAACCGACCAGGCTGTTGGCAATGTCGACTGTGCCCGTCGCGGCCGTCGTGCCGCTTCTCCAGGTCACCGCGCCCCGTTCACCACCCCAATTGGGGCTGCTGACTACATAGTTCCCGTTCGTAAGCGCATAGACGCCGCCCATTCCAAGCTGGTCGTTCGCGTTGCTGCCCACCAGGCTATTGGCGCTGCTCACAGCGCCTGTCACCCCGGAGGACCCGCTGGCCCAAGTCACCGCACCCGCGGCGGTCAGGGTGGCGCTTCGATTCCATAGGTAGCTGCTCACGACGTAATGGCCATTCGCGAGCGCGGTCACTCCACCGGTGCCCACCTGGTCATCTGTCGTCGTGCCCACCAGGCTGTTGGTGTTGCTCACCACGCCCGTGACGCCTGTCGAGCCGTTGCCCCAGGTAACGGCGCCCACATTCGTCGCTGTACCATTGCTCCAGTTGGGGCTGTTTACCACGTAGTTGCCATTGGCGAGCGTGGTGATGCCGAAGTTGCCCACAAAGTCGCCGAATTCGCCGGGAGTCGATCCCACCAGGCTGTTGGCGCTGCTCACAGAACCCGTCACCCCGGTCGTGCCGCTGCCCCAGGTCGCCGCGCCCCGGTTGCTGTTCCAGTTGGGGCTGCTGACCACGAAGTTGCTATTGGAAAGCGGGGTCACACCGCCAAAACCGACTTGATCGTTCTCGCTCGATCCAGTGAGGGCTGAGACCAAAGCGCCAGTGGTGCCGTCGAAGACATAAACGGCACCCGCTTTCGTTGCGGCGAAGCTGTCGTTCGAGTCGGGCGCGACGATGTTGCCGTTGGTCAACACGACGGCGCCCGCGCCGAACTGGTCATCCGCACCGATGTTGGGGTCCACGAGATCGATCGCGCTCGGGCCGGCGGAGGCGTCAATCGTGATGTTCTTCGGATCCAGCAGCAGCATGCCGGCGTGGCCGTTCGGCGCGCCCGCATCCGCGTGGCCGCCGAAGACTAGGTTTTCCTTGCCCGAGACCTCGATCCGGCCCCCGTCGCCGGCCTCAGCGCCGCCGCGCGCGGAGACCGAGCCGAAGAACTGGGTGTCTTGGTCCGACCAGACGACGACCTTGCCGCCGTCGCCGCGTTGGCGCGCGTCGGCGCGGAGTGTCGTCGAGAAGTTGACGTGAGCGCTGCGGGAGTTGGGAACGTCGGGGTTTCCGCCCTGCCAATCACCGCCGACCAGTATTGTGCCGCCCGCATTCTCGCCGCTCGCGTCGAGTGTCGCGGCGCGCAACACGATATCGCGTCCGGTGACGGCGATCTCGCCGCCGGTGTCCCCGGTGGCGGAGAACATCGCCGAGCTGAAGATGCGCCCGCCGTCATCCTGTCCCGCCGCAACGTTCACCGTTCCGCCGGCGCCCCCGTTGCCGCTCGCGCTTAGGACTGCGGATTCGGTCTGGATGATGCGGTCCGCCCGTACCGAAACGCTGCCGCCGGCGCCCTGGGTTCCATCCGCCGACAGCGCGGCAGACTGCAGGAAGTTCTCTGCCTGCACCGAAACCGAGCCGCCGGTTGCGCCGTCCGCCCGCACATCGCCAGTCTGGATGACCAGCGGTGCCTCGACTGCGACTTCGCCACCCTTCGCTCCACTGGCGGAGGTCAGGCTGGCGGCTTCAAGGGTCACACTCTTCGTGGCCTTGAGGACGATGCGGCCGTCTTCGGTCACGACCGCGCTATCTGCGCGGATCGTGCCGGACTGATTGATGAGCCCCGCATGGATGCCGACGCGCCCTGCCTCGGCGACGATCTGCCCGAGGTTGACCACCTGGTTGTCCGGAGCGGTGATTTCGACCCGCAGGTTGGGCGTTCCCGGATCGACGAGCTCGACCCGGTTGCCCGCCGCCAGGATCACTTCACCCTTGGGCGAAGTGATGATCCCTTGGTTGGTGACCGCGGGCCCGACGAGGTAGACCTGTCCGCCTTGCGCGGTGTTGATCGCGCCCTGGTTGATGACCGAGCCGGCGCCCGCGACTTCGGTGAAACGCATGCGCCCGGCCAGGAAGTCCGCGTCCGATAGTTTCAGGCTCGAGGCCACCAGGCCGGCCACGTCGATCTGGGCCCCGGCGCCGAACAGGATGCCGTTGGGGTTGATCAGGAACACACGCCCGTTCGACTGCAGGGCGCCAAGGATCGAGGAGGGGTCCCGGGTGACAACGCGGTTCAGTACCGCGCTCGAGGGCGACTGCTGGAGGAAACGCGTGACCTCGTTTGCCCCGATCGAGAAACTCTGCCAGTTGATGATCGAGCCGGGACTGTTGGTGATGCTGAGAAGGCTCCCCTGCTGGTGGAACGTCACCTGCCCGTTCACGACCGCGGGGCCGGTGGGATTGGCGTACACGGCCTCCCTGGCGAAGCAGGACGCCACTGCCAGAGAGATGAGCTTTACTCGCCACAACTTCGCGCGCTGCCGAGTTCCCGCCATAACAACCCCCCGAGTAAATCCAAGTTATGGCTGCATTCTCGGGGCCGCTATTTCGGGGTCCTAAGGGATTTTGCACGACAAATCCGGGCACGGTCTCTATTGGATAGTTTATTGTAATCAAATACTTGTCATAATTCCGCGAGGCGTGATGCGGTGCACCATGACGTATTGGGGAACTATGACCGTCTCCATTCGGCGACACGATGTACGCCGGCGGTGGTGCGGGTGACCGCGACTAGCGGACCGTACGCGGATCGCGGGGACGCCAGCGGCCGGAATCCACGAATGAAAGGAATTCGTCCGTGAGCCGGTTGAAGGTATCCGGCTCTTCGACGTTCACTGCGTGGCCGGTGCCGGGCACCACCGTCAATCGGGCAGCCGGGCACACGCGCTTTATGAAGATCCCCGGCTCGAGGCAATTGTTGTCTTCGTCGCCTGACATGATATGCGTGGGCACCTTCATCCTGGAGAGGCCGCGCTTCAGGCTGAAGATCGTCGGGCGCTTCGCCTGCAAGCCGCGCAGCGTGTTGGCGGAGCCGAGAGCGGAGTGCCCCGCGAATTCTTCACAGAATTCCTGGTACGCGCGCGGGTCCTTGTTCTGGAGCTGCACCCGCGCCGGGCCGACCTGGTAAACCTTGATTGCTTCCGGCGTGCCGAGCGTATCGAACCGGCGCGCCATGACCTCGGTGTCGCGCAGGAATTGGGCGCGCTTGTCAGGATCCGAGCCGTAGCCCGCGCCGATCACCGTGAGCGAGCGTGCGAGGGATGCGTGGCGCAGCCCGAAATGCAGGGTCGCGTAGCCGCCCATCGAGCAGCCGACGATATGCGCCTTGCGGATCCCGAGAGCGCGCATCACGCCGGCAATGTCGTCGGCGGCAATCGCCTGCGAGTACTGCGCGGGCGACGCCGGCACGTCGGAGGGCGGATAGCCGCGGGCGTTGTAGGCGATGCAGCGGTAGCGGCGGCTGAAATAGCGCAGTTGCGGCTCCCAGCTCCTCAGGCCGTGCGCGAACTCGTGCACGAACACGATCGGGAAGCCCTTTCCCGCCTCTTCGTAATAGAGCTGGACACCCCTGGAATTGGCGAACGGCATCGTTCTGCTATGCCTTTTTTGCCATGGTGGAGAGATTCAACGACCTGGGGTCGCGTGGTCGCCAGCGCCCGGAGTCTACGAGGTTCAGGAAATCTCCGGTGATGCGGTTGAAATATTCAGGCTCTTCGACATTCACCACGTGCCCGGTCGCCGCCACGATTGCGAGCCGGGCCGCCGGGCAGAAGCGCTTGAGGAAGAGGCCCGTGTCGAGCGAGCTTTCGTCCTCGTCCCCGACGACGACGAGCAGGGGCGCTTTCAGGCGCGCAAACTTGCCGCCCATGCCCTGCAGCGCGGGACGCCGCATCTGCACGCCGCGTATCGTGTTTGCATGACCCAGGGCCGAACGCTCGGAGAAGCGCTTGAAGAAATCGAGCCAGGCGCGCGGATCCTTGCTTTCGAGCTGGATGCGGTTGGCGGCATTCCGATAGGGCTTCATCGCCGCGGCGAGCCCGCCTTCCTCGAAGCGCCGCGCCGATGCCGCGCTCGCCTTGAGAAATTCCGCGCGGCGGGCGGGGTCGGCGCCGGCACCGGCGCCTACCGCGGTGAGCGAGAGCGCCCGGTGCGGGTAGCGCAGGCCGAACTGCAACGTGGAATACGCGCCCATCGAGCAGCCGACGATGTGCGCTCGCCCGATGCCGAGACGCCGCATCAGGTTGGCGATGTCGCCTATCGCGAGGGTGTAGGAGTACTTCGAGGGCGACGCTGGTACTTCTGAGGGGGGGTAACCACGAGCGTTGAACGCAATGCAACGATAGCGGCGGCTGAAATGGCGCATCTGCGCTTCCCAGCTGCGCAGGTCCCCGGAGAACTCATGTACGAAGACGATGGGCACGCCCTTCCCGGCCTCTTCGTAATACAGGCGCACCCCGTTCGAGCTGGCGTACGGCATACGTTCTCCCCAGTTTCGTGACGGATTCTAGCAAGCTCCATCACGTTATTCGGCGGCCAAGTTCCGCTTGGTGGACAACGCGGATGCCGGCGAGGACCACGATCGCCCCGGCAATCTCGATCCATCCCAGGGTCTCGCCGAGGAGGACCCACGCGAGGGCCGCTGCGATGACCGGCTGAGCGAGCAGTCCGACGGAGGAAAAGGTCGCGGGCAGGTGCGCCATCGCGTAGGCGATCAGGCTCTGGCCCGCCACCTGCGAGATCAGCGCGAGCCCGACGAGCTTGGCCCAACCTGCCGCTGAATGCGGGAACAGCTGCTCGCCGGAGCCGAGCGCGAGCGGCAGCAGCACCACGGCGGTGACGAGCCCGCTCCAGGCCATGATGACTGAAGTGGATGCGCGGCTGCGTGCCCGCGTCACCGTGAGCTGGTAGGCGCCATAGAACATCGCGGTGACCACGCCGAGGATATCTCCGAGCACCGCCCCGCCGCCTGCGCGGAAATCCCCGCCGAGTAACACGGCTACTCCGGCAAGCGCGGCCGCCAGTCCAGCCAGGAACAACGCGGTCGGCCGCTTCCCGTAGAGCAGCCAGACGGCGAGCGCAACGAAGATCGGCGCGAGATTGGCGAGCAGCGTGGCGTTGGCGACCGAGGTGAGCATGATCGACCAGTGCCACACCGCGAGGTCGCCGGCAAAGAACAGGCCGGCAGCGACGATCAGCCGGCGCTCGGCCACGAAGCCCGCGACGTGGCCGCCCCGGCTCCCGATCACCGACCACGCCCACAGGAAGGGCAGCGCCAGCGCGACGCGCCAGAACGCGGTGGCGACCGGCCCGGTCTCGCTCACCTTCACGAATAGCGCGGATGCGCCGATCGCCGCCGCCCCAGCGAGCAATGCGGCAACAGCGACGCCGCGCCGCGCGTCCTGCGATGAGGGGTCTGCCGCCTTCAATTCAGCCGTGCAGCCGGTTCAGCGGCCGGTGAATTTGGGCTTGCGCTTCTCGATGAAGGCGCGCATGCCTTCCTTCTGGTCCTGGGAGGAGAACAGGATCTGCGAGGACTTGGCCTCGAGCGCGAGCGCGCTCGTGAGCGGCGCGTCCATTCCGGCGAGCACTGCTTCCTTCGCGAGCTGCACCGCGAGCGGGGGCAGCGCCGCGATCTGGCGCGCAAGATCGATCGCGCGGCCCTCGACTTCCGGGTCCGGCACGACTTCGCTCGCGAGCCCCATGTCGAGCGCTTCCCGCGCGGAGAACAACTCCCCGGTGAGGATGTATTTCATGGCCTTGTACTTGCCGATGGCGCGCGTCAAGCGCTGCGTGGCGCCGCCGCCGGGGATGATTCCGATGTTCACCTCGGGCTGCCCGAAACGCGCTGATTCTCCGGCGACGATGATGTCGCAGGTCATGGCGAGCTCGCAGCCGCCGCCGAGCGCGTATCCGCTCACCGCCGCGATCACCGGCTTGGGGCAGCCCGCGATGCCGCGCCACAGCTTATGCACCCCGCGCTGGAGCATCTCGATCGTCCCGGCATCGGCCATCTCCTTGATATCCGCGCCGGCGGCGAAGCTCTTGTCGTTGCCGGTCAGCACGATGGCGCGGGTCGCCGTGTCCTCGCCGCATTCCGCCAGATAGCGCGCGAGCAGCTTCCTGACCTCGAGGTTCAAGGCGTTGCGCGCCTCGGGACGGTTGATGCGCACCAGCGCCACGTGCTCCGCGGGACGCTCGAACAGGACAACCGGGACGCTCATGTCATTCCTCGCGAGGGCAATACTGGATACGCGGCGCCCGGCTATTTCTGGAGTCCGAGCTCGACCGCGCGCGCCGAGGGATCATTCGGCCGGGCGCTTCCATAGAACTTCCCGTCCGCCTTGAGGATGAATACGCACCATTTCTCATCCACCGCTCTCCAGTCGATCGTCACGCAATACTGGTCCAGCGGAGAAACATGCCAGGACCCCGTACCAGTTGTCTGGTAGGCGGTTGCCCGTCCCTTGTATCCCCGTGAATCGCTGGAAGCGATGAACTTGCCGTCCGAGTTGTTGTACCAGTGCCGCGTGCTCCCGTGGCGGGTCTTGCTCGTGACCTTTGCCCCGGTCAGCACCTGACGCAGTTCGTCGCCGGTTACCTTCTGTGGATCCTTCAGATCCCCCACAGTGAGTTCCTGGGCGATCCCGGCGGCCGGCTGCAGCAGGAGCGCGCAGAAGGCGAGAATTGATGGTCTGGCGGCGATCATCGAACCCTATCGCTTCGCGAGACCGAGGTCGGCCAGCACCAGCTTCATCTCGGCGTAGTCGTTTTCGAGATCCTTCCTGAACTGCGCGCTGGTCACGAAGTCGTTCGACCAATAATTCTTCTCTAGGTCGCTTTGCCACTCCGGCACCAGGGTTGCCTTGTGCAGCACCCCTTCCCAGTACGCCACCTGCGCCGGCGTCAGCCCCTTCGGCCCCATGATCGCGCGCCAGCCCCCGATCACGACGTCCACGCCCTGCTCCTTCCAGGTCGGAACGTGGGCGAGCGACCCGCCCAGGCGCTTGGGGGCGGCTACCGCGACCACGCGCATGCGTCCCGCCGCAACGTGCGGGGCGGCATTTCCGGCGGCGGTGGTGACCAGCTCGATATGGCCACCGAGCAACGCGGTGATTGCTTCAGCCGAGCCCTTGAACGCAACCGCCTTGAGGTCGCGGGCATTGCCGCCGAGCGCTTTGACCAGCAGTCCCGCCGCGACGTGGTTGTGGCTGCCGAGCGTTGTGGCGAAGCCGGTTGCGACCGAATTCGGGTCCTTCAGGCGTGCGGCCAGATCCTTGCCGGTTGTGATCGGCGAGGCCGCATTCACCGCGTAGACGGTGTAGTCGTTGAAGAGCGACGCGATCGGCGTGAAATCGGCGTAGTACAGGCTGCCCAGGCCCGTGATGTGATTTGACATCAGGGCCGTGGTGCCGATCAGCAGGGTATGGCCATCACCCGGGCGCTGATTGACGTAGTTGAAGGCGATGTTGCTGCCGCCGCCCGGCCGGTTGACCACGGTAATCGAGACGTTCACCAGTTTTTTCTCGGTGAGGATGCGTTCCACCTGGCGGGCGGTACGGTCGTTGCTGCCGCCGGGGGCGGAGCCGACCACGATCTCGACGTTGCTCTGCGGAGTCCAGGCCTGCGCGTGGGCGCCGGCGCTGATGGCAGCCAGCGCAACGCAAAGCAATAGCGGCATTCCTTTCATGCATTCCTCCATGGTCATTGCGGTTGCATGCCCGAGGCCTTTACGACCTTGGCGTACTTGTCGATCTCGACGAGGATGAACCGGGCGAACTCCTCCTGCGAGCCGCCCATCGCCTCCAGCCCGTCGTTGAGAAAGCGGCTCTTGAGATTGGGGCTGGCGAGGATCTTGTCCACTTCCTTGTTCCACCGCGCGACGATTTCCTTCGGCGTCTTCACCGGGGCCATGAGGCCGAACCAGGTGGTCGCCTCGTAGCCCTTCAATCCGGACTCGTCGAAGGTTGGCACATCGGGAATCGCGACGAACCGCTTGAGGCTGCCGATGGCGATCGCACGCAGCCTTCCCGACTGGATGTGCGGGACCAGCACGGGCACGCCGCTGAACATCATTTCGACGTTGCCGGCGAGGGTGTCAGTCAGCGCCGGCGTGTTGCCCTTGTACGGAATGTGCACGATGTTGACCTGGGCCATGACCTTGAAGAGCTCCCCGGCCATCTGGTTGGAGCTGCCGAGCCCGGACGAGGCGAAATTGAGCTGGCCGGGCCGTGCCTTGGCGAGCGCGATCAGCTCCTTCAGGTTCTTCGCGGGAAGCGAGGGGTGAGTGGTGAGCACGTTGGCTCCCTTCACGCACAGGATGATCGGCGCGAAGTCCCGCACCGTGTCATAGGGCGGCTTCGCCTGCGTGCTCATGTTGATGGCGTTGGTGGCGCCACCCATGAGGATCGTGTAGCCGTCGGGCGGCGCCTTGGCCACGAGCTCGGTGCCGATATTGGTCGCGCCGCCGGGGCGGTTCTCCACCACGATCTGCTGGCCGAAGACCTCGGAGAGCCGGACCCCGATCGCCCGGGCGGTGATGTCGGTGTTGCCGCCGGCGGCGAACGGCACGATGACGCGCACCGGGCGAGTGGGGTAGTTTTGTGCGGCCGCCTGCACCGCAATGAGCAAAGCCACGGCGAGCGGCAGCAGGCGCGGAAGCTTTCTCCGGATCATGCTTTCCTCCTCGGGACGCTCATTGTATCCGCGGAAAATGGGGACGCACACCTTTTCCTGACTACGGACCCGGGGCGGCCGAAGCAAGCCTGGTAGAAAAGGTGTGCGTCCCCTCAGGTCTTCGCGGCCACTTCATTGA
>Ga0208685_1000339_pt1 | contig 17004 bp, 13 predicted proteins | sample EasRivMeERMLT890_FD_187533 | JGI IMG/M metagenome (GOLD analysis project Ga0208685, IMG submission 187533) | Soil microbial communities from meander-bound floodplain in the East River, Colorado, USA - East River MetaG ERMLT890 (SPAdes) (version 2) | ecosystem: Environmental > Terrestrial > Soil...
GCTTGACGGCTATCTTCTAGGTTTTCTCCATCTCGGCGAGCGCCTGGCCGCCGCCGTAGCTCGAACGCGGCGTCAATTCCCCGCCCTTCATCACCTTCACCGCGCAGTATTTGAATTCCGGTATCTTGCCGATCGGATCGAGCGCCGGGTTGGTGAGCAGGTTTGCCGCCGCCTCGTAGAAGCAGAATGGCACGAACACGGCGCCGCGCGGCGTGCCGTCGTCGGCCCGCGCGTAGAGCGAGATGATCCCGCGCCGGGACTCCACCGTGATCACGTCGCCGGGCCGCGCGCCGAGCGCGTCGAGTTCGAGCGGATGCAGCGTCGCGGTCGGCTCGGGCTCGATCGCGTCGAGCACGCTGGCGCGCCGTGTGATCGCGCCGGTATGCCAGTGCTCGAGCTGGCGCCCGGTGATGAGCACGAACGGAAATTCCTTGTCGGGGCGCTCGGCCGCGGGAATGATGTCGGCCGGCACGAATCTGGCCCGCCCCGTAGGGGTAGGAAATTTATCAACAAAAACAATTGGCTGACCTGGATCCCCCTCATTTTCGCAGGGATAAGTTACGCAGCTTTCGGCCTCCAGCCGCTCCCAGGTGATGCCGGCGATCGAGTTCATGCCCTTGCGCATTTCGTTGAATACATCCGCAGGGCCGCCGTAATTCCAGGCGAGCCCCATGCGCCGCGCGATCTCCTGGATGATCCACAGGTCGGGCTTCGCATCGCCCGGCGCATCGAGCGCTTTGCGCCCGAGTTGCACCATGCGGTCGGTATTGGTGACGGTGCCGTGTTTCTCCGGCCAGGCGGTCGCGGGCAGGATCACGTCGGCGTAGTAGCAGGTCTCGGTAAGGAAGATTTCCTGCACCACCAGGTGATCGAGCTTGGCAAGCGCTTCGCGCGCGTGGTGCGCGTCCGGGTCCGACATCGCCGGGTTCTCGCCCATCACGTACATGCCGCGGATCTTGTCTTCGAGTATGGCGTGCACGATCTCGACGACCGTCAGCCCCGGCTTGGGGTCGAGCGTGGCCCCCCACAGCTTTTCGAAGCGCGCCAGCGCCGCGGGATTGTCGACGCGCTGGTAGTCCGGGAACACCATCGGGATCAGACCCGAGTCCGACGCGCCTTGCACGTTGTTCTGGCCGCGCAGCGGGTGGAGCCCCGTGCCGGGACGCCCGATCTGGCCGGTCATCAGGCACAGCGCGATCAGGCAGCGCGCGTTGTCGGTGCCGTGGACATGCTGCGAGATGCCCATGCCCCACAGGATCATCGATCCCTTGGACCTGGCGTAGAGCCGCGCCACTTCCCTGATGGTTTCGGCGGGGATGCCGCAGACCGGCCCCATCGCCTCGGGACTGTAGCCGGCGACGTTCTTCTTCAGGTCTTCGTAGCCGATGGTGCGGCCCTTGATGAAGTCCTCGTTCACCAACCCCTCGTGCACGATGGTGTGCATCATCGCGTTCAACAGCGCGACGTCGGTGTCGGGCTTGAACTGCAGCATGATGTGCGCGTGGCGCGAGAGATCCGAGCGGCGCGGGTCGGCATAGATGAGCTTCGCCCCGCTCTTGACCGCGTTCTTGATCCAGGTCGCGGCCACCGGGTGGTTCGACACCGGGTTGGCGCCGATCAGGAAGATTACTTCCGCGCGGGCGACGTCGCTCACCTGGTTGGACACCGCGCCGGAGGCGACGCCTTCCATCAGCGCCGCCACGCTCGATGCGTGGCAGAGCCGCGTGCAGTGGTCCACGTTGTTCGTGCCGAAGCCGGTGCGCACCAGCTTCTGGAAGAGATACGCCTCTTCGTTGGTGCCCTTGGCCGAGCCGAAGCCGGCCAGCGCGTTGCCGCCATGCTGGTCGCGTATCGCGTTCAGCTTGCCGGCAGCGAGCTCGAGCGCTTCCTCCCAGCTCGCTTCACGGAAATGCTCGAGCGGATTCGCGGGATCCATCGTGAAATCGGCATGCTTGGGCACGCCGGGCTTGCGGATCAGCGGTTTCGTGAGCCGCTGCTTGTGATGCACGTAGTCGAAGCCGTAGCGGCCCTTCACGCACAGGCGATTGTGATTGGACGGTCCGTCGCGCCCGTCGACGTAAAGTATCTTGTTGTCCTTGACCGCGTAGGTGAGCTGGCAGCCGACGCCGCAGTAGGGACAGACCGAGTGCACCTGCTTGTCCGGCTTCACCATGCCGACATTGCGCGCCGGCATCAGCGCGCCGGTCGGGCACGCCTGCACGCACTCGCCGCAAGCGACGCAGGTGGACTCGCCCATCGGGTCGTCGAGGTCGAACACGATCTTGGCGTGCTCGCCGCGGAAGGCGTAGCCGATGACGTCGTTCACCTGCTCCTCGCGGCAGGCGCGGAGACAACGCGTGCACTGGATGCAGGAATCGAGGTTGACCGCGATGCCATAGTGCGAAAGGTCGGCCCTGGGCTGGTGCCGCGGCGCGAAGCGCGGTTTCCCGACCTTGAGCCTGGCGGCCCACTGGTCGAGCTCGGACGCGAGCGTGTGGCGCTCCTTCGGCATGTCGGAGAGCAGCAGTTCCAACACCATCTTTTGCGAATGCCGGGCGCGCTCATTGTCGGTGATGACTTCCATACCCTTGGCCGGCTTGCGGCAGCACGAGGCCGCCAGCACGCGCTCGCCCTTCACCTCGACCATGCAGGCGCGGCAGTTGCCGTCCGGCCGCAGGCCTTCCTTGTAGCAGAGGTGCGGGATCTCGACGCCGTGGCGCTTGGCGGCCTGGATGATGGTCTCGCCGCCGTGGGCGACCACGTCCTTGCCGTTCAACTTGAATTCCACCGGCATTGCGTTCAGCTCTTCCTGCGTCATTGCAGTCATCGCCCACCTCCGGTGAGGAGAGGAGAGAGGAGAACGGAGAGAGGTGTCAAAGCCTCGCTACTGCCGTTACGCCTCTCGCCTATAGCCTCTCGTCTCATTCAATTTCCTTGGGAAAATACTTCACCACGCAGCGTATCGGATTCGGCGCCGCCTGTCCCAGCCCGCAGATCGAGGCGTCGGCCATTGCTACCGAGAGTTCTTCGAGCAGGCCCTGGTTCCAGCGCGGCGCCTCCATCAGCTTTAACGCCTTGGCCGTGCCCACCCGGCACGGCGTGCACTGCCCGCAGGATTCGTCAGCGAAGAACTTCATCAGGTTCCGCGCCGCCGTCGCGGCCTTGTCCTGGTCGGACAAAATGATAATGGCGGCCGAGCCGATGAAGCAGCCGTGACTCTGCAGCGTGTCGAAATCGAGGGGAATGTTGCCCATCGCGGCCGGCAGGATCCCCCCTGAGGCGCCGCCCGGCAGGTAGGCGTAGAACGCGTGCCCCGGCAGCATGCCGCCGCAGTACTCCGCGATCAACTCCGTCACCGTGATGCCGGCCGGCGCGAGATGCACCCCCGGCTTCCTGACCCGCCCCGACACCGAGAACGAGCGCAGGCCCTTGCGGCCGTTGCGGCCGTGCGCGGCGAACCACGCGGCGCCTTTTTCCAGGATCTCGCGCACCCAGTGCAGCGTCTCCATGTTGTGCTCGAGCGTGGGATAGCCGAACAGCCCCACCTGCGCGACGTACGGCGGGCGCAGCCGCGGCATGCCGCGCTTGCCTTCGATGGATTCGATCATTGCCGATTCTTCGCCGCAAATGTAGGCACCGGCGCCGCGCCGCAGGTAGATCGGCGGCAGCGCGCACGGCGAGTCGGCCTGCAACGCCTTCAGCTCGAGTTCGAGAATCTCGCGGCACCCCGCGTACTCGTCACGCAGGTAGATATAAACCTCGGAGATCTGCACCGTCCACGCCGCGATGATCGCCCCTTCCAGGAAACGGTGCGGGTCGCGCTCGATGTAATAGCGGTCCTTGAATGTGCCCGGCTCGCCCTCGTCGATGTTGATCGCCAGCAGCCGCGGCGCCTTCTCGTTCCTCACCAGGCGCCACTTGCGCCCGGCCGGAAAGCCCGCGCCGCCGAGACCGCGCAGGCCCGAGTCTTCCAGCGTCTTCGTGAGGCTCTCGGCATCGCGCTTGCCGGCGAGGCATTCGGCGGCGATCCGGTAGCCGCCATTACGCCGATACTCGGCGTAATGAATGTACTTCCGGACAGGACAGTGTGTTTTTTTCGCCAGAACGAGCTGTTTGACCTTTTCGAGCGTGGCTTGTGCCACGGGGTTCTGCCCCACCACGGCGACCGGCGCCTGCTCGCAGCGGCCGACGCAGGGCGCCGGGATGACGCGCACCTCGGCTCCCAGCGCCCGCTTGAGCCCGGCCATCAGCTCGCCGGCGCCCGCCAGCTCGCAGGAGAGCGAATCGCATACGCGCACGGTGAGCGGCGGGGGCGGCGTCTCGCCTTCCTTCACGACATCGAAATGGTGGTAGAAGGTCGCGACTTCGTAGACTTCGGTCTGCGAGAGCTGCATCTCGCGCGCGAGCGCCGCCACGTGCGCCGCGGAGAGGTGCCCGTACCGGTCCTGGATCTTGTGCAGGTGCTCGATCAGGAGATCGCGGCGCCGCGGTACTGCGCCCAGCAGCGCCTGGATTTCTGCCAGCGCGCGGGTTTCTACCGGGCGGCCCTTGGGCTTGCCGCGCGCATTGCCGCCGCCGCGCTTCTTCTTGACGCTACCGCCTTCCAACCACCCTCCTCGTCGCGGGCTGCAACGGCCCGCCGCAACCTATTTCAGAACCGACCTGAGCAGCTTGCCCATTTCGGCCGGATTCTTCGTCGTCTTGAACCCGCACTGTTCCATCACGGCCAGCTTTTCCCCGGCCGTGCCCTTGCCGCCGGAAATGATTGCGCCGGCATGGCCCATGCGCTTGCCCGGCGGCGCCGTCACTCCGGCGATGAAGCCGACGACGGGCTTCTTCATGTTGGCCTTGACCCAGCGCGCCGCCTCTTCCTCGTTGGTGCCGCCGATCTCGCCCACCATGATAACGGCCTCGGTCTGCGGGTCGTCGTTGAACAGCTTCAGCACGTCGATGTGCTTCAAGCCGTTCACCGGGTCTCCGCCGATGCCCACGCAGGAGGACTGGCCGAGTCCCGCCTCCATCAGCTGGCCGACCGCTTCATAGGTCAGCGTGCCGGAACGCGACACGACGCCGACCGGGCCGCGCTTGTGGATGTGGCCGGGCATGATGCCGATCTTGATCTCGTCCGGCGTGATCACGCCGGGACAGTTGGGCCCGACCAACAGCGTCTTTTTCCCCTGCATCCTGTGGTGGGTGCGGATCATGTCGCGCACCGGGATGCCCTCGGTGATGCAGATGACGAGGTCGAGTCCCGCCTCCACCGCCTCGTCGATCGCCGCCGCGGCGAACGGGGGCGGAACGTAGATCACGGACACGTTGGCGCCGGTCTTTTCCTTCGCCTCCTTCACCGTCTCGAAGATCGGGATGCCCTCGTAGCTCTGCCCGCCTTTCTTCGGCGTGACGCCGGCGACATAGCAGTTCTTCCCGTTGGCGTACTCCCTGCCCATCCTGGTATGGAACTGGCCGGTCTTGCCGGTGATGCCTTGCGTCATCACCCGGCTGTTCTTGTTGATCAGGATGCTCATATCGCCTCGTTTTCCCGGCCAAAGTGAGTGGTCACTCTCGCCCCATTTTCATAGGGAAACCGCGTCCACGGATCCGCCAGCACGGCGTTACCTGCCCGTGGCGGCCGCAACCACCTTCTGGGCGGCGTCGGCCATGTTGTTGCCGGAGATGATGGGCAGCCCCGACTCGGCGAGGATCTTCTTGCCCAGGTCGACGTTGGTGCCCTCCAGCCGCACCACCAGCGGCACGCCGAGCTTCACTTCCCGTGCCGCCGCGACCACCCCCTGCGCGATCACGTCGCACCTCATGATGCCGCCGAAAATATTGACCAGGATCGCCTTCAACCTGGGGTTCTTCAGCATGATCTTGAACGCTTCCGTCACCTTCTCGGTCGAGGCGCCGCCGCCGACGTCGAGGAAGTTGGCGGGAGCGCCGCCGTAGAGCTTGATGATGTCCATGGTGGCCATCGCCAGCCCCGCGCCGTTCACCAGGCAGCCGATGTTGCCTTCGAGCTGGATGTAATTGAGGTCGTACTTGGAGGCCTCGACCTCGGCGGGGTCCTCCTCGTCGAGGTCGCGCAGCGCCACGATCTCGGGGTGGCGGAACAGCGCGTTGTCGTCGAAGTTCATCTTGGCGTCGAGCGCCACGACCTTGCCGTCGCCGGTCAGGATCAGCGGATTGATCTCCGCGAGCGACGCATCGGTGTCGTCGAACGCCTTGTACAACGCCTTCAGGAGATCCCGCGCCTGCGGAACGCTGTCATGCGGCACGCCGATCTTGCGCGCGATGTCTTCGGCGTCCTTGTCGGCGAGACCCTTGAAGGGATCCTGGATGATGACCTTGTGGATTTTTTCCGGCGTCCTGGCCGCGACTTCCTCGATATCCATGCCGCCTTCGCTGGAAGCCATCAGCGCCACGCGCTGCGAGCCGCGATCCACCACCATGCCGAGATAAAGCTCTTTCCTGATGTCCGCGCCTTCCTCGAGCAGGAGCCGGCGCACCTTCTGGCCCTCGGGGCCGGTCTGGTGAGTCTTCAACTGCATGCCGAGGACCTGGCCGGCGTACTGCTTCACTTCGTCCAGCGATTTCGCAAGCTTCACCCCGCCACCCTTGCCGCGCCCGCCGGCGTGAATCTGCGCCTTCACCACCCAGACCTTGCCGCCGAGCTTCTTCGCGGCTGCCACCGCCTCGTCCACGCTGAAGCACGGATAGCCGCGGGGTGTGGCGACACCGTATTTGCGCAGAATTTCCTTGGCTTGATACTCGTGGATTTTCATCTGTGGTTCATGTAGTCCGGCTTTCCGCCCGCCGTGCATTGGCGTGCGCGATGGCCTGCCCAAATCTATACAGCCCTGTGCGAGCCGGCCTTGACCGAAGTCAATATCTGCAAATCGGGACGGTCTGCGCTGTTGGCCTGATCCGCGACATGCCTGCGCCCGGACCAGCGCTCTCGAGTCTCCGTCGCCGCTCGAACCGCGAGCGCGCAGCAATGACGCCGGAACAGAGCAGTATAGCAAACGACCCGCGGGCGACTCATGCGCACCGTCAAGCGTTGAAGGCCCCGTCTCATGCAATCACTGCGTGCCCGCACCCACCCCACGAAAGTGGCCACGTTGCAGGCGTCGCCTGGTCGCTCCACGGCTCGCTGTGCTGCTGCCGTGGGTCAACAATAATGGTGCGGTGCGTTATGGTGACGCTACGTGCAAGAAGATGGCCAGAACCGGTTGCGTCGAGCCAGTGGAAAACGACAAAAAAAAGCGCAACCCCGGAGGGTCGCGCTTAAGGTTCCACCAAAGGAGGAGGTTTTGGAGGAGCGTGTTGGCACCTGGCGGCGCCGAACACAGAAGCATTATGCACTCATTCTGGACCAAATGCAAGCGTTTGCTGCTGCTTTGCAACATGCCCCGCATCACCAAGGCCAGAAAATGTTCTCGATGAATCAAACGGATAGAGAGCCCCTACCCTGCCCTCCCTATCCAACTGGTGCTTGCTACCGCACAACCAGGACGGGGATACGGGCGTGAGTGAGCACCTTGCGAGTCTCGCTGCCAAGCAGCACGGCGACCAGTCCCTTGCGGCCGTGCGAGGTCATCACGATGAGATCGCAACGGCGCGCGTCGGCAACTTTCAGTATGGCATCGTACGGGTGATCGCTGGTCTCGCACACGGTGTCGCACGACACGCCCGCATCCTGCGCGCACTTGCTCACATATGCCAGGTAGCTTTCAGCGCGCGTCTTCGCCTCTTCCTCGATGCGCTCTTCCGTAACGGGATCGAAGGCGCCTTCATAGGCGATCAGCAGGTGGTAATCGGGAATCACGTGGATGGCGGTGACCCGGGCCTGATGCACCTTAGCGAGTTCCATCGCAATCGTCACGGCCCGCTGCGACAATTCGGAACCGTCGGTCGGTATCAGGATGCTCTTGAACATCGCTCCTCCTTGGGTCGCGGGGCTGTGTCCGCCCCGTTCCAGCATCTGGACCCGCCCGAAAGCTTGTCGCGCCCGGCGCCCCCTGTCAAGAGTGTAAGATCGCGTCTCCCCTATGGCAGAGATCCGGCTACGGAGATCGCGTGCGCACTACCCTCATGCTCACCGGCGACATCAACCTGATGAATGTCACCGATTACCGCGCGCCTTTCGCGCGCGTCACGCCGACGCTCAGGCAGGCCGACGTGCGGTTCGCCAACCTGGAGTGCTGCTTCTACGATCCGCCGGGCGAGCACTCGCCCGGCGACGAAGGCTTCTACGCACCGGCGGCGTCCGGTGAAGCGCTCAAGCTGGCCGGCTTCGACGCCGTGGGCAATGCCAACAATGTGAATTACGGCGCGGATGCCATCCGCTCGTCGGTTTCGCGTCTCAAGCGGCTGGGCATCCCGAATACCGGCGCCGGCGCAAACCGCGTGGCAGCGTACGCGCCGGTGATCGTCGAGCGCAACGGCGTGCGCGTCGGCTTCCTGCAGCGCACTTCGGTGTACTGGCCCACCAACCACGAGGCCGGAGAGCGTTCCCCGGGCGTAGCGGTGATACGCGGCAATACCGCGTACCAGGTGCCGGCGCACAAGACGCGGCCGGAAATCCCTCCCATGAACCGCCCGGGCCTGCCGCCGATCATCCTGACCTGGGCCGAGCGGGAGCACCTGAACCGCTTCCGGGAGGACGTCGCCGCCCTGCGCGCGCAAACCGACATCGTGGTTTGCTCCAACCACTGGGGCCTGCACCAGGAAGTGCTCGACTACATGACGGAAATCGCGCACACCGCGATCGATGCTGGCGCCGACGTCGTCATTGGCCACGGGCCGCACTACTCGCTGCCGGTGGAGATCTACAAGGGCAAGCCGATTTACTACGGGCTCGGCAGCTTTTCGTTCCACACCGGACACGGCGGGCGCAAGCACGGCGACTGGGTGGGCATGCTGGCGACCGTGGCACTCGACGGGCACGCGGTGCAGCGCGCCGCTTTCCGTTTCGTGCGGCACAACGACGCAAACGAAACCGTGCTGTGCGCCTTGAAAGACGAGCAGGCAACGCTGGCGGACATCAGCAAGCGCAGCGTGCGCTTTGGAACGAAGATTGCGGCGGACGGCGACGAGGTGGTTTTCAGCGCCTGAGACCGCGGCGAATCGGAAGCTACTTGGCGAGCCCCAACTCGGTCAGCACCGTCTTCACCTCGTCGTACTCGACCTTCCAGTAGCGCGCGGTGTCCGCGCTATTGCGGTAGACGTCCTCCATGCCGAACTGGGCGAGCTGTTTTTTCCACTCGTCGGCTTTCGCCATCCGGCCCAATGCTTCGTCCCAGAACTGAATCTGCGCGCGGCTCATGCCTTTCGGTCCCGCCAGCCCACGCCACAACTCGAACGTCACATTGATGCCCAGTTCCTTCCAGGTCGGGATGCCGGCGAAATCTCCGGACAGCCGTTGCGGCGCGACCACCGCCAGCATCCGCACCTTGCCCGCCTTGATGTGCTGGAGCAGCGTCGACGGCGCGCTGGCCATCGCGTCCACGTGACCGCCGAGCAGCGCCGTCATCGCATCACCGCCCGAGTTGAACACGACGGTCTTGAGCTTGCGGATATCCACGCCCGCCGCCCGCATTGCGAGCGCATAGGAAAGATGGGTTGCATTGCCGAAAGCGGTGCCGATGGAGGTGCTGTACAAGCCCGGGTCCTTCCTGAGCCGCTCGACGAGGTCCAGGCCGTCTTTCACCGGCGCATCGGCGAGCACAGCCACGCCCACGTATTCGGCGCCGATAACCGCCAGCGGCGTGAAGTCGGTGTACGAGAGCGGGCTGCGACCGGTGATCTGGTTGGTGAGCAGCGTCACCGAGTTCACCATCAGGTAGTGCCCGTCACCGGGATGCTGGCTGAGATAGGTCAGTCCGACCGCGCCGCCGCCGCCGGGCTTGTTCACGACATTGACGGGCGCCGACACCAGCTTCTGCTCTTGCAGGATTTTCTGGATCAGCCGCCCCGTCCGGTCCTGCGGACCGCCGGGGCTGGTGCCGATGATGATCTCGACCGGCTTTTCCGGCTTCCAGGCTTGCGGTAATCCCGTCGCGGGAGCGAACAGGAGCCCCGCGAGAAGCCAGGCCGCGCCGCGCTTCGCATCCCGCCGCCCTACTGTCCCCAGGTCCATGTTTCCCTCCGGTTTCGATCAGATGCCGCCGGGCTCGTCTTCAGGGTGGCGCAGCTTGCGGCCGGTGTAAATCTTCCCCGGGTATTTCTTGAGCGCCGCTTCGTCGACATCGACGCCCAAACCCGGCGCGGTCGGCAATTCGATGTGGCCGTTCTTCGGTTTCAACTGGTTAGGCGAGATCTTGTCGCAAAATTCCACGAACGGCAGGAAATATTCAGTGATGAGGAAATTCGGCATCGTCGCCGAGGCGTGGACCGTGGAAGCGAGGGCAACCAGCGTCGAGTTGTAGTTGTGGGGCGACATCGCGACCAGGAACGGCTCCGCCATGGCTGCAATCTCCTTCAGCTCCAGGATGCCGCCCACGCAGGCGACGTCGGGATTGAGGATGTCGGCGGAACGTTTTTCCAGCAGCGGCCGGAAACCGGTCTTGGTGTAGGTTGCCTCACCGATCATCATCGGCACGCCGATCTCGCGGCGAATCAACGCCAGCTCGTCGGGATACTCGGCCTGGCAGGACTCCTCCATCAGATAAAGGTCGAACTCGGCAAGCTGCCGGTCGAGCCGAATCGCGTGCATCGGCGCGAGCCGGCGGTGCTGCTCGATCAGCAGGTCGATGTCGGGACCGACCGCGTCGCGGATCGCCTTTACCACGCGCACCGCGCGGCGCTCGTGCTCTTTCGGAATGTAAGTCCGCCACGGCGCCGGCAGAGGATCGAATTTCAACGCGGTGAAACCCTGCTTCACCACCTTCTCCGCCGCCCGCGCGTAGTCGTCCGGCTCCTTCATGCCGTAGCTCCAGCCGTTGGCATAGACGCGGATTTTGTTGCGGTAACGCCCCCCCAGCAGGTTGTAGACCGGCTGCTTGCAGGCCTTGCCGACAATATCCCACAGCGCCTGTTCGATGCCGGAAATGGCGCAGAACAGCTCGACCGAGCCGCGCCGCTGCGCGTAATCGTCGAAGGCGACTTGGGTGAAATGCTTGATGTCGAAGGGGCTGCGGCCGACCGCGTAGCGGCCGAGCGCTTCAAGTTGCGCGGTGACCGCGGTGTCCCGATCATACTGCGAGTACGCCTCGCCCCAGCCGTGGATGCCGGCATCGGTCTCGACCTTGACGAAGATCAGGTTCTTGCGCCAGCCCGGATGGACCGTGTAGCTCTTGACCGCGGTTATCTTCATATTCACTCCGGGGTTGTTGCACCTATTCTGCAACAACCGCTGAATTAGGGAAGCATGAGGAGAGGTATCTCCTCATTCCATCCCCAATCCCAGTTGTTCCAGCACCGCACGGCCGACGAAACCATAGGGGTTTGCCAGCGTCTCCGCAATCTCGAAATGGTTGTAGCCCTCGGCGTAGATCAGCTCGACCGTCCTGCCGGCCGCGCGCAGCGCTTCCGCGAAATCGCGCGACTGGCGCTGGAACTCCGGCGTCTCGCACGAGCCGTAGATCAGCACGATCGGCGCGCCGATGCGGTCGAGGTGCCGCTGCGGCGACAACTCCTGTTCCATGGCGTCCGTGAATTTGACGTAGGCACCGCGCTTGGACAGCCGCGGGCCGCGCAGGTCGTACATGCCGCTTTGCAGAACAAAGCCCTTGACGGTATCGGCCGGCAGGCCGAAATCCTTTTTCCAGTCGGTTATGGCCACGCATCCGGATAAGTGCGAACCGGAAGATTTGCCCACGACGTGGATGCGGCCCGGGTCGCCGCCAAAGCTCGCGGCATTGCGATACACCCAGGCGACGGCGCGCCGAACCTGGTCGACCATCGGGAACAGGCTGCCGCCGGCGTCCTGCACGCGATCGAAATCCAGGACTACGAAGTGCGCGCCGGCGCGTACGAACACTTCCGCCGCGTAAGCGTGCTCGGCCGCCGTTCCACCCTGCCACGCGCCACCGTGGATGAACACGACGACCGGCGCGTTGTTGCGATGTGTCCGGTAGATGTCGAGGCGCTCGATTGCGGCGGGTCCATAGGGCATGTGCTGCGGCGCGCCCAGTCGTTCGCGCGCGAGCTCGCTGGCACTGGCCAGACGCACGTTGACCTGGTTGCGGTTGGGCGCGTAGACCGCCTGGTCGTAGGCGTCGTCCAGCTCCTGCTGATCGTAATCGAGAAAGACGCGCGGCCCTTTTGCTCGCGCGGCTTCGTCCGGAGTCGCTCTTGCGACGGGTACGGGGCGGCTCATGACCATCTCCGGTGGCGGGGGATCGGTCCGCGAATTATGCCCCCGGATGGTGGCGCCAGCCATCGCCGGGGCGCGCCAGGCAAGTCCACAGTATGCAATGCGCTTGCCCGGCGGCTGGCGAGGCCCGTGCAAATATATATAATCTTCGCTCCACGCCGTCGGCCGGCGGCGTATCCATCCAATCAGGAGGAGTACTCATGACCGAATCCGTGCTGCGCGGCGTGCCGCCGCAATCAGAAACCAGCCTGCGTGACCTCGTGACGGCATGGTTGCCGCAGGGCTTCGCGAAGATCGTGCAGCCGATCGCATCCACGACGATCACTACCGACACCAAGGGACTGATTGCCGGTGAGGTGAAGATTCAGACCATGACCGGCCCGGTGCCGGCGTATCGCGCCATGCCGGAAAAGGGCGGCAAGCTGCCGCTGGTGCTGGTGGTGCAGGAAATCTTCGGCGTGCACGAGCACATCAAGGACGTCTGCCGTCGCCTCGCCAAGCTCGGCTATTTCGCGATCGCGGTCGATCTCTACCATCGCCAGGGCGACGTCACGAAATTCACCGACAACCAGGAAATCTTCGCCAAGGTCGTGAACTTCGTCCCCGACAGCCAGGTGATGTCGGACCTCGATGCCTCCGTCGTTTACGCCGAATCCACCGGCAAGGCGGACACCTCGCGGCTCGGCGTGACCGGCTTCTGCTGGGGCGGCCGCATCACGTGGACTTATTGCGTACACAACCCGAAAGTGAAGGCGGGGGTTGCCTGGTACGGCCGACTCGTCGCGCCCGCCAAAGCAGCGCTGCAGCCGGCCTACCCGGTCGAGCTCGCCCCGCACCTCAAGGTGCCGGTGCTGGGGCTCTACGGCGGCGAGGACGCCAGCATCCCGGTCGCGAACGTCGAGCAGATGCGCGGCGCGCTGAAGAGCGCGGGCAACACCACCAGCGAAATCGTGGTCTACGACGGCGCGCCGCACGCGTTCTACGCCGACTACCGCCCGAACTACCGAAAGGAAGCCGCGGAGGACGGCTGGAAGCGGATGCAGGCGTGGTTAAGGAAACACGGCGTAGCCTGAGGAAATCGTCGGGTACCAGTTGAGGATCTGGATGTGGAACCTGCGCTCAAGCAGGGGCTCGCGGACGCGCGCGCCAGGGTGCGGCAGCTGCTGAGCTGACCAACTCACGCTTGAGTTGGCAGTGCTGGGCAATGACGAAACAGCCGCGCGCGGCGCAACTGGCAAGGCTCTGGCGGCGGTTCGCGAGACATGGGAAGCGGAAACGACTGCCCGCAACCTGCGCCTGGTTCGGGAGGCGCGCACTACGCGCGGCGCGGCGTATGCTTGGGCAGAGCAGATTGAGCAGGCGTTGCTGGCCAAGGCGAAAGGCTGAGTCGCGTTACTGACGGACGCGGCCTTGGGTAGCCGCGCCGGGATGGCGGTGAAGATATGCCGCCGGCCCCCCGCCCTTTAGGGGTGCGGCTGCCGGAAGAACGAACCGTGCCTTGGTCGACTCGAAAGGAACGGGCAATGTTCAGGATCGAGATGTTACCGGCCGGGCACGGGGACTGCCTGTGGATCGAGTACGGCGACCCGAAGGCCCCGCGACGGGTGCTGATCGATGGCGGGGCGGCGGGCACCTACAAGCGCGCCCTGCGCGAGAGGCTCCGCGGCCTGCGGGAGAACGAGCGGCGCTTCGAGCTGCTGGTGGTCACTCATATCGACGCTGACCACATCACGGGAATCCTGGAATTGCTGGAGGACAGCGAGACGCGTTTCCAGGCAAGGGACATCTGGTTCAACGGCTATCGGCATCTGCCGGACGAGAAGCCCGAGACCCTCGGTCCCGTCCAGGGCGAGAGGCTCACCGATCTCCTGGTAAAGCGGCCGTGGAACAGGGAATTCAAAGAGGCCGCCGTCGTCGTGCAGGCGGATGGTGACTTGCCGCGTTTGCAGCTTGAAGGTGGCCTCGTTCTGACCTTGCTCTCGCCCACGCCCGGCAAGCTGGCCGATCTCAAGCCCGAATGGGAAAAGGAGGTGCGCAAGGCGGGGCTCGACCCCAACCAACCTCGTCCCGGGGAAGTGGAGTCGCCGGAGGGCTTCGATCTGCTCGGCTCGCCCGATGTGGAGGCGCTCGCGGCCGAAGCCTTTTCCGAGGACAGCGCCAAGGCCAATGGCAGTAGCATCGCGCTGCTCGCGGAGTTCGAAGGCCGCCGCTTGCTCCTCACCGGGGACGCCCATCCGGGGATCATGACCGCGGCGATCAAGCGGCTCGCCGGGGGCGGCAGGCTCGCGGTGGACGCGTGCAAATTGCCGCACCACGGCAGCAAGGCCAACGTGAATCGACAGTTCCTCCAGGCGCTCGATTGCAGGAAGTGGCTCTTCTCAACGAACGGTGCCTACTTCAGGCATCCCGACCGGCAGACCGTCGCCCGGGTCATCAAGTGGGGCGGGGCACAGCCCGAGCTGGGTTTCAACTATCGCACCCAGTACAACGACGTCTGGGACGGCAAGCCGCTGCGTGAGCAATATGGCTACAAGGTCTCGTATCCGGCGTCGGATGCCGAAGGCATCGTACTCGAGTGGTATTGACCAGGTCCGGCTGCGCGTTGCTCGCCCGGGGAACGGAAACGGAACATGCGCTCACTGCTGCTTGAATTCCTTCGTCTCAACAATCTCGCAACGGGGATGTGGCGTGAGGGCGACCCGTACCTGGTGGCCGCCGGGTCCGAGTATCCCATCCGGCAGTTCAGCTCGCCTCTGGAGCACGAGAAGTTTCTCGACCTGACGCGCGCGCTGCGTTACCAGGGCGATGCCGAGGGGCGCCGGGCGGCCCTGAAGGAGATCGGCGAGATTGCCGCGAATCTGCTCGGATCCCAGAGCCTGAGCGGACTGTCGAACGGCAGCTTTCCGCTGCAGCTCGACCTCGTTGTCAATCCGGCCGAGGTGGCCGCCTTGCCCTTCGAAGCGGCCACGGACGGCGCGGGAAATCCGCTGTTCGCGCGAGCCGACCCGGCGGTAGTGCTCACCCGGCGCGTGCGCGCCGCCTTCGCCGAGGCGAGTGTCCGGTGGCCGGCGAAGCCGCGGTTGCTCTATGCGTGGGCTGCCCCCCCGGGCGCGGGCGATGTGCCGGCCGCAGCGCACGAAGCTGCCCTGCGCAAGGCGTTGGGGCCCTGGATGCCGGTACAGCAGGGGGCAGGCGACGGCGGTGGTACGGCGGTGCTCGCGACGCTGGCGAAGGCGACTCTCGCACAGCTTGAAGAGGCCTGCCGGACCGCCGCGACAGGGAAGCAGCCATTTACCCACATCCACCTCCTGGCGCACGGTTATCCGGTCGAACAGGCACACAAGCAGCACTTTGGTATGGCACTGCATGACGAAGGCGGCGATCTGCACGCGGTGACCCCGGAGGAGATCGAGCAGGCACTGAAGCCGTTGGTCGGTCACGCGTTCGTAGTGACCCTGGCGACTTGCGACGCTGCAAACTTGACCAACACCATCACATCCAGGCGCAGCATCGCCCACGGGCTCCACGAGTTGGGATTCCCGGTCGTCGTCGCTTCACAGTTTCCTTTTACCGTACCCGGGTCCAACCTCATGGTCGAGACCTTTTACAGGGCGCTCCTTGACGGCCAGGACGTGCGCATCGCGCTGCACCAGGCGCGCCTCGCCCTCTATGAGAAGAGGCAGACGACCGGGCACGACTGGGCAAGCCTCGTGGGATACGTGCGGCTTCCCGAGGGCTACGCGGACCACTTGCTCGACGTCAGGCTCGAGTCGGCGCTGGCTTCGCTGAAGTCGATACAGGGTTGGTCCGACAGCCTTGTAAACCAGGGCGGCAGGGACGCCGCAGCTTTCGAACGCGCGGCCACGGAGCTGCAACAGCGCATCAAGGGGCTGCTGGAGTTCCTCGGCGAAAGTGAAAAGACCAGCCGGCGCGGCGTGTTCGAAGAAAACCTGGGGCTGTTGGGCAGCGCAGAAAAACGCCTTGCGGAGGTGTACTTCACGCGCAGCCGGCTGGCCGATGACGCGCAATGGAAGCAATTGATGCGGGAGGCTCTGCAACGTTCACGCGATTGGTATCGGCAGAGTTACCAGCGCAACCTGTCGCACCACTGGACCGGTGTTCAGCAACTGTCTCTAGAAGCGGCGCTCGAGGGGCGCATAGCGAATCCCGGTCACTGGCACGCGGCCGTGGCCGCTGCTGACATAGTTAGAGCGAACGGGAGGCCGGGCGACGTTATCTGGGCGTTCGGATCACTTGCCGAGCTGTACCTGCTCGCACCCCTGGCCGGCCAGAACCTGCCCGCCGATGCGGCGAGGAATGCCCTCGGCCGGATGAAGGCGCTGGTACGGGACCAACCCGGCGGCGACACTTTCCCGCTCGAATCGACGAAGCGCCAGTTCCGGCGCTACATCGACTGGTGGACTTCGGCGAACGGCTTCCTTCCCGGCAGGTCAGACCTCGCCACCGAGGCGGGCGCGCTGGTCCGAGTACTCGACGCCGGCTGAAATTCGTCTGGTCACGGAATCGGGCGCTCAAGCAGGACCGGAACATCGGTCGTCAGGGGAGAGAGCACATGAAACGTATCGTCGTTTGCGCGGACGGCACCTGGAACGAGCGCGACCGGGTGGATGAGAAAACCGGGCGCAGGCACCCGACGAACGTCACCAAGGTGGCGCGCGCGGTACTGC
>Ga0208685_1000341_pt1 | contig 16971 bp, 17 predicted proteins | sample EasRivMeERMLT890_FD_187533 | JGI IMG/M metagenome (GOLD analysis project Ga0208685, IMG submission 187533) | Soil microbial communities from meander-bound floodplain in the East River, Colorado, USA - East River MetaG ERMLT890 (SPAdes) (version 2) | ecosystem: Environmental > Terrestrial > Soil...
CCGGGCGCACGCTGGTGCTGTCCGACGTGGCCTCGTTCGAGCGGCTCGCCGGAGATGCACGCCCCGACGCGCAGACCGAGGCGGCGCCGGCCGGCGAGGAGCCGCGCGCCTTCGCCGGCGTCCTCGCGCCGCGCCAGCGGCGCGCCATTCTGGTCGCTGAGATCTCCGATTCGGTGGCGATGATGGAGCGCGACGAGGAGCGCACGGTGGAGCGCTACCGCGCGTTTCTCGCTCACGCCACCTCGCAAACCATCCCCACGCACGCCGGCCGCAGCATGCTGCGGATTCCGGCCGATGGCTTCGTCGCCGAGTTCCCCGACGCGGTCCAGGCGCTGCGCTGCGCCTTCGAGCTGCACGGCGAGCTCGCGCGCTTCAACGCCAACATGGCGGCGCCCGCGCTCGGCATGCGCGTCGGGATGCACGTCGCCGACGTCATCGTCGAGGCGTTCAACGTCATGGGCGACGGCGTGAACGTCGCCGCGCGCCTCGCCGAGCTCGCCAATCCGGGCGAGACGATCGTGTCGGCCCAGGTGCGCGATCAGCTCACGAGCGGGGTCGAGGCGTCGGTGGAGGATCTCGGCGAGCAGCGCCTGCGCAATCGGGAGCGCGCGGTGCGCGCGTTCCGCGCCTGGCCAACGGCGCAAGGCGCGGTATGGACTCCGAGCCGGGCGGTGCAGGCGCACGGCCGGCCCTCGGTGGCGGTGATCCCGTTCCAGCTCAGGTCCGAGGACACGCGCTTCGAATCGATCGGCGACGGGCTGGCGGACGACGTCATCGCCGCGCTGTCACGCATGGCGGACTTCTTCGTCATCTCGCGCCTGTCGACGATGGCGTTCCGGCAGGCGCCGCTCGGCGTGCGCCGGATCGGCGAGCTGCTCGGCGTGCAATACGTGCTTTCCGGCAGCGTGCAGACCGCCTACCCGAGCGCCCTGCTGATGGCCGAGCTCGCCGACGCGCGCGACGGCCGCATCGTCTGGAGCGAGCGCTTCGAGGGCGACCTCGCCGACATCTTCGCCATGCAGGGCGAGCTCGCTCGCAAGGTGGTGCAGAGCGTCACGCCGTTCGTGCGTTCGCTCGAGCTGCAACGCGCGCGGATCACCAACTTCGATCAGCTCGATGCGTATGCCATCACGCTGCGCGGCGTCGAGCTGATGCATCGCCTGTCGCGCGAGGACTTCATGCAGGCGAGAACCGCGTTTCAGACTGCGATCGCGCGCGACCCGGTTTCCCCGCGGCCGCATGCCTGGCTGGCCAAGTGGCATGTCCTGCGCGTCGCGGTGGGTGCAAGCGACGACGCGCCCCAGGACAGCGCGGCGGCAACGGCATGTGCTGAACGCGCCCTTGCCTGCGATCCGGAGGACGCGCTGGCGCTGGCGGTGGATGCGATGGTTTCAGGCTGGTCGCGGCACGATCTCGACGCCGCGGAGCGCCGCCTAGCGCAGGCGCTCGCGGCCAATCCCAACGAGCCGCTTGCGTGGCTGTGGAACGGCCTGATCCAGACCTGGCGCGGAATGGGTGCCGAAGCGGTGCAGTGCGCTGATCGCGCCCTTTCGCTCTCGCCACTCGACCCGATGATCTACTACTTCCATTCGCTCGCCGGCATGGCCAACTTGATCAACGAGTGCTACGAGCGGGCAATCGAGCTGTCGACCTGGTCGTTACGCGAGAACAGCCTGCACACGCCTACGCTGCGCACCCTCGCGGCCGCGCAGGTCCTATCAGGCCACCTCGGCGAGGCGAAGGAGACGATGTGCCGGCTGCTGCAACTCGAGCCCGGGCTTACCGCCTGCGCCCTGCAGGCGCGCTATCCGGGACGCGACAGCCCGCAGGCGGGCCGCTTCATCGACGCGTTGCTGGCCGCCGGGCTGCCGCCGTAGCCGCGCGACGCGGCGATCGAGACGCCGGCGGAAATCGCGAGGAACGCGGCGACCTCGGAGGTCGAAGGGACTTCTCCCAGGAAGAGGAGCGCCAGCATCGCGCTGATCACTGGCACCAAGGCGGACAGCGCGCTCGAGCGCTCGGCACCCAGCTTGGCAATCGCGTGGTTCAGGGCGACCAGCGCGACGCAGCCGATCAGCATGCCCTGCCACAGGGTTTGCCAGAGGAGCTCGAGCGGCGCAACGCGCCACAGCGGCTGCGGCGCCGACCAGAGATGCCACGGGACCACGACCAGCGCCGAGTAGAGCGAGACGATGGCCGCCCCCTGGATTGCGCCGACTCCCCAGTTGCGTAACTGCAGGACGTAGAGCGCGCCGAGCGCCGACGCGCCCAAGAACATGGCGTCGCCCAGGAGCACAGAGGCGTTCTGGCCGGAAGCGCTCCAAAGGGCGATGATGGCAACGCCTGCCGCGCACAGCGCAGCCCCCAGGACAATCCGCGCGGACGGCCGCTTGGCGAACACCAGAAACCCCAGCAGTGCCACCCACGCGGGGTTGACGCCCGGCCCCAGTGCCGCGGCGTGGCTCGCCGGGGCGAGCTGCAGGCCGCAAATCACCAGCGCACCCATGCCAGCGCCCTGGAACAGCGTCAGCGGTATACCCTGCAGCCACGCAGAGCGACCGAGATGGCGCCAGTGCAGCGCCAGGTATGGCAGGAAGAGGAGCGCGCCGCCGCCGAAGCGCAGCGTCACCAGTTCCTGCGGCGTGAACGCTGCCGTAACGCCCGCGCGGGTCGCCACCGGGTACGACGCCGCGATCAGCACTGCGATGGCTGCAGCGAGATAGCCGTTCACGTGGCGCCGTTCACTCCGCGTGCACCGGGCAGCCGCCTCTGCGCCGGCGCCGCGCCGACGCAGCGTAGGCGCCCGCCGGCCGCGGCTCGAGATTCGGCTTGACGATCGTCTCCTCGTAGCGCTCCCATGCTTCGGCGGGAAACGCGTGCGGGTCGCCGACGACGGCGAATGCGTTCGAGACCTCATCCGCGTACGCGCTGCGATGCAAGGGCTGCACCTGCACCAGCGGAGTCTCGGTGCTGAAGTGGATCGGGACATCCGTCTTCACCAGGCGCAGGTTGGTGAAGAGCGGTCCGAACCAGCGATCGGTTTCAACGATGCCTTCGTACAGGTCGAAGCTCAGGCTGCGCGGCAGGTTCGCCGGCGGCCGGACCAGCACGCTCCAGTCTTGCGCGCTTTCGACGAAATAGCCGGTCCATATCTGGATGCCGCCTGGCTCGAGCGCCGCACTGAGGAACGGCGGTGAGAATCCGCGCAGCCGTGCCGGCGCAGCCGCATCGAAGATCGCGCGGTAGCCCGGAAACTGCGCGCTGGTGAGCGGGTACCAGGCGTTGGCGCCGCGGTAAGTCCAGGTCACCTGCGACCCGTCCCATTGCAGCGTGAAGTCAATCGGGGGAAACACGTACCAGCCGAAGGACGAAGCGGCGCGCAGGGCCTCACAGTACTGGAAGCCTCGCGCGGGCAGCGTCCCCAGTCCCGAGGGGTCTGCGCGCACGGGCGCGCGGCACCCCGGTATCGCCCCGTAGAACCTGACCGCGGGGGTCGGCTGGCGTGCTTCATTCATGAGAGTAGCGACTACTTCCTGAGAATCGCCGGCGCGGAGCCGTTGCCGAACCTAATCGTGCCCGAGTCGTGGGTCGCGGGGTCTTGCGAGCGTACGACGCGCGGTGCGGCGAGTTTCTTCGCAGGCTTGCGGACGGCGGACTGGTTCTGCTTCTTGCTGGACATGGGCTTCTCCTCGTTGGGTCAGAACTTCAGGGATCTACCTGCCGGCGATTCCGGCAGCGTGCACAAAGTGCACGCGAGGCGCCCGCTTCATCAACGGCCTGCCCGTAGGAAACAATGAAAGGTTTCACTCGCCGGGTCGCGCCTAGGCAAGACCGTGGCGCCCGGGGCGGCTCTGAGGGCGATAACGGGGAGGCGCCCGGACCGCAATCGCCTGATCCGGTGGGTTTCGTCCGGAATGTGTGCGTAAACGCACGCCCCCGGATCGAATCCTTGCCCTGTTTTCACACCCCGGGAACGTGCTGCGGCGCGCCGCGCCGTATCGTTGCCGCATGATCCGAATCGTCATCGTCGATGACCACGCGCTGGTACGCGAAGGCGTGACCCGGCTGCTGGAGGTATCGCCGGACCTGCGGGTCATCGGCTCCTTCGACGACGACACGGCTGCGGTCCGGTTCGCGGCGCGCGCCGAGCCCGACGTCGCCATCGTGGACGTCGCCATGCCGCGGCCGAGCGGCATCGACTTGGCGCGGCGGCTGCGCGCAGTGTCGCCCAAGACGCGGCTCCTCATGCTGTCGATGCACGCGCGGCCCGAGTACGTCCAGCAGGCGTTCCGGGCCGGGGCCAACGGCTACGTGCTCAAGGAAGCCGCGGGCGCCGAGGTCGTGGCTGCAGTGCGCGCGGTGCACGCCGGCAAGCGCTACCTGAGCGCGGGGATCGCGCTGCGCGCGCCTGGCGAGGCCGTGGAAGACGATCCGCTGGAGCGGCTGAGCGCGCGCGAGATGGAAGTCCTCAAGCTGGTGGTCGAAGGCAATACCAGCCACGAGGTGGCGCGCCTGCTCGGCCTGTCGCCCAAGAGCATCGACACCTACCGCAGCCGGTTGATGACGAAGCTCGACGTCGATCACCTCACGGCGCTGATCAAGTTCGCCATCCGGCGCGGTCTCACCAGCGCTTGATCACAAACATCCTGACACACAGCGAGCGGGATTCGCGCTAGCTTCACCCGACGGCCGAGGGGGCGGCGTGAGCGGCTTCGAACAGGTGGAGATCCTGCTGGTGGAGGACGACCCGGAGGATGCCGAAACGACGCTCGGCGAGCTCCGCAAGCGCAACCTCGCCAATCACGTGCATTGGGTAAAGGACGGCGCGGAGGCGCTCGACTACCTTTTCTGCAGCGGCGCGTATGCCGGCCGCAGTCCGCGCCACCCGCCGAAGCTCGTGCTGCTCGACATCAAGATGCCCAAGGTGGACGGCATCGAGGTGCTGCGCCGGGTCAAGGGCTCGGAGCTCAGAGCGATTCCGGTGGTGGTAATGACCTCCTCCAGCGAGGAGCGCGACGTGCTGGAGAGCTACCGGCTCGGCGTCGACCGCTATCTCGTGAAGCCGGTGCGCGTCGAGGCATTTGTCGACACAGTGTCGAGCATCGGCCTGTCCTGGAAATGACTTCGACGAAAGCAGTCCTGCGCTGCGATCGGATTCACGCATAGCCATTCGCGCCGCCGATAGCGGCCGGGGGTCGAAACTCTCCTATAATCAGTGGGCTTGAATGCCTCGCTCTTCGCTCTTGGGCTGAACCACCAGACTGCGCCGCTCGCCGTGCGCGAGCGCGTGGTATTTCACGTCGAGCGCTTGCACGAAGCGCTCGGCGAGCTGAAGCGCAGTCTCGTCAACGAGGCCGCCATCCTTTCGACCTGCAACCGCACCGAGATCTACGTTTCCGGAGAAAAGCCCGGTGAGCTGACCGAGTGGCTCGCGCAGTACCACCGCCTCGCCCGGGGGGAGCTGCAGCCCTACCTCTACGCCCTGCCGCAGGAGCAGGCCGTGCGCCACGCCTTCCGGGTCGCTTCGGGTCTCGACTCCATGGTGATCGGCGAGCCCCAGATCCTCGGTCAGATGAAAGAGGCGGCGCGCGCCGCCGAGTCGGCCGGAACCCTCGGCAGCCTGCTGCATCGCCTGTTCCAGCGCTCGTTCGCGGTGGCCAAGGAAGTGCGCTCCACCACGCGAATCGGCGCCGCCAGCGTATCCATGGCCGCCGCGGCGGTGAAGCTCGCGGCGCGGATTTTCCCGAGCCTCAAGGACCAGAACGTGCTCCTCATCGGCGCGGGCGAGATGATCGAGCTGACGGCGACGCACTTTGCGGCGCAGGCGCCGGCGCGCATCACCGTCGCCAACCGCACCCTCGAGCGCGCCGAGCGGCTCGCCGCGCGCTTCAACGCGCGCGCGATCGAGCTGCGCGCGCTTGGCGAGCACCTGCAGGACTACGACATCATCGTGTCGTGCACCGCCTCGTCGCTTCCGATCCTCGGCAAGGGCCTGGTCGAGCGCGCGCTGCGCGCGCGCCGGCGCCGGCCGATGTTCATGGTCGACCTCGCCGTGCCGCGCGACATCGAGCAGGAGGCGGGCGAGCTCGACGACGTGTTCCTCTATACCGTCGACGACCTCGCCAGCATCGTGAGCGCCAATCTCGACTCGCGCCGCGCCGCCCTCGATCAGGCCGAAGCGATCATCGACACGCAGGTCGGCCGCTTCATGCACTGGGTGCAGGCGCGCGAGGGCGTGCCGCTGATCCGCGCGCTTCGCGAGGAAGCCGACGACACGCGCCGCCAGGAGCTCGAGCGCGCGCTCAAGTCGCTCGCGCGCGGCGAGGACCCGGCCAAGGTGGTGGAAGCGCTGTCGCGGACCCTCACCAACAAGCTGATGCACGTTCCGACCGAGGCGCTCACTTTTACCTTCTCGCGCCCGCCTCGAAACCCTAGTCGCGACGAGTGAATCCGCGGCTGCGGACGAAGCTCGACAGCCTCGTCGGGCGGCTGGGCGATCTCGAGCGCCTGCTCGCCGCCGAGAACGCGACGCGCGACATGGAGCAGTTCAAGCGCCTCTCGCGCGAGCATTCCGAAGTTTCTTCCGTGGTCTCTCTTTTTCAAAGCTACCTGCAGGCGGAACGCGAAGCGGACGAGGCGCGCGACCTTGCGTCCGATGCGACGATGAAGGCCTACGCCGACGAGGAGCTGAAGAAGGCGCGCGCCGCGATGGAGCGGCTCGAGGCCGAGCTGCAGAAGGCGCTGCTGCCCAAGGACCCGAACGACGAGCGCAACCTCTTCATCGAGGTGCGCGCCGGCACCGGCGGCGACGAATCGGCGCTGTTCGCCGGGGATCTCTTTCGCATGTACACGCGCTTTGCCGAGCGCAAAGGCTGGCAGGTGGAGATCATCTCCGAGAGCGCCTCCGAGCTCGGCGGGTACAAGGAGGTGATCGCGCGCATCGTCGGCCAGGGCGCGTTCTCGCGCCTGAAGTTCGAGTCCGGCGGTCACCGCGTGCAGCGCGTCCCGAAGACCGAAGCGCAGGGCCGCATCCATACGTCGGCGTGCACCGTCGCGGTCCTGCCCGAAGCCGACGCGATCGAAGATGTGGTGCTCAACCCCGCCGAGCTGCGCGTTGACACTTTCCGCGCTTCCGGCGCCGGCGGCCAGCATGTCAACAAGACCGATTCCGCGATCCGCGTCACGCACCTGCCGACGGGTATCGTGGTCGAGTGCCAGGATTCGCGCTCGCAGCACAAGAACCGCGAGAAGGCGCTCTCCGTGCTCAAGGCGAAGATCCGCGACAAGCAGGAGCGCGAGCAGCAGGCGAAGACCGCCTCGACGCGCAAGTCCCTGATCGGCTCCGGCGACCGCTCCGAGCGCATCCGCACCTACAACTTCCCGCAGGGCCGCGTCACCGACCACCGCATCAATCTGACGCTGTACAAGATCGAGCGCATCATGGACGGCGAGCTCGACGAGATCATCGACGCGCTCACGCACGAGCACCAGGCCGAGCAGCTCGCCAGCCTCACCGAAGAAGCCGCTTGACCGAAGGACGCGAAGAAGCCGCTTGAAAATCGTAGAAGCACTCAGTGCGAGCGGCATCGATGGGCGCGAGGCGCGGCTGCTGCTCGCGGCCGCGACCGGCTTTTCAGAAGCCAGCGTTCTTGCCCATCCGGAACGGCAGTTGCCTTCCGAGGTCGAGGCCTCGTTTTCCCAAATGACGGCGAGGCGGGCCGCCGGCGAGCCGGTGGCCTACATCCTCGGCCGCAAGGAGTTCTACGGGCTCGATCTGGTCGTGACGCCGGCGGTGCTGATTCCGCGCCCGGAGACCGAGCTGCTCGTCGACCTGGCGCTCGCGCGCAGGCCCGCCTCGGTGGTGGACATCGGCACCGGCTCGGGGGCGATCGCCCTCGCCCTCAAACGCCATTTGCCCGCCGCGCGCGTAGTGGCCACCGACGCGAGCGCCGCAGCGCTCGAGGTGGCGAAGCGAAATGCCGTGCGCCTCGCCCTCGACGTCGAGCTGCGTCACGGCCGCTGGTTCGAGCCGCTCGCGGGCGAGCGCTTCGAGGCCATCATCTGCAATCCGCCGTACGTGGTGGCCGACGACCCGCACCTCATAGAGCTGCACTACGAGCCGCGCTTCGCGATCGTGGCCGGCGCCGACGGCCTCGATGGCTTCCGGGTGCTCGCGCGCGGGGCACCGGAGCATCTGCTGCCCGGCGGCTGGCTGTTGCTCGAGCATGGCGCAGGGCAGCACGAAGCGGTCCGCGCGCTGCTCGAGGCGGCGGGGCTTGAAACCACCGCAAGCTGGCCCGATCTGGCCGGAATCCCGCGAGTCAGCGGCGGAAAGCGATAAAATGGAGGCTATGGATACTCAACAGCGCATCAAGGAGCAGGTGACGGGCAACCGCGTGGTGCTCTTCATGAAGGGCACTCCGCAAGGCCCGCAATGCGGCTTTTCCGCCCTCGCGGTTCAGGTGCTCAATGCTTGCGGCGTGAAGGACTTCCACACCGTCAACGTTCTGGCCGACGCGGAGATCCGCGAGGGCATCAAGCAGTACGCCAACTGGCCGACGATCCCGCAGCTCTACATCAACGGCGAGTTCGTGGGCGGCTCGGACATCATGCGCGAGATGTACCAGTCCGGCGAGCTGCAGAAGCTCCTAGAGACCGAGAAGGCCTAGGGTCGACTTCACCTGGCTGAGGTAGCCACCACCGAAAAGGTTGAGGTGGTTGAGCAGGTGATAGAGGTTGTACAGGTGTTTCCGCTTCTCGTATCCCGCCGGTAACGGAAACACCTCGTCGTAGGCCTCGTAGAAGTCCCGCGGAAATCCCCCGAACAGCTCGGTCATCGCGAGGTCGGCTTCGCGATCGCCGTAGTAGACCGCCGGATCGAATACCACCGGCCCCTGCGCCGTAAAGCCCGCGTTTCCGCTCCACAGGTCGCCGTGCAGCAGCGAGGGTAGGGGGCGGTGGTTTCCCAGATCGATCTTCACTTCGAGATCAAAACCGTTGCGCCGCGCCAGCTCGAGCTGCGGCCTCATCCTTCGCGTGAGCCAGAACTCGGCCCAGTCGTCGCACCAGCCGTTCTGCTGCGGGGTGGAGCCGATGTAGTTGTTGCGGTGCCAGCCGAAACGCGGCCCGGGTTTGCGATGCGCATTGGCGAGCATCCGTCCGAGCGCCGCGAAATCGCCCCTGTCCCCTAGTTCCAGGAACTCAAGCAGCAGGTAGGCCTCGTCGCCGGCGACGCCGTGCGCGAGCGGCTCGGGCGTGCGCAGCCCCGCATTGCGCAAGGCGACGAGACCATCGGCTTCCGAGGCGAACGCGTCCTCATGCGCGTCACTGTTTACCTTGAGGAACCGCTGGGTGCCGGCAATCGCTACCCGATAGCAGCGGTGAATGCAGCCGCCGGAGACAGGTTCTGCGGCTGCGATGCCCAGCTGCTCACGCAGCGCGGCGTGCATGCCGGGCTCAATCGGAGCGAACTTGACGACGCGCGGGCACGAGCAGGAGCGTGCCCTTCTGGCGGTCGATCGTCACCGTGAAGTGGCTCAGGTAGTCGCTCCCCAGGATGCCGTCCACGTCGGGCAGGTCGGGCACCGCTTCATAGATGCCGATTTCAATCGCGAGCACTGCGGCCTCGTTGATCGCCAGCGACCGCGCCTTTGCCAGCGGCACCGAGAGTTGTCCGCCGCCCGCGACGGTGATCAGCGCGAGCGGCGCTTCACGGCCGGGCTCGATGCCGGCGAGCTGCGCGATGAGCGGCCGAACGATCGTCTTGCCGGCTCCGGTATCGAGAAGCAGGCGCACCTGCAGGCCGTTGACCAGCGCGGGCACGAACATCAGCGAGCCTGCGGTCTCGATCGTCACGCTAGCGACGGCTGCGTGCTCGGCCAGCCGGCCCAACGCCAGGGCCTGGAGCGCGCGCGGGGCCGCTTCCTGGTAGCAGCGGTCGAAGCCCGCCGCGTCCCCTTGGTTCATCAGCTTGATCTGGACGACGCCGTTGCGGACGCCCGTGACGAGCGCGCCGGGGATCTGGCGTGCGCAGCCCTGGGCCACGCTCAGCAGGGCGCGGTCGCGATCCTCATCTCCTGCAGCGCGGGGGGCACCGCAGGCCACAAACAAAACAAAGAGTGCTCCGAAACGCATGCTGGCCTACCCGGAGGTGAGGCGTGTGTTGGCGAGGTTGAGGCGTTCTACAAGGATACCGATAAAAGCGCGGTCGAAGTGGCTGCGGCAGTTGACCGAAGCCTGCTCGAGGTCGGCGGTGCGCACGCGCACGATATGCGCGTCCTTGGAAGCAGTCACGGTCGCGCCGCGCTCGCGCCGGTCGGCCGAGAGGTACGCCATTTCGCCGAAGCACTCTCCTTGTCCGAGCACGGTGAGGAGCTTGCGGTTCTTGGTGACGCGCGCTTCGCCCTCCACCAGCACGCAGAAGAAGTCGCCCAGCTCGCCTTCGCGCACGATCTCGGTGCCGGCGGGCACCCGCTCCCATTCGCCCACGCGCACGACTTCCCACAGCTCGGGCTCGGTGAAGCGCTTGAAGAACTGCATCGCGCGCAGCGCAGCGAACTTGTCCGCGTCGCCGAACCGGTTGCGCCGCCTCCGGCCGAGACCCGTGCGCAGCGCCTCGACCAGATCGGCAGCGAGCTCGTCGGCGCTCGCGTAGCGCGCCCGGGTGGTCTTGTGCATCGCGCGGCGCGTGATGCGGTCGAGCACCTCGGGCACCTCGGGCCGGTGCGCCGACGGCGGCGGCGGGTCGGACTGCGTGATCTGGTAGATCATGCTGAACTTGTTCGAGCCCTGGAACGGCAGCCTGCCGCAGAGCATCTGGTACATCACCACGCCGAGCGAGTAGACGTCGGTGCGGTGATCGACCAGCTCCTCGCGGATCTGCTCCGGAGACATGTACGCCGGCGAGCCGACGCCGGTGATCTGGGTGGTCTCGGCGCCGACGTTGAGCGCGAGGCCGAAGTCGCTGATGCGCACGTCGGTCGGCGCGGCGGCGTAGAGCACGTTTCCGGGCTTGATGTCGCGATGCGTCACGCCCTGCTGGTGCGCGTAGGCGAGCGCGCGGGCGCACTTGAAGATGATCTCGACGGTCTGCTCGACGGGCAGCAGGTTGTCCGGCGCGCAGAAGCGCTCGATCGTCCCGCCCGGGACGTACTCCATCACGATGTAGCCCGAGTCCTCGCCGATGCCGGCGTCGTAGATCTGCGCGATGTGCGGGTGATCGAGCTTGCCGGCGAGCGAAGCCTCGGTGAAGAACAGCTTCCTGAACAGCCTGCCGCGCGCCGGGTCGCGCAGCGATTCCGGGAAGATGCGCTTCACCGCGACCTCGCGGCCGCGGAACGGGTCCTGGCACAGGAACACTTCCGAGGTCGCGCCTTCGCCGAGCTTGCGGATGATCGGGTAGTTGGCAACGTGCTCCAAGCGCGAATCCTTCGCCGAATCTCTCTCTATACCCCGGAGACCCGCAGGTTGGCCATCGTGAGGCGCTCGACCAGGATCTCCATGAAGGCGCGGTCGAACTTGTGGCGGCAGCCCTCGGAGGCCTGGTTCAGCCGGTTGGTGGGCACCGAGATGATGCTGGCGTCGGCAGACACGGTCACGTCGGCGCCGCGCGCGTGCTCGTTACGCGAGAGGTACGCCATCTCGCCGAACGGCTCGCCCGCGCGCAGCACGTTGAGGAGCTTGCCGTGCCGGGTGATCTTCACCTCGCCCTGGGCGAGGATGCAGAAGTAGTCGCCGGGCTCGCCTTCCTTCATCAGGATCTCGCCGGCCGGGGCGTGGCGCCAGGTGGAGATACTTGCCACCTCCCAGAGCTCGGCGTCGGAGAAGTGCTCGAAGAACTGCAGCCGGCGCAGGGTCTCGAAGCGGTCGGAGTCGGCGAACGACTGGACCTTGCGCGCGCCGAAATGCTCGGAGCGGAACGCGGCGCCGAGATCGTCGGAGAAGTCGCCCCAGTGCGCATAGCGCTTGTTGAGGTCCTTGGCCATCGCGCGCCGCACGATGGCGTCGACCGCCGGCGGGATGTCCCGCCGCAAGCTGGTAGACGCGTCGGGCTCCGCGTTGGTGATCTGGTAGATCAGCGTGTAATTGTTCGCCGCCTGGAACGGCAGCCGGCCGGTGAGCAGGTGGTACATGACCACGCCGACCGAATAGATGTCGGTGCGATGATCGAGCGGCAGGTCCTTCACCTGCTCGGGCGACATGTACGCCGGCGAGCCGACGCCCGCCACCTGCGTCGTCTCGGCCGTGGCGATCAGCGCGGTGCCGAAGTCGGTGATCTTCACGCCGGTCTCGCCGGTGAGCAGAATGTTGGCGGGCTTGATGTCGCGGTGCGTGATGCCGAGCTTGTGCGCGAACTCGAGCGCGCGCGTGCACTTGAAGATGATCTCGACCGTGCGCTCGACCGGAAGCAGCGCCTGGCCGTTGCAGTACTTCTCGAGCGTGCCGCCGTCGACGTACTCCATCACGAGGTAGTGCAGCTTCTCTTCCGCGACCGCGTCGTAGATCTGGCAGATGTGCGGGTGCACCAGCTTGCCGGCGAGCTTGGCCTCGGTGAGGAACAGCTTGCGGTACACCTTGCCGCGCGCCGGGTCATGAAACGACTCCGGGAACGCCACCTTGATCGCGACGTCGCGCAGGTTGAACGGGTCGCTGCACAGGTAGACCTCGGAGGTCGCCCCTTCGCCGAGCTTGCGCAAGACCGGGTACTTCCCGATCTGCGCGAGCATCTCCCGCCGGCTCATTTCCGCAGGCGCTTGCGGGCGCGCGCGACCGCCCTGCGCACCGCGGCCGGCGCCGTGCCGCCCGGATGCTTGCGCGCAGCGACGGAGCCTTCCGGGGTGAGCGCTTTCGCGACGTCAGCGTCGATTTTTGCTGAAAATTCTTTTAACTTCTTTATGGGTAGCGAAGCGAGATCGACGCCTGCGCGCTCGGCCTCCCGCACCGCGCGGGCCACCGCGCCGTGCGCGTCGCGAAACGGCACGCCCTTGCGCACGAGGTAGTCGGCGAGGTCGGTCGCGGTGGCGTGGCCCTCGAGCACCGCGGCGCGCATGGCGCGCGGCAGCGGCTCGAGGCCTTCCACCAGCCCGATGAAGATGGAAACGCAGTCCTTCAGCGTATCGACCGCGCCGAACAGCGCCTCCTTGTCTTCCTGGTTGTCCTTGTTGTAGGCGAGCGGCTGGGCCTTCATCAGCGTGAGGAGCGCCACCAGCGCGCCGACCACGCGCCCGGTCTTGCCGCGCACCAGCTCGGGCACGTCGGGGTTCCTCTTCTGCGGCATGATCGACGAGCCGGTGCAATACGCCTCGGGCAGGCGCACGAAGCCGAAGCGCGGGCTCGCCCAGAGCACGAGCTCCTCGGCGAGCCGCGACAGATGCACCATCGCGAGCGCGGCGCAGGCGCAGAACTCCACCGCGAAGTCGCGGTCCGAGACCGCGTCCATCGAGTTCTCGCACAACGCCTCGAAGCCGAGCTCGCGCGCGACGCGCCTGCGGTCGATCGGAAAGGTCGTTCCGGCGAGGGCAGCCGCGCCGAGCGGAAGTCGATTGACTCTTGCTCTGGCTTCCTTCAACCGTTCCCGGTCGCGCTCGAGCATCTCCACGTAAGCAAGCAAGTGATGGCCGAAGGTCACCGGCTGCGCCACCTGCAGGTGCGTGTAGCCCGGCATGACGAGCGCGGCATGGCGCTCCGCCTGATCAAGCAGGACATTTTCCAGTTGAGAAAGAAGAACGCGTAGCTCGTCGATCTCCGCGCGCAGCCACAGCCGCAGGTCGGTGGCCACCTGGTCGTTGCGCGAGCGCGCGGTGTGCAGGCGCTTGCCCGCGTCTCCCACCAGCTTCGTAAGGCGCCGCTCCACGTTCAGATGCACGTCCTCGGCCTCCAGCGACCAGCGGAAGCGTCCGGCCGCGATTTCCCGCTCGATGCGCGCCAGCCCGCGCTGGATCGCCGCCAGGTCGCGGCGGGTGAGGATGCGCTGCGCGGCGAGCATCCGGGCGTGGGCGCGCGACGCCTGGATGTCATACTTGGCCAGTCGCTGGTCGAAGGAGACCGACGCGGTAAAGCGCCTGACCCGCTCGTCGACGGGCTCGGAGAAACGCGCGGACCAAGGCGAGGGCTTTCTTGTCATAAGAATACGGTTGAAGACCCCTTCGTAACCATGGTCAGTATAAGGCAAAATACCTATTTGGACCTTGTGCCGGATTTCCGCAATTTGGGGGTCATCGCCCGCGTTTTGCTTGCGGTGAATGCAGCCGTGTTCGCGGGCCTGGTGTTCAACACGGCGACTTTTGCCCAGGCCCTCGATCGCTTCGTGCAGGCCGCCGCGCTCCTTGAACCGCTGCTGCTCGTGATCATCGCCGTGCTGTTCGCGCTTTCCGGAACGCTGCGCCGGCTGCCTTACTGGGCGGGCTGCGTGGCGGTCGTGGCGCTGGTCGCGGCAGTCGTCGCCGCCTACCTCGCGACGATCGGCGCGAGCGAGGCGCTCGCGCGCGTGCTGATTCTGACCGTGCTGATCACCGCCGCACTGCTGGCATACCTGCGTCTTCTTTCCAAGGCGCATTCGCCGGCGCTCGCCGAAGCCCGGCTGCAGGCGCTGCAGGCGCGCATCCGGCCGCATTTCCTGTTCAACAGCCTGAACGCGGTGCTCGCCCTGATCCGCCGCGACCCGCAGCGCGCCGAGCGCGCCCTCGAGGATCTGGCGGATCTCTTTCGCACGCTGATGTCGGACCCGCGTGCGTTCGTGCGACTCGCCGACGAGATCTCGCTCCTCGAGCGCTATGCCGGGCTCGAGCAGCTTCGCCTCGGCGAGCGGCTGCGCGTGACCTGGGAGCTCGACGGCGCGCCCCCGGATGCCTTGCTGCCGCCGCTGGTGCTGCAACCGCTCCTCGAGAACGCGGTGTACCACGGCGTGGAGCCGGGCACGGGAGCAGGCGAAGTGCTGGTGCGCATCGAGCGGCGCGGCAACCGCGTGCTCGCGCTGATCGAGAATCCGTTTCTCGAAGCCGAGGCCGGGCGCGCCGGCAACCGCATGGCGCTCGAGAACATCCGCGAGCGGCTGCAGCTCTTCTTCGACGCCGAGGCGCGCATTACCACCCAGGCCGCGGACGGGCGCTATCGTGTCGAGATCGAGATCCCTTACAAGGTCAGGATGGCATGACCCTCAAGGTCTTCATCGTGGATGACGAGGCGCCGGCGCGCGAGCGGCTGAGGGCGCTACTCGGCGACATCGCGGCCGAGGTGGCGACCAGCGTGGTCGGCGAGGCGCGACACGGCGTGGAAGCGGTCGAGCGGGTGCCGGCGAGCGGGGCCGAGGTCGTGCTGCTCGACATCAAGATGCCGGGCATGGGCGGGCTCGAGGTCGCGCGCCATCTCGGCGCGCTCGAGCGCGCGCCGCGCATCGTATTCGTCACCGCGCACGAGCGCCACGCGGTCGAGGCGTTCGAGCTCAACGCGCTCGACTACCTGCTGAAGCCCGTGCGCGCCGAGCGCCTGGCTGCGGCGCTGCAAAAAGCTTCCGTTCCGCCGCAAGAGCGACTTGCAAAGGCGGCTGAGGCGCCGCGCGAGTATCTCTCCGTGACGGAGCGCAGCCGCATCGTCCTCGTGCCGGTGCGCGACATCCTGTTCGTGCGCGCCGAGCAGAAGTACGTCACGCTGCGCACGCGCGACCGCGAGCACCTGGTCGAGGAGTCGCTGGTCGCGCTCGAGCGCGAGTTCGCCGTGCGCTTCGTCCGCATCCACCGCAACTGCCTGGTCGCGCGCGCCGCGATCCGCGGGTTCGAGCGCGCGCCCGGCGAAGACGAAGAGGCGCACTGGCTGGTGGTGCTCGACGGCCTGGAGGAGCGCCTGCCGGTGAGCCGGCGGCAATGGCCGCTGCTGCGCGATCTCGTGACATGAAGAAGCTGGTGATCGCGACGCGGCGCAGCCGCCTTGCGCTGTGGCAGGCAGAACATGTGAAAAAAAGGCTGGAGGCGCTGCACCGCGATCTCACGGTCGAACTACTGGCCCTCAGCACGCGCGGCGACGAGCTCCTCGACCGGCGGCTCGACCAGGCGGGCGGCAAGGGCCTGTTCGTGAAGGAGCTCGAGACCGCGATGGCCGACGGGCGCGCGGACCTCGCCGTGCACTCGATCAAGGACGTGCCGGCAGATTTGCCGGCGGGCTTCGCCCTCGCCGCGATCACCGCGCGCGAGGACCCGCGCGATGTGCTGGTCTCGAAAAAATTCAAGTCTCTTCGAGAGATGCCCGCGGGCGCCACCGTCGGCACTTCCAGCCTGCGCCGCTCGTCGCAGATCACCGAGCGCTTTCCCCGCTTGGATATCCGCCTGCTCCGCGGCAACGTCGACACGCGCATCGCCAAGCTCGACCGGGGAGAGTACGACGCGATCGTACTCGCCGCCGCCGGGCTGACGCGGCTCGGCCTCGATGCGCGCATCAGCGCGCGCCTGGAGGTCGACGAGATGCTGCCCGCGCCCGGGCAGGGCGCTCTCGGCATCGAGTGCCTGGCGGGAGGCAGCGAGGTTGCGGCGCTGCTCGCGCCGCTCGCCGACGGCGCGACGACGATCTGCGTGCGCGCCGAGCGGGCGGTGAGCCGTGCTCTTGGCGGGAGCTGCACCTTGCCGCTGGCCGCTTATGCGGAATACTCTGAAAGAAAACTTCGGCTGCGCGCCTTGGTCGCTTCCAGCGACGGCCGGCGGGTGATTCGCTGCGACCTCGAAGACGACGGCGCCGACCCGCAGGGCCTTGGCGAGCGCGCCGCGGACGATCTGCGCCGCCAGGGCGCAGCGGAAATTCTTGGCCTCTAATTCACTGCTTGATCGCGGCATCCTCGTCACGCGTCCGCGCGAGCAGGCGGCGGGCCTCGCGCGCCTGATCGAGGAGGCGGGCGGTCGCGCGCATGTCTTTCCCGCGATCGCGATCGAGGATCTGCCCGCGCCCGCGGCGCTCGCGCGCGTGGAGCAATTCGATCTTGCGGTTTTC
>Ga0208685_1000342_pt1 | contig 16916 bp, 16 predicted proteins | sample EasRivMeERMLT890_FD_187533 | JGI IMG/M metagenome (GOLD analysis project Ga0208685, IMG submission 187533) | Soil microbial communities from meander-bound floodplain in the East River, Colorado, USA - East River MetaG ERMLT890 (SPAdes) (version 2) | ecosystem: Environmental > Terrestrial > Soil...
CCCGCGCCTATCTGCACCACCTGCAGCGCGTGAACGAAATCCTTGGCGCCCGGCTGAACACATTGCACAACCTCCACTATTACCAGGAGCTGATGCAGGGGCTGCGGGCCGCAATCGAAACCGGGAAACTGGACGAATTCGCGGCGAATCTGGGACAGCAGGCGCGCGCAAAAACGTGATAAAATTCCCGGCTTTTCATAGGCATGATGCGCCCGTTCGGCGCCATCCACGGAGAATTTCATGTTGATTAGTCCAGTCTGGGCCCAGGGCGCCGGTGGCGCCGCTGGCGGTGGTTACGAAAGCCTGATCCTGATCGTGCTGATGTTCGGGGTGCTCTACTTCCTCATGATTCGCCCGCAGATGAAGCGCGCGAAAGAGCACAAGACCATGATCGAGGCGCTGCAGAAGGGCGACGAGGTGGTCGCCGCCGGCGGCGTTCTCGGGCGCGTCACCCGGATCAACGAGAACTACGTTACGCTCGAAGTATCCAGCAATGTCGAGATCCAGATCCAGCGCTCGGCGGTGCAGCTGGTGCTGCCGAAGGGCACCATCAAGAACATCCAGTGAACGGTAAACGGTGAACAGTAAACAGTTGCTCATCGTTCGGCGGATTCACCGTTCACGGTTCACCGTTCACTGTTCACCCGCCTCACGATGAACCGCTACTCCTTCTGGCAATACCTCCTCATCGGCGTCGCGCTGGTGTTGGGCCTTGTCTATACGTTGCCCAATTTCTACGGCGAGGTGCCGGCGGTGCAGGTGCAGCCGCACCGGGTGATGCTCAAGGCCGACGCCGCGTTGCTGGCCCGCGTCGAGGACGCCCTCAAGAAGGGCAATCTCGCCACTACCGGGCTGTTCCTGGACGCGACGAGCGTCAAGGCGCGTTTCACCGATACCGACACCCAGATCAAGGCGAAGGACCTGCTGCAGGCCCGGCTCGGTGACGACTACGTCATCGCGCTCAACCTGCTTTCCAACAGCCCGGGCTGGCTGTCCGCGATCGGCGCGAAGCCGATGTACCTCGGGCTCGACCTGCGTGGCGGCGTGCATTTCCTGCTGCAGGTGGACATGAAAGCGGCGCTCGCCAAGAAGATGGAAGCGACGCTCAACGACATCCGCGGCAACCTCCGCGAGAAGCGCATCCCGTACACCGGCATAGCGGCCGAAAGCCAGGGCGTCGCGGTTCGCTTTCGCGAGCGGCCGGCCCGCGATAAGGGACTTGAAGAGATCTCCCGCACCCTTCCCGATCTCGAGCTGAGGACCTTCGACGACGCGGCGGAGTACCGCATTACCGCCGTGCTCAAGCCCGAGGCGGCCAGAAAGACCCAGGAATTCGCGTTGCAGCAGAACATCACGACGCTGCGCAACCGGGTGAACGAGCTGGGCGTGGCCGAGCCCATCATCCAGCAGCAGGGCGCGGACCGCGTGGTAGTGCAACTGCCGGGGGTGCAGGACACCGCCAAGGCGAAGGACATACTCGGCCGCACGGCGACGCTGGAAGTGAGGATGGTGGACGACGAAGGCACCAACAGCCCGGCGGTGATGCAAGCGGCGCTGGCGGGGCAGGTTCCGTTTGGCGACGAGATCTACACGGAGCGCGGCGGCGTGCCGATCCTGGTGAAAAAACCGGTCGTGCTCACCGGCGACCGCATCAACGACGCCCAGCCCGGCTTCGACGGGCAGACCGGCGAGCCGGCCGTGCACATCAGCCTCGACGGCGCCGGCGCCCGCATCTTCCACCAGGTCACGCGCGAGAACGTCGGCAAACGCATGGCAATCCTGCTGTTCGAGAAGGGCAAGGGCGAGGTGGTGACTGCGCCCGTGATCCGCTCCGAGATCGGCGGCGGCCGGGTGCAGATCAGCGGGCGCATGACGACGCAGGAGGCGCAGGACGTCGCGCTGCTGCTGCGCGCCGGCGCGCTGGCCGCGCCGATGGAAATCATCGAAGAGCGCACCGTCGGGCCGTCGCTTGGGGCAAAAAACATCGAAATCGGCTTCCAGTCCATGTGGATGGGCTTTGCCGCCATCGCCGCGTTCATGATCGCCTACTACGCGCTGTTCGGCCTGATCTCTATCCTGGCGCTGTCGGCCAACCTGCTGTTCCTGGTCGCGCTGCTGTCGATGCTGCAGGCGACATTGACGCTGCCGGGTATCGCGGCGATCGCGCTCGCGCTCGGCATGGCGATCGACGCCAACGTGCTGATCAACGAGCGCGTGCGCGAGGAACTGCGCAACGGCAACTCGCCGCAGGCCGCGATCCACGCCGGCTACGAGCGCGCGTGGGCGACCATTCTCGATTCCAACGTGACGACGCTCATCGCCGGCCTCGCGCTGTTCCTGTTCGGCTCGGGCCCGGTCAAGGGCTTCGCGGTGGTGCACTGTCTCGGCATCCTGACCTCGATGTTCAGCTCGGTGATGGTCTCGCGCAGCATCGTCAATCTCTATTATGGCAACCGCCGCCGGCTCGACAAGGTTTCCATCGGCCAGGTGTGGCGGCCGCAGGCGGCCGCCAAGTGAGGAGTTAGGCGTGAGGCGTGAGGCGATAAACACTGGAAACTCCCTCTCCCCGGCGACCTGGGGAGAGGGTTGGGGTGAGGGGCGTCACTCATCACCCATCACTCGTCACCCGCGACGTTAGGAGCGCGAATGGAATTCTTCCGCATCAAGCGCGACATCCCGTTCATGCGCTACGCGCTGATCTTCAACGTGATCTCGTTGATCACGTTCCTGGTCGCGGTGGTGTCGCTGACGACGAAGGGACTCCACCTCGGCGTGGACTTCACCGGCGGCACGGTGCTGGAGGTTTCCTACCAGCAGGCGCCGGACCTCAACCGCATCCGCGAACGCATGGTGAAAATCGGTTTCGCGGAACCGAGCGTGCAGAATTTCGGCACCGCCCGCGACGTGCTGATCCGCCTGCCGGTCAAGGAAGGCCTGACCAGCGCCAAGCTGTCGGAACTGGTGATGCAGGAGTTGAAGCAGCTCGACGGCGCGGTCGACCTGCGCCGGGTCGAGTTCGTCGGGCCCCAGGTCGGCAAGGAACTGCTCGAGAACGGCGCGCTGGCGCTGCTGGTCGTTTCCATCGGCATCGTGCTCTATCTGTGGTTCCGCTTCGAGTGGAAATTCGGCGTGTCGGCGATCATCGCCAACCTGCACGACGTGGTGATCATCCTCGGCTGCTTCTCGGTCTTCCAGTGGGAATTCTCGCTGCCGGTTCTGGCGGCGGTGCTGGCGGTGCTCGGCTACTCGGTGAACGAATCAGTGGTGGTGATGGACCGGGTGCGCGAGACGTTCCGCAACCGCAAGATGCGCGGCCTTTCCGTGCCGCAGGTCATTGACCACGCCATCACCGCGACCATGTCGCGCACCATCATTACCCACGGCTCGACCCAGCTCATGGTGTGCTCGATGTTGATCTTCGGCGGCGAGACGCTGCACTATTTCGCGGTGGCGCTGACGATCGGCATCTGCTTCGGCATCTATTCCTCCGTGCTGGTGGGCAGCCCGCTCCTGATGTGGCTGGGCCTGCGGCGCGAGGACCTGGCCCGGCCCGAGACCGAGAAGAAGGCCGGCGAGTCCGGCGCCGTCGTTTGAAAACCAAGAACAAGAATCAGCCGCAGATAATCGCAGATACACGCAGATGAAAATCCATACTGCAGACGCTGGCGGGTTGTGCATATCGGCGTTCATCGGCGGCTTCAATCGTTTTTTTAGATCGCTCTAGTGGAGCTGCTCGCCGGTTTCATCGACGTAGTCTTGCACCTGGACCGCCACCTGCAGTGGCTGGTCGCAAACTACGGCGCCTGGGTCTACGCCATCCTGTTTCTGATCGTGTTCTGCGAAACCGGGCTGGTGGTGACTCCGTTCCTGCCCGGCGACTCGCTGCTGTTCGTGGCGGGCACGCTGGCGGCGGCTGGCAACATGTACGTCCACGGCCTGTTCGCCGCGCTCGCCACGGCCTCGTTCCTGGGCGACAACACCAACTACTGGATCGGGCGCTACGTCGGCCCGCGAGTGTTCAAGCGGGAAGGGTCGCGGTTCCTCAATCCTGAGCACCTGGCTCGGACCCAGCGGTTCTACGACAAGTACGGCGCGAACACGATCTTCTTCGCGCGCTTTATGCCGATCGTGCGCACCTTCGCGCCGTTCGTCGCCGGTATCGGGCGCATGCAGTACGCGCGCTTCCTTTTTTTCAGCTTCGCCGGCAGCATCGCCTGGGTCGGCTCGCTCACCTACGCCGGCTATTACTTCGGCAACGTGCCGGTGGTGAAGCAGAACCTCACCCTGGTGATCCTGGCCATCGTCCTGATCTCGATCCTGCCCGGTATCGTTGAGTATCTGCGCCACCGCAAGAAACCGGTGACCAGTGACCGGTGACCAGTGACCGGGAGAGCCGTCCGGCCCCGCGGACGGCCCGCGCATGAATCTTTATCTCCGGCTGTTCCTGCTGCTGTCATGGAACAGCGCTTCGAGTCGGCCGGGCTGCTGTGCGCCCACGCCCACGTCAAGGGGTTGTTCCTCGGTGCGCGTGGCAGGGTGCCGAACTCGACGGTGGTCGCCGAACTGGGTTATACCGGTGCGCCGCCACCGGTGCCGGAGAAGCTCAGGATCTGGGCCGAGCTCGGAACAGTCAAGAAGCAAGAATCGTGAACTGTGACAGGTGATAAGTGATAAGGACTCCCGGCAGTGCCGGGGTCAAACACCTATCACCTATCACCTATCACCTATCACGGGTCATTCGGGACGCAAACCTGCGTCCTGAATGACCTTCCGCCAGCGCGCAGTGTCTTCCCGGATCAGCTTGGCGAAGGCGTCGGGCGTACCCGTTCCCGGCTCGAAGGCCTGCTCGGCGAGGGCATCACGCATTTCGGCGGAGCCCAGCGTCGCGTTGAACTCGCGGTTGATGCGAGCGACCACCGCGCCGGGCGTGCGCGCCGGAACGAACACGCCTACCCATAGCGAGGCCTGGTAGCCGGGGAAACCGGATTCCGCGATGGTCGGGACCTGGGGCAGGGCGGCGACCCGCTGCTGGCTGGTGACGGCGAGCGCGCGAAGCTTGCCCGCCCTGACGTGTGGCAGCGAGGCCGCGATGGTGCTGATATTCAAATGTATGCGGCCCGCGAGAAGGTCGATGAGCGCGAGGTTGGACCCCTTGTAGGGCACATGCACCATGTCGATTCCGGCTGCCTTCTTGAACAGTTCGCCCGAGAGATGCCCGACGCTGAAGTTGCCGACGGAAGCATAGAGCAGCTTGCCGGGATTGGCACGGGCGTGGGCGATGAACTCCCTGACGTTGGATGCCGGCAGCGCGGGATTCACGGTCAGGAAATAGGGCGAGTCACCCAGCAGCGCGACCGGCGCGAAATCCCTGACCGGGTCGTAGCCCAGCTTGGGGTTGAGGATGAGGGCAAGTGCGTGAGTCGTCGTCGTGCCGAGCCCCCACGTATAGCCGTCGGCCGCTGCGCGCGCCACGGTCTCCACACCGATCGTGCCGCTCGCGCCGGGACGGTTGTCGACCACGATGGGCTGGCCGAGGCGGTCGCCCACACGCAGCGCCACCAGCCGCGCCACCACGTCGGTCGTGGTCCCCGGCGGAAACGGCACCACGAACCGCACCGGCCGCGACGGGTACGGCTGCGCGCACGCGGTTGCCGCCACCGCGCAGCCAAGGGAAAAGAGGAAAGGGAAAAGGGAAAAGTAAGCCAATCCTTTCGCCTTTCCCCTTTTACCTTTTCCCTTGTTCCTCATCCCTCGTCTCTCCGCCTTCATCCCTGAAGGGCCCGGTCGAGCCCGAGCAGCAACTCCTCGAAGTCATCCATCGAATTGTAGCGGGGCGCCGCGGCAAGGTGTGGCGTGATGATGACGTTGCGGAAACCGAGCAGTGGATCGTCGGCGCGGCCCGGCGCGTCGTAATGGGGGTCGAGGCCGAAGCCGCCGAGGCGTCCCGCGCGCAGGGCGTCGAGCAGCGCCGCGCGGTCCACCAGCGGCGGGCGCGAGATGTTGACCATGATCGCGCCCGGCCGGATCAGTCCCAGTTCGCGGCGGCCGATGATGCCGCGCGTGGCGTCGGTGAGCGGCAGGTGCAGGCTCACGAAATCGCTGCTTGCCAGCAGCGCGTCGAGCGGCGCGTAAACCGCGCCGTAACGCAAATCCTCCCGCGCCGGGAGGCGGTGGCGCTGGGTGTAGACGATGCGCATGCCGAACGCCGCGGCGCGCAGCGCAACCTCGCGTCCGATTTCGCCGAAGCCGACGATGCCGATCTGCCTGCCGTAGAGGTTGCGCGTGCCGGTCACCCGTGCCCAGTTCGCGTTCGCCGTGTGTTCGCGGTCGTACTTCGTGGGGGAATATCCGGCCGCCTGCAATTGCTCGATGCTGACCAGGCCCGCCGTTTCGCGGATCTTGCGGGCCAGCGCCAGCATCAGGCCGAATGCATGCTCCGCGCAGGAAATGTTGGCGCGGCGCCGCAGGGTGAGCACCCGGACCCGGGCGCGCCTGCAGGCGGCGGTATCGATGCTGGAGGGAACGGTGCCGTACTTCTGGACGATGCGCAGCGTTCCACCTGCCGCGGCGATTTCGCGTTTACCGCAGGTGAGCGATTCCACGACCACGGCGGTGGCGCCGGGCATGGCGGCGAAAAGCGCCTCCTGGTCCGCGACGAGTCGCACTTCGGCGGGGTGCAGGTTCTTCAGCCGCGCGCGAAGCCGTCCGCACCAGCCCGCGAAATCCGGCTCTTCGTGCGCGAAGAAGTGGGAGAACGCGGCGACGCGCGCGGCGGGCGTCGCCGGATCGAGTATCACCTGGATCAGCCGCGGGAAGGGGTCGTCTTCGACGACGATGACCCGCCGGGAACCGTGACCGGTGACCGGTGACCGGTGACCGGTAGAAGGTTTGGTGCTCTTCCCGGATTTAGCGCTGCTGCGTCGTTTTGTCTTGCTGTTCTTGTCAGCGTTCATATGTTTTTTGTCGGCAGTTGTCAAAGCACCAGTCACTGGTCACCGGTCACTGGTCACGCTTTCTCGGGATCAATATCAAGTGCCTTCAGCACGCGGGTGTGCATGTTGTAGGCGGCCACCAGCACCGTGATCTCGACTACTTCGCTCTCGGAGTAGTGCTCCCGCACGGACTTGAACACGGCGTCGGCGACCGTGACGTCCTGTGTCATGGCATCCACGTATGCCAGCAGCGCGCTCTCCCGCTCGCCGTAGACGCCGGACGTGCGCCAGTCGCGCAGGGCCTCGACCTCGCGCGGCGTGACGCCGGCCGGGGCCGCATACTGCGTCTCGTGGACCTTCCAGACGTAGTCGCAGCCTGTCAGCGCTGCAACGCGCATGATGACCAGTTCCCGCAGCCGGTCATCAAGGCTGGCCTGGAAGCGCACCGCATTGTTGAAATCAAACCACGCCGAAGCGAGGGCGGGCGTGTGCAGCAGCGCCTGGTAGAAAACATGCAACTGGCCGCCGCGTGCCCCGCGGATCTTCGCGACGAGCGCGGCGATATCGGGAGTGGCATGTTCGTCGATCAGCGTGACGCGGGCCATTTGCTTGATGAAGCGTGACTCGTTACTCGTTCTTCGTTATTCGTGTCTGGGGACTCGTGGGTGAATACCAGGAACGAGAAACGAGCAACGAGCAACGAGTCACGGCGCGGCGGAACGTGACGCTCAAATCCGCCGCGCGAGTTCGGCGGCCTTGCCGATGTAAGTCGCGGGCGTCAGCGCGAGCAGTCGTTTCTTCTCGGGCTCCGGTATCGCGAGGCCGCCGATGAAAGCATGAAGCATGTCCCGGGTAATGCGTTCCTTGCCGCGCGTCAGTTCCTTCAACTTCTCGTAGGCGCCGGTGACCCCGTAGCGGCGCATTACGGTCTGTATCGGCTCCGCGAGCACTTCCCAGTTGTCGTCCAGGTCCCGTTTCATGCGCTCACGGTCGGCCTCGAGCTTGCCGAGGCCCTTGAGGCAGGAATCGTAGCCGAGCAGGGCATGGCCGAGCGCGACCCCCATGTTGCGCATCACGGTGGAATCGGTGAGGTCGCGCTGCCAGCGGGAGACGGGCAGCTTGTCGCTCATGTGCCGCAGCAGCGCGTTGGCGACGCCGAGGTTGCCTTCCGAGTTCTCGAAATCGATGGGGTTCACCTTGTGCGGCATCACGGAGGATCCCACTTCGCCGGCCGTCACCTTCTGCCGGAAGTAACCGAGCGAGATGTAGCCCCAGACGTCGCGGTCGAAGTCGAGCAGCACGGTGTTGGCGCGGGCGCAGGCGTCGAACAGCTCTGCGATCGAATCATGCGGCTCGATCTGGATGGTGTACGGGTTGAATTCGAGGCCGAAGCCCTCGACCAGCCTCCGCGCGATCTTCTCCCAGTCCACGCCGGGATACGCGGCGAGGTGGGCGTTGTAATTGCCGACCGCGCCGTTGAACTTGCCGGTCAGCGTCACGCCGGCGACGCGCTCGCGGGCGCGCACCAGCCGGTGGGCGACGTTGACGAGTTCCTTGCCCATGGTGGTGGGGCTCGCCGGCTGGCCGTGGGTGCGCGCCAGCATGGCGGCGTCGGCAAGATCGTTGGCGAGTGCCGCCAGCTTCTCGATGATGTGGTCGAGCGCAGGCAGGATGACCTTGTCGCGGGCGTGCTTGAGCATCAGCGCGTGCGCGAGGTTGTTGATGTCTTCCGAGGTGCAGCCGAAGTGGATGAACTCCGCCGCCCTCATGACTTCCTTGTTGCCCGCGAGTTTCCCGCGCAGGAAGTACTCGATCGCCTTCACGTCGTGGTTGATGCGGGCCTCGGTCGCCTTGACCGACGCGCCATCGGCTTCGGAGAACTTTGCGACCACCTCGTCGAGCTGGGACAAGGTGGGAGGAGAGAACGGCGGCACTTCCATTATCGACGGCTCGGCGGCGAGTGTTTTCAGCCACTCGATTTCGATCCGCGCCCGGAAGCGGATGAGGGCGAGCTCGCTGAAAGTGTCGCGCAGCCCGGCGAGTCTGTCGTGATACCGGCCGTCGAGCGGAGAAAGGGCGGTGAGCGGGGAGAGCGCCATGACGGAGGTATGGATGATCCGGGATGAAATTTTACCACGGCGCATATCCGCACCAGGTTCGCCGCCGCCGCCGGTACTGGCGCGCACTTCGCGCCCGTCCCATTCAGCTACAATCCGCTTACCCGGCCGGCGCGCTTCGATCGCAGCCCCGGTGTTGAAGGTACACTTCATGAAGCGGGCAGTACGATTTGGATGGCTGGCGCGGGCGGTCCTGGCGTGCTGCGCAGCCGCAGCATGGGCCTCGGGCGCGGCCGCACAAACGTGGAAGCCGGAGAAGAACGTCGAACTCATCGTGCCCGGCGGCGCAGGGGGCGGGCAGGACCGCACCGCGCGCATCATGCAGAAGATCATGCAAGACGGCCTGGTGCCCGCCACCGTCACGGTCGTCAACCGGCCCGGCGGCGGCAGCAATCTCGCCTACATTCATCTCAACCAGTTCGCGGGCGACGGGCATTACCTCGCGTCGGCAACGGCGACGCTGCTGACCAACTACATACTGGGCACGAGCCCGCTCAATTACACGCATTTCACCCCCGTCAGCGTCCTCTACGGCGAATTCATAGGATTTGCGGTCAAGGCCGACGGTCCGTTCAAGACCGGCAGGGACATCATCGAGCGGATGAAGTCCGCCCCGGATGCGGTCTCGTTCGCGTTTGGCACGAGCGCCGGCAACGCCAACCACATCGGCATCGCGCTGGCGCTGAAAGCGGCCGGCATCGACGCCACCAGGATGAAGGCAGTGATCTTCAAAGCCTCGATCGAGGCCACCAGCGCGCTGATGGGCGGGCACGTGGACGTGGTGGCGACGCCGATGTCGACCTATCTGCCGGTGCTGGACACCGGCAAGATCCGGATCGTTGCCATTGCGGCGCCCCAGCGCGTCGGCGGAAAGTTCGCCAACGTCCCGACCTGGAAGGAGCAGGGCTACAACGCCGTCATGCCGAGCTTCCGCATGTTCATCGGCGCCAAGGGGCTCGACGCCCGGCAGTTGCGCTACTGGGACGGCGTGTTCGCGAAGCTCGCCGCCAGCGATGAGTGGAAGAAGGAACTGGCCGCCAATGAGTGGCAAAGCTCGTACATGAACAGCGCCGACAGCCTCAAGTATCTCGACTCCCAGGCGCAGTCCTACCGGAATATCCTGACCGAGCTCGGATTGGCAAAAAAATGACAGCGCTCAGGGGGCGTGGCGCTTGAGCAGATCGGTGTACTGCCGCGCGCCGCGCGCGATGATGTTGTTGGTGCGGACGTTCAACCAGCGCACGCCTCTCGACAACAGCCACGGCATGCGTTCCTCCCAGTTGGTGAGAACGTTGAGACCGGCCGTCTTGCCGCTCTTGACGACCCGCGCGATCGCCTTTTCGAGCAGCGCGGTGACTTCCGGGTGCTCCGGCTGGCCCGGGAATCCCAGCGCCAGCGCCACGTCGTTGACTCCGATGTTGATCACATCGACGCCGGGCACCGCTGCGATCTCGGCTATCCTTTCGATGGCGGCCGGCGTCTCGACCATGATGATGACGATCTTCTCGGCATGATCCCTGGGCCGCGCGTAGCGCACGATGTCGACCATCTTGCGCGCGGTCGCCCCGTCCTCGATGTGCGGCACCATGATGCCGTCCACGCCGCAGTCGAAATAGCGCGTGATCAGCCCCGCATCGTTCAGCCACGGGCGCGCCACCGAGGCGATTCCCGCCAGGCGCGCCGCGCGCGTCATCTCCTCGATGCGCTCGAAATCATAGCTCATGCGCTCGGCGTCTATCCACGCCACGTCCAGGCCGAACCCGCCGAGGTACTCGACCAGGCGCGGTGACGCGAAATCCGGGTTGAACATCGTGACCACCTGGCCGGCGGCGAGCTTCTGCTTGATCTTGTTCATTGCCGCTCCCGGTTAGTGTCCTGAGTCGCTGGTTTGCGGCATTATAGGCGGCTCCGGTTCGGGCCGTCCGTTGTGGACCGGGGGTGCGGCCAGGAGTTTGTCGGACTAGCAGCTTGTCGGGCTTTCGCCCCGACAAGCTGCTAAATTGAACGACAGGTTATGAGGGGTTGTAGTCATCCTGAATGACGTCTGGTCGTCAGGTGTATTAGTTCAGCCTGTCGGCACCGCGATAACCAGGTACGACTACTCATGCGTTCACATCGACCGTTCATGACACCCAGCCCGACAGGCTGCCAACTCAAGGGAATATTCATAATGACCGCCGCTCATACCCTCGCCGAATTCGCCGTCAATCTCAAGTACGACAGCATCCCGCCGGAGGTCATCGAGCGCGCCAAGGATTGCATCATCGACACGGTCGGCGCCTGCGCCTTCGGCTCCCAGATGCCGTGGACGCAGATCGTCATCGAGCACGGAAAGCGCAACAGCGCGCCCGGTGAATGCAGCGTGTTCGGCACGCCGGTCAAGTTGCGGGCGCCGTTCGCCTGCCTCGCCAACGGCGCATCGGCGCACGCCTTCGAGCTCGATGCGTTGTGCGAGCCGAGCGTCGGCATCCATCCCGGCGCCGCGTTGTGCGTGCCGGGCCTCGCCCCCTCCCAGGGCCGCAAGGGCAACGGCAAAGCGCTGCTCTCCGCCGTCGTCGCGGGCTACGAGGTGCTGTATCGCGTCGGCGACGCGGCGAACCAGTCGATCGAGAAAGTCGGCTTCCACTCGCCGGGCGTGATCGGCGCGTTCGGTACCGCGGTGGTGGTCGGCCGGCTGTTCGAGATCGGCGCGGAGAAGATGGCGCATGCACTCGGCATCGCGGGCTCGCTCGGCTCCGGGCTGATGGAGTTTTCCAGGACGGGAGGCATGGTGAAGCGCCTGCATCTCGGCCGCTCGGCGGAGAGCGGTTTCATCGCGGCGGTGCTGGCGCGGGACGGCTACACCGGTCCCGCGGGAGTGTTCGAGGGCAAGTACGGCTTCCTCAATACGTTCTGCCGCGACGCGGACCCGGCGCGCCTGACGAAGGAGCTCGGCTCGACGTGGCATGTGATGAAGACCAAGATCAAGCGCTATTCATGCCACGCGACCTCGCAAGTGCCGGTGACGCTCACGCTCGATCTCAAGGCGCAGCACAAGCTGTCCGGGGATGACGTCGCTGGCATCACCATCTCTGCCAACGAGAAAACGGTGAGCCATCACGCCATCAACGAGCCGCAGGACATGACGATGGCGCAGTACAGCACGCCGTTCAACGTGGCGCTCGCACTTTACATGGACCCGATGGACCCGCGGTCGTTTTCCGAGAAGAGCCTCGCCGACCCCAAGATCCGCGCGCTGGCGAAGGGCGCGAAGGTCGAGCCATTCAAGGGAGCGTCGAGCCCCGTTGCGCAGGACTGCCGGGTAACCCTCAAGCTCAGAAACGGCAAGGAAGTATCCGCGCAGGGCAACAACTTCAAGGGTACGCCGACCATGCCGCTGACGCGCTCCGAGCTGCTGGAGAAATTCCTGAAGCTCACCGCGCACAAGGACCGTGCGAAGGCGGAGCGGCTGTTCACGCAGCTCGCAGACGCGGAGAAGGTGGCGGATTTCAGCACGCTCGATTTCGCGCTCTAAGCCCTAGCGGGCGGCTGTGGCCCGGGCGGCGACGAGGGCCTTCTCCACCGCGCGGCGGTCGATGTCGGACGTCAGCGTTTCGATGAAATCGAACGCATACCCGCGCAGGTAGTGGTTCTTGCGGATCGCCAGGCAGCCGGCATGGGGCGCGAACAGGTGGCCGACGTCCAGCGCGTGGAGTTTCGCATCGCGCTTGGGTTCAAAAGCCACCTTCGGCAGGACCGCGACACCCAGCCCGGCTTCCACAAACGCCTTGACGACGTCCACGTCCACGCCGGCAAAGACGATGTTGGGCTCGAGGCCGCCACGAGCGAACAGCTCGCGCATCTGCAGCTGCCCGTGCGAGCCGATGTCCAGCGTGATGAGCGGGTGGAGGGAGATGGACTTGAGCGTGACCCGCTTTTCCCGGAGGAGGGGGTGTCCGCGGGGCGTGACCAGCACGCGCGGCAGCGTGCAGTATTCGAGGAACAGCAGGTCGGGAAAGTCCTCGGCGGGGCGCGTCGTCAGCGCGACGTCAGCCGCTCCCGAGGACGCCAGTCTTGATACCTCGGCGGGACTGCCCTGCAGCAGGTTTACTTCCACCCTGGGATGGAGCGATACGAAGCGCCGCAGCGCGTCCGGCAGTATGTAGCGGGCGAAGGTGTATGTCGCGGCCAGGTTGAGGCGGCCGGTGTTTCCTTCCCTGAATTCACTGGCCACCGCCTTGATGTCGTCCAGTTCGTGAAAGACGAGGCTCGCGATGGAGACGATGCGCCGCGCCGGCTCGGTCATCTCCAGGATCCGGTTGCCGCCGCGGATGAAAAGATCCACCCCGAGTTCCTCCTCCAGCAGGCGAATCTGCTTGCTGATCCCCGGCTGGGAGGTATGCAGGGCGTCGGCCGCGCTCGAGAAGCTCAGTCCCTGCCTGGCGATCTCGCACAGATAACGGAGCTGGTGGAGCTTCATCTGCCTGCCCTCGCGATGGCCGTCTGCCCAAGTATATTCTATGGTTATCATCAATAACAATTTGTTACTTGTTGGTTATGAGGCGCATTGGTAGCATGCCAGCCGGTGCGAAGATCCGGAGACGGCCCATGGCAAGCAAGGAAACGATAGGCGGCGTCAGCGTCTATGTCCCGACCGGGGACCCGGCGACCTTCGCCGGCTGCCTGGCGCCCCGCCTCCAGAGCGTACGCGGCGCGCGCATCGCGATACTCGATAACTGCAAGGAATTCGCCGATCTGGTCCTGCGCGGCGTCGCCACGGTCCTCGAGCGCGACTACGGCGCCGGCTCGGTCAGGTTCTGGCGCAAGTCCTACCTCGGCATCCCTTCGCCGTTCGCCAGGGAGATGGCGTCGGAATGCGACGCCGTCATCAACGGCGTCGGTCACTGAGGATCCTCGACCCCCTGGACCGCGCGTGACGCGGTCGAGCTGGAAAACCTCGGAATTCCCACCGTAACGGTCATCAGCACGGCCTTCGCGCCGCTCGCGCAGATTACCGGCGAGGGCGCGGGGCACTTGAGCCTTCCCATCGTCGTGGTGCCGCATCCCGTCGGCGATCGCGACGAAAACGTCGTCCGGCGCAGGGGCGAAGACGTCGCGCGCGAGTGCGTGCGCGTGCTGACCACGCCGGCCGCTGATCTGTCGCGCGAGTTCGAGGGCAAGCGCTACCCGTTGCCGCGCGGCGTCATGCCTCGCTGAGCTCGCCCATGAAGCCCGAGATGCCCTCGATCGCGGAAACAGAAGAGTCCTACGACCGCATCAACGAGTATTTCTACGCGCGCGGCTGGACCGACGGGCTGCCCATCGTGCCGCCGACCGAGGCGCGGGTGCGGGCGATGCTGGCCGGCATGCCCGGCCATGCGGCGGAAGAGCTGGTTAGCGTAGTGCCGCCCAGGATGGGCCGCGCGACGATGCGCCAGATCGCGATAAACGCCGTGATGGCGGGTTGCGCGCCCGAGTACCTCCCGGTCGTCGTGGCGGCCCTGCAGGCGGTGTCGGAGCCTGCCTATGGGCTTTCGCACCGGCAGACCACGACGCATGCCGGGGCCCCCCTCATCATCGTCAACGGGCCGATCGCGAAGCGGCTCAGGATCAACGCCGGTCGTGGTCTCTTCGGACCGGGATGGAAGGCGAACGCGACCATCGGGCGCGCGCTGCGCCTGATCCTGGTCAACGTCGGCGGCGCGGGCCCCGATGTGGACGCCTCGCAGACCGGACATCCGGGAAAGTACACCTACTGCATCGCCGAGTACGAGGATGCGAGCCCCTGGGAGCCATTGCACGTCGAGCGCGGGTTCGGGCGCGACCAGAGCGTCGTCACCGTGGTCAACACCGAGGCGCCCCATAGCATGACGGAGAACGTGCAGACCACCCCGGATGGGATCATGACGACATTCGCCTCGTGCATGGCGACGCTCGGCGTCAACAATCTCTATTCGCAGGGGCACCCCGTGCTCGTGCTGGGGCTCGAGCACGTGCATCACATCTCGGCGGCGGGATGGAGCAAAATGAACGTGCAGAGCGCGCTGTTCGAGCGCGCGCGCCAGCCGTGGGGCCTGATGAAGAACCGCGGTAAGTCCAAGGGCCCGCGCTTCCCGGAATTCGTGGACCAGAGCGACGACAACTCCATGGTGCCCATTCTGTGGCGTGCGGAAGACCTGATCCTGATAGTCGGCGGCGGCGCGGGCGGCAAATCGATGTTCCTGCCGACCGCGGGCGGGCAGAGCCTGAGCGTGTCGAAGGCGATAGAGGAAAGCATGCGATGAATGAAATCGACGCACAACGGCACGTCAAGTTCTGGGGAGCGGCGCTTGCGGCGGCCACGCTCTGCGCAGCGGTCGACACGCCCGCGCAGTCCGGCTGGAAGCCGGAAAGCGCGGTGGAAATCATCGTGCCCTCGGGGCCTGGCGGCGGCACCGATCACACCGGGCGGGTGGTGCAGCAGATCATGCAGCAGCAGAAGCTCGTTACTGTGCCGGTCAACGTCGTCAACAAGACCGGCGGCGGCGGGGCGATCGCGGTGAACTATCTCAACCAGTTCCGCGGCAATGCACACTACATGCACCTGGCCTCCGCCGTCTTCCTGACTGCCCATATCGTCGGGCGGACCACCACCAGCTACACCGACGTTACCCCGCTCGCGTTGCTGCAGAGCGAGTACGTGGTGATGGCGGTGAAGAGCGATTCGCCGCTGAAGAGCGCCATCGATGTCGTGGCGCGCCTGAGACAGGACCCCGGCGCGCTCAGCATTTCCGTGGGCACCAGCTTCGGCGGCGCCAACCATTCGGCGATCGCTGCCGTCGCGCGGGCGGGCGGGATCGACCCGAAGAAACTGAAGACGGTGGTGTTCAAGGCTTCTGCGGACGCCGCCCTCGCGGCGCTCGGCGGCCACGTGGACATCGTATCGGCGAGCGCGTCGCAGGTGCTCACCCACGTCCGTTCGGGTCAACTGCGCTTGATCGGCGTCACCGCACCCTCACGGCTGAAAGGGGATCTCGGTACGGTGCCCACGCTGAAGGAGCAGGGCATCAACGTGGAGGTCAACAATTTCCGGATGCTCCTCGGCCCGAAGGACCTCGCCGCGCCGCAGGTCGCCTACTGGGACCAGGTGCTGGCGAAGCTCGTGCAGACCGACGAGTGGAAGAAGGATCTCGAGCGCGACGTCGTGGAAGGCACCTATATGAACAGCCGCGACATCCTCAAGTATCTGGATGCCGAGTACGCGGAGCTGAAGAGCCTCCTGACCGAGATGGGCCTCGTCAAATCTCAATAGTTCGGGACATTCATGAAGCCCGGTGACATCAAGGAGCCGCTCGCCGCGCACGTCGCGACGTTCGTGGCGGGAACGCGGGACGGTGATATTCCCGCGGAGACGGCACGCGTCGTGAAGAAGCACATACTCGATACGCTTGCGTGCGGCCTTGCCGGCGTTCCGGCCGAGGGCAGCGAGATCGTGCGGCGCTACGTCGAGCGACTGGGGTGCGGCGGCAAGGCAACCGTGTTCGGCACGGCGCAGCACGCCGCGTCGCGTTTTGCCGCGCTGGCGAACGCCACCGCCATGCACGCCGATGACTTCGACGACACCTACCATCCCACGCGCTTTCACCCGACGGCGCCCGTGCTCTCCGCCGTGTGTGGCATGGCCGAGGAGGCCGGGTCTTCCGGTGCCGATGTGCTGGCGGCGATCGCCGTCGGCACCGAGGTGTCGCTCAAGCTTTCCCACACCATCGACAAGCAGCACTACCTGCGCGGCTTCCACATGACGAGCACCTGCGGCGTATTCGGCGCCACTGCGGGGCTGTGCAACCTGCGCCGGCTTTCCGCCGACGCCACGACCCGCGCGACCGGCATTGCTGGCAGCCAGTCATCC
>Ga0208685_1000343_pt1 | contig 16888 bp, 13 predicted proteins | sample EasRivMeERMLT890_FD_187533 | JGI IMG/M metagenome (GOLD analysis project Ga0208685, IMG submission 187533) | Soil microbial communities from meander-bound floodplain in the East River, Colorado, USA - East River MetaG ERMLT890 (SPAdes) (version 2) | ecosystem: Environmental > Terrestrial > Soil...
CAGGCCTGCGCCGCGGCCGGCTTCGACGTCGGGGGTCACCGCATGAACGCCGGGCGGGAGTTCCCGTTGCAGGATGCGACGAAAGCCTGCAATGTCCGTCCCCGGCTTGAGGCGCAGGTCCATGCGATTGAGCCGTCCCATGCGCGCGAGCCGCCACTGGGCGGCGCCGATGTCCATCACGCCGAGTGGCTGGCGGTAGGCGCCCTCGGGCAGAAGCCCGGCGACGCGCAGTACGACGTCGCCGGTCCCGACGCGCACGGTCAGGCTGTCGCCGGTCTCGAGCCTGAACCGCGCAGCGGCCGCGGGGCTGAGCAGTATCGTATCCGGGTCGAAGAGGTCGCTCACCAGGCTGCGCCGCTCTGGCAGCAGCGCGGGCTGTACCTGCGCGGCGCGCAGCGGATCGAAGCCGATGATTCTGAGCGTCCCTTCGTAGCCGGCAACGGCAATGGCGACATCGACTTCCACCGCCGGGTTGGCTGCCTCGACCTGGGGCAGGCGCGCGATGCGCGGATAGAGCGCTTCATCGAAGCCGCCGCGGGGGCCACGGATGACGAGATCGGCCTCGCCGGCGAGGTGATGCGCGGCCAGGCTCATTTCGTTGAGAGCGCTGGCATTGATGAGATGGACCGCTACGCCCAGCGCAACGCCGAGGGTGATGGCAACTACCGCGAGCGCGGTGCGGCCGGGATTCTCACGCAGCGGCCCCAGGACGAGCGCGCTCAAGAGCAGCCAGCGGCCACCGGGAAGCGCAAAGCGTGAGGAGGGAGGCGCAAGGAGGGCACTCATCACCCGCTCACTGCCGGATGCAATCCGGTGGCGGTGAGCGTCAGCACTCGGTCGGCGGTGGCCGCCGCCGCCGCGGAATGCGTAACCAGGATGCCGGCGCCGGCTGCGTTCTTCACCTGTTCGCGCAGCAGCGCCAGGATGGAGCGGGCCGTTTCAGGATCAAGATTGCCAGTCGGCTCGTCCGCGAGCAGGAGTTGCGGCCGATGTACCAGCGCCCGCGCGATCGCGGCGCGCTGCATTTCCCCGCCCGAGAGTTCGCGCGGATAGCTGCCGGCCGCGTCCGCCAGGCCTACCGCTGCCAGCAGATCGCCGACGCGCGCAACAGCTTGCTGGCGCCCGGTGCCGGCAAGAGACAGCGGCAACGCGACGTTTTGTGCAACGGTGAGGTGCGGCAGCAAATGGAACGCCTGAAATACGAAGCCGATGCGGTCACGCCGCAGGAGCGTGCGCTCGGTGTCGTCCAGCGCCGTCACGCCGGCACCGTCCAACTCCACGGTGCCAGTGTCGGGAACCTCGAGACCCGCAATCAGGTTGAGTAGCGTGGACTTGCCGACGCCGGATTCACCCATGATGGCGATGTACTCGCCGCGCGCGATGTCGAGCGCGATGTCGCACAGCACCACGCGAGACCGCGCGCCGCCGTAGGATTTGGAGAGGTCCCGAACCTTCAGCACGACATCATTCTAGGCGTTGCCGGCGGTCCTGGGCGACGGGAACCGATGGCCGGTTTCTGTGCTCATATTGCAGATGCTAAGATCGCGTCGTTGCCTCGTGCAGTGCACAACCGCAATGCGCAATAACGCTCGGGAGGAAGTTCGTGAGGGGTTCCCTGAACAGGGTATCTTGTTTGCTGGCAGGAGCGCTGGTGCTGGTAGCGGGATCGGTCGAGGCCCAGGCCCAGGCGTATCCCGCGCGGCCGGTGCGTCTCATCATACCGTTCTCCGCGGGCGGGGCTGCCGACGTGCCGGCCCGGATATTGATGCAGCGCCTGTCCGAGACGATGGGACAACAGGTCATCATCGAGAATCGTCCGGGCGCGGGTTCCACCATCGGCGCGGATGCGGCCGCGAAGGCGCCGCCCGACGGCTATACGCTGTTCTGGATCAGCAACACGCATTTCGTGAGTGCGGCTCTCCACAAGAAGCTGACCTACGACGCGCTGAACGACTTTACGCCGGTGACCCAGGTCACGATCGCGCCAAACGTGCTGGTCGTGCATCCGTCGCTCCCGGCGAGAACGGTGAAGGAGTTGATTGCGCTGGCGAAAGCAAGGCCCGGACAGATCGATTATGCCTCCTCGGGTAACGGCAGCACGCAGCACCTGACCGGCGCGCTGTTCTGCTCGATGGCAGGCATACGGATGACCCATATTCCTTATCGTGGCAGCGGGCCGGTGACGGCGGATCTGCTCGGTGGCCAGGTGCAGGTGGCATTTCCCGGCATCGCCGGCATGTTGCCGCACATCAGGTCCGGAAAGTTGCGAGCGCTCGGGGTGAGCAGCCAAAAGCGCTCACCCGAACTGCCGGGCGTACCGACGATCGCGGAGGCGGGCGTGAAAGGATACGAGATGGTGGCATGGTTCGGGATCTCCGCCCCGAAGGCGCTGCCGCGCGATATCCAGATGAAGCTTCACGGCGACCTGGTGCGGGTCCTCAAGACGCCGGAGATGCAGAAGGCGCTCATTGCCGTCGGCCAGGAACCGGCCTGGCAGGATACGCCTGAGCGCTTCTACGAGTTCCTCAAGATCGAGTCGGCCAAGTGGAGCAAGGTGGTGCGGGAAAGCGGCGCGAAGCTGGAGTAGGTCCGGACATAGCGCTGGGTGCTCGTCTGATTACAACAGGAGGAGGGTGAAGATGGGAATCCAGCTAGGTAAACTCGCCGCCGGCGCCTTGTGCGCCGCGGTGTTCCTCGCGATGGCGGCGCCGGTTCTGTCGCAGGGGTATCCCAACAGGCCCGTGCGCCTGATCGTGCCGTATTCGGCCGGCGGCGCGACCGATATCGTTGCGCGCATCATGGCGCAGAAGCTTCCGGAGTTCCTGGGTCAGCAGGTCGTGATCGACAACCGTCCAGGCGCCGGCGGGCTCATCGGCACGGACACTGTGGCCAAGGCTTCCCCGGACGGCTACACCCTGCTCACGACATCCACTCCCCACGTCATCTTGCCGCACCTGCACAAGAAGATACCGTTCGACGCATTGAAGGACTTCGCGCCGATCATGCAGTTCGGGGATCAGCCATATGCGCTGACTATTCATCCGTCGCTTGGCGCAAGCACTGTCAAGGAGTTGATCGCGCTGGCGCAGAAGCAGCCGGGGGTGATCAACTACGCGTCATCCGGCAACGGCGGCGCGCAGCACATGTTTGCAGCGCTGTTCGTCTCGATGGCGAAGCTCGACATGGTGCACATCCCGTACAAGGGCAGCGGCCCGGCGCGGGCGGACCTCCTCGGCGGGCAGGTCAAGCTCGGCTGCCTCGGCATCGCCAGCGTGCTGGCGAATCACAAGGCGGGACAGGTGCGCATTCTGGCGGTGACCAGCGCAAAGCGTTCCCCGGAAATCCCCGATATTCCCAGCATCGCCGAGACGATTCCGGGCTACAGCGCGTCGTTGTGGCAGGGCTTGGCCGCGCCGCACGCGACGCCGCGGGCGGTCGTCGAGCGCATCCAGCGCGATGTCGTGAAGACGATGGGATCGCCCGACGTCAAGACGGCGTTCGAGCGTTCCGGTACCTACGTGGTCGTCACCAACCCGAAAGCCTTCGGCGACCTGCTGAAAGTCGAGCTCGACAAGTGGGGAAAGGTGGCGCGCGAGATCAACCTGCGCGTGGACTGAGGTCGGCCTGCTCTGCTAGAAAACACCGGCGCTTTCGCGCCGGCGTTTTCATTTGAAGGCATGAACCCTGAAAAGCTGCTTGTCCTGCTTGTCGAGCTGGGCGATCAAGCCGGTTTCCCAGGCTAGGTACTGCCGCATCGCGGCCTTGTTGCCGGCGTGGCGGTCGTGGACGAAGAACAGGTGGTCGATGCACTCGGCGTCGGGCGGCGAGTCCGGCGTAGCCTCGGTCGCATATCCCGCCTGCTTCCAGGCCGCGAGCCCGCCTGCCAGCAGCTTGATGTCCCGGATGCCGGCTTCGAGTAGGTCGACGGCGGCGGCCTGCGCGACACCGACTTCCTCGGCCACCAGCACGACCGATTGTTTCCCATTGCGCGCGTCGGCCGCCAGGCGGGTGCGCGTGCTCCAGCGGCTGCCCGGGATGTGTGCCTTGCGGAAGCTCATGCTGGCGCCGAGGTCGAAGACGGTGCATTGCCCCGCGTCGAGCTCTTTCTTCAGCTCGGCGGTGGAAATCTTTACGAGCGTGGGCACAGCGGGTTGCGCGGCGGGCGTGCCTTTCAGGTCGGCTTTCACCCCGCCTTCCAGCACGTAGGCATCGCAGCCCAGCTGCTTCAACCAGCTGGCGACGACGGGGGCGCGCACGTTCTCGCCGCCGTCGATCAGGACGATGCGCGCATTGCGCACGCCGACCCATTGGTCGGCGGCCTGGACCAGCTGGCCGCCGGGCGCGTGCGCCGCGCCGGGAATGGAGCCGGCCTTGAACTCTTCGGGGGTGCGGACATCGCACAGGTATGTCGTGCGGCCAGGCTCCTTGAGCCATGACTCGACCTGGGCGGCGTTCACCGTCCGGATCGCGAAGCGGTCGATCAGCTTTTGTGCCGATGCCTTGAGCGCGGGCAGGGCGGACTCGTCGATAGAATCCGGGTACTTGCGCGTGGCGCCATGTTCGAGCTTCAGATCGGCCAGGTACCAGCCCTGCGTGCCGTTCTCGAGCGCGTAAACCGGGTTCGGGACGCCGAAGTTGATGAGAGTCTGCGCGCCCAGGATGCTGCGCGTACGCCCGGCGCAGTTCACGATAATCTTGGTCTTCGGGTTCTTCACCATGCTCGACACCCGGTACGGCAGCTCGGCATTGGGGCAGCAGGTCGAGCCGGGAATGGTCATCTTCTGGTGCTCGTTGAGCGGGCGGCCGTCAAACAGGACGAAGTCGTCGCCCGCCACTTTCATGCGCACCAGGTCACGCGCCGTGATGCGCGGGGTGCCGTACTCATGCTCGACCAGCTCGCCGAACAGCTTGCTCGGCACGTTGACGCCCTTGAACAGCACCTGTCCGGCCCTGGTCCAGGCCCGGGTGCCGCCATCGAGCACCGCGACGTCCGTGTAGCCGAGTTTCCCGAGAAGTGTCGCGGCGAGCTCCGCGACGCCGAGTATGCCGTCATCGCAGACGACCATGCGCGCCGATTTTCTCGGCACGAGCGCGCCGATATCGAGCTCGAGCCGGCTGTACGGGAGCGGCGTGGCAAACAGGAGGTGAGATTCGCCGAACTGTCCCGCCTCGCGCACGTCAAGCAGGGCAAGTTCGCCGCCGTCGTGCAGCATGTCCTTAAGCTGCATGGAGTCGACCGTCTTCATGCTTTGAAACGAGTAACGAGAAACGAATAGCGAGGAACGAGCTCCGCGTTACTTGTGGGGCTCGCGCTTCGCGGGACCGCCGCCCAGCAAGGCGGCGGTAGGACGGTGATGCCTTCTGTGCGCCGCGGGCATTGTGGCTGGATCCGCCGGCTTTGGCGACGAAGGTTCGTAGGGCTTGTTGTAGTCAAACGCGAGTGCCGTAGTCCTGACGCTGGGCTGCGACGTGGCCGGGTGCTGCGCCTTGGAGTGATAGTGTGCCTTGGGCTCTTGGTGCGGCCTGGGCTGGTGATGCTGCGCCCCGCGCTCGCGGGGTGTCTCTCGCGGGCGGTGGCTTTCAACCGAGGGCTCCGGCGCGGCGGCCTGCGGCAGCTTGCGCTTGAGCATGTGCTCTATATCCTCGAGAAATTTCATCTCCTCGGGGCTCACCAGGGAGATTGCTTCGCCCGGCAATCCGGCGCGGCCGGTGCGGCCGATGCGGTGCACATAATCTTCCGGGGTGTGGGGCAGCTCGTAGTTGATCACGAACGGCAGCTCTTCGATGTCGAGCCCTCGTGCAGCAATGTCCGTCGCGACCAGTACTGGCACCTTGCCCTGCTTGAATTCCTCGAGCGCCTGCATGCGCTCGACCTGGGTGCGGTCGCTGTGTATTTCCTTTGCGGTGATTCCATCCTGCTGGAGCTGGCGCGCGAGGCGATTTGCGTCGCGCTTCATCCGCACGAACACCAGCACCTGCCGCATGTCGCGCGAGCGAATGAGACGAACCAGCAGCGATCGCTTCTTTAGCAACGGCACGAGGTGGACCTGGTGCGTGACGAGGTCGGCCGGCGCGTTGCGCGGCGCGACCTCGATCGTCACTGGCGAGTGCAGCAATTCCTTCGCCAGCCTGCGCACTTCCTCGGGAAAAGTAGCGGAGAACAAAAGGTTCTGGCGCTGCCGCGGCAGCTCGGCGAGGATGCGCTTGATGTCAGGAATGAACCCCATGTCGAGCATCCGGTCAGCTTCGTCGAGCACCAGGAATTCGACTCGCGACAGGTTGATGCTCTTCTGGTGCAGATGATCGAGCAGCCGGCCCGGTGTCGCCACCACGATTTCCACGCCGGCATGGAGTTGCTTCATCTGCGGTCCGATGTCCACGCCGCCGAACACCACTGCCGAGCGCAGCGGCAGGTACTTGCTGTAGGTGCGCACGCTTTCCTCGACCTGCGCCGCGAGCTCGCGCGTGGGGGTCAGCACCAGCACGCGCACCGGATGCCGGGCCGGGGACAGGCTGGTACTGGCTTGCGGCGCGATCAGTTGCAGGAGGGGCAGGGTGAAGCCGGCGGTTTTGCCGGTGCCGGTCTGGGCCGCGCCCATAACGTCCCGCCGCTGCAAAATTGGCGGTATTGCCTTGACCTGTATCGGCGTCGGCTCCAGATAGCCTTCGTCCGCGACTGCACGCAGCAGTTCGGGCAGCAGCCCGAGGGCGGAGAAGGACGGTTTGGGAGCGTCGGTCGGGCCCGGCTGGGAGGGTGCAGCGCCGTCTTGTACCGCGGTCACGACTACCGGCTTCCGCCCGTTGGGCGAGTCAAATATTCTTTCACGGGCCACGATTATACCTTGCTGCGCTGCGGGGCACTATGAGCGTCTGCCTGCGTGGCCGTGGCCCCGGCACGGACTGATCAGGGGCAAAACTGCCACAAATTCAAAAATCTGGTAAATTTGATCGTGCATCAACTGGAGGTGATACCGGGACGACGTGAAGGCATGAAGATCGCCATCGAACCACGAACAGCCCTGCGCGGCGGCTATCCCCTGATATTGACGCTCGATACGCACGGCGTGCCGCACCGCTGGATCAGCTGGCAGCACGCCTGCTACTACTACGCCAAGGACCAGGTGGCGTGGACGACGGGCGCGCATGCTTTTACCGTCTTCGGCGGGATGAGCCGTCTGACCGGGTTGCGCTCCTCCATCACTGCTTCCAGCATCATCGCCATCAAGGGTAAGGCGATGGCGATGAAGGCATTTGGCCAGGTGCCGCCGCTAAATAACCGCGAATTGTTCCACCGCGACCGCCAGGTCTGCGCCTACTGCAGCAGCATGTTCCCGATATCAAAGCTGACGCGGGATCACGTGACGCCGTTCTCGCGCGGCGGCAGGGACAGCTGGATGAACACGGTGACCGCGTGCCGGGCCTGCAACGAGCGCAAGGGCAATTGCACGCCGGAACAGGCGGGAATGGAGCTGGTGTACTTGCCATACGTGCCGAACCGCGCCGAATACCTGATCCTCACCAACCGCCGCATCCTCACCGACCAGATGGAATTCCTGGCTCAGCACGTCCCGGCACAGAGCCGTTTGCGCCAGGGCCTCATTTAGGCCTGTCCGGCCGGGCGCCCGCATAACTCGCGTTACCGGCCAGAAGGCGGGCGCCACAACCTGCGGTGGATTGAAGCCTCGGCTCGGCAGCTCGCTGACCCAGCGGTCCACGGGCGGGCAGCCGTCGCTTCCTTCGTAGATATTCAGCTCAAGCAAGGCTGCTGCGTTGGGCCGCTATCCGCGGCGAACTGCGCCGCCGACCTTGCACCGTCAATGCCTGACAGAGCCAGTGTGGTCAGCAAGCTGCGGATTCGGGACGTAAAAACGATTCCTGTCATGATGACTCGATAGAATCGCGAAGGCGGTAGGCTGGTGGAGTCGCAAGCCGCCGAATATTTTGATATTATACTTTAAAAAACTTCTTTATTACATTGATTAAATTGATAATTATAAATATGAAGTTCGACCTGCACTGCCATTCCACTTATTCCGACGGCGTGCTGCGCCCCGACGAACTGGTGAGGCGCGCTGCATGCTGCGGCGTCAGTGTCCTCGCGCTGACCGATCACGACGAAACCAAAGGCGTCGCGGAAGCGCATCGCCTGGCCGCCGGCGAGGGCGTCGAGATCGTCAACGGCGTCGAGATCTCGGTGACTTGGAACGGCCAGACGCTGCACATCGTCGGCCTGCACATCGATCCGGCGCACCCGGAACTTGCCACGGGTTTGAACAGCCTGCGGGAAGGGCGTCGCCGCCGCGCGGAGCAGATCGCCGACGAGCTGGACAAGGCGGGAGTCGAAGGCAGCCTGGCCGGTGCTCGCGCCCACGCGACCAATCCCGAGCTGGTCGGCCGCACCCATTTCGCCCGTTTCCTGGCCGAGCGGGGCCATGCCCGCGACGTGAACAGTGTGTTCAGGAAGTTTCTCGTCCACGGTAAGCCCGGGCATGTACCGCATCTATGGGCCGGCCTTGAGCAGGCGGTTGGCTGGATACGGGCGAGCGGGGGCATGGCGGTACTGGCGCATCCCGGCCGCTACAAGTTGGAGGAACCACAGCGATGCGCACTGCTCGCCGCATTCAAGGAGGCCGGGGGCGCCGCCATCGAAGTGGTTACCGGCAGCCACACTCCCGCCCAGTTCCAGTCCTACGCCCGCTACGCGCAGCACTACGGGTTGCTGGCCTCGGCGGGTTCCGATTTTCATGGCCCCGGCGAGAGCTATCGCGACCTGGGGGAGCTCCCTGATCTGCCACGTGGATGCAGGCCAGTGTGGGCCGCGTGGTAGCCGGAGCACGATACCCGGCCTGCTAGAATCACGCCTGCATGTTCGTCAATCGCGTTCTATCCGGCATGCGCCCGACCGGTGCGCTGCACCTGGGGCACTATCACGGCGTGCTCAAGAACTGGGTGAAGCTACAGCACGAGTACGAGTGCCTGTTCTTCGTCGCGGACTGGCACGCGCTCACCACCCACTACGAAACGCCCGAGGTCATCGAGCAGAGCGTGTGGGGCATGGTGATCGACTGGCTCGCCGCGGGGGTCGATCCGGCCCAAGCGACGCTGTTCATCCAGTCGCGGGTACCCGAGCACGCCGAATTGCATGTGTTGCTGTCGATGGTGACGCCGCTCGGCTGGCTCGAGCGCATCCCGACCTACAAGGACCAGCAGGAAAAGCTCGCCGACAAGGACCTCTCCACCTACGGCTTTCTAGGCTATCCGCTGCTGCAGAGCGCGGACATCATGATTTATCGCGCCAACCTGGTGCCGGTGGGGGAGGACCAGGTGCCGCACGTGGAGTTCACACGCGAGGTCGCCCGCCGCTTCAACCACGTGTTCGGCCGGGAAGACGGCTTCGAGCAAAAGGCGGAAGCGGCCATCAAGAAGCTCGGCGCCAAGCGCGCCCGGCTTTACCGCCAGTTGCGCACCAAATTCCTCGAAAAAGGCGACGCGGAAGCGCTCGCGTCGGCGCAGGCGCTGGTGGAGGAAGCGCAGAATCTGCCGATGGGAGACCGCGAGCGGCTGTTCGGCTACATCGAAGGCGGCGGCAAGGTGATTCTGACGGAACCGCAGGCGCTGCTCACCGAGGCTTCCAAGATGCCGGGACTGGACGGGCAGAAGATGTCGAAATCCTACGACAACACGATCGGCCTGCGTGATGACGCCGACACCATCACGAGAAAGATCCGCACCATGCCGACCGATCCCGCCCGGGTGAAACGCTCGGACCCCGGCAACCCCGAGAAATGCCCGGTGTGGCAGTTTCACCTGGTTTATTCAGACGACAAGCGCAAGCAATGGGTGCAGGAGGGTTGTCGCAGCGCGGGCATCGGCTGTCTGGAGTGCAAGCAGCCGGTGATCGACGCCGTGCTGGAGGAGCAGAAGCCGATGCGCGAGCGCGCCCAGCGCTACCTGGATGACCCGACCCTGGTTCGCAGCATCGTGGCCGATGGCTGCGAAAAGGCGCGCAAGCAGGCGCAGGAGACGTTGCGCGAGGTGAAAGAAGTGATGGGGCTCAACTACAGTTAAGTGCGGACCCCGCCGGGGCCGCCTTAATAATCGTGCGCGTTCAAACGAACGGTGACCCGCGGTACAACGTGCGCGGATAGATGATTTCATCGCCTGGTTGCAGGAAAAATCTTGTTTTGCCGTCAAAGATCGGTAGAATACGACGATGCCAGCATCGCCTTATCCGGGCGGTGGCCTTCTGGCCTCTGATCCGGACGCAGCAACCGGCGGCTCTTCCCAGCCGGCAGGCAAGTTCCCCCTAAAATTGCCGAAAATCCCGGTCGTTGCCTGCCCCGGCGTGGAAGGCCGTCGTCATGACTGACGCTGTTGCCGCCCTTCCCATCGCCAGGATCTACGGCGAGCCGCTCCTGGAGCTGCCGCACGACCTCTACATACCGCCCGATGCCCTGGAGGTATTCCTCGAGCAGTTCGAGGGGCCGCTCGACCTGCTGCTGTACCTGATCCGCAAGGAAAACATCAACGTCCTCGACATCCCGATGGCGCGGCTTACCGCGCAGTACCTCGAGTACGTCGAGATGATGCGGGAACGCTCGCTCGAACTGGCGGCGGAATACCTGCTGATGGCGGCGATGCTGATCGAGATCAAGTCGCGCATGCTGCTGCCGCGCCCGGCGCTGGGCGAGCTCGAGGAGGACCCGCGGGCGGAGTTGGTGCGGCGCCTGATGGAGTACGAACAGATGAAGCTCGCGGCGTTGCGCCTGAACGAGATGCCTCAGGCGGGGCGGGATTTCTCGCTGGTGCAGGTGCTGTTCGAGCAAGCGATTTCGGAGCGGCTGCCGGAGATCAATACCGAAGACCTGCGGGCGGCGTGGCTGACGCTGCTTAACCGCGCCTCGGTGAACCGCCATCACCGTATCACGCGCGAGCAACTTTCGGTGCGCGACTACATGACTCGCGTATTGCGCCGCCTGCAGGAAGCGCGCTATGTCGCGTTCCTGGACCTGTTCAATCCGGGCCAGGGCATCGCCGTGCTGGTGGTGACTTTTCTGGCAATACTGGAGCTGGCGCGTGAGAGCTTGATCGAGATCAGCCAGCAGGCCGCGTACGCGCCGATCTACGTGAAACTCAAAGGCGGCCATCTTGCCGCGGTGGAATAACGGGAAGAAAGCATGGACACACCATCCCTCGAACTCACGCACATGAAAAACATTCTGGAAGCCGCGCTGCTGGTGAGCCAGGAGCCGCTTCCGCTGTCAGAGCTGAAGAAGCTGTTCGACGAGGAGCTGTCGAGCGACGCGCTGCGGCGCGTACTCGACGACCTGCGCCAGGACTGGCAGGGCAGGGGCATCGAACTCACGCACGTCGCGTCGGGCTGGCGTTTCCGGGCGCGGCCCGAGTACCAGCCGTTCATCGACCGTCTGAACCCCCAGAAGCCGCTGCGATACTCGCGCGCGGTGCTGGAGACGCTTGCCATCGTCGCCTATCGCCAGCCATGCACGCGCGGCGATATCGAGGAGATTCGCGGCGTCGTCGTCTCGGCCAACATCATCAAGTCGCTCGAGACGCGCGGCTGGATCGAGGTGGTCGGGCACAAGGAGGTCCCCGGCAGGCCGGAATTGTTTGCGACCACCAGGGCATTTCTCGACGATCTCAACCTGAGCTCCCTCGAGGAACTGCCGCGGCTGGACGACCTCGGCTCGCTGGTGGAAACGGCGACTGTCGCGGCGGCGGAACCTGCGGCTGCTTACGAACCGGAACCCTTGATGATCGAGGAGCCGCGCCGGGAAGCGGCGTAAAGCTGGATCATTGACCGGCGGGTTCGATGCGCGTCAGTGCGCCGTTGGACTCATCGGTCAGGAGATAGAGGTAACCGTCCGGCCCGCTGCGAACGTCGCGGATGCGGCCCAGGACGTTCTTCAGCATCCGCTCCTCGCTCACAATTTTATCGCCGTCGAGCTTTAGCCGCACCAGCACTTGGTCGCGCAGCGCGCCGAGGAAGAGGTCGCCGCGCCAGGCGGGGAATCTGTTCCCGGTATAGAACGCCATGCCGGAAGGCGCGATGGAAGGCACCCAGTAGTGCAGCGGCTGCGCCATGCCGGGCTTGTGCGAGCCTTCACCGATTTTCGTGCCGATGCCGTAGTTGACGCCGTAGGTGATGACCGGCCAGCCGTAGTTGACGCCGGCGCGAATCACATTGACCTCGTCGCCCCCTTGCGGGCCGTGCTCGTGCGTCCACAGCTGTCCGGTCCGGGGGTGCAGAGCGGCGCCCTGAATGTTGCGATTGCCAAACGTGTATTTCTCGGGTTTCCAACCGGGCTTGCCGACAAAAGGATTGTCGGCGGGAACGCGTCCGTCGTCGTGCAAGCGGATGACGGACCCGGCATGATCGTCCGCTTTCTGGGCGCGCTCCATATCGCCGCGGTCGCCGAGCGTGATGTAGAGATAGCCCTCGCGGTCGAATACCAGCCTTGAGCCGAAGTGGCGCCCACTGCCGCTCTTGGGCTGCTGGCGGAAGATCACCTCCACGTTTTCGAGACGATTGCCACTGAGCCGGCCGCGGGCGACCTCGGTGCTGATGCCACCTTCGCCGCGCGCGGCATATGACAGGTAGACAAGTTCGTTTTGCGTGAAGCGTGGGTGCAGCGCGACATCGAGCAGCCCGCCCTGGCCGTGGACCGCAACCTGCGGCAAGCCCGCTACGGCTTGAGACACGAGTTTGCCGTCCTTCCCGACGATCCGGAGCCTGCCCGGACGCTCCGTTACGAGCATCCGGCCATCGGGCAGGAAGGCGAGGCCCCACGGATATTCGAGACCCTCGACCACCTTCACCAGGCGAACCACGTGTTCCTGCGTATTGATCGCTTGCCCGTGGCTGGCCGGCGGGATGAGTGCAAGGGCAGCCCCGGCAACTGCAGCAACCAGTGTCGGGACGAGGGAACTGCGCGCCGAGTGAAGCACCGGTGCCAACCGCGACGGTAGCTTTCCAACTGCAAGCAAGGCTCTTTCCAAAACGTTCACTTGGTGATCTCGCGGTTGCGCGGGGAACTACGACTTGGATTGCCCGGCCAAATACGATTCCTGTTTACAGGCAAGAGGTTAGCACGAGCGCACGGCGAACCCCGCGTTGTCTGCAAACTGCCGGACAATACCGGCATTGCGAGGTGCCGAAAATGACGTAACTAGCGGGGCTAGCATGAAAAAAACGGTATGCTATGATCTGGCGACGCACGATTTCCGCTCTTGGAAGCGCCGGACAACTAGAAACTTTCGGAGGGCCCGGCAGCAGCGGTTATTTACGGGTTCTTGGAGGGGCTCATTCTGGTCTTGTATTCGATGTGCCTGAGAGCGCTGCTGTGGGGTATTGCCTTCACCGTTCCTGCCGCAGCTGCCGTGCCGGACGCGGAAACCAGGGACCCTTTCGATACGAGGCGCTACATTCCCTCACACCCAGGTGTCAAGTGGCAGCCCCCCTTCGAGTTGCCGCGGGTTCCTGACGCCCCTGGCTTGCTGTCTACGGACCGGCCACTTTCCCTGCCGGAACTGACGGAATTCGCACTGCAGAACAACCCGAGGACCAGGCAGGCCTGGTACGCGGCGCGGGCAGCAGCTGCGGCAATCGGCATCGAGCGCTCGGATTATCTGCCCCAGATCACCGCCGCGCTCATTGGCCAGCGCAGCGAATCGGGCGGCCAGACAGGAAACCAGAACCCGTGGCTTACGCGTTACGGACCGGCCGTGACCTTGTCCTATCTCCTGTTTGATTTCGGGGTCAAGGACAGCCGCCTGGAGGCGGTGGAATACCAGGCGCTGGCCGCGACACTGACACAGAGCAGAGTCCTCCAGGACGTGGTGTTCCAGGTCGAGCAGGCTTATTTCCGGGTGCTCGGAACGGAGCGGCTGGTGCAGGCAAACGCACTGTTTCTGAAGAGCGTGAGCACTTCGCTGGACGCGACCCAACGCCGGCGGGAGGGCGGGCTTGCGACGGTGGCCGACGTGTTTCGCGCAGAAACGCAGGTGGCCCAGGGGCAGCTCAATCTGACGCGCAGTCGCGGCGAACTGGAGAAAGCGCGTGGAGCGCTTGCATCCGCGATTGGCCTGCCGGTGAACGCGACGTTAAGGGTGCAGACCCTCGACGGCACACCGCGCATTGAGGAGATCTCGGAGTCCCTGAACGAAATACTCAACCGCGCCAAGCTTAACCGGCCCGATTTGGTTGCGGCCGAAGCCCAGACTCGTTCGGCGCGCGCGCAGGCCGATGCGGCCGCAAAAAGCACGCTGCCGTCGGTCACTCTGGAGGCGACGACTGGGCGAACTTTTTACAGCGGGGACCAGCCATTTACGGACACGAACAGCATCCTGCTCAATGTCAGGATTCCGATTTTCACCGGCTTTAACCATACCTATACAGTGCGCCAGGCCGAGGCAAGGGCGGCGCAGGCCGAGGCGTCCCGCGACGTACTGTATCGCCAGACGGAACTGGACGTATGGGAGTCCTACTACGACATGCAGACCGCGGCCGGCGGAGTGGCTTCGACCGAGGTGCAGTTGCGGGCCGCCCAGCAGACGGCGGAGGCAACGCTTGCCCGTTATCAGTCCGGTTTCGGCTCGCTGCTCGACCTGATTACCGCGCAGGTGGAGGAATCGAACGCGCGGGTGCAGCGGATACAATCCTTTCTCGACTGGTTCACGGCTGTCGCCCGCCTGAACTTCGCGATTGGCGCAAGCGACAAGTCAACCTACCCGGTGCAGACGAAATGAAAAGAATCTGGATGGCGGCGATATTCGTTACCCTGGCGGCGGGCGGTTACGGCGCCTGGTGGTGGTGGCAGCAGAGTGGAACGTCCGCGTCCGCGGCCGAGAGCAAATCCGGCAAGGGCAAAGGGGGCCGTGGCGGAGCGCTGGTCGTGAAGGCAGCGACCGCGGTTGCCAAGCCGATGCCGGTCCTGATCGAGGCTGTCGGCACGGTGGAGCCGGAACACAGCGTGCAGGTGCGCGCTCAGGTGTCCGGCGTGCTGCAATCGGTCCTGTTCAACGAGGGTGACCTGGTCAAGCCCGGCCAGTTGCTGTTTCAGATCGACGGGCGGACTTTTGAGGCGCAGTACCAGCAGTCACAGGCCCAGCTTGCGCGCGACCAGGCGCAGCTCGAGAACGCCAAAGTTCAGCAGGAGCGTCTCGAGCCGTTGCTCAAGCGCGAATTCATCACACGCCAGGAATTCGACGTCGCAGTGACATCGACCAAGTCGCTGGAGGCGACCGTCGCGGCGGACCGGGCCCTGATGGAGCAGGCGCGCATACAGCTCGAATACACCCGGATACACTCCCCGATCGCCGGCCGAACCGGCACGCTGGCAGTCAAGCCCGGGAACCTGGTGCCCGCATCAGGCGGAGGCATTCCGCTGGTCACCATCAACAGCACCAATCCCATCATCGTCTCGTTCAGCATACCGGAGCGCCAGTTGGAGGAGATCCGCCGTAACCAGAACGAGAAGGACATGCGCATAGAAATACTGGCTGACCGCAGCGGCCCGGCAGCAGCCGAGGGCAAGTTGGTGTTCATCGACAACACCGTTACGGCCCAGACCGGCACGGTCCTGCTCAAGACCCGCGTCCCGAACAAGAACGAGACCCTGTGGCCGGGCCAGTTTGCCAACGTGCGCGTCGTGCTCAAGATCGAACCCGAGGCCGTGGTTGTGCCGGAGGCCGCCGTACAGCCGGGGCAGGACGGGAGCTTTGTCTACTTGATCGGCCCGGAGAACAAAGTGCAGTTGCAGCCGGTCAAGGTTTCGCGGCAGATCGGCAATGAAATCGTCATCGAATCGGGCATCAAGGCAGGCGACCGGGTTATTACAGAGATCCCGCAGGCACTCGAGCAGGGCGCGACGGTGCGGCTGGCAGGCGCGGACGGAGCAGCAGGCGCGGGTGAAAAGGCCAAAGCCAAGATAGGCAAAGGCAAGAAAGTCGAAGGCGGCGCGAAGGGCGAAACAATCCCCGAGGCACAACCCAAGGGCTAGTGGCCATGAATCTATCGAAAATTTTCATTGAGCGGCCGGTCGCAACGACCATTATCGTTGCGGCCATCATCATCTTCGGGCTGTTCGCCTTCCGGATCTTGCCGGTGAACGAACTGCCCAGCGTCGATTTTCCAACTGTCCGGGTTGACGCGGAATTGCGCGGAGCCAATCCGGAAATCATGGCTTCGACCGTAGCCACCCCCCTGGAACGCCAGTTCAGCCAGATTCCCGGTGTGGATAGCATGAATTCGGTCAGCAGCACCGGCAGGACGCGCATTACGCTGCAATTCAGCCTGGAGCGAGACATCGACTCCGCGGCCCAGGACGTGCAGACGGCCATCTCGCAGGCCATGCGCCGGCTCCCGGACGGCATCGATCCCCCGACATTGCGCAAGGTCAATCCGGCGGATTTCACGATCATCTTCCTGGCGGTCAGCGCGAAAACATTGCCGCTTCAGCAGCTCCACGAATTCGCCGAGACGCACATCGCGCAGCGCCTGTCCACGATCAACGGCGTGGCGCAGGTCATCGTTTTCGGGGCGCAAAAGTACGCAGTGCGGGTCTACGTCAACCCCGAAGCGCTGGCGAAGCGCGGCCTGGGGCTGGACAAGGTCGTCAGTGCGATCCAGAACGCGAACAGCAATCTTCCTTCGGGCGTGCTCCAGGGCAGCGTGCGCAATTTCACGGTCAAATCCTCGGGCAAGCTCGAGCGCGCAAGCAGCTTCAACGAGCTCATCGTCGCGTACCAGGATGGCATGCCCGTGCGGCTTTCGGACGTCGGCCGGGCGGAGGACGGGATCGAGAACGCACGGGTCAAGAGCTGGCTGAACGGTGAACGGAACATCGGGCTCGGGGTTTTCCGCCAACCT
>Ga0208685_1000344_pt1 | contig 16879 bp, 11 predicted proteins | sample EasRivMeERMLT890_FD_187533 | JGI IMG/M metagenome (GOLD analysis project Ga0208685, IMG submission 187533) | Soil microbial communities from meander-bound floodplain in the East River, Colorado, USA - East River MetaG ERMLT890 (SPAdes) (version 2) | ecosystem: Environmental > Terrestrial > Soil...
CTCCAGGTCCGGGGTGTCCGCAGACGAGGTGTTGGTCAGCGTGATCGTGTAGTTAACGCTGTCTCCCACCTTTGAGAGCGTGTCACCAGTCTTCACAAACGTGATTGACGGTCCGAACAGGTTCACGGAGTGGCTGTCATTCGCGTTCAAAACGTTCGGGAAGCCGGCTGGGCTGCAGGCAGCGCTCGCCGTGTTGACGAGCGGGTCCGGGTCATTCGCCTGGACCACGCGCGAGTCGTTTGTGACGTCGTTCGCGCCGGGCGCCAGGTTCACGTTCTTATTGATCTCCAGCAGAGGGTCCGTGACAGTGCAACTGAGGGTCGGCGTGTCCGCCGACGATGTATTCGTCAGCGTGATCGTGTAGTTGACCGGGTCTCCCACCTTGGAGCTCTCGTCCCCTGCCTTCACGAGGGTGATCGACGGCTGGAACAGGTTCACCGTGTGGTTGTCATTCGCCGTGAGGATGTTCGGGAAACCAGCCGGGCTGCACTGGGCACCCGCAGTGTTCACCAGCGGGTCCGGGTCGCCCTGGAGCACCGTCCGCGAGGCGTTGGTAACGTTGTTCTGGCCGGGGTTCAGGTTGACGTTCTTGTTGATTCCCAGCAGGGCGTCCACGATCGTACAGCTAAGCTGCGGCGTGTCCGCCGACGAGGTGTTCGTCAGCGTGATCGTGTAGTCCACGTTGTCTCCAATCTTGGAGAGCGTGTCGCCTGTCTTGACCAGTGTGATCGACGGCTGGAAGAGGTTCACGGAGTGCCCATCGCTCGCGTTCAGCACGTTCGGGAAGCCAGCCGGACTACAGGAAGCGCTCGCCGTGTTCAACACCGGGTCAGGATCGCCCTGCTGCACCGTCCGCGACGCGTTGGTCACGTTGTTCTGGCCGGGGTTCAGGTTCACGTTCTTGTTGACCCCCAGCAAGGCGTCCGTGATCGTGCAGCTCAACTGCGGCGTGTCCGCGGACGACGTATTCGTCAGCGTGATCGTGTAGTCCACGCCATCTCCCACCTTGGAAAGCGTGTCACCCGTCTTGTCGATCGTGATCGACGGCTGGAACAGGTTCACGGAGTGCCCATCGCTCGCGTTGAGTACGTTCGGGAAGCCATCAACGGTGCAGACCACGCTCGCCGTGTTGACGACCGGATCCGGGTCACCGGGCTGGACCACCCGCGAAGCGTTCGTAACGTTGCTCGCGCCAGAAGCCAGCGTGACATCCTTGTCGATGCCGAGCAGGGCGTCGGTAATCGTGCACTCCAGGTCCGGGGTGTCCGCAGACGAGGTGTTGGTCAGCGTGATCGTGTAGTTAACGCTGTCACCAATCTTCGATAGCGTGTCACCCGTCTTCACAAACGTGATCGACGGTCCGAACAGGTTCACCGAGTGGTTGTCACTCGCGTTCAGGACGTTCGGGAAGCCGGCGGGGCTGCAGGCAGCGCTCGCCGTGTTGACCAGCGGATCCGGATCGTTCGCCTGGACCACGCGCGAGTCGTTCGTGACGTCATTCGCGCCGGGCGCCAGGTTTACGTTCTTGTTGATCTCCAGCAGAGGGTCCGTAACCGTGCAAGAGAGCGTCGGCGTGTCCGCGGACGAGGTGTTGGTCAGCGTGATCGTGTAGTTGACCGGGTCGCCCACCTTGGAGCTCTCGTCGCCGGTCTTGACGAGCGTGATCGAGGGCTGGAAGAGGTTCACAGAGTGACCGTCGCTGGCGGTCAGGATGTTCGCGAAGCCGGTGGGGCTGCACTGCGCGCCCGCCGTGTTAAGAAGCGGGTCCGGGTCGCCCTGGAGGACAGTCCTCGAGGCGTTGGTCACGTTGTTCTGGCCGGGGTTCAGGTTCACGTTCTTGTTGATCCCCAGCAGCGCGTCAGTCACCGTGCATATCAGCTGCGGCGTGTCCGCAGACGAGGTGTTTGTCAGAGTAATCGTGTAGTCCACGCTGTCGCCCACCTTGGAGAGCCCGTCACCGGTCTTCACCAGCGTTATGGAGGGCTGGAAGAGGTTCACAGAGTGGCCGTCGCTCGCGTTCAAAACGTTCGGGAAGCCCGCCGGGCTGCAGGCTGCGCTCGCCGTGTTGACCACGGGGTCCGGATCGCCCTGGAGAACTGTGCGGGAGACGTTCGTGACGTTGTTCTGGCCAGGGTTGAGATTCACGTTCTTGTTCAGGCCCAGCAGTGGGTCCGTGATCGTGCAGCTCAGCTGTGGAGTGTCTGCCGAAGAGGTGTTCGTCACGGTAATCGTGTAGTCGACGTTGTCGCCCACCTTGGAGAGCGCGTCACCCGTCTTGTTGATGGTGATCGACGGCTGGAACAGGTTCACAGAGTGGTTGTCATTGGCCGTGAGCACGTTCGGGAAGCCGGCCGGGCTGCAGGTCACGCTGGCAGTGTTCACCAGAGGGTCGGGATCGCCCTGCACCACCACGCGCGACGTATTCGTCACATCGCTAGCGCCCGAAGCCAGGTTCACGTTCTTGTTCAGGCCCAGCAGCGAGTCCGTGATCGTGCAGGAAAGCGTCGGCGTGTCCGCAGACGAGGTGTTCGTCACGGTGATCGTGTAATTGACGCTGTCTCCCACCTTCGAGATTGTGTCGCCTGTCTTGCTGAGGGTGATCGACGGCTGGAAGAGGTTCACCGAGTGGCCGTCGCTGGCGTTCAGCACGTTCGGGAATCCCGCCGGGCTGCAGGTCGCGCTGGCCGTGTTGGGCAGCGGATCAGGGTCTCCCTGCTGCACGACGCGCGACACGTTCGTCACGTTGTTCGCGCCAGCCGCCACGTTCACGTTCTTGTTCACGCCCAGCAACGCGTCCGTGATCGTGCAACTCAACGTCGGCGTGTCGGCAGATGACGTGTTGTTCAGAGTGATCGTGTAGTCCGCCGTGTCCCCGATCTTCGAGAGGGTGTCACCGGTCTTCACGAGCGTGATTGAGGGCTGGAAGAGATTTACAGAATGATCGTCGGTGTCGTTGAGCGAGAAGCCGTTTAGAGCTTGCTTAGAGTTGTAAACGACGGTCACCGTGTTTGGAAGCGGATCGGGATCGCCAGGCAAGACCGTTCTTGTCGCAGTAATCGTGCAGGAAGCGTTCGGGGCCAGCGAGGCGCCACAGGTGTTGGACGTGATCAACGGGTTCGCCTGGTTAACGCCGTTCACGGTGATGGCGCCGAGAAGCGTGTCGCTTATATCGTCCTTGAAAAGGATGTTATCGCCGGGGTTGGATACGGTGATCGTGTAATCGACGCTGTCGCCGACCTTGGAGAGTTCATCGCCCGTCTTCACTACTTCGATGTCGCAAAACTGCGGGATGGGCGCTATGGCGACGTCCTTCAGGTCAGCCGTGAACTCGTTCGACGACCGTGTCGTCATGATGACTGTAGTCAGCTGGCAGGGATCTGTGACGACTCCCTCCGCTGTGAGGTCGAGTGCGAATTCGACGAAGTCCTGGTCGGGCACGAGGTTGCCGCCTGCCGGGCAGGGCGGGATGGCCGTGCACGGCGGAGGGGTGTTTCCAACTACCTTGCACTGGTTGTTGGATGTGCCAACCAGGCCGGTGCCCCCACCGACCGGCGCTTCTGTCGGGTCACAGAAGTTGCCGAGCCATGGCGGGGCGAGCACTGAGTTGGAGTTGATGTCCGCGAAGGAGCCGCACTCGTTCGCGCCGGCGGTCACGGGCCCCACCGGCTCGGGGAAGTCGGGAACGCCGTCGCCATTGAAGTCCGCAACGGCGACGGATACGAACATCTCAACGTCGCTGCCGTTCTGGTTCAGCAAGACGAGGATGTCGCCGATGGACCGGCGGGTACCCTGCCCATCGCCCTGGTCGGCGAAACTCATGATGGCGTCGCTGCCCGAGGGGATATTGGCGGGAGCCTTCTGCGCGAAAATGAACCCGGCAAACACGCTTCCCTCGTTGCCAAGGCGCTCGTAGCCGCCGACCACGAAGCTGTCACTAGGGCAATTCGTGAGACCAGTGCGATTAACAACGGTGTAGCCGTGAGTTTCGTCGCTCTTGGCCGGGTTGTTCAGGACCCCGGACTGCTTGATGCACCATTGATCGTCGTTCGTCTTCTGATCGGAACATCCGGAGAACGAGGAAACGATGTTCAGTTCGGTCTGGGTGGTGTCGCTGCCCGAGTTCCCGTCGCACATGAATACCGGTTGCCCGATAATCGCTGGGTTGGCGACAACACGTGACCCATAGCAGGTCGCGAGGGCGCTCCCGGTATTCGGATCCGTCGTCACGTCGCTATTGCATGCAAGGAACACTGGCTGCGTGGGGCCGGCGCCCGGGTTCTGGCAGTCCAGGAATCCGTCGTTGTTCGTACCGGTGCCGTCCTGGTTTGTGCCGGCCGTAGGAATCGGCGCGCTCGTTGCCCAGTCGTCGCGCGGCCCACCCGCGGATGGATCGTCGCCGTGGTAATAGGCACGCTTCGCGAAATCGGTACCCGAAGTGGCACCCACATCGATCTCGAATTGGTCCTTGATTACGGCGCGCACGTCGGTGATCGAAAGGAGACTTACCGTGGCGACTACTGCGATCAGCGCCACCGCCAGAGCCAGCTTAGATTTGTTCATCCGAGACCTCACAGATTCGGTATTAACACCTGAGGGACGGCCTCGTTGCGCCACACCAGTCGAGACAAGTGCGACCAATGCGAAACATAACCAGGACCCCCAATGTTTACGTTCCCTTAACCGTAACTAACGATGGGGGCCTATCATTACACCGAAAACAAGATTTGTGAATAGGTAAAGCTAATTTCTAACAGATTTGCAATGGCCTACCAGTAGTACCGGAAGCAAGGCGAAACAGATGCGAAGTCAACTGGCTTCTGTGTTTTGCGGCGCTGCTGAGGTTGTCGCGGCGGTCTGCTTCCCCCCGTTTGAGCACTGCGCGCGTTGTCCCAGCGCGGTCCGCCGCCTCCGCCTGCTGACACTACCGACGAACCCGCCCAGGCTGAGGCGACGCTTACAGATAGAGCGTTAGTCCCCAGGCTTTGCAATCTAGTTCAATTGCCGCGACGGCTCAGGCTTCGGCCCAGTTGTCCCGGTGCTATTCGAAGAGCCAGAGCCCCTCTTCGCTACGGAAGAGGCGTATGGCGGCATCCGAAGTCGGCGCGTAGGATCCTTCGATCCACAACCCTGCTTCGATAGCGACTGTGGTCCCCTCGTGCGGGTCTGATCCCCACTGAAGGTAGGACCTTATCTTTTCAGAGTCGCTGGTATCGTCCTCGCTGAAGAGGGCGATTTCGCCGTCCGCCGGTGCCAGAGTGACATCGGCGTCTGTGACCACGACATTGTCGAGATCCTCACCACCGGCAACAGCAACATAAGCAACGGTCTCGGGCGGGACCTCTTCATCCGGTAGCGCGACGCAGTTTGGCGGCTGGCAGAGAAATAGGCCGAGGAGGCTGGCTGGCTCATCTGTGTAGTTGCGCAGCGCAACCCAGCCATCGTCACCAAGACCGACCTCGTTTATCTCAAACTGGAACCCGTTATCCGGGAACACGGTTGAGGTGCTAACGGGCACCGAGGTTTCTTCCGTCCGCGTTGCATCGGGTGTAGTAGTACCACCATCGCCATCATCATCGTCACAAGCGGCGAAAAGAGCGAGGATGCCGATGGATAGGGCGAGCATCGCACTTCGAAAGAGGTACTTCATTGCCTTAGATGATGTCCCACATACGTTCATCGTTGCAATCCGTTAATCCGGCTATTCGGAGCAGGCCGGCCAGGCGCCCTGAGTCGGAACGGGTCTGCAGCGATGGAGAGTTGGGACTGGATCGTCCACAGAACGTAACTTCAGATACGAAAATCCCCGACAGGATTCGAGCCTGTGCACCCGGCCCCGGAGGTAGAAGCGTCGTATGCGGATTAGTGGCCGATATATCGTTCGTATGCTCCAAGTCACCACACCCACACCCACCCCGACGCCCACACCGCGATGGAACCGATACTCCCTGGCACTGCGCTTTAGGTCGGAATAATCCAGAGTCAGTCGTGCTACCGTTACACCATTCCGCAAGGCTGCCTGATAAGTGTCACCGACAGACGAATCCTCGTCAATCTAACCGCCTTGAACCGGCGTTTTCAGGCCGGAGAGGGGTCCCCCGTATCGTGACCCTCTTCTTTCAGCACTTTGCCGACGACCGCCAGGAGTTGGTCCGGGGTAAATGGCTTTCGTAACAGGACAATCGTGTTCAGGTCGTCTCGACCTGCTGCTCGCTGTTCAAAGTCGGCGACTTCGCTGGTCGTGATAATCACCGGTATGTGATTGGTTGTCTCATCAAGCAGGAGCGTTTGGAGGAGAACCCAACCTGCCTCCCGGTGTTCGAGCCAGGTGTCGAGAACGATGAGGTCCGGCTTCTCGTTGCTGATGATCTCATGTGCTGTCGAACCGGCTGTACACATGATGCATTCGTATCCGTCGAGGCTAAGGATCTGGTTTACCAGCCGCAGGAAGACAGCGTCGTGGTTAACAACTGCAATGCGAACCGCCATCTCGTGCCCTCCGATACCAGGAACAAAAGGCGGCGCCCGGTGCTCGAGTCAAAGGGAGCGATTGGGACCTGAACTTCTGTTCGATTGATTATCGCCTACGATAATACGACTTCGAACGAACCTCTGGCTCGGGGCGAAACGTATACGCTCCGCACCGCGCCCGCCCGGGACTTCTCCCGGGCGGGCGCGGGTCCACCACTGCTGGGAACTCGGTGGTTAGCCCAGCTGACCCGCGACGCTGTCGGCGAGGGTCAGCAAGATCGCTTCGCTGTCCCCGTCTACCGTCGTCACGAACAGGTCGACGAAGTTGCCGCCGCTCACCATCTGGATCTCCGTGTGCGCTTCGCTGTACCAGCACGAGTCGTTGCCGACGCCGGCGCTGTCCCTGTTGATGCACGCCTGGTCAAAGAGCGCCTGGGCACCCTCTTCGTTGGCGGCATACACCGTCAAGCTAAACGAGTCAGGTGTTTCGGCCGCGGTGTATGAGCAGGAACCAACCGTGGCTGTCGATCCGTCCGAGACTGGCACATCCGGAAGCGGAATATATTCCGGTTCCAGCATTGAGACGCCCCCGAACGCCGACTCGACTTCTTCCTTTGACAGGATACTGCACGCCTCGGACGCGTCGAAGTCGCCGCTGCCGCCGTCGCTCGATGCGTCTTTCGGGTCTGCCGTCTCATCCGGCGCATCCGTCGGGTCGCCCGCATCATCGGCCGAGTTATCCTGCGGCTGCTCCGTGGCCGTGTCCGCATTCGTGTCGGCATCGTCATCGTCGCCTCCGCCGCAGGCTACGAAGCCCATTGCTCCGAATGCCAGCAGGCAGATCGCGGTGATCACTATTCTTGTTCGATTCATGTCAGCCCCTTTCTCGGCTATTCGTGTATTTGCCGGAGGCTGGCAGGCTGCCCATGAGCGTGCCGCCTGACGATCTCCGGATACAACGAGTTTCTCCGGAAAGCCGCACACCTTCATCGGTCAAACCGCGTATCTTCCGTGGTGATTTAGCAAGAGTCAGCAGGAGCCACAAGCACGGACACGAGATCGGGTGGCGCGATCTGCGTAGTCGGGCGGCTTAGCGCAGACCGCCTATAACGACGAAACCGGCCCATTCCGGGCCGGTTTCGTATTTTGGTTGCGTTGGAGGCGACGGCGGGATTCGAACCCGCGATCAGGGTTTTGCAGACCCCTGCCTTAACCACTTGGCTACGTCGCCGGATTGGTGCCGAGGAGGGGATTTGAACCCCTACGCCCTTTCGAGCACCGCCCCCTCAAGACGGCGTGTCTACCTATTCCACCACCTCGGCAGCATTGTCCATGTTACCGATTTCGCCGGAGGGGCGGCAAGGAAATAACCGGCCAGTACGCCCCGCCGTTACTGGTTGATGTCCCCAATGGGCGGCAAGGTCGCTACCGGGTAAGGAGGTTCGAAGTCGGATGCGGATGCGTCGCTACTTATCTCGATTGCCCGCATCTCGAACTCCGCACCGTCGGCCTGGGAGAAGGAGCGGAGGAGGATCCCATCCTGGCTGAAACACCAGCCGATCTCGCTGCCGTCCTGGTCTACCGAGTAGCACGTTGCGGATAGCCCGGCAATATCCTCTTCGCCACTGTCCGAGTCGAAACCTGCGACGCTGGCGTAGAGCGCCAGAGCTTCGGGTGCGGCGGATGTCGAGAAGAAGGGTATAGGGTTAAGCGCGTCCGAGCCGGGGTACGAGAGGCACTGTTTGTCCACGCAGACGTAAGAGGCACCGTCTTGCTGAATGAAAGACGTTAGTTCACCGTCCTCTTCCAGATCCGTGCGCGAGTTCGGCGGCAGACTATAGTAGGTGATCGTCGAGTTGTTCGTCTCACCCTGATCATCGACGGTCTCCAATTCGTATGTGATCGTCGCTTCGATGTCCTCCCAGTCGGAGCTAATCTCGCTGAACTCGGGAGCGTCTTCTTCACTACCGCCGTCCTCACCATCACCACTTTCGCCGTCGCCTTCATCACCACCATCGCCGTCGCCACCGCCCCTATCTTCACTGTTTCCCCCGCCCTCGTCCCCGTTGCCATCGGCTCCTGAACCGTTAGTGACGTCATCGCCGTTACCCCCGCCATTGTCACCGTCATCGCCACCACCGCAGGCAGCAATGGTTAGCATGAGCGTGGTGAGTATGGCCAGCAGTAACAGCAGGCAGCGCGAATGGGTGCCAGGGAACATGACGGTCCGCTACTGGAAGCCGGGGATCTCCGTTATCTCGTAAGGGGGCTCGAAGGCGTCATCGGGGATGTCCTCGCTGAACTCCGTGGCCCGCATCTCGAACCCGCCACTGTCGAGGTCATAGGAGGAGAGAAGCAGGAGACCACTTTCGGCGTAGCACCATTCGACCGTTCCGGCATCGCCGGTAAGGTCGCCACTCGTCGCGTAGCAATTGGCGTCGACGCCTGCGATTTCCTCCGTGGACTGGTCAATTTCGGCGTCGCCGTACACGTCGAGGTAGTCAATCACCGCTTCAGAAGTACCGTACTGCGTGAAGAGGCCAGCGAAGGGGTTAACGCCTTCGCTGCCTTCGCCTTCGAAACATGATCCGGAGCCGTCGCCCAGTGCCGTGCAGTAGTAGGACGCGTCCGAGGTTGTGATGGAAATAAAGGCGGACTCGCCTTCGCCGAAGTCAATGCGGGAATTTTCGCCGTCAGAGTACACCGTCCAGGTGCTGTCCTTCGACCCCTCCGAAGTGATGGAGTATGTAACTACACCACTTGCGAGTTCGCCGCTCGCTGCCAGCTTCTCAAGGGAAGACCTGGCGTCCCCGTCCTCGCCCCCATCTGCGTCCTCGGTGGAATCCCCTTCTTCTTCGTCCTCGCCCTCGTCCGCATCCTCGGTCTCTGTGGCAACTTCGTCGGTGTCCTCGTCGTCATCGCTGTCTCCGCCGCACGCGGCGACGACCAGCGTGAGAGACGCGAGCAGCGCCAGCAGAATCAGCAACCAGCGCGGTTTAGCGGATGTGAGCATCTATGCCTCCTGTGGGTGTAGTGGCCCGGCGCTCCACAGTTTACGGTTTACTTCTGTCACGGTCGAGGCCGCTACCGGCGCAGTAGAAGGTCAGGATTCGTGACGCGAAGCTTGTTCTCTACTGTAACGCGAACGTGCTGGCGAACGGATTCAATGGAGTCGCCGATCTGGATGCGTGCGCAGAGGGCCTCGGTCCTGGCGCGCAGGCCATCTCGAACCCCGGCAAGGGTGTCAGGCAGGGGTTCAGGGCCGAGTAGCGTGTCGAGCCCGGCCCATTCTTCGCGGAGGTCGTCTTCCTGCGACTTTAACTCGCGCCGGATTGTGCGGATGGCGTTGGCGGCGACACGGGCGTGGAAGCCCCGGGAACCGGGGACGTTGGGCACGATTTCGTTGTCAAGGAAGCCCTCGATCGCGCCGAGAAGTTCGTCATAGCTGGGTCTATCCTGCATGATCACCCTCCTCCAGCAGGTTCAGCAGTTCCCACTCCGTCTCAGCAGTGCGCCTGCCGATGCTGGCCAACTCCACTGATTTGGACATACCCGTAAGGTACGCGTTCGCCTGCATAATCGTCATGATGCCCCACCGCAAATTGCCGAACACCTCCCACCAGTGGGCAGCTTTCGGATCGACAGGATTGCCGCCCGCAGCTTCGTAGGCCGTCCACAACTCCTCACGCTGACCGACGCCGGCCACGGGCTTGTCATCGCTCCCGAACCGCCACGAGCGGATGCAGAGGAACCCGAAGTCCTCGAGCGGGTCGCCGATGTGGGCCAGCTCCCAGTCCAGCACTGAACGGATGCCGTCCGGCCCCACGATGAGGTTGCCCATCCGGTAATCGCCGTGCACGAACCCCGGCTCGGTCGGCGCAGGCAGGTTTTCCTTGAGCCAGCGAAACGCCAGTTCGAACGCCGGATGCGGGTCCGGCGTGATCATCCGGTACGTCTGTTCGAAGCGTTGGACCTCGGTCTCGGCTGCCGTGAGTCCGGGCTCCGGCTCCTGCAAGGGCAATCCCTCGACCGGCGTGGCGTGGATCGCCGCCAGGATCCGGCCCAGCTGTGAGGTCATCCCGGCACGCGCCGAAGCGTACTCATCGTCGCGGAGGATGCGCCGGGCGATCGTCTCTCCCTCGACGCGCTCCATCAGGAAGAACGGCACGCCGAGCGAGTCGTCGCCCATGGCGTGTACCCGCGGGACAGGGACCCCGGCTGCGCCCGCCGCTTCCAGAACCCGGTACTCAATGTCGCGGGACATGACGTTTGGGCCTTTCCGCGGATCCGCGCGGGCCACCAGTGTGAATGTCTCGGTCCGGCCGTCTGCGTGCTCGATGGCCGCGTCGAAGGACCAGGTCTGGCGGGAGGCTCCGCCCGTCAGGAGCCGGAGGCCATCGATGCTCACAGACCTTGAGCCGTGGTGGCGCTGGAGGAAGGCCGACAGCCTCTCGCCGACTTCCTCCGGGGTCAGGCGGTCAGCGGGCAATGGTCAGGAAATCTGGTCGAGGTACTCGCTGATGCCGAGGCCGGTCTTGCCGAGGCACGTGTACTCGGTCATGCCTTCGCCAATATGCGTGACGTGGCCCTCGCGGCGGTTGCGGAGGGGGATGAAGCCGAGGACTCGGCCCTGGATCTGGACGTTCTCGCCGCTGCCGAGGGTGAGGTCGGCGGTCATTGAGCGGTGGAAGGGCTGGTCGGCGTCGAACTTCGTGTCGATGGCGACCTTCGTGATCGGCTGGATTTCTCCGTCTCGGATGACGACGCCCCACTCGGTGCGGTCTGTCTCGGTGCGGTTCACCTCGGAGACCATGATGTTGAGGTCGGGGCCGAAGGAGCAGGTGAGCCAGCGGTAGGACATGATGTTCTGCCAGTAGCGGGGGCCCCAGGAGTGGTCGCGGAGACCGTAGCCATCGATCTCGTAGGTGTCGCCATCGATGGAAAGAGTGCCGGTGACGTGCATGTGCTGCTCGTAGTGGGCCTTCGCGAACTCCTTCTCCGGGTCCTTGACCGTCCTGCCCTCGCCGGTTGTTCCGTAAACGGCAGCGACGCCCTCGTGGACGAGGTCGATTGCGATCTTCTTATGCGGATTCTCTCGGAACGCCTGACCCGGATCGCTCATCGTCTCCGGGGATTCGAGGTAAACGGCGGAACCTTCGTAAGTCGTGCGGTGGCGGGTCAGCGGCTCCAGCGTCTCGAACTTCATGCCGCCCGCGTCGTAAGCGTCGTTCGACGTAATCTCGGGGCGCTTGTAGTTGAAGAGGACCTGCCCATCCGGCTCGTAGAGGCAAAGGGTCATCTCGGCGTACCCCTCGTTGGCGCGGTTGCCGATACGGAGGAACCCGCCGCGGCCCAGCCGGCTGTCGAAGAAGTTGAAGTACATGCTCTCGTTGAAATTCTTCTCGGGACCGAGAGCGTGGGTGTAATCGTCGCTGGCCTGGACGTTGCCAAAGACCTGGGCTGTAACCATGGAAGGCGCCTCCTTGCGGGGGCGATTGTAGCACGGAGGTAGGAGGGGCGATGGCGAAAGTGAAGGCCCTAGAAACCTTCGCCGGGGGCGTGGTAGACGTCCTGGTTGTACTGGTTCATCATGCGCTGGGCGCTGAAGAATTCGCCGTTGAGGGCGATGCAGTGGCGCATAACGGTGGCGTAGGCGGCCGGCTCCCTGTAGAACATAGGCATGATCGCGTACTCGAGCTTATCGTAGAGGGACGCGATCTCCTCCTCTTCACCGTCGGGGGTTTCGTCGCCGATGGCCCAGCCGGTGACACCTTCGGCGTGGCCCTCGATCCACCAGCCGTCGAGGACGCTGAGGCTGGGAACGCCGTTCATGGCAGCTTTCATGCCGCTCGTACCCGAGGCCTCTAACGGCTTCTGCGGGTTGTTCAGCCACAGATCAACACCCGAAACGAGGTAGCGGGCGAGTTCCATCCCGTAGTTCTCGAGGTAAATGACCTCGATCGTGCCCTTTAGTTCACGGGCCGCGGCGTGGATCTCCTGGATGATCTCCTTACCGGGCAGGTCGCGGGGATGGGCCTTGCCGGAGAAGACGACCTGCAGAGGACCGGCCCGCTCGACGATGCGGCGGAGCCGAGTGAGGTCCGAGAAGAGGAGGTCACCGCGCTTGTAGCCGGTGGCTCGGCGAGCGAATCCGACGGTCAGGGCTTTGGGGTCGAGTTTGATATCGCGGCTCTGCTCGATCTGTGAGAAGAGTTCCTGCTTCGCTTCGGCATGAGCCACCCCGATTTCGTCCAAAGGAATACCCTCGGCGTAGCGCAGGAAGCGCGTATCCTTGCGCCAGCCGGACGCGTGCTTGTCGAGGACGGACGCGATAGGGTCTGAAATCCACGTGCCGGCATGGACCCCGTTGGTGATCGCGATGACGTTGCGTCCGGGGAACATGTCGCGCGAGACCTGTCCGTGGCGCATAGAGACGCCGTTGGCGTTGCGGGCGAAGGACATGACGAAAGTGGTCATGTCGAAGTTGTCACCGTCGAAACCGTCACACGCCTCAATCAAGGCTGTTCGTTCGTCACCGAGGATCAGCTGAACCAGGTCGCGTGGGAATACGTCGTGGCCCGCCGGCACGGGCGTGTGGACGGTGAAGACGCAGCGGCGCCGCACCGCGTCGATATCACCCTCCTGGACCGAATCGGGACCTGCCCCCTCCAGTCGTTTCTCGAGGAGAGCGAGGGCGAGCAGGCCGGAGTGGCCCTCGTTCAGGTGGTGCGTGTGAATCGCCATGTAGCCAAGTGCCTCGAGCATGGCCACTCCCCCGAGGCCGAGAATCGCCTCCTGGATTAGTCGGTACCGCGGATCGCCGCCGTAGAGGACGTCCGTCAATCGCCGGTCCGACTCTTCGTTTTCCGGAAGGTCGGCGTCCAGGAGATAAGCCGGAACTGGGATGGCGTAGTCGTTGCCCTTGCATCCCTCGACCATGTAGCGCCAGGCTCGAAGGTGTACCGTGCGGCCCTCGATTGTGACCGAGACACGTTGTGGCATCTCCGTGAGCCTGCCGTCCGGCGACCAAACGTCCGGGGACTCTGTCTGTCGACCTTCAGCGTCAAGCTGCTGGCGAAAGTAGCCGCTGCGGCTTACGAGCGTGATCGCCACCATCGGCAGGCGAAGGTCGGCGGCGGCGCGGAGGCAATCACCGGCGAGGACGCCGAGACCGCCGCTATACGTGGGGATCGTGGGGTCGAGTCCAATCTCCATGGAGAAGTAAGCGATGGAGGCGGACTGCTCTGGTTGATTCATACGCTAAGTTGAACGCTATCAAGGTAGGGTAGGGTTCCCGGCGGAGCAAGGGAAAAGTGAAGGGTGAATGGTGAATAGTGAAAGGATGATTGTTGTCATCCTGTGGGAACACCCTGGTTGTCATCCTGTGGCAACAGGATCTGGTGGGGGGATGGGCGACGGGCCCGGCCACGGCCTCCCCGGCCCCACCAGATCCTGACTGCGGTCAGGATGACAAAGGTCATATACTTCCGACGAACTAACAAGAGAAGGGACTGACGAATGAAACTTGGACTGAACACAGGCTACTGGAGCTCCGGACCTCCCCCGGGCATCGAGAACATGATCGAGAAGGCGGAGGACCTGGGCTATGACTCGATGTGGGCGGCAGAAGCCTACGGGTCGGACGTGATCACGCCGCTGGCGTGGTGGGGGTCGAAGACGCGAAAGATCAAGCTGGGCACTTCGATCGCGCAGATCTCGGCGCGGCAGCCGACGGCGCTGGCGATGGCGGCGTTGACGCTGGACCACCTGTCGGAGGGGCGCGTGATCCTGGGAATCGGCGCTTCGGGACCACAGGTAGTTGAGGGGTGGTACGGCGAGCCCTACCCCAAGCCGCTGGAGCGGACGAAGGAGTACGTGCAGATCCTGCGCAAGGTATTCGCGCGGGAGGAGCCGGTGACCTTCAAGGGCAACCACTACGAACTGCCGCACCCAGGCGGTATGAAGCTGGGAAAACCGCTAAAGAGCACGCTGCACCCGTTCCGGAAGGACATCCCGGTCTACCTCGCGGCCGAGGGGCCGAAGAACGTGGCGCTGGCAGCGGAGATCGCGGACGGCTGGCTGCCGCTGTTCTTCACTCCGAAGATGGATAAGTTCTACCGCGACCTGCTGACCGAGGGGTTCTCGCGGCCGGGCGCTCACTCGTCGATGGATAGCTTCGAGGTGGCGTCGATGGTGACGATCATCCCCACGGACGACATGGAGTCCGGGGCGAACTTCATCCGGCCGATGCTGGCGCTGTACATGGGCGGCATGGGCGCCCGCGGTGCTAACTTCCACCACGACGTGTTCATCCGGATGGGCTGGGAGGGCGTGGCGAAGCACGTCCAGGATCTGTATCTGGAGGGGAAGAAGGGCGAGGCGGCGGCGGCGATCCCGCTGGAACTGGTGCAGGACGTGGCGCTGATCGGGCCGATGGGCAAGATCAAGGACGAGCTGCCAGAGTGGAAGAAGACCTGCCTGACAACGATGCTCATCGCGGGGCCACCGCAGGTGGTGGAGTTGGCGGCGGATCTGGTGCTCTAGGCGGCCGTGAGGTCGGGCCAGCGGTCCGTTTGCACTACGTCTATCCCATCGCTGTCGACGACTTCGACCTCGGTTTGTCCCCCTGACCTGTGGAACGTCAGGTCGATAGACGAACCTCCGACCCGTAGGCGAGATAGTTCGACCGTGTTCAGCCAGTTCGGGAGGTGCGGCCGGACGAGATGCAGGCGGCCATTCGGTGCATCGGGGACGAGGCCGAGTATCGACCACAAGATGCTGGGGAGGGCAGCCGCCGCGAAAGCGTGCGGACGGCAGGCAACAGGGTAGGGCACCGGCGCCTGATGTTGCCTCCTGGGAGATCCGCCCAGCAGCTCGGGCAACCGGAAGTACGGGAAGGTCAACGCGGCTTCGAACAACCCCTGCGCCGCGGTGTTCAGCGCATCCTCGGCACCGTAGCGCTTGAAGCCCGCCAGTATGAGGGCGTTGTCATGCGGCCAGACCGTCCCCGTGTGGTAGCCGATCGGGTTGAACCTGCTGGAGTTGCTCGTCAGGGTGCGGATGCCCCAACCGCTGAACATGTCACTACGCATGAGGCGCTCGACCTGCTTCTTCCCTCTCTGCCTGGAAGGAACGCCGGACCACAGGAGGTGGCCGGCATTGGAAGCGACGGCAGGAGGCAGTTCGCTGACTCCGTTGAGCGCCATCCCATACAACGACCGGTGCCAGAACCGTTCTTCGATCGTTGCCCGCAACTTCGCCGCTTCCTTCCGCAAGCTCTTCGCTCGATCCGCCTCGCCAAGGTCTTCGAATACTTCGGCGATGGCGATCTTCGCTGCGTAGATGTAGCCCTGCACCTCGACGAGGGCGACCGGTGGAGCAACCAGGTCCCCTTGCCCGTCCACGATTCCGTCCCATGAGTCTTTCCAGCCCTGGTTGTCCAGCCCCTTCTCGTTCATCTTGATGTACTCGACCAGCCGATCGCCGTCCTTATCGCCAAAGCCGTCAATCCAAGCCAGCGCCGCTTCGATGTTCGGACCTAATCGTCTCAAGAACCCCAGGTCAGCGGTCCACCGGTAATATTCGCCGGCGAGTAGGACGAACAGCGGGGTGGCATCGACACTGCCGTAGTAGCGTGAGAACACCACCTCACCCGTCGCCGCAGACTCGCAATCTCGCCTCTCGTGGATGATCTTGCCTGGCTCCTCTTCGCGCAAAAGGTCCACCGCCGTTCCCTGCGATTCCGCCAGCGTCTTCAGGACATGTCGCGCAATGTCCGGCCGGTATGGGAGGGTCATGTAGCTGGAAAGAAGCGAGTCCCGGCCAAATAGCGTGTCGTACCACGGCACACCGGCCGACAGGTAACGAGAACCGCCATGGTCGCTCCAGAGGACTCGTAAGTCGGACAACGCCCTGCCGAGGGCGGCGTTGAAAAGTTCGTTGCTGGTAACGACGCGAGTACTGGTCTCTTTCCACCGGCGATGACTGGCACGGACGTTTTCGATGGACCGCTGCACCGTTCTTGTCCCCGGGGTCTCGTCCAGGACGACTTCGGCGCTTATTTCGCAGCTGGAACGGGGAGGGATCACGAGGTGAAATTGCGCAACGTTAGGCTGAACCTCATCGGGCTCAGGCTGAAACCTAATCCGCGTTCGCCGGCGGCGATTGTCGGCTCCCCTGTATCGGAAGAGCAGTCCCGCCGGGTGCATCTGGTACTCGAGAGACGCACCCTTCCGGCTCCTGTGCAACCCGCGAACTTCGAAGATATCGTCGAAATCGGCCGCGAAGGATATCTGGACGGTGGCGGCGAACTCCTTCGCCGAATAGTTCGTGAAGCGTGTTGTCTCGATCATCGACCGGTCCAGGACCCGCTGCCGCCGGATCTGCAAGCTGCCTCCGGGTAGAACCTCTC
>Ga0208685_1000349_pt1 | contig 16685 bp, 15 predicted proteins | sample EasRivMeERMLT890_FD_187533 | JGI IMG/M metagenome (GOLD analysis project Ga0208685, IMG submission 187533) | Soil microbial communities from meander-bound floodplain in the East River, Colorado, USA - East River MetaG ERMLT890 (SPAdes) (version 2) | ecosystem: Environmental > Terrestrial > Soil...
CATCTGGGGCTACGAATTCGCCGGCGACACGCGCACCGTGGACGTGCATGTGCGCTGGCTTCGTACGAAGATCGAGGACGAACCGGACGAGCCCCGCAGACTGGTTACAGTCAGGGGCACCGGCTACAGATTCGAGGGGTAATGCTTCGAGGTTTCAAAGGACTGGCGTTCATGGCGTGGATCATCGCCGCCACCGCGGTTGTTGTGGCGGTGACGATGGACGATGGGCTGCTGCCACAGATTGCCGCCGCCCTCCTGATGGCCGCTAGCGCTGCGCTACTGATCGCGGCGTCTGTGAAAGTATCAGGGTTCGCCAGGATCGCCGCAGGTGCGGCGCGCGAGGTCGCTGAAGGCGAATTGACGGAGCGATTGGATGCCAGCAGCGGCGACGAGATGGAAGAGTTCGCGCGCGAATTCAACCAGATGGCGAATACGATCGAAGCTCGTGTGGGCATCGCCTCACAGGAGCGTAGCCGCCTCCTCGCGGTCATCAATTCGAGCCTGGACGCGACCGTGGCCGTGGACGCCGACAACAACATCTGCTTCGCGAACGCGTCCGTCTTGACGCTGCTTGAAAAGCGGCCGGAAGAGATGCTGGGTCAGCAGTTCGCATGGCTTATTTCCACCCCAGGGGTGATCCAGGGATTACGCGACTGTCGTGTTAGCGGCGAACGCAGCTCTCACGTAATCGAGCGCCCCGGCCGTCGCTATCTGCGGGCCATCGTCACGCCGATTGCTGGCGGCGGCGACTGGACTTCGCTGGTCGTCTTCCACGACCTCACCGACGTCAAGCGGACGGAGCAAGTACGCCGCGACTTCGTGGCCAACGTTTCGCACGAACTGCGGACGCCACTCGCCGCCGTGAAGTCTGTGATCGAGACGCTGCAGTCAGGAGCGATGCGCGAGCCGGAAGTCGCCCACGACTTTCTGACACGCGCCGATGGCGAAGTGGACCGCCTCGTGGCAATGGTCGAGGAACTGCTGATGCTATCCCGTATAGAGAGCGGCGACATGCCTGCCAGCAGCGCGCCAATAGACGCCGCTGACCCAGTATCGAGCGCCGTGGAACGGCTGCGCCCCCAGGCCGAGCGAAGAGGAGTGGCGCTCGACCTCGAAGTGGGGGACCGGCTGCCGCGCGTACTCGGTGACCAGCCGGGGTTGGAGCGGGCCGCGATCAACCTCGTGCAAAACGCGATCAAGTTCACACCCGAAGGCGGGCGCGTCGCTGTGACCGTCGTCGCAGCCGGCGGCGGTGTCCTCGTCACGGTCGCGGACACTGGTGTGGGCATAGATCCCGACGACTTGCCACGCGTCTTTGAACGCTTCTTCAAGGCCGATAAGGCGCGCCGGGCGGGGGGAACCGGGCTGGGCCTGGCTCTCGTCAAGCACACCATCGAAGTCCACGGCGGCCGCGTCGAAGCTCAGAGTGATGCTGGGCAAGGCGCCACGTTCCGCTTCTGGTTGCCTGCCGCGAACATCGCCTCGCCGCGCGTCCCGTCAACCGCGGTCCCGGCCGAATAGCGCGACGTCACTGGCACACCCGGACGGCGAGGGCGAAGGACGATGAAGACGTCGGATGTCCAGCGTGCGGTGGCTGCCGCCTCATCGATCGTGGCGGAACTAGGTCTGCCAGCCGAGGTCGCGAGCGTTCTTCAGAACTCCAACAAACTCGCGCTGCGCTTGCTGCCCTGTGACGCCTTTGCTCGGGTGGCATACGCAGGGCAGGAGGTTGCGCAGTTCGAAGTGGCCCTCGCCCAACGGTTGGCCGAGATCGGTAGTCCGGTCGCTGCTCTCGACCCTCGCGTCCCGCCGCTCGTCTACGAGCGTGACGGTTTCGCGGTCACGCTATGGACCTACTACGAGTCCATATCGCCTGACGTTGCGCCAGCCGACTACTCGGATGCCCTCTTGCGGTTGCACGCTGGCATGCGGGAGATCGATCTCACCGCTCCGCATTTCACGGATCGAGTCGGGGAGGCGCAACAGCTCGTTGCCAGCCGCGACCTCACTCCGGAACTCGCCGACGATAACCGGGAACTTCTCAGCGCCACGCTACGACGCCTCAGGAGAGCGATCGCCGAACGTGGCGCCGCCGAGCAATTGCTGCACGGCGAACCGCATCCGGGCAACGTGCTCAACACGAAATCTGGCCCGCGGTTTATTGACCTCGAGACGTGTTGCCGTGGGCCGATTGAATTCGACCTTGCCCATGTGCCCGAAGAGGTCAGCGAGCACTATCCGGATATTGACCAGGACTTGCTGCGACAGTGCCGGATACTCATGCTCGCCATGGTCGCAGCGTGGCGTTGGGATCGAGATGACCAATTCCCGAACGGGCGGCAAATGGGCTTAGAGAAGCTCGGCGAGATCCGGGCAGCCCTCGACGTTATTGACCGGGATGTCCCGAGATGATCGTGATCAGTCCCTGGCGCTATCGATCAGCGCTCGTGAGACATCGTCCGGCGGTTGGTTCTGCCCGTCGTCCAGCGGGTGAGCCACGATTATCCCATCGACCCCCGCACTGCGGGCCTCGTCGATGATCTGCTTTGCTTCTTCGACGGATTTCGGCGGGTGAGCCTGGCTGATCATCGGGAGCCGGTCGCGTCCCAGCGCTGCCGTCATTTGATCAATCGCGGCGCGCAAGCCTGCGAGCGCCTCTGGCTTCATGTGCACGGTCAGGAATCCGTCCGCGAGCCGCGCCACGCGGCGCATGCCCGCCGGCCCGGACGCCCCGATGTAAACCGGAGGCCCGCCCTGCGTCAGTGGCATGACGATCTTCACGCCCGGGACCTGAAAGTGCTTGCCCTTCCACGGCTCCTCCGGGGTAGTCCACAGGTGCCGGAGCACCTGCACGAACTCGTTCAAGCGCCCACCGCGTGTCTCGAATGGAACGCCGACGGACGTGAACTCCTCCTCCACCCATCCCGCCCCAGCGCCGACGATCAGGCGACCGCCCGACAGCCGGTCGAGCGTCGCCAATTCCCGCGCCATGAGGACCGGTGGCCGAAGAGCGATCTGACTCACGCTGGTACCCAGCCTGACTCGCTCAGTGCGCGCTGCGACGTAGGCCAGCGCCACCCACGGATCGGCCATCGGCTGATACGGGTGCGGCTTGTCCACGGGTACGGCAACCCGTTCGCTCAGCCAGACTGAGTCAAAGCCCAGGGCTTCGGCGTGGGCGGCGCGATCAGCGACCTCCGGTCCGGTCGCGGGCCCGATCTTTATGCCGACCTGCATAGTGAGGGGTACGTTAGCAGAGGGTGGCCTGACGGGGAACAGAATGGTGGGCGATGAAGGACTCGAACCTTCGACCTTCTCGGTGTAAGCGAGACGCTCTAACCAACTGAGCTAATCGCCCATGGGTGTCATTATTCTACGACTATCGCGAGCGTCGTTAGGTCGGGGGCGCTGGACCGGGAACAGCACGCGGCGGCGGGTTGAGCGATTCCTTCGCTGCCCCGAAGAAGTTGCCGGCCAGAGGCACGTCGCGGATCAAGACGATCACAGCAAGGATGCAGTACATGATGCCGAACGCGACGCGAACGTCGCCGTTCGTGAAGAAGAACTGGGTCATGAATAGTCCGAAGAGCGTCGCCGCTTCCCAGCGGCTGACGGTCAGGCTGACGAGGATTGCCACAGCGAAGAGCGACTGCCCTGACGTAAGGAAAATCTCCTCTGACTGGCGCGTGTCGAAGTCCAGGGGCGCCGTCGTCCCGCCAGAGATGCTGTAGGCCAGGGGCAGGCTCCCGATCAGCAAGGTCCACTGGTTGACCTTGGACGAGATGAGGATCGTCATGCCGGCGGCATAGCGGCCGCGCATCGCCAGCAGGGCGGCAAGGATGAACTCCGGCGACTCCGAGGCCAGTGGCGCCACCCACTGCACCAGGATGAACTCGTCGATGCCCAGCGACTCGCCACTCTCCACCAAACTTTCGGCGAAAGGCTCCGCAGCCGCGAAGATGACGATGGCGGAGTAAACGAAGATCGCGAGCACGCAGGCGCGTCGCCAGAATTGCGGCAGCGCGCCGATCGCAGCGGCCGGGCCTACGAAATCCCGCTCATGCTCCGGCGGCGACTTCGCTGCGATGTAGAGGTAGCCGGCGAAGAGCGAGAACATGATCGCCGTGTCCACGAGCGAGAGGTAGCCACGGACGGGGATGCTGAAGCTGTAGAGGGTGGCGGCGCCAAGGAAGAGAATGCCGATAGCATTCCCCCGTTCGATGGGCATGATGTTCTGCTTGAACTTCCGCCAGAAGATGAAGAAGATGACCGGCCAGGCCAACCCTACGAGCAGCCGGTTGCCGCCGGTCATGTTAGCGACCGCCAGGTGCGCGTTCTCCGGATTATCCGGCGCTGTCCACGCGAAGTAGAGGTCGACGGCGTACTCGGGCAGAACTGCGATCAGCGCCAGGACCACCAGGGCCAGTCCGGCCGAAATCTCGGTCTCCGCTACCTCGGAAGCCCAGGTCAACAGCGTGGCGGCGGCGAAGATGCTTATCCCGAAGGTGATAGCGCCCAGTTCGGGCCCCAGGTGCAGGTCGTAGAGATGGAACACCTCGCCAAACCTGATGATCGGCCCCGGGATCGCGATGAGCATAGTCACCGCCAGGATCAGCCATTGCCGTACTAGCAGGCGGTCGACCTGGCGAATCGGCTCAATCGGATCGACTTGGGGAGGATGCTGGTCGCCGCTGGCCATATGAGTTGCAGTATATCGACGTGGGTTTTCTACGGGGAAGCAGGGTTCGTTGACACGTCAAAGTGGGCGATAATAAGGTGAACGGGCTGCGGTTCCCCGCCCGCTCCCACCGCAGCGAGAAGGAGGAGGGCATCTTGACCGAGCCCAACGGAAGCAAAGGTAAGTCCGGCTGGCTAGAAGGCCGCTACACAAAGACCGTTGAGAAATCGCCGGAGCGCGACTACCCGTTCGAGACCTCGGACGGACTCAAAACCGAACCGCTGTATGCGCCCGAAGACCTGAACGGCTGGGACTACGAGAAGCAGCTCGGCTATCCGGGCGAGTTCCCGTACACACGCGGCGTCCAACCAACGATGTACCGCGGCCGTCTCTGGACGATGCGCCAGTACGCCGGATTCGGCGACGCCGAGGAGTCCAACGAACGCTACCGCTACCTCCTGAGCCAGGGCCAGACGGGGCTCTCGGTGGCTTTCGACCTGCCCACGCAAATCGGTTACGACTCGGACCATTCAATGGCCGTGGGGGAAGTCGGCAAAGTCGGTGTGGCCATCTCCTCGCTGGCAGACATGGAGCTCCTCATGAAGGAGATCCCGCTGGAGAAGGTGACGACGTCAATGACGATCAACGCCACGGCGGCCGTGCTGCTGGCGTTCTACGTAGCCCTCGCGAAGAAGCAGGGCGCAGACCTCGCGAAGGTCGGCGGGACGACCCAGAACGACATCCTGAAGGAGTACATCGCCCGCGGCACCTACATCTACCCTCCAGACGGCTCGATGCGCTTGATCACCGACACCTTCGCCTACTGTAAGGACAACCTCCCAGCCTGGAACACGATCAGCATCAGCGGCTACCACATGCGTGAGGCGGGCTGCACGGCGGTCCAGGAAGTTGCGTTCACACTGGCTAATGCGATCACGTACTGCGAGGCGGCCCTCAAAGCCGGGCTGGAGTTCGATGAGTTCGCACCGCGCGTCGCGTTCTTCTTCGCCTCGTTCACGAACCTTGTGGAGGAGGTGGCGAAATTCCGGGCCGCACGACGGCTGTGGGCTCACATCGCGACCGAGCGCTTCGGGGCGAAGGATCCACGCAGCACGATGCTTCGATTCCACACGCAGACTGGCGGCTCGACTCTTACCGCCCAACAGGTCGAGAACAACATCGTGCGCACAACAATCCAGGCGCTCGCCGCCGTCCTCGGTGGCACGCAGTCCTTGCATACCAACTCCATGGACGAGGCCCTGGCGCTACCAACGGAGAAGTCGGTCCAGATCGCCCTGCGTACGCAGCAAGTGATCGCATTCGAGAGCGGCGTCGCCGATGTGATCGACCCGCTCGCGGGCTCCTACTACGTCGAAACGCTCACGGACCGGATCGAGGAAGACGCCCGCAAGTACATCGACCGGATCGAGGACCTTGGCGGCTCCCTGAGGGCGATCGAGGGCGGCTACCAGCAGCGCGAGATTCAGGAGGCGGCCTATCGCTACCAGAAGTCTGTGGACGAGGGCTACCGGTATGTCGTCGGGGTCAACAAGTTCCAGACGGAAGAAGAAGAGGCGCCGGAGATCTTGAGGGTCCGCGAAGAAGTGGTGCGGCGCCAGGTGGACCGGTTGAACCGCGTCCGCGCGGAGCGTGACGAAGCAAAGGCCCAGCAGATGCTGCGGCTTCTCGAGGACGCGGCGAAGTCAGACGCGAACCTGATGCCGGTGCTGATCGAGAGTGTTGAGAACTACGTCACGATCGGCGAAATCTGCGACGTGCTGCGAGGCGTCTTCGGCGAACAGCGCGAGTATCACGTCTTCTAGGTGCTGCGAAGATGACTCAGTTGACAACAGAACAACGGGATGAGTTCCTGGCGGCCACTCGCTACGCTGTCCTCGTCCACTCTGGCGCGGATGGTCATCCCATCGCGGTGCCGGTTTGGTACGACTGGGACGGGAAGACGGTCTCCATGTTCACCCACGTCTCAACGCCCAAGATGCGTAACCTCGAGGCCGATCCGCGCGCGTCCGTCCTCGTCACGAACTTTCCCAACGAACAGGAGACCTGGGTTCGGTTCGAGGGCGCTGTAACGTTCGGGCCGGGCGGGCTGGAGATGGCGGAAGGCGTGCTGGATCGCTACTGGCCAGAAGGGGACCCGCGCCGTCCGCAGTTCGAGGGCTGGCGCAGCGCCCCGGACGATTGGCCTAAGATGGAGCTTGTCCCCGAGCGAATCGTTACTCACCGCGAATGAAGGAGACGATCTCATGTCACGTCTCGAACCACTACTGAAGGACCTCGACGCCGCCTTTGCGGAATTCGAGGAATCTATATCCGGCCTGACCCACCAGCAAATGCTGGAACGCTGGTTCGGCGAATGGTGCACTTACGACATCTGCAGCCACATCATCGGTTGGCACCACGAGATGGACGACGCCCTGGAGCGCATCTCGCGCGGCGAGAGGCCGGTGCCAGAAGGCGTGAACTACGACGACGCCGATGCCCAAAACGCGAAGTTCATCGAGACCTGGGTCCAGTCCAGCGGTGCCGCGGTGCTGGAAGAGCTTCCCCGGAGCAAGGTGCTGTTCGTCGAGGCCGCGAAGCAGGTGCCGGATGAAAGGTTCGAGGAAGGCAAGACTGCCTACCGGATCCTGATCGGGACAGGGACTGAGCACTATCGGGAACACGCAGCGGCGATCCGCGAGTGGCGCGAGAAGAAGGGATCATGAGGGCGTTGACCGATCACCAGGAGCTTGCAACGCAACTCCAGCACACCCGCGAGCGCGTCCTTGAGTCAGTCGCCGGGTTGACTGACGAAGAAGCCTCGGTCCCCGGAGACGACGGTTGGTCCATCAAGGATCACCTGACGCACATGACTCTCTGGCACGAAATGCGTTTCTTCGAGATCAGCCGGATCGCGCGCGGCGGCGACTACTCCTTCCCCACGTCCGGTGAGGACGCGATTACACCGCTTAACGAGGCCTTCGTCGACAACAGGCGTCGACTGACGCTGGGACAGGTGGTCGCCGACCTGGAGTTTTCCTGGGAGATGGTGGCGCGGGCAGTCGCTGCGTGTCCGCAGGACAGGTTGAATCAGCGCCTTTATGGCGAGATTGCAATCAGCGGCGGCGCCGAGCACGACCTGGAGCACGCTGAGGCTATCACGGCTTTGCGCGCATAGCGTCTGCAGCGGCCTTTCCGTAGGATGAGCGATGCATCATCCACGAATGGAGTCACCATGATCGACAAGATCCACCACATCGGCATCGCGGTCCACGACCTCGACAAATCGCTGGAGTTCTACCGCGACACGCTTGGCCTCCACGTCCACGCCATGGACACCGTGGAGGACCAGGGGGTGCGAGCGGCGCTTCTCACGATCGGCGGGAGCGAGATCGAGCTGCTGGAACCCACCAACCCCGAAGCCAACATGGCCAAGTTCCTCGAACGTAAGGGCGAGGGGCTGCACCACATCTGCTTCCAGGCCGCAGACGTCGACAGCGAGCTGGAAATCCTCAAGGAAAAGGGCGTCGAGCTTGTTGACCAGAAGTCGCGCGTAGGGCTGGCGGGCATGATCTGCTTCCTGCACCCAAAGGCCAGCCGCGGCGTCCTCGTGGAATTAGCGACGCCGATGGACATCTACAAAGCAGGGGGGCATAGGGCATGAAGATCAAGAAGCTCGACCACGTTGTCATCGCCACAAAAGACCTCGACGACGCCGTGCAGATCTGGGAGCGCAACGTTGGCCTCAAGCCAGATGCATCCCTCGACCACCCACTCGGCTCAGGTTTCAAGGCGGCGCGGCTCCCGATAGGGGAGTCGTTCGTGGAACTTGTGCAGCCCGTAGAGGAGAAGGGCCGGTTCTACGAGCAGGTGCAGGAGCGAGGCGAAGGGTTGTTCTCGATCAGCGTCGAGGTGGAGGACCTGGATGAGGCCGTATCACATCTTCGCGATAGAGGAGCGACCGTTTCGCATCCGGAGCCCAGCATTTGGCCGGGCGCGCGACTGGCGCGCATCAACGCAGGATCGACACACGGTGTCTCGATCCAGCTGATCGAACGGGAATAGGACTTCGCGAGCGACTTAGTGTAGTCTTGACACCTTCTCCACCCGTTGGTAATCTGTTCGTGTAGGAGTTAGTGTACCAAGTACACTAAGTACCGAAAGAAGGCCGAAACATGGTTACCGTGACGCGGACCCCCATTCGCATCGAGGAGATCGACGTTCTCAACGAGGCGAACGAGTGCGTCGTTGACCGGCCCCTCGATACAGCCCCCCTGTCCAGCGAAAACGCCTTTGCGTTCTGGCAGAAGGACATCCCGGAAGTCTACTGGGATCTCGGTGGGGCGCAACTTCGGGACCGCATCGCCATCGCACGGGCGAAACTCGGGACACGGGCCGTCGTCCTTGGTCATCACTATCAGCGCGAGGACATCGTCCAGTTCGCCGACTACAAGGGCGACTCGTTCAACCTCTCTCGCTGGGCGGCCGAACGCGTCGAAGCCGAGTTCATCGTCTTCTGCGGCGTCCACTTCATGGCCGAATCGGCGGCCATCCTCTCGCAGCCCCACCAGAAGGTGATTCTCCCCAACATGTCCGCCGGCTGCTCCATGGCTGACATGGCCGACCCGGAAGACGTTTACGCCTGCTGGGACGAACTGGCAGAGGCCGACATCACCGGAGTCATTCCCGTCACTTACATGAACTCCGCCGCTGCACTCAAGGCGCATTGCGGCCGCCACGGCGGCATCGTTTGCACGTCATCGAACGCGCCGAAGGTCTACGACTGGGCCTTAGAGCGCGGCGAGAAAGTCCTGTTCTTCCCCGACCAGCACCTGGGCCGGAACACGGGCCTGAAGAAGGGGATTCCGCTGGACGAAATGGTGGTGTGGGACTACACGCTTCCTTACGGCTCTCTCGGCGGGAATACCCGCGAGCAACTGGAGCGCGCGAAGGTCATCCTCTGGCGGGGCTGGTGCTCCGTCCACCGGCGCTTCAGCGTCGAGCAGATCGAGAAGGCCCGCGCCGACTATCCCGGCGTCAACGTCATCGTCCACCCCGAATGCACGATGGAAGTGGTGCAGGCGGCCGACATGGACGGATCCACCGAGTTCATCGCCCGCACAATCACCGAGGCCGCGCCCGGCACGGCCTGGGCCGTCGGCACCGAGATCAACCTCGTGTCCCGCCTCGCTCGCGAGAACCCGGACAAGACCGTGTTCTGCCTCGACCCGGTCGTCTGCCCCTGCGCGACGATGTACCGGATCCACCCCGCCTACCTGGCGTGGGCGCTGGACGAACTGGCGGAAGGCCGCGTCGTCAACCAGGTGACGGTGGACGAGGAGACGGCAGGCCACGCGAAAGTGGCGCTGGAGCGCATGCTCAGCGTGCGATAGCACGCCGTGACCACCAAATACGACTACGTTATCGTCGGTTCCGGCATCGCCGGGCTGTACGCCGCGATCCTTGCCCGAGAACACGGCTCCGTCGTTGTCCTGACCAAGGGCAGCATCGACGACTGCAACACCCGTTGGGCTCAAGGCGGCATCGCTGCGCCGATTGGTGCGGGCGACTCGCCCGAGCAACACCTGCGGGACACGATCGAGGCCGGCGCCGGGCTCGTCGACGAAGAGGCGGCGCGGGTGCTCACTTCCGAGGCGGCGGACCGGATTCGCGATCTCGCGGCGCTCGGCGTCCCGTTTGACACGCATCACGGAGAGATCGCGCTGGGTTTGGAGGGCGCTCATTCGGTGCCGCGGATAGTCCACGCGGGCGGAGACCAGACCGGCGCGCACATCGAGCTGACTCTGTCGTCGGTTGCCCGCCTCGAGGGCGTGACGGTGCTGGAGAATGCGATCGCCACGGAGATCATCGCGCAAGGTGGCTCCGCGGCCGGAATCCGTGCGCTCAACACGCTCAATGGCGAATTCACAGATTACTCCTGCCGGTTCCTCATCCTCGCCACGGGCGGTGCGGGCCAACTGTACTCGCACACGACGAACCCGGAAATTGCGACCGGCGACGGCATCGCGCTGGCCTACTGCGCGGGCGCGGAAATCATGGACATGGAATTCGTCCAGTTCCACCCAACGGCCCTGCGTTTGCCTGGTGCGCAGCCGTTCCTCATCTCCGAGGCCGTCCGAGGCGAAGGGGGTATTCTGGCAGACGTCACCGGCGAGCGCTTTATGCCGGAATATCACGAGCGGGCGGAGTTGGCGCCCCGCGACGTGGTCGCGCGAGCGATTACCGACCGGCTGCGGAAGACGACTTCAGACCACGTGTTGCTTGACGTGACGCACCTCGAGGCGGAGCGTGTGTCCGCGCGCTTTCCGCAGATTTACCGGTTCTGTCTCGACGCCGGACTCGACATTACCCGTGACCCCATCTCTGTCGCGCCCGCCGCCCACTACACGATGGGTGGCGTACGCACCAACACGTGGGGCGAAACGACGATTCCCGGCCTGTACGCGGTCGGTGAGTGCGCCTGCACTGGTGCCCACGGCGCTAACAGACTGGCCTCGAACTCGCTGTTGGAGACGGTCGTATTCGCGAAAAGGGCGGTGCAAAGGACGCTGGAGTCGCCGGGTACCTGCGCCGCTCCCTCCGAGAATGTGTTCGACCTGTCAGAGCCGCAGCCGGCGGAAGCCCCGCCGATTACCAGGACTGATCTCCAACAGATGATGTGGGCCGACACTGGCATCATCCGCAGCGCTGAACCCCTTGCCTGCGCCGGAACCTTGTTGTCCGCATGGCAGGCCACGATCGAGCCTGGGCGGAACCGCGAGGACGCTGAACTGGTGGACCTGCTCATCTGCGCGAGGCTTGTGACGGAGTCGGCATTGGTGCGCGAGGAGTCACGCGGGGCGCATTTCCGGCGCGATTTCTCGGAGTCGCGGGAGGAGTGGCGGCGTCACCTGGTGTTCAGGCGCGGCTAGCACTCGGAGTCTCCAAGTGTGCATTTGTGGACGGTGTGGAAAAGGGGATAGGCGTGTTTTTCGGCCTGCGGGATACTCCCGTCAGCTTCTCGATCCGAGTCGAAAGCGCATCGGAAGAGGGGTCTTGAAGGGAAGACCGGACGGGCAACCGAGACGGAGTCCTGGAGAGAAACCCCAAGAACGGTACGCTGCGACAGAGGGCCGAGGGACTGGCCGAGGCCAACGGCGAGGCCCTTAGGGGCCGAACCAATGCCCGGCTCAGACCTGAAGCCGCTGCTCGCGCAACCCGCCTCTCGTCGAGAAGCTATTTCTTTGCCCGCAAACTAGTGTGCTGAGCCGCTAAAGGCGCGCTTGATCTCGTCCAGCAACCCCGGCTTCATTGCCACGTCGATGCCCGTCATCGCCAGCGCCTGCCCCGCCTGGATCATGTGCCCGTGGGCGGTGTCGGTGTTGCAGACCGCGGTGAAGTCCGCGGTGTGGTTGATCGCGAACTGACCCACCTGGAACGTCGGATGGATCGAGGGCACGACCCAGCTGACGTTGCCCATGTCCGTGCTGCCTGTGCTTTCCGGCCTGATTGGCAGGAACGACCGGCCCAACGACTCCGCATTTTCCTTATAGGCAGCGGCGAACGGCGCATTGTTGTTCATGGGCTCGTAAGTTGTCGTCCACTCCATCGCGACCTCGGTGCCGCTGGCTTTGGCGCCGGCCTCCAGGCAGGCGATCAAGCGGGCCTTGAGATCCGCCAGGTAAGCGGGCTGGAAGGCGCGGCATTCGAACCTTCCCACCGCTCGATCCGGGATTACGTTGCTTGCGGCGCCACCGTAGAGGATGACTCCGGCCAGGCGCGAATCGCGCCGAATGTGCTGGCGGAGCTGCGCGATTGCCTGGTACGCGGTCACGAGCCCATCAAGGGCGTTGACAGCGGTTTCGGGCGCTACCGCGGCGTGAGCGCCGCGCCCCCGGTAGGTCACCGTCACTTGCTCGATGCCGAACATCGGCGGGTCGGCGATATCGACGGCGATCGGGTGCGCCATCATCGCCACGTCCACGCCCTCGAATGCACCGGCCTCGATCAGCATGACTTTGCCGCCGATGTCTTCCTCCGCGGGCGAGCCGAGCGCGACGACCGTCACCTGCGACGGATCGAGTGCAGCCTTCGCTCCTATAGCGCCCCCGAGCCCGGCTGTGGCGATGAGGTTGTGCCCGCAGGCATGGCCTATCTCCGGTAGGGCGTCGTACTCAAGCATGTAAGCGATGGTTAGCGGCCCCTCGCCCCACGTGCCCTTGAACGCCGTCTCTATCCCGTAGGCGGATCGCTCGACCTGGAAGCCGAACGACTCGAGGCTGTCCGCGAGGAGTGTCGCCGCCCGGTGCTCTTGCAGCGCAAGTTCTGGGTGCTCGTGGATGTCGAGGCTGATCTCAACGAGCCGTTCCTTCGCTGCTTCGACGGCTTCTTTCGCCTTTGTTTTCGCGGATTCGTTATCCAAATGGGCCTCCAGGGCTAAATGTAGAGCATATCGACGAATATACCTTTTATCGCGTCCGGGGCGGGGGGCGGAAGGGCGGGCGTGAACAGGGCGATGGACGCGGTTCGGTGCGGCAGGCCGGCGGGTGGCAAAGCGCCAGGCCGTGGCTCGCAGATCGTGAGCGCATCCCGGCCCATGTCGCAGGCCTTCGCTGCCAGTCCCGCAACAAGGCCCGCAAAAGCCTCATCGAAGCCCGACTTCCACCCCCAGTCCGTCACCGCCGCTTCCCGGGTCATGCTTTCGGTGCCCGCCGCAGAATTCCTCTGGATGCGCGCCGTTGCTAAGCCGCGGTCCCAGAGGCCGGCCACGGCGACTAGTGCGTCACCCTCGACCACCCCGTTAAGGGGCGCCCAGCGTGAACGCTTACGGAGCGTTTCGATTGCAAGGGGGGCGAAAAAGTCCTCTCCGGCATGCGTGGCGTTGATCAGATCGGTGGCCTCCGCCAGACGGTCTTCGCCCAGCAGCTCCGGTGGTTCGTCGGTGGCACCTGCAACGTCGATGGAGATGATCGACACGTCGATCGGCCAGCGTCCGCCGCCCCGTTCTACGAAAGCAATGGACGGAGCATTTTTCGGGGAGATCAGGTAGTAGGGACCGGCTGTCGCGGCCTCGTCGCGGGCCCACGCAAACAGGTGATTGGACATAAACCAGGCCACTTTTCGTCCCTGGAAGTCGGGGTGCACGCGAGCCTGCTGAACGTACATGATCTTCCGCAGTTCCCCGGTTATCGAAGGTTGTTGAATGCTGCCAGTTGTCACGCCGACGATCTGGCCATCGATCTCGCCGACGACGACTCGACAGGTCTCCTTCTGACGGTGACAGGCGAAGAAATCAGGTGAGCGGTCGTAGGTCTCTGCGATGTCACCCATCTCAAGCGGGCACTCAAGTTCGAGGCGGATCAGGGCGTCATTATCCGCCGCCGTTGCTTCCCGGACGGTCACCTCCGAGGCTGCGGGATCGGCCACGCGGCAGACTCCTACTTGATGGCCAGGGCGTTCGGTGGCGAGCCAACGCCGCCCGGCACGTTCAGGGGCGCGGATGTGAAGAAGAACTCGTAGTTGCCGTCCGTGGCGCAGTCGTTGGAGAGATCGGCCAACCACCAGAGCTCTCCGATGGGCATGCCGAAGTGGGGAATGAGCTTCCAGTGCATGAAGCCGCCGGTCGCAGGGTCGGGCGGCCAGGCCTCAAGCGCGGGATTATCGGAGGCGATCGCGGCGATGTGCAGGTCCCAGAGGTACTCCGCCATCTCCAGCGCCGGCCCGAGCCCCGGTGCCCGTAGTTGGGCGCGATCCGCGAGCGCCTCGCGTGCCATTGGTGTGGTCGTGCCGTACCAGCGCAGCCAGCCAGTATGCACCAGTAAGACATCGCCTTCCTCAATCGTCACACCCTGCGCCTTCAGGCACCCCTCAAGGTCATCGACGGTGATCAAAGTGGACGTCGTGCAGTCCAGGGGCCGATCCTGCGAACGCAGGTATGCCTCGACATCCAGTAGCACTCCACGCCCGGCGATCCCCTTGCGAGCGATGGTCTCGATTCCAAGCTTTCCGCCGCCGCCAACGATCTCGGCATCTGGCACTCCGTTATACCAGCCGTCGTCGGGGTGGCGGATGTGGCGGAGACTGTCCCACTGGCTCGATGCCTGCGGCCAGAAGTTGTCGAGGTAGTCATCCCGGCCGTTGGTGCCCTCGCCGACGACGGTCTGGCGGACGGCGCCCCGCCCGTAAAGCGGCGGGTCCGGCTCGTTGACCGGGAGGTTCAGCGGGAAGACGGCGCCCTTTCGGACCAGGCCGGCGGCGGCGACGGTACGCCCGGGAGTGAGGAGGTTGAGGGTTCCGAGCTGGTCGTCCGGGCCCCAGAGCCCCCATGCGGAGCCTGCGGGCGTGCTCGGAGTTGCCGGGAGATTACGGAAGGAGGGCGGGGACATCGTCGCCGATATTACACCACGATAACTACGTGCCGAACTCAAGTGTAGCGATCTCGTTCGGCGCAAGTGAGATCATCCCATCACCCGCTCTCTGGTTCTCCTCGTTCAGATCGACGCGCGCCATTGGGCCTTTGTTGTTCAGTGAGATCGTTGCCTGAATCGGTGCATCGGCGGTGTTATAGACCCGCAGGATGACACCAGGTGTATCCTGCGCCAGCTTGAGCGCCGAAAGGACGACTTCTTTGCGATCGATCGTGACCAGCGAAGTCGTCTTGGGCCGTTCGCCCTTGCCGGCGGATACCCGCACGGCCCTTAGTGGGCGCGCGAAGCTATGCGCCTCCACGAAGGCCGTCTCCCAGCCGCCATCGTGAGGGATGATCGAGTACTCGAATCGCCAGCGGCCGGGGAGCTGAGCGCCGGGGGTGTACATTCCGGGGCCGGCGTGGCCCCGGCGCTCCGGCAGGTCGTCGCGGGAGAGCCACGAGACGCAGCGGAGGAGGGTGAGGGCCAGAGTGGCTGTGCCGTCGGGTTCCGTGAGCACTTCGTACTCGGGGAGCCCGCGGTTCGCGATCATGAGCCCGTTCGAGCCGTCGCTCAGATCCGTGAAGGTCTTCTGCGGGTGCGTGTTGATCGGGCGCTCGTACCAGGTGTCGTCGTACTCCACGGGCTTCGTGGGGCGCTTGACGACGCCAAAGTGCTGTTCGGCGTGTGAGTACTCGCTGACGACACCTGACGGGAAGAGGACGCGGAGGCGATGGTCTTCGGCGCGGTTCTCGACCTCAGTCTCTATATCGATGCGAGCGACGCCGGGGTAGAGCCGAATGAGACCGACGATCTCGCTGTCGACGCGTTCGCTCGATCGTGCCCTTCGGTCCGGCGATATCTTCGCCGGAAGCGAATAGGTTTGGCGCACCTTGAGCGTCCAGCGCGCCGGACCCCTCTCGATAACCTCCGCCGCGACCGATCCTGATGGGCTCTGGACAATCTCGTCGTTCTCGGGTGGCGAGTATGTGTATTCGTCGCCTCGCTCGCCGCCGTCCTCGAAACGGTTCACGCCGGTGAGGGTGCGGCCGCTGCGCTTGTCCTCCACGGTGATGGTACCGTCCGACTCTGCTGTGACGCGGAAGAACTCGTTCTCGATCGTCGATGAGGGTTCTGTGCCCAGGAACCCGCTGCCATAGCCCAGCGAGAACGACCTGTAGCCGAATCCCGGCACGTCCGGCGCGACGAAGCCCGCGAGCACACGCTCGCGCTTGTCCAGCGGCGAGTGAATGCCACGCTCGATGATTTGCAGTGGGATTTCAGCGTCACCCGCGTCCGTGACGTGCGTGGGGAGCCCCGACTCGCGGACCACAAGACGCACGGTGCAGAAGTCCGTGCGCGGGCCGTTCTCCGGGTTGAAGACAACAATCGCCTCGCCCCCCGGGCGGGCCGATTGGCGGGCTATCTCGCGCTCGTAATCGCCGATTAGCGACTCGGCGATCTGCTCCACCTTGTCGTATCGCAAGCCAACATCCTCGTACACGGCGTCGACCGAGCAGCCGGTGACGGAGTCGTGGGGCCCGTTCTGCAGCAGCAGCTTCCACGCATGTGCGAGGAGAGCCCGGTCCGAGTCCATCGGG
>Ga0208685_1000351_pt1 | contig 16660 bp, 16 predicted proteins | sample EasRivMeERMLT890_FD_187533 | JGI IMG/M metagenome (GOLD analysis project Ga0208685, IMG submission 187533) | Soil microbial communities from meander-bound floodplain in the East River, Colorado, USA - East River MetaG ERMLT890 (SPAdes) (version 2) | ecosystem: Environmental > Terrestrial > Soil...
CGCGGTGCCGCCGGCCCTCTTCAAGGCGTCGATCTCCCGGACTTCCTGTTCGTAGGGCACAACCGGATCCGCATCGCCGTGAATGGCGATCACCGGTGGGAGCCCGGCACGGACGTAGGTCATGGGCGACACGCGCGCCGCGATTTCCTTCCGATTCGGCTGTCCGCCAATCCACGTGATTGCGTACCCGCGTGCCGGGTCGTCAACGAGCGTCGTGTAATCGAAGACGCCGTACCAGCTCACAACAGCGGCCACTTTCAACGGCTCAGGGCCCGGGCAATTCCGATCGAAACCGGCTGACTCCGGGACCAGGCCCGTCATCAGGGCAAGGTGCGATCCCGCCGACTGGCCGGTCACGATGATGCGTTCCGTGTCGACGTTGTATTCCTTGGCGTTGCGAATCACCCAGCGCAGCGCGCAGCGGGCGTCCTCGACGGCCGCCGGCGCGAGCGCGACGCCGCTCGGGCGGTATTCGACGTTCACCGCGTTCCATCCCATCTGGACGTACGGCATGACGTTCAACGCGGCCGCCTCTTTCTTGGCATTCACGCTATAGCCGCCGCCATGCATGAAGATCGCGGTCGGCAACGGCCCCGATGCCTGGGCCGGACGATAGAAATCCAGCTTCAGCTCCATGCCACTCGCAGTCATGTAGGTGACGTTGGGGGTTACGCGATAGCCAGTCGACACGTACGCCGCAAACGATGCTGCCTCACCCGCCGGACGCTGAGCTAGCGCCATCGAACCCGGCGTCACCGAGAGCACGCCGACCAGCAGCGGCAAGAATCCCAAGCGTCTGACCATAAACCCTCCTGTGGGCGGACATGCTACCAACCGGATTTCCCCGTTGCAATGGAATGGATTGGGACCTGTCCTGTTTTGGACAGCAGTCCGGTCGGCTCTTGCGTACGATTTGGTCCATGGCCAATGTAAAACTCCATGAATTCATCGGCACCAATCGCGAAGAAATAATCCGCCGTTGCCAGGCGAAAGTGGTCACGAGGATCGCCACTAAAGGGGCTACAGGGGCTACAAAAACACAGGGCACTCACGGAGTCCCGCTTTTTCTGGATCAACTGGTCGGAGAGTTGCGCTACGGACCGTCGCACACCAGCGAGATCAGCAAGAGCGCGATGAAGCACGGGCACGACCTCCTGGTTCAAGGGTTCACCGTGTCGCAGGTCGTGCACGACTACGGCGACGTCTGTCAGTCCGTCACCGATCTGGCAATGGAAACAAATGCCCCGATCGCCACCGAGGATTTTCGCACGCTGAACCGATGCCTTGACGATGCCATCGCGGGTGCCGTCACCGAGCACGCGCGCGAACAACAGGTCGGCCGCGACGGAGAGTCAAATGAAATGCGGAATTTGATCAACGCCGCCATCACCGCGTTCGAGGTGATTCAGACGGGAACTGTTGGAGTTGGAGGGACGACAGGCGCCTTGGTGCAAAAGAGCCTCATGGGAATACGTGCTCTCATCGATCGCCCGGCCGCCGAAGTCGCTCAACCAGTTCCTTCGGGCAAGGCAAACCCCAAACTCGTGACGCCGAATTAGAGTCTGATGCTTTCTGATTCCTGATACGGTGGGTCCGTGCAAACAGACAGGCGGCGTACGACGGTGCGGCAGTTGTGGATGGAACGCCCGGCGCACGACCGGATGGCTGCAGACCTGATGACTTTTTACGTGTGGCTGTCAAGGAATCGACCCGAGCTGCTCACGCGCGGCAGGACCTTCGGTGAGGCGCATCAACACGTGGTGCACGACCTGAGAGGGCTCGTGGGCGATCCGGCGTAAGAAGAGTAAGAAGAAGCGTCGCAGCGGCCCCCGGACAGCGTCAGTTGTCCTAAAATCACTCGCGCATGATTTATCTCAAGAGCGCCGCGGTCGGGATCGTGGCTGCGTTGGCTGCGTCTGTGACTTGGATAGCGGCGATGTTGGTTCTTCCGATTGCGGCTCCGCTCCTCATCTCACGAATATTTGGCTCTTACGGAGCCGGAGGCGCGGGCGCCACGGTCGGCTCCGGCTCGATCATGCTCGCCGGGCTTGTGGGCTTCATCGCCGGCTTCGTCTGGCAATTCCGCAGAGTCAACAAATCTCGAACAAGGCACTGACTGCGCGCGAGCGCTCAAAGCGAATGACTCGCCTGGACGAAGCGCAGGACCCGTCCTGCGTGCGAAGTGCTGTCGGAGGTGGGAGTCGTGCCCGAAGAACAAGCCGCGCAGCGGCGCCGGTCGAGTGCCTGACGACCACCTCCGGCGCCAGACCGCTGCTCAGCGAGAGCTGGAGGGCGTCGTGCCCGAAGACCAAGCCGCGCAGCGGCGCCAGCCGAGTGCCTGACGACCACCTCCGGCGCCAGACCGCTGCTCAGCGAGAGCTGGAGGGAGTCGTGCCCGAAGACCAAGCCGTCCGCCTTCGCGTTCAGACATGCTACAAGCTTCGGCGCGACAAGCTTTTCAAATCGATGCTCGCTGGCTTGCCAAGCCGTAGCTCGGCGCAGCCGAGCGAAGGCTGGTGCCGGAGGTGGGAGTCGAACCCACACATCCTTGCGGATACGGGATTTTGAGTCCCGCGCGTCTGCCAGTTTCACCACTCCGGCGTCGGGCACTTCAGTATAACGGACGTGTTCAAATTCGTAGGGCGTCACCGACCCGAACGTGGCTCCAATCCCGCCGCATATTTTGCTGGAGCAGACGAAAAAGTTCGTCTCGTCGATTCTCAGGGGCGACGCGCAGGCGCTTGGATTCCTCGAGCAGATTGCGAAGGATGTCGCCGTCGGGTTTGTGCCAGCGAGGAAATGAAGAAATGGTGCGCAGAACCGGCCCGATGTACGGCCGCGCTGTTAGGAGGGGCTGCTACACTGGAGTAGATGCACCCTGATTTGACCGCGCTCAACCACGTCGAGGAGCTCGACCGGCTCATTGACGAATCGCAGACGCGCCCGCTTCTGTTGTTCAAGCATAGCTATACGTGCGGGACGAGCATGGACGCGCTGGATGAACTCGTCACACACCTCAATGAGCGGCCGACCGCTGCGCAATACGCGATGGTCACCGTGCAAACCCATCGCGCTGTGTCGAATGCGGTCTCCGCGCGCCTGGGCGTGCGCCATGAGACCCCCCAGGCGCTGCTCGTTCGCGACGGGCGGGTTGTGTGGAGCGCGTCGCATTTCCGCGTGACGGCCAGCGCCGTCGAGGACGCGATACGAAATCAGGCGTAACTCCCGGCCTTCAATCACCCGCAAGGTGAGCCTTGTCAGGCTCGCCAGCCGCGTCCGACAACGCATCGCTGATTCGCACAGGATAGGGACTCCCGCCTCTGAGTTGTCTCACAGACGAGGACAACATCGCGATCTGTTCTGCACGACGCTGGCGCAAGTCTTTCAGCGACGGACCAGTCCGCCGGACTCCAGCCGACATCACCTGGCGCAAAAGCGGTACGGCGCTCTTCGGACCGGCTTCGTCCAGGCCAATCACGTCTTCAACGGCAACCCCGTGCTCCACTACCCGCCATACCTGCTTGCGGCCCGGATAGGTGTGCTTGCCGACGCTTCTCTTCATCACGGGAACAAACCGGCCATTCCGCTCGATCTCCGCAAGCTTGTACACCCCTGAAAGAGCGGGAGCGTCGCTCGATGTGCTGACGGCGGTCCCGACCCCGAAGCCGGCAACGGGCGCTCCGGACTCGACGATCTCGGCAACGCGCCATTCATCGAGGTCCCCGCTGACGACGATGCTCGTCTCCTGGAGACCATGCGCATCAAGGATCTGCCGAACCTCCCTGCTCAATGCGATGAGGTCGCCGCTATCGAGCCTGACGGCGCGCGGCCGCAACCCCGACGCAGCGACCGTTCGCGCGGCGGCGATCGTGTCGTAGGTGTCGAGCAGGAATACGGCACCATCTCCGAACGTTTCCGCGTAGCGCCGGAACGCCGTCGCCTCGTCGGGAAATGCCATCACCCACGAATGGCCCATCGTGCCGGACAGTGGGATGCCAAAGCGGCGCCCCGCTTCGACGACCGACGTTGAATCGAAGCCGGCCAGGTAGGCGGCGCGTGCCGCCAGGACCCCCGCCACGATCCCGTGGGCGCGCCGCGCACCGAACTCCATGAGGCCGCGACCCGCGGCTGCCTCGACCACGCGCGCGGCACGACTCGCGACCGCGGTCTGAAACATCGTCTGTGCGATGAGGGCGGTCTCGACAACCTGCGCCTCGGCGATCGGCGCCGTCACGCGAAGCAGCGGCTCGAGCGCAAAAACGGGCGTCCCCTCCTCCACCGCCCACACATCACCTGTGAAGCGGAAGCTCGCCAAATAGTCGTCAAAGAATCGCGACGGGAGCGTTGAGAGGCTCGGAACGGCGCGAAGGAACCGAATGTCCTCAGTGGTGAAACGCAGGCCCTCGAGGAACTCGAGCGCCTGCTCGATGCCGGCAGCGAGAAGGAATTGCCTCGTCGGCGGCAGCTGCCGCACGTACAGATCGAACGTGGCACGTCCGATCAGACCGGAGGCGTAGTAGCCCCCGATCATCGTGATTTCGTACAGATCGGTCGACAGCGCCGAGAGCATCGTGTCAGATTCGCGTACCGCGAGTCTGACCCGGAACGTCCATGCCCGCAAGCGCTTCGTGATTGGCGATCGCCAATCGCCAATCACTAATCACTAATCACTAATCACTAATCGCCACAGACCAGGCGGTCGGCTCTTACCTTGAGGCGAGGCGGAGCGTGATCGCCTGCGCGGCAACCCAGGCCGAGGACCACGCCCACTGAAAATTGAACCCGCCAAGGCGGCCGTCGACGTCGAGGATCTCTCCTGTGAGATACAACCCGGGGCACACTCGCGATTCCATTGTCGCGGAGTCAATCTCTGCCAGAGGGACGCCGCCGGCGGTCACTTCGGCGAAGTTGTAGCCGCGACTGTCTCTGACGCTCAACGGCGTCTCGATGAGCGCGCGCACGAGGCGCCGGCGATCATCGCGCGCCAGGTGCGCCATTGTCGCCGCCTCGCCCAGCCGCGCGACCTCGACCCACTCGTCCGCGACGGACGCGGGAAGCCTCGAGGCGAGCACGGTGCGCACGGATGCACGCGGACGCTCACGTTGCTGATCCTGCAGCCATCCTTCGGCCGACTCGAACGTCTCGCCAGGCATCACATTGAGGAGAACCTCCGGTTCCTGCGCGTCGAGTCGGGCGCGCAGCCAGTGCCGCGACGCGTTCAGCATCAGCGGTCCACTTGCGCCGAAATGCGTCCACAGCATCGCGCCCTCGAGGCGAACAGACGCCCGGTGTCCGACACGCAACGTCACCGATGCCGGATGCGCGACGCCCGCAAGCCGTGCAAGACCCGAGTCGTCGAGGACCAGCGGCACCAGCGCTGGCGTCGTTTCCACGTGACCATGACCGAGGCGCCGCGCAAAGTCATAGCCGGCGCCATCGCTCCCGCTTTTCGGCAGCGAACGACCCCCTGTCGCGAGCACGACGACGTTCGCCGCATATGAATCGCCATCGGCCGTATCCACGACAAACCCGCGATCGGCTCGCTCAACGGCGACGACGCGCCGCGCGGAATGAAGCTCGGCGCCCGCCTGGTTCAGCTCGTGCAGGAGTGCGTCGAGCACGGTGCGCGCGCGGTTGGTGTCCGGAAAGAGCTTGCCGTCGTCTTCCTCGTGCAGGGTAACGCCGAGCCCATCAAAGAACTCTGCCGCGCGGCTTGCCGGAAAGGCGCGCAGTACGTTGCGGATGACGCGCGGGTCGCCGCCCCAGAAATCGCGCTCCGTAACCACGCGGTTGGTGACATTACAACGCGCGCCGCCGCTGACGAGGATTTTTGCCCCAACCGTTCGCGCGCTGTCGGCACAAACGATGCGTCGTTGCTTCATGGCTCGCGCACAGAACACGGCCGTGGCGAGCCCGGCAGCACCTCCGCCAACGATGACGACGTCTGCAGTATCGCGACTCAGCGGCATTCAGCCGGGAAAATCGCGATACGGACGTGGTCGGTGGGGCATGCAATGTGCAACTTAACGCATCCGACGCGCGGCCCCTGAGCCCGCGCCCGTAAAGCATTTTGACGCGAAGGAGGAGGACAGGATGAAAAGGTTAACTTCAATAGGAGCCGCGGCCTTTACAGCGGCATTCCTCACGGTGGCGATCAACGTCTCCGCGCAGGACTCGAATATCAATCAGCGTACGTTTCTCACATTTAGCGGACCCGTACAGATGCCTGGCGTGACGCTCCCGGCCGGCAAGTATGTCTTCCGCCTGGCCGACACGTCGTTGCACAACGTCATGCAGGTCTTCGACGGTGAGGAGAAGGACATCATCGGTCAGTGGTTCTTCATCCCCAAGAACCGCACGACGGAAGAAGCAAACGCGGCCAACGGCAAACCTGTGGTGACCTTCATGGAAGTGCCGGAAGGGGTGACACCAGCGGTCAAGTATTACTTCTATCCGACCGACCTCACTGGTAAGGAGTTCATTTATCCGAAGGACCAGGCGCTGAAGCTCGCGGCGGCGTCGAAACAGCCGGTGCTCGCTACCGACAGCGACGTAACCAAGGGCGGAGAAGCGCACGTGTTTACAGTCGAGCCGAGCGGCGCCGAAGCAGCATATGACGCCAATGCAACCGCAAATCAGAATCAGCAGGCTGCGGCGAGTGCGCCGGCGGCGCCAGTCGCGGCGAACAGCCCGACTGACCTGAACGCGGATCGCGATCGGACGGTGACTGGCACCTCGGGTGTCGCCGACCAGACCCCCGCACCGCGCCAGCAGGCGTCGAACGAGCTGCCGAGGACGGCAAGCCCGCTCCAGCTGATCGGACTGCTGGGTCTGATGGCACTCGCCGGCGGCTCCGGCCTTCGGCTCGCGCGTAGCACCAACTAGTCGTACGATGTAGGGACGGACGTGAGGTCCGTCCCTACCGTCGGATTGGACCGTTCGAATCGTTCGGTGCGTTCGGATCGTTCCCGTTCGTTGAGGATCCCATGCATTGGCGGAACCCGCGGCACGTCCTGCTCGGAGCGGCCTTCTGTGCCGCGATTCCTCTTGTCGTTCACGCCCGCCAGGACGCTCAGGTCTTCAAGTCAGGCGCTGAGCTCGTCGTGCTCCATGTGAACGTGTTCGACAAGCGAAGCGACGCAGTCCCGGAGCTGCCGCAAAGCGCGTTCACAATCTTCGAGGACGACAAGGTTCAAGCGATCGAATTCTTCAGCGCGGGCGACGTGCCCGTGACGGTGGGGCTGATCGTCGACAACAGCACCAGCATGCTGGCCGAGCGTGAGATGGTGCTGTCGGGAGCCACCGCCTTTGCCGAATCGAGTCACCCCGAAGACGAGATGTTTGCGCTCATCTTCAACGAACATGTCCGTCACGGACTGCCGAGCTCGGTTGATTTCACGAAGAACCGGTTGCAGGTGCGCGCCTCGCTGCAGCGGTTTACCCCCGGTGGGAAGACGGCGTTCTATGACGCGGTCATCGCGGGGCTCGATCATCTTGAAAAAGCCGGCTACCAGAAGCGCGTTCTCGTCGTGCTGAGCGATGGCGGTGACAATGCCAGCCAGCACAGCGAAAAAGAGATGCTCGATCGCGTCTCGAGCAGCAGCGCGCTCGTCTATACGGTCCTCGATCCAAACGTCGTCGTTCCGGGTGAAAGCAAGCCGGCCGTCCTGCGGCGGCTCGCGAAGCTGTCGGGGGGTGTCGCCTACTTTCCCAAAACGAGCCGCGATCTGATCGCGGCTTTCCAGCAAGTCGCTGGAAATATCCGCCGCGGCTACAGCATCGGCTACCTGCCGTCGAGCACCGAGCATCATCACGACCAGCGACATCGTGTAAAAGTGACCGTCCGTGTACCCGGTCGTGGCGATCTGACCGTACGCGTGCGCAATGGATATGTGGAGCCTGCACCTGAAACCCGCTGACGGCCCCGACAACGAACCCGTCGACCCAAGGCGGCGCCGCCGCCGGCGCGCCTTGGGTCGCTGGCTCGAGCGTCTGCTGTTTCTCATTGCGGCTGGCTGCCTCGGCTATTACCTCTACGTGTACGGAGAGGCTCGCCTCTATCAGTCCTTTGAAGACAGAGAGCTCGATACGATCCTCGCGAGCGGCGCATCGCCCAGTGCGGGCGATCAAGGCGTGCGACGGCCGGCGCCGGCGGAGGGCTCAACGATCGGCCGCATCGAAATCCCGCGACTGGGTGTGTCGGCAGTGATTCGCGCAGGCAGTGACGCGCGAACGCTCCGCCTGGCGGTCGGCTACATTCCGGGCACTGCGCTGCCGGGTGAAAAGGGTAACGTCGGACTGGCGGGGCATCGGGATACGTTTTTTCGCAAGCTCCGCGACATCAATCCGGACGACGAGATCCGCGTCACCACAAAAGAGGGTGTCTTCCGCTACTTCGTTCAACGCACGAACATCGTCCAGCCAAGCGACGTCTGGGTGCTCGACGAAACCGGCTATCCCGCGCTGACGCTCGTCACCTGCTATCCCTTCACCTACATCGGATCGGCGCCGCAGCGTTTCATTGTTCGCGCGGCGCTCCGAGTGGCCGACCATTTGGGCGAGATCCGGCAGCCGGTCCCGAGACCTCCGGCGTAGGTTCGCAGCGCACCGGCGCGGCTCCAATGAGTCATCATTGGCCGGCTAAGCTACGCTGCATCAATCATTTAACTTATATAATGCGTAATTAAATACCTAACTGATCTGAGTCTGCGGCGTCTCGATGATTCTGGCGTTGTACAACCCGAATGGTGGCTGCGGTAAGACCACGACGGCCGTGAATGTTGCCACCGAGCTGGCGCGCCGAGGGCGCTCTGTCCTACTCGTCGATCTCGAAGCGGACATGGGAACCTCGATTTCGCTCGGCGTACGCCCGGGCCAGGCGCGTCCGTCGATCGTTGAGCTGCTCCTGAACCAACGACGTCCCAGTGAGGGTGTTCGCGAGGTTGCCGGCGTTCCCAATCTCCATCTTGTCGCGGGCTCGCCCGCCCTGGCCGGCATCGACGCAGCGCTGCGCAACGTTCGCCAGCCTGAGCGGCGTCTCGCGGACTGCATCCTCCCCCTAGCTCCGGCATTTGACGATGTCGTCCTCGACTCCCCAAGCAGCTTCACGGTGGTCTCGCTGAGTGTTCCCTCGGTGGCGCAGCACCTGATCGTGCCGATTCGCGCCGACTACCTGTCGCTCGAATCTCTTGCACACTTTCTGCGCTGGTACCGTGACCGGCGGATTGGGCGCCCTGGTCTGGCGCAGATCTCCGGCATCCTGCTGACGATGGTGGACCACCGGCGCGAGGCGACGCGGGAAATCATCGAGATCATCCGGATGCACAATCGCCGTGGGGTATTCCGCACGGAAATTCCCGCCGACCCGCGCGCCGCGGAGGCCCCGTCGCACGGCATTCCCCTCGTGATGTATGCGCGGTCCCGCGCGAGCCAGGCGTATCAGCGCATGACAACCGAGTTGCTCCAGCGGACGGAGCGGCGCACGCGCTGACGTCGGACGCGTGCGCTTGCGTACACGGCGCAAGTGCTCTAGGATTGTGCCGCTTCCCGGTTTCGTTCCGAGCACTTAATTACGTAATAATTGAAAAACGTCCCAGGCCGTGGACCGGCGCCTGGGCGGGGCGCAACTATCCCAATGGCAACCCGACCCCCGGGCAAACGAATCGGCAAGAGCGGCGAAGAGATCTTCGTTCCGCGCGTGGACGGCGCGGATCAAAAGCCGAAGAAGCGAGGGCGGCGTCCGTCGCACACGGAACACTGGACGAAGGTGACCGTGGTGCTCTTCGATCGCCAGATCGTCTTTCTCGATCGGCTCGGGGCCGACATTCGCGCGGCCAGCGGCGTCGCGATCAGCCGGGCGCACGTCATTCGGGCGCTCATCGACGCGCTCAGCGAGTCAGACCTCGATCTCACCGGCACGCGATCCGAAGCGGACCTGAAAGCCATTCTCACCGCACGCCTCGGCCGATATCGAGTTTGAAGCAGCCGGTTCGGGGAGATCCCGAACCTCCTGCACCATCTGAACCGCCGAACCCCGCGAACCTGAATCGAGCTAGACTCCCCGCCCGTGGCGCTTCTACGCTGGGGCCTTCTCGGGACCGCCCGCATCAACCGGCTGATCATTCCGGCCATCCGTGCTTCCGCCCGCAGCGTCATTCACGCGGTCGCGAGCCGGGACGGCGGCCGCGCGCGCACGTACGCGGCATCGTGGTCGATTCCGCGCGCATTCGCGTCGTACGATGAGCTCCTCGCCGCGGACATCGACGTTCTCTACATCTCGCTGCCGAACGCGCTGCACGCGCCATGGACGCTGCGCGCGATCGAAGCGGGCCTGCATGTCTTGTGCGAGAAGCCGCTGGCGCTGGCTCCTGAAGACGTGCGACGCATCTCGGAGACGGCGGCTCAGCGCGGGCGCGTCGTGACGGAAGGATTCATGTACCGCCACCACGCACAGACCAAACGGGTTGCGGAGTTGATCGGCAGCGGCGCCATCGGGTCGATACGAACGCTCGTTGGAGGATTCACTTACGTGCAGAGTCGCGCAGACGACGTTCGGCTCGACCCATCGCTCGGCGGTGGCGCGTTGTGGGATGTCGGCTGCTACCCGGTAAGCTTCGGTCAGTGGATCGCCGGCGCGCGCCCGAACGCCGTCATCGCCGCACAACGGGTGGGGCCGACGATGGTCGACGAACATTTCGGGGGTACCGTGACGTACGCGAATGATGTGATGCTGCAGTTCAACGCCGGTTTTCGCGCCGCGTACGACACGCTGATGCGGGTGATCGGGAGCGAAGGCGTCCTCGAGATTCCACGACCGTATCGTCCGGATGCGCGCTGCGAGATCGTCGTCCGTCGAGCCGACACCATTGACCGCATCGACATTGCGGGCAACGCGCCGTTCGTCGACCAGATCATCGATCTGGAGGACGCCGTCCTGGACGGGCGCCCCTCGCGAGTCACGCTCGAAGAGAGCCGGGTGCTGGCGGCCACACTTGTCGCTCTCCATGAAGCCGCGCAGCAGCGGCGGGCGATCGATGTCGCGATCTAGCGGTCCCACTGAACCAACGAGTCCGGCTGAAGCCGGGCGCTACCGGGAGTCGACCGCCGGACGCCCCTGGCGCGCCGAGGTCATCGGCGGCGTCACCACATTCTTCACGATGGCGTACATCGTCATCGTCAACCCAGCGATCCTGGCTGAATCGGGTACCGGCATGCCGTTCGCCGGCGTCCTGAGCGCGACCGTCCTGATCGCGTTCAGTATGACGCTGCTGATGGGCGTCTATGCGCGCCTGCCATTCGCGGTCGCGCCAGGGATGGGGCTCAACGCGTTCTTCGCGTACACCATCGTCCTGCAGGACAAGGTGCCGTGGCAGACCGCGCTCGGCATGGTTTTCTGGGCCGGCGTCCTGTTCCTGGTCGTCTCCGCCACGCCACTTCGCGAGCGCATCGCGCTCGCAATCCCGTCGGGCCTGCGGCTCGCCGCCGCTGCCGGCATCGGCCTGCTGCTCACGTTCATCGGACTGCGCAACGCCGGGCTGATCGAACCAGATCCCGCAACCATGGTCCGGCTCGGAACGCTCGACCATCGCAGCGCTTTCCTGCTCCTGGGCCTTGTCGTTGCCGTCGTCCTGATGCGACGAAACAATCCGCTGGCGTTTCTCAGCTCAATCTTCGTCGTGACGCTGTTGGCCTGGGCGATGGGCTACACGACGCCTCCGGAGCGCCTGGTCAGCAGGCCGGATTTTTCTTCCGTCTTGCTCAAGCTCGATATCGTGGGCGCACTGCAACTGAGCCTGCTCCCCGCAGTCATCTCCATCCTCTTCACCGACCTGTTTGATTCGCTGTCGACATTCATCGGCGTGGCAACCGCCGCGGGTCTGACGGAGCCGGACGGAACGCCGCTGAACCTGCGCCGCGGCCTCATTGTCGACGCCCTGGCAACGTTGGGCGCTGGCCTGGCAGGAACATCGTCCGGTACCGCGTATGTCGAAAGCATCGCCGGCATCCGCATGGGTGGTCGCACGGGCCTGACATCGGTGGTCACCGCCGCCTGCTTCATTCCGTGTTTCTTCGTGGCACCGCTGGCCGCGGCGGTACCCGCATTTGCGACGGCGCCGGTGCTCATTCTGGTGGGCGTGGCGATGTTCCAAATGGTCTCGAAGATCAACTTCGCGACCATCGAGGACTCGCTGCCGCCGTTCATCACGCTCGTGCTGATTCCGCTCACGTTCTCGATCACCCAGGGCATCCTGTGCGGCTTCCTCCTCCACGCGCTGCTCTACGGCTGCGCCGGTCGCGCGCGCGAGGTACCGCTCCCGCTCTGGCTACTTGCCGCCCTCTCGGCGGTGCTCCTGTTTCTTCGATAAACTTCTAAGGATGTCCGATCGCAAAACGCTTGGCTGCGGTTGTGAAGTCGAGACCTACCGCGACTTTCTCGGCCGCGTCGTCGGCAAGATCGTCGCGCGCGACCCGAATTGCTCGGACCAGACGCACGCACTCGAGCGCGTCATCGTTATGCCGGGCCGCGAGAACGCCAGGCCCGAATAATCATGACGAAACCGACCGATCCCACCGTCCTCTGGCGGATGACCCGCGGCAAGAACACGGCGCACGCCACGATCTTTCCAGGCGATACCCAGACTACTATCACGTGGTTTTTCGACGGCGTCATGGATCGTGCCGAAAACTACGACTCGCTCGACTTAGCGATGGCGCGGGCGGACCAGATTCGCGGCGTGCTCCTCACCGACGGCTGGACGGCCGCCGACGCTTGATATGATGGCCTGAGTGGCTACGGCAGCGCGTCTTCACAAGACAGTTGGTGTCACAGTCGGCCGCGTCCTCGTGGGTGGCGGAGCTCCGGTCGTCGTGCAGTCCATGACGATGACGGACACCGCCGACGCGGCAGCGACGGCGCGTCAGTGCATTGAGCTGGCGGAAGCCGGATCCGAGCTGGTGCGAGTCACGGTGAACGTGCCCGAGGCCGCAGCGGCGGTGCCTGAGATCAAGCAGCGGATGCTCGATGCCGGCTGTACCGCCCCGCTCATCGGGGACTTCCACTACAACGGTCACCTGTTGCTGACGCGGTTCCCGGACTGCGCCGCCGCGCTCGACAAGTACCGGATTAACCCGGGCAACGTCGGCACCGGGCGCCGGCGCGACGAGCAGTTCGCCACCATCTGCAAGGTGGCGATCGATCACAACCGGCCGGTGCGCATCGGCGTCAACGGCGGCTCCCTCAATCAGGATCTGGTCGTCTCGAAGATGCAGGAAAACACCGACCGCGCGCTCGGCCGAACCTCCGAGGAGATCCTCAACGAGTGCATGGTGATTTCGGCGGTCCAGTCGACGGAGCTCGCGCTCGAGACCGGTATGCGGAAGGACCAGATCATCATCTCGTGCAAAGTGTCGCGTCCCCGCGATCTCATTGCCATCTATCGCGACCTCGCGCGTCAGACCGATCAGCCGCTGCACCTGGGGCTGACGGAAGCGGGCATGGGAACCAAGGGGTTGGTCTGGTCGGCGTCGGCGATGGGCGTGCTGCTGAATGAAGGTATCGGGGACACGGTCCGCGTATCGCTCACTCCGCGCCCGGGTGGCGATCGTCGCGACGAAGTCTACGCGGCGTGCGAGCTGCTCCAGGCGCTCGGCCTCCGCTCGTTTTCACCGAGTGTCACTGCATGCCCCGGCTGCGGTCGCACGACCAGCTCCACGTTCCAGGAGCTTGCGGAGCGCACGCAGGACTACATCCGCAGCCGCATGCCTGAATGGAAGGTGCGCTACGAGGGCGTGGAAACACTGACCCTCGCGGTCATGGGATGCGTGGTCAACGGACCGGGAGAATCCAAGGCGGCGAACATCGGCATCAGCCTGCCCGGCACCGGCGAGGCGCCGAACTGCCCGGTCTTCATCGACGGCGAGCACTTCACCACGCTCCGCGGCACCTATGACGAGCTCGACGAAGGCTTCCGAGCGCTTGTCGAGAACTACGTCGCGACCCACTATCCCGCTCGATAGCTCTGACTCACACCGGCTCGGAGAGGAGGAAGCGGATCGTGCCCTTCTTGGCCATCGCGAGAAAACAGCGGCTACTCGGGCGCGGGCGGAACGGTCGTCTGATCGCGTACCGGCGCGGTCTTCAGGAACGCAATGATCTGGTCGATCTGAACCGGCTCCAGGGTGTACTCGAAACCGGGCATCGTCATCGATCCCTTCCTGGCTTTCTCGCGGATGAAGGACTCACCTCGCCTCTCGACGGTCTGTTGACCCAGCGGTGGACCAGGCCTTTGGGTGGTGCCGCCATGACAGTTGGCGCAACGCTGGGCGAAGAGCTTTCGGCCCTTCAACTCCGTCTCGTTGAGCGAGAGCGGGGCGATGAACGCCCGCATGTCGTAGTCCGTGCGCATCACGGTGGGAACTGTCGCGCGGGCTTCACCGTTCTGCTGGGCATGGACCCATGAGGCGACGATGAACGGCGACAACGTCACGAGGACCGCCACACACCGCAAGATCACTCGGTTCATCTCGATCGCTCCTTCAACACCTGAATCTGTTCCACCGTCCTGAACTGCAAGCGAATGACGCGGCTCGTGTTGGCGCAGGGGACCCACACCTCCCCGCGGATGTCGTCAACCGAGATGTTGCGGGATTCGCAGCGACTGGGCAGCGTGTAGTACGTCCACTGTTCCGTGCGCGGATTGAACTTGCCGACCTTCGCGTCGATGAACAGGTTCGTCCAGACGTTGGAATCCTTGTCGACCGTCACGAAATAGGGGTGTCCATCAACGGGGTAGTACTTTGTTTCGAGCGTGTGGATGTTGATCTTCGCCAGGTTACTGGCCGCGTTGTTCGGCACCCAGACCGAATCGCCGCGCTTGTCGGCCCCGAGCCGGCGCGGCTGCTGCCCGTACGGAATCGTGTTGATGTTGCCCCAGGTCATCGCGCCCATGGATTTGAACCACTCGCGATCGGCTGCTGTCGTGACGTCTTCCTTGTCCAGCCAGGGCGGCCGCATCAGGACGTCGTATGTCTTCCCCGTCTTCGGATCGCCCTTGACGACCCGATCCGAGGTGTACTGGGTCCACCAGCCATTGCCCTCGGCGTCCCCGGCCGTCCCATACACGAAGTTCCGGCTGAACGAGGGGCTCTCGAAATGCATCCACGTCTTCGTGACCGGGTCGAAGCGGTTGGCCCCGCCGTTGGTCGCGCCCCAGACCTTGCCTTGCGCATCGACATCGACCGTGGTCAACTGGCCGCCGCCCATGTTGAGCGGAGGCGTGAACATTTCAAACGTCTCTGTTTTGGGATCGAGCCGGCCCAGGCTGCCGTCGCCGCCGTCGAACCAGATGATGCCGTTGCGGTCCTTGGTGATCGAATGCGAACGTCGGATCGCCTGGCCGTTCTTCACGCTGAATCCCGTGACCTGCCCGGTTTTCGTGTCGACTTTGAAGAGGGTCATGTCCGCCGGGCCGCGGTCCCGTGTTCCCCATGCATTCCCTTCGTTATCGGCGAAGACGTCGTGGATCCACCGGGCGCCCATCGAGGCCGTCGGCCACCCTTGCGACCAGTCGCTGCCGTCGTTCCACGCCCGCTCCGTGCGCGCCCCGGCAGAGGAACGTCGTATTCCGGTCATCACCACTCGAGCGGCGTCGCCCGTCGGCCGTGGCTGAAGCTTGAACTTCAGCGGCGGAGATGACGGTCCGCGCACGGACGCCAGGTACCGGGCCAACTCGTCCCTGTAGTGCACGATCGTCGTGTGACGGTTGATTCCGCCCGTACCTGAATTTCGTTCCATGAACATGATCACCGCACGCCAACCGGTTTCATCGAACCGGTTCTGCAGCGCATGGGTGGGACCATGACAGGCCGTGCAGTTGGTACGGAAGATCTCTTTCATCCGACGCTGCTCTTTCGTGTCTTGCGGCAGTGCGGACATCCACTCCGACCCTGAGAGCTGCGGTGTGACGTCCTGGATCGTGTTCAAGGTGAACGCCTGGTGCGCCTGGCGCGTCGCCTCGACGGTCACCTCGGCTCGTGCCGTTTCGTATCCGACCGCCTGCGCCCATACCTCGTACCGGCCGCTTTCGAGCGGCGGAAACACGTACTCGCCTTCTTGATCCGTGAACACCGATGTCGTAAAGCTCCTCTCCATCGCGCGTGCCGACACGACGACGCCTTCCAAGCGACTCCCGTCCATCGGTCGCGCGGCACCGGTCAAGCTCGATGTTGCTCTTGGCGAGTCGTCTCGAGCGCTGGCCGCCTGCTCGAGCGCCCGTGATGCAGCGCGGCTCGAAAGTCCGCTCAGGACGATCACCACCACCGCCAGCGTCAGCATTCCAGTCTTTGTCTTTGTCATGGTCGACCCACGTCAAGCTCTCGCCCCGCTTGCAAGGCTAGATTGCCAGGTTGAACACAGTCGTCTTGCCGACGCTTTTTTGGCTGGCGCTTTCGACAATCTCAGGCTAGCCGAGTCTATGGTCCCCTAATCTACGGATATCCTGCCGGGTGTCAAGGTATCAGCGACACAATCCGCGTGTCGGTCACCCAACCCGCTACGCGGCCTTGCGCTTCCGCGAGGCACCGCGCGCCAACTGCTGAAGGATGCACAGCGCGGCAGCTTCGTCCGATCGCAGTTTCGCGAATCGCTTCGTCGGACGCAGTT
>Ga0208685_1000353_pt1 | contig 16645 bp, 18 predicted proteins | sample EasRivMeERMLT890_FD_187533 | JGI IMG/M metagenome (GOLD analysis project Ga0208685, IMG submission 187533) | Soil microbial communities from meander-bound floodplain in the East River, Colorado, USA - East River MetaG ERMLT890 (SPAdes) (version 2) | ecosystem: Environmental > Terrestrial > Soil...
CCATGACGGTCAACGTCGAGGCGCCGCTGCGCATCCTGCAGCTCTGCCATCCGCTGCTGCGTCTCGCGCCGCGCGGCGGGCGCATCGTGGTGATCGGCTCGCGCAACGTGCCGGCGCCGGGACCCGGCGCGGCGGCCTATTCGGCGTCGAAGGCCGCGCTCAACCAGGTCGCGCGCGTCGCCGCGCTGGAATGGGCGAAGGACGGCATCCGCATCAACTCGCTGCACCCCGACGCGGTGTACGACACCGGCCTGTGGACCAAGGAGCTCCTCGCCGCGCGCGCCAAGGCGTACAACATGACGGTCGAGCAGTACCGCCGGAAGAACCTGCTCAAGACCGAGGTCGCGTCCCGCGACGTCGCGGAGCTCGCCGCCGAGATGTGCGGGCCGCTGTTTGCCAAGACCACTGCAGCGCAGGTGCCGGTCGATGGCGGCAACGAGCGCGTCGTCTGATGGCAGTCGAGCCGATTCGCTGGAAGGGCGACTGCCTCGAGCTGCTCGACCAGCGGCTCCTGCCCGACCAGACCGGCTACGTCACCTGCCGCACCGCAGCGGAGGTCGCGCAGGCGATCCGCGACATGGTGGTGCGCGGCGCGCCGGCGATCGGGTGTGCGGCCGCTTTCGGGGTCGCGCTTTCGAACGGAAGCCCCGAAGGCTACGAGGTCCTGGCGAAGAGCCGGCCCACGGCGGTGAATCTCTTCTGGGCGCTCGGCCGGATGCGCAAGGCCAAGGACCTCAAAGCCGAGGCCGAGGCGATCTTCGCGGAGGACCTTGCCGCCAACCGCGCAATGGGCAAGCTCGGCGCTGCGCTGATCCCGAGGAAGGCGCGCGTGATGACCCATTGCAACACCGGTGCGCTCGCCACGGCGGGCCACGGCACCGCCCTGGGGGTCATCCGGTCTTCGAAAAACAAATCCATTTCCGTGATCGCGTGCGAGACGCGGCCCTACCTGCAGGGAGCGCGCCTCACGGCCTACGAGCTCATGCAGGAGGGCATCCCCTGCACGCTCATCACCGACAGCATGGCCGGGCACCTGATGAGCCGCGGAGAGGTCGACGTCGTGGTGGTGGGCGCGGACCGCATCGCCGCAAACGGCGACGTCGTCAACAAGATCGGCACTTACCCGCTCGCCGTGCTGGCGAAGCGCCACGGTATCCCGTTCTACGTCGCCGCGCCCCTCTCGACGTTCGATCCGAAGATTCCGAATGGCTCGCGCATCCCGATCGAGGAGCGTCCTGCGGACGAGGTTACGGGCTACCGCGGCTCTCGCTGGGCGCCGGAGGGCGTGGCGGTGCGCAACCCCGCCTTCGACGTCACCCCGGCCGAGCTCATCACCGGGATCATCACCGAGCGCGGGATCGTGCGGAAGCCGACCCGCGCCCGGGTCAAGTCCCTGCTCAGTCGCAGTCCGCCTGGTGCCGCTTCGGGCCGTCGCGCTCGCCGGTAAGGCAGCGGCCTTTTGGTTGCTAGAACGGGAAACCGAGCTCCACCAGCAGGATCGAGCCGACGTCGCCTAGGAGCTCGTCCTGGACGTAGACGACGAACGCATCGCCGGTCGCGTTGATGCTGCTGTCGGCCGCCACGGCGCGGTTCGGGGTCTCCTCCGGGCAGCCGTTGCGGTTCAGGAAGGTCAGCCGTTCCTTCTGGCTGCCGTCCGGGTTCATGATCCACAAGTCGGTGCCGCGACTCGCGTTTTCGCGGTTGGACATCCACAGGATCTTGCGTCCGCCGGGAAAGTAGCTTGCGTGCTCGTTGTACCGCGTATCGGTGAGGCGCGTAACGGCGCCGCTCTGGAGGTCGAGGGTGAAGATGTCGTTGTTCAGCCGGTCGAGGTATCCCTTCCGGGCCGCGTTGCTCGAGAAAATGACGAGCGAGCCGTCCGGGGAGAATCCGTGGTTCTCGTAGAAGCCCTCGGCCATGGGCAGATGCGGCTTGATGTCCTCCAGGTGCGGCGGGTTGCCCGCGACGAATTTCGCCGTCATCAGCCTCCAGTAGCCCGCGGCCTTTCCCGCTTGTCCGATGGCGGAGGGCTCGTACATCTCGGACCACGAAAGCTTCTCGCCGTCCTCGGAGAAATGCGGATGCAGCACACCGGTTGACGGCGTGACGGTGGAAGGCAGCGTGAGCGGGTGGAACGCGGTCCCGTTCCGGTCGGTGAGCCACAGCACGTTGTTGACGCCGCGGCCGGGATTCGAGGCTTTCGGCCCAACGCTGCTGTCGTCGAATTCCGCCTGGAATACGAGCCAATTGCCGGACGGATGCCATGCCGGCTGCCCCTTGTTCTTCTTCAGCCCGGGCGGCGCCTGCTGCGGCTCCCAGCAGGTCAGGCAATAGTCCACCGCGCCGTCGCGCGACATCACGCGCACGTCGAAGTACCCGTCCGCGTTGCGGTCGTCGTCGTAGGCGATGAGGCCGTGGGCGCGCGACCAGTCGACGCGGCCGCCCTTTTCCTTGAGCGTGGTGATGGTCCTCGGATAGGTGCCGCAGGATTGCGCGAAAGTCGCGTTCGCCGCGCTCAGCATCGACAGGCAGAAGAGCCAGACCAGAAGTCGCGTCATGGAAACCTCCTGAGGCGATCTTAGGAGCCTTCCCAACGCTACGGGTCCGGCTTTACCTCGCAGCAACCCAGCTTTACACAGCGAAACGTCAGGCCGTGATTATTTCCACAGGCGTGTACGGCTGCACGAGATCGAACAGCTCGGCGACGTCGCGATTACGCATGCGCACGCAGCCGATCGAGCCGGGCTTTCCGAGCTCGGCACTGTCCGGGCTGCCGTGGATGTAGATGTAGCGCCGCATGGTGTCGACCTCGCCGAGGCGATTTCGGCCCGGCTCGCAGCCCGACAGCCACAGGATGCGGGTGAGAATCCAGTCGCGTCCCGGATAGCGCTCGTGCAGCTCGGGGGTCCACACTTCACCGGTCGGACGACGGCGTACGAACACCGCGCCCAGCGGCTGCCCGGCGCCGATCTTGGCGCGCACGATATGGCTGCCGCGCGGCGTGCAGAAGCTGCCGTTCTTCTCGCCCGGGCCGAACTTGGAGGTGGAGACGGCGTAGGTCTTGCTGCCGTACCTGAGCTCCTGTCTTGCGATGTCGATGACCAGGCTCATCGCTTGGCGGCAAAGAACTTCGAAAGCAAAGCGCCGCACTCCTGCGCCAGAACGCCTCCCTGAAGGACGACTTCGTTCTTCAGCACCAGCTTCTTCGGATCCGACGCGCCGTACACGACGCGCGCGACCCGCGCATGAAACATGGCGCCGATGCACATGTCGCAGGGCTCGAGCGTCACGTAGAGCGTGGCGCTAGTGAGGCGGTAGTTGCCGAGCTTTTTTGCTGCCTCACGTATTGCTTGGATTTCGGCATGGGCGGTTGGGTCAGACGCCGCAATCGGCCGGTTCCAGCCCTCGCCGATGATTTCGCCATTCAGCACCACCACCGCGCCGATCGGCACCTCGCCCTCGGACTGCGCGTGCCGGGCGAGTTCCAGGGCGCGGTGCATGTACTCTTCGTCTTTCCCTTTCATTAGCCCCGATTTTCGCAGATGGCGTCGCCCTTCGCGGTCCGAAGCTTCCGTTTCCAGTGGCCCGCGGACCTCGCCGCGTCGTGGGCCTTCGAGATGGAGGCCCTGATCCTGGGCTGGTACATCCTCGCCACGACGGGGTCGGTGCAGCAGCTCGTGGTCGTCGCCGCGCTGGTCTGGCTCGGCTCTCTCTTCTCGCCGTTCTTCGGCTTGGCGGGAGACCGCATCGGGCATCGAACCATGCTCTGCATCACGCGCGGCGTTTACGCGCTGCTCGCGGCCGTGCTGACCGCGCTCATTCTCACCGAGGCGCTGGCGACCTGGCACGTGTTCGCGATCGCGGGGCTGGCCGGGCTGGTGCGGCCCTCCGACATGGTGATGCGGAACACCCTGGTGGGACAGACGATGCATCCGGACGTGCTGATGCGCGCGCTCGCCATTTCGCGAACCACCTCGGACACGGCCCGGGTGGCGGGCGCGGTGACCGGCACCGCGGGCGTGGCGTGGATCGGCATGGGACCGGCGTATGCCGTCGTCACGGCGATGTACGTCGCCTCGTTCCTGCTGTCGCTCGGCGTGGCGCGCACGCCGCGCGCGGTCGCGGCGGCGCATCCGCTCTCCGACCTGCGCGAGGGATTCAGGCACGTGTGGGAGAAGCCCGACCTGCTCGGCGCCTTCAGCCTGGCATTTCTCGTCAACCTTCTCGCCTACCCCTTCGTCCTCGGGCTGCTGCCCTACGTTGCCAAGGAGATCTACGCAGTCGACCAGTCCGGACTGGGCTACCTTGCCGGGGCTTTCTGGGTGGGAGCGCTGGCGGGCTCGCTCCTGGTCAGTGCCAGCGTTTTTCCGATGCGCGCCGCGCGCGTCATGCTCTGGAGTGGCGCTTTGTGGTTTGCCGCGGTGCTGCTGTTCGGGCAGACCACGTCCCTGCCCTTCGGCATGGGATTTCTCTTCGTGGCAGGGGCCGCGCAGAGCTTCTGCCTCACGCCCCTGGCCGCGGTCATGCTGCGCTCGTCGGACGAAGCGATGCGGGGCCGCGTGATGGGCGTGCGCATCCTCGCGGTCTGGGGCCTGCCGCTCGGCTTGCTCGCGGCCGGGCCGATCATCGCGCTCATCGGCTTCGCGGCGACCACGCTCCTCTATTCCGCGATCGGGCTGGCGGCGACCTTCGCCATCGGCTACGGCTGGCGCCATTCGCTATGGCATCGCGCGGCGGCAGCCAATGCGGATGCCGGATGAAAGGGAACGTGCCTTGCATGGCGTCCTAGGCTCAAACAAGGAGAGTGACCCATGCGGAAAGTGATCGTCGGCGCCTTTGTTTCGATGGATGGCGTCATGCAGGCGCCGGGCGGGCCGTGGGAGGATCCCACCCAGGGCTTCAAGTTCGGCGGCTGGGTGATGCCCTATTTCGATCAAGTGTTCGGCGAAGAGGTCGATCGCGTCTTCAAAGAGAAGTTCGACCTGCTGCTCGGCCGCAAGACCTACGAGATCTTCGCCGCGTATTGGCCTTACTACGACGAAGACGCGCCCCATGGCGGCATCGCCAAGCTGTTTAAGAACATCAAGAAGTACGCCGTTTCGCGCTCGGGCGATGTCGATACGAGCTGGGCGGGCTCAGTGCTCCTCCGCGACGTCGCCGATGTGAAGCGCTTGAAGCAGGGGGACGGGCCGAACCTCGTCACACAGGGCAGCACCGAACTCGTGCATGCGTTGCTCGCCAACGACCTGGTTGACGCGATGAGCATCTTTACCGTCCCGGTCGTACTGGGCGGCGGCAAGAAGCTGTTCGCGGACGGCTCGGCGCCGCATTCATTCAAGCTGACGAGCTCACGCATTTCGTCCACCGGCATCCTTATCGGCCACTATGAGCGCGGCGGCGAGATCAAGATTGGCGACACCGCGCTCGATTCACCGAGCGAACGTGAGATCGCCCGCCAAGAGCGGATGAAGCGGGAAGGTTGAGAGAGCCGATGCTGACATCGGATGAAAGGGAACATCTCTTGCATCGAGGCAAAACGCAGCTCTTTCCATTTCATCCGAAGGAGATTTACCAATGCTAAACCTGAAACTCCTGAGCGCGGCCACAGCCGCAGCGCTGTTCGCCTTGTCCGGCGTTGCCGTGGCGCAAAGCTCTTCATCCAGCAGCACGAGCGGCGATAGCTCCTCGTCGTCCCCGGCATCGTCGGGTTCTTCGGGCACGTCGTCCTCCAGCGGCGGCGCGGCAGCGGGCAGCTCAAGCGGCGGCCTGTCGGGCGGCAGCAGCACCAGCGCAACCAGCGCTGCTCCGAGCTTCTCGGCGGTGGACTCGAACAACGACGGGCAGGTGTCGCGCTCGGAATGGGACGCCCATTTCAACAAGTCGGGCTCCGGCGCCGCGAGCGGCGGCACCAGCGGCAGCAGCGGCAGCACCACGACCTCGCCGAGCACGACCCCATCGCCCAGCACAGGCTCGAGCAGCGGCATGGGTAGCTCAAGCGGCAGCAGCTCCGGCAGTTCGACGACCAAGTAGGCGGGACCCGGATGGCGGGCCGCGGCGTGGACTGCTTTGGGGCGTAACTCCTCAAAAGGTTGAAAAGCGCGCTCGCGGCCTGCCTCCGCACACCTACTCCCACTCAATGGTGGCGGGAGGCTTGGAGGAGATGTCGTAGGTCACGCGGTTGATGCCGCGCACTTCGTTGATGATGCGGTTCGACACGCGCGCGAGGAGCTCGTGCGGCAGCGGCGCCCAGTCCGCGGTCATGAAATCGCTGGTCTGCACCGCGCGTAGCGCCACCACGTTCTCGTAGGTGCGCCCGTCGCCCATCACGCCCACCGAGCGCACCGGCAGGAACACCGCGAAAGCTTGCGCGGTCTTGTCGTACCACCCGGAGCTCCTTAGCTCCTGGATGAAGATGTCGTCGGCGCGCTGCAGCAGCCGCACGTGCTCCTTCTCGACTTCACCGAGGATGCGGACCCCGAGGCCCGGCCCCGGGAACGGGTGGCGGAACACCATCTCGCGCGGCAGGCCGAGCGCCAGGCCGAGCTCGCGCACCTCGTCCTTGAAGAGCTCGCGCAGCGGCTCGAGAAGTTTCAGGTGGAGCGTCTCGGGCAGGCCGCCGACGTTGTGGTGCGACTTGATGGTGGCCGCCTTCTTGGTCTTCGCACCCGCAGACTCGATGACGTCCGGGTAGATGGTTCCCTGGGCGAGCCATTTCGCCTTGGTCAGCTTCGAGGATTCCTTCTGAAACACCTCCACGAAAAGCCGTCCGATGATCTTGCGTTTCTCTTCCGGGTCGGCGACGCCCCTCAGTGCCTTGAGGAACTGCTCGGACGCGTCGACATGCTTCACCCGCAGATGCATGTGCTTCGCGAAGGTGTCCATAACCTGCTTGGCCTCGTCGAGGCGCAGCAGGCCGTGATCGACGAACACGCAGGTGAGCTGCTCGCCGATCGCCTTGTGGATGAGCGCCGCGGCGACCGAGGAATCGACGCCGCCCGAAAGGCCAAGGATCACTTCTTCCTGCCCTACGGTCTCCCGGATCTTGCTGACAGCTTCGGAAACATATTCAGGCATCTGCCAATCGCCCCGGCAGCCGCAGATATCGCGCACGAACCGGTGCAGCAGCTTCGTCCCCTGCCGGGTATGCGTCACTTCGGGATGGAACTGCACGCCGTAGAAGCGGCGCGCTTCGTCCGCCATGCCGGCGATCGGGCAGGCCTCGGTGGAGGCCATCAGCCGGAAACCCGGCGGTAGCTCGGCGACCTTGTCGCCGTGGCTCATCCACACCTTGAGCATGCCGTGGCCTTCAGGGGTGCGGTAGTCCTCGATGCCGTCCAGGAGCTTGGTGTGCCCGCGCGCGCGCACTTCTGCGTATCCGAACTCGCGCACCGCCCCGGCCTCGACCCGGCCGCCGAGCTGGTGCGCCATGCTCTGCATGCCGTAACAGATCCCCAGCACCGGTACGCCGGCTTCGAACACCGCCTTGGGCGCGTGCGCGCTGGCGTCGTCGTAAGCCGAGAGGTGGCTGCCTGAGAGGATGATGCCGTGCGCGCCGAAGCGCCGCACGAAGGCGTCGTCGACGTCCCAGGGATGGATCTCGCAGTAGACCTTCGCTTCCCGCACCCGGCGGGCGATCAGCTGGGTGTACTGCGCCCCGAAATCCAGGATCAGGATTTTCTGATGCGTACTACTCGACGACCCTGTAATTCGGCGCCTCCTTCGTAATCTGGACGTCGTGGACGTGGGACTCGCGCATGCCGGCGGCGGTGATCTCGACGAACCGGGTGCGGGTGCGCAGCTCTTCGATGGTGCTGCAGCCGGTGTAGCCCATGCTCGCGCGCACGCCGCCCATGAGCTGCTCGATCACCCAGATCGCGCTGCCCTTGTACGGCACGCGGCCTTCGACGCCTTCGGGCACCAGCTTGTCGACGTTCATCTCCGAGTCCTGGAAATAGCGGTCGGCCGCGCCTTTCTGCATCGCGCCGAGCGATCCCATGCCGCGGTAGGACTTGTACGAGCGGCCCTGGTAGAGCTCGATCTCGCCCGGTGACTCGTCGGTGCCGGCGAAGAGCGAGCCGAGCATCACCGCGTGCGCGCCGGCCGCGAGGGCCTTGGCGATGTCGCCTGAGTAGCGCACGCCGCCGTCCGCGATGAGCGGCACATCCTTGAGCGCTTCGGCCACGTCCTGGATCGCGGTGATCTGCGGTACGCCGACGCCGGCAACGATGCGCGTGGTGCAGATCGATCCCGGGCCGATGCCGACCTTGACGCCGTCGGCGCCGTGGTCGACGAGCGCGCGCGCGCCGTCGCCCGTGCCGACGTTGCCCCCGATCACTTCGATCTTGAAGTTCTTCTTGACCCACGCGACCCGGTCCAGGACGCCCTGCGCATGGCCGTGCGCGGTGTCGACGACCAGCACATCGGCGCCCGCCTCGACCAGCGCCGCGACGCGCTCCTCGGTGCCCTCGCCCACGCCGACCGCCGCGCCGACGCGCAGCTTTCCTTGCGCATCCTTGCAGGCGTTCGGGTGCTCGCTTTCCTTGGTGATGTCCTTTACCGTCACCAGGCCCTTCAGCTCGAAGTCCTCGCCCACCACCAGCACGCGCTCGAGGCGGTGGCGATGCATCAGCTCCTTCGCTTCCTGCCGGCTCGCCCCTTCGCGCACGGTAATCAGCTTCTTCTGCGGCGTCATGATCGCCTTCACCGGCTGGTCGAGCTGGGTCTCGAAGCGCAGGTCGCGGTTGGTGACGATGCCGACCACCTTCCCGTTCTTCACCACCGGGAAGCCCGAGATCTTGCGCTCGCGTTGCAGCGCGATCACTTCCCGCACCGGCATCTCGGGCGGAACCGTCAGCGGGTCGCGCAGCACCCCCGACTCGAAGCGCTTCACCTTCGCCACCTCGGCGGCCTGCGCCTTGGGCGGGAGATTCTTGTGGACGATGCCGATGCCGCCTTCCTGCGCCAGCGCGATCGCGAGGCGCGCCTCGGTCACGGTGTCCATCGCCGCGGAGACGAGCGGCAGGTTGAGCTGGAGCTTGCGGGTGAGTCGGGTCTTGAGGGAGGCTTCGCGCGGCAGGACGCGCGAGTGGGCGGGAACGAGAAGGACGTCGTCGAAGGTCAGCGCCTTCTGAATCACGCGCATTTTTTCATGCTCGCAAAGCGGCATTATACGCGATACTGTCATCCATCTGAATCGACGCGCGTTTCTCGCTCATGAAAAAACTTCTTGTCTTGAGCTTCTTCTTCGCCGCCGCCGCCTCGGCACAGCAATACAAGTGGATCGACAAGGACGGAAAGGTGCGCTACGGCGACGTGCCGCCGCCCGGCGTGAGCGCCACGCCGCTCAAGGCGCCGCCGCCCGGATCGGCATCCCCCGCGCCCGCCGCCGCCGCGAAGAAGGACGGCGACAAGCCGCTCAGCCCCGAGGCCGCGTTCCGCAAGCGCCAGGAAGAGGCCGAGAAGGATCGCGAGAAGCAGGCAAAGGCCGATCAGGACGCGCAGGAGAAACGCGTCAATTGCGCGCGCGCCCAGGACGCCCTGCGCTCCCTGGAAAGCGGCCAGCGCATCGCGCGCACCGATTCGAAGGGCGATCGCTACTTCCTCGACGACGCGCAGACCGCGCAAGAGACCGCCAGAGCGCGCCAGAGCGTCCAGGAGTGGTGCAAGTAAGTCGCTAGCGTTTCTTCTGGCTGGCGCGCCGCCGGCGCGCTTCCTTGGGATCGATGACGAGCGGCCGGTAGATCTCCACCCGGTCGCCATCGGCGAGCGGATGATCGAGCGCGACGCGCTTGCCGAAGATTCCGACTGCGTGGTTTTCGATATTGAACCCGGACGCCGAGACGGCGTCACGCAGCCGGGCGCCGGCCGGGAGCTCGAGGCTCATTACCTGCGCACCCTCGGGACGCGCATAGACCACCTCAACCTTCATAGACCTGCGCTGCGCGGCGCACGAACGCGTCGACCATCGAGTCGGCGATGCCGTCGAAAAGCGGCGCGAGCAGCCGCCCGAGCGTGCGGCGGGAGAATTCGTACTGCAGCGAGAACTCGATGCGGCAGGCCTGCGGCGACAACGGCACGAAGCGCCACTGCGCGCCGAAGTGGCGAAACGGCCCTTCCACCAACTGCATGTCGATCGCCTCGTCCGGCCGGTTCTCGTTCAGCGTGGTGAAGGTTTGCTGCAGGGGCGGCAGGCCGACGGTCAGCGTGGCCTTGGTCTTGCCGTCGCGGCGCTCGTGCACCACCGCGGCCGAGCACCAGGGCAGGAAGCCCGGATAGGCTTCGATGTCCTCCACCAGCGCGTACATTTCGGCGGCGGAATGCTCGACAATCGCCGAGCGCGCAATCTGCTTCATGCGAAAATCAGGGACAGACCACGTTTTTCGCTTACGCCCTGTCCGCCGCTGGGGAAAAACGTGGTCTGTCCCTGATTGTTGCCCTGGTTGTTGTCTTCATGTCCATCGTCGAAAACCGAAAAGCCTTCCACAACTACTTCATCGAGGAGCGCTACGAGGCGGGGCTGGTGCTCGCGGGTTGGGAGGTGAAGGCGATTCGCGGCGGCCGCGCGACGATCGCCGAAGCCTACGTCACGGTGCGCGGCGAAGAGATTTTTCTGATCGGCGCGAACATCAGCCCGTTGCCCACGGTCTCGACGCATTTCACGCCAGACCCCACGCGCACCCGAAAGCTGCTCCTGCGCGCCGAGGAGATCCGCCGCCTGATCGGCAAGGTCGAGCAGCGCGGCTATACCCTGATCCCGCTCAATCTTCACTACAGCAAGGGACGCATCAAGCTCGAGGTTGGGCTCGGACGCGGCAAGTTGAAGCACGACAAGCGTGCGGCCGAGAAGGAAAAGGAATGGAACCGCGATAAGCAGCGGCTGCTACGCAGCCGCTGACTTCTTCGCCGCGGGGGCTTCGGCGAGCGCCATCCAGGTCGAGACGACCGTGTCCGGGTTGAGCGAGAGGCTGTCGATCCCCTGCTCCATCAGCCAGCGCGCGAGGTCGGGATGGTCCGAGGGCCCCTGCCCGCAGATGCCGACGTACTTGCCGTGCTTGCGGCAGGCCCGGATCGCCATCGCCAGCAGCGCCTTCACCGCCGCGTCGCGCTCGTCGAAGCTGCCGGCGACCAGCCCCGAATCGCGGTCCAGGCCCAGGGTGAGCTGCGTCAGGTCGTTCGAGCCGATCGAGAAGCCGTCGAACAGCTCGAGGAACTCCTCGGCGAGGATGGCGTTGGACGGCAGCTCGCACATCATCACGACGCGCAAGCCGTTCTTGCCCCGCTGCAAGTTATTTTTTTCAAGCAAAGAAACCACTTCGCGGGCCTCGCCGACCGTGCGCACGAAAGGCACCATCAGCTCGACGTTGGTCAGGCCGATCTCGTCGCGCACCGTGCGCATCGCCGCGCACTCGAGCTCGAAGCACGCGCGGAAGTCGGGCGAGAGGTAGCGCGAGGCGCCGCGCAAGCCGAGCATCGGGTTTTCCTCGTCGGGCTCGTAGCGCTCGCCCCCGAGGAGCTTCTTGTATTCGTTCGACTTGAAGTCCGAAAGCCGCACGATCACGGGCTTGGGCCAGAACGCGGCGGCGATGGTCGCCACGCCCTCGACCAGCTTGTCGCGGTAGAAGCTGCGCGCATCGGCGTAGCCGCGGGTCTTTTCGTCCAGCTTGGCCTTCAGCGGTTTGGGCAGCTCTTCGTAGTCGAGGCACGCGCGCGGGTGCACGCCGATCTCGTTGTTGATGATGAATTCCAGCCGTGCCAGGCCCACGCCCGCATTCGGGATCTGGGCGAATTCGAACGCGAGCTGCGGATTGCCCACGTTCATCGCGATCTTCACCGGGATGCGCGGCATCTCGCCGCGCTCGCGGGTCGAGACCTCGAACGGCAGCAGGCCCTCATACACGCTGCCGGTGTCGCCTTCGGCGCAGGACACGGTCACCGGCTGGCCGTCCTTCAGGCGCCGGGTAGCGTCGCCGCAGCCGACGACCGCGGGGATGCCGAGCTCGCGCGCGATGATCGCGGCGTGGCAGGTGCGCCCGCCGCGGTTGGTGACGATCGCCGCGGCGAGCTTCATGACCGGCTCCCAGTTCGGGTCGGTCATGTCCGTGACCAGCACGTCGCCCTTCTTCACCCGCGACATCTGCGAGGCGTCGGGGACGATCCGCACCGCGCCGCTGCCGATCTTGTGGCCGATGGCGCGCCCGCTCGCCATCACGCGCGAGCTGCCCTTCAGCGCATAGCGCTCCTCGACGTCGCGCGTGCGGGATTTGACCGTCTCGGGCCTCGCCTGCAGCACGTAGAGGCGGCCGTCGGCGCCGTCCTTGGCCCACTCGATGTCCATCGGGCGGCCGTAGTGGCGCTCGATCGCGACGGCGTAGCGCGCCAGCTCGAGAATCTCCCCGTCCTTCAACGAAAACGCATGGCGGTCGGCTTCGGCGACGTCCACGGTCCGCGTGGACTTGCCCGCCTTGTCGGATTTCGCGAACACCATCTTCTGCAGCTTCGAGCCCAGCCCGCGGCGCACGATGGCCGGGCGGCCCTTCTCCAGCATCGGCTTGTGGACGTAGAACTCGTCGGGGTTGACGGCGCCCTGCACCAGGAGCTCGCCCAGGCCATAGGACGAGGTGATGAACACCACGTCCCGGAAGCCCGACTCGGTATCGAGCGTGAACAGGACGCCGCTCGCGCCGAGGTCGCTGCGCACCATCTGCTGGACCGCCGCCGACAGCGCGACGGCAGCGTGGTCGAAGTTGTGGTGGGCACGATAGGAGATCGCGCGGTCGTTGTAGAGCGAAGCGAAGACATGGCGGATCGCTTCGAGGACGTTGTCGGCGCCGCGGATGTTGAGAAACGTTTCCTGCTGGCCCGCGAACGAAGCCTCGGGCAGGTCTTCGGCCGTGGCGGAGGAGCGCACGGCGAAGGAGGTTTCAGTTGAGGTCTGTGCAGTAAGCTCTTGATACTTTGAACGTATCTCTCGATCAAGGTCGGCGGGAAACGGCCTCGCCAGGATCCAGGAGCGCACCTCGGCGCCGCATTTCGCCAAGGCGTCGACGTCCTTCGGGTCGAGCTTCTTCAGGCGCTCGTCGATGCGCGGCGCGAGCTCCCCCATGAATTCCCGGAACGCATCCGCAGTGGTGGCGAACCCGCCCGGAACGCGGATTCCGGCCGCGGCCAGGCCGCCGATCATCTCGCCAAGCGAGGCGTTCTTGCCGCCGACCTGCTCGAGGTCGGCCATGCGTAAATCTTTAAGCCACGCTACGCGCATTGTTGGGTATTTTATCGTTATGGCTCAGCGCCGAACCGTGTTCTTCGTCTCCGACGGCACCGGCATCACGGCGCAGATGCTCGGCCACAGCCTGCTCACGCAGTTCGAGGGCGTCGAGTTCAACCAGGTCACGCTGCCGTTCGTCGACTCGACCGAGAAGGCCGAGGACTGCATCGCGCGCATCGCCGCCGAAGCGGGCAACGGCCAGGCGATCGTGTTCTCCACCCTCGTGAACAACGACGTGCGCGCGGTCGTGCGGCGCGCCAATGCGCTATTCATCGATTTCTTCGAAAGCTTCATCGATCCGCTGGAAGCCGGCCTCGGGGTCAAGTCGAGCCATACGATCGGGCGCTCTCACAGCGCGATGGACAAGAAGGAGTACCAGCAGCGCATCGAGGCGATCAATTTCGCCATGGCGCACGACGACGGCGCCTCGCACCGCGAGCTTAGCCTGGCGGACGTGATCCTGGTCGGCGTCTCGCGCAGCGGGAAGACGCCGACCAGCCTATACCTTGCGATGCAGTTCGGCGTAAAGGCCGCGAACTACCCGCTGATCCCCGAGGATTTCCACCGCATGAAGCTCCCCGAGGCGCTGCGGGGAGAGAAAACCCGCCTCTACGGCCTCACCATCGCGTCCGACCGGCTGCACGAGATCCGCAAGGAGCGCCGGCCCGGCAGCCGCTACGCCGACCTCGACAACTGCCGCTTCGAGGTCGAGGAGGCCGAGAACCTGATGCGGCGCGAGGGCATCCGCTCGATCAACTCCACCAGCAAGTCGATCGAGGAAATCGCCACCACGATCCTGCGCGAGCTGCGCATCAAGCGCCAGATCTACTGAAATTCGGGGACGGAGCCCTAACTCGGTTAGGGCTCCGTCCCCGAATTTCGAGTTTCACCTCAAGCGCCAGATTTGCTGAAGGTCTCGTAGAAGCAGATCGCCGCGGCAGCGGCGACGTTGAGCGACTCAGTGCCTGGCTTCATTGGGATCGTGACCCGCAGAGCAACTTTGCGCAGCGTCTCTTCCCTGACCCCCCGCCCCTCCGCGCCGAAGATCCACCCCACGGAGCCGCTCAGCGCGGCCTCCCGAAGCGGTACTCCGCCCCGCGCTACGGCGCAGGCCAGCGTTCCCTTGAACGCGTCCATCTCCGCGGCGAGGCGGCCGGTTTCGTAAACCCGCAAGGCGAAGTGCCCGCCCATGCCGGCGCGCAAGGCCTTGGGTGACCAGGCGTCGGCGCAGTCGCGGTCCAGGAGGACCCTTCCGATGCCGAACCCCGCCGCGCTGCGAATGATCGCGCCGACGTTGCTGGGATCCTGCACGCCCTCCAGGAACACGGTATCGAGGCCCTCCCCTTCGGCATCGTCGGGAATCGCGATCTCCGCTGCTATTCCCTGGGGGGTCTCCACGTCCGAAATCGCGCCGAACAGGTTTTCGGCCAGCATGACTGCCCGCACGCCGCATCGGGCGATGAGTGCGCCGATTTCCTCGCCGGCCGCCGCCTTCTCCGTCGCCAGCACCGCCACGGGCTTATAGCCGTTTTGGAGCGCGGCGGCGAGGAGATGCGGTCCTTCGATCAGCGCGCGCCTCTCGGTCCGCCGATACCGGGTGTCCTTCGCCAGCATTGCCCAATGCTTGACCTTCGGATTGTCGCGCGACGTGAGCACGCTCATGGCAGAGTCTGTAGTCTAAGGGCTCGTCCATGTGGCACGGCAGGCTGCTCCACATCCATATCGCTCCTGCGGCGTCCCGGCCGATGCAGCGCCTCGAGCGTGCGGGCCTGGTCGCCGGCGTTGGCCTCGAGGGAGACCGCTACGCCTCGCGTACCGGTACGTACTCGGCGAAGCATCACATCGACCGCCAGGTCACGCTGATGGAATCCGAGACCCTCGAAGCGCTGGCGCGTGACCACGGCATCGAGTTCGCCCCCGGCGAGCACCGGCGAAACCTCACCACGCAGGGCGTACCGCTGAATCATCTGGTCGGGCGCTATTTCCGCGTCGGCGAGTGCGTGCTGTTCGGCGGGCGCCTCAACGTGCCGTGCCGCTACCTCGAGGACCTGGTCGGGAAAAAGGTGTTCAAGCCGCTGCTCAATCGCTCTGGCCTCAACTGCCGCATCATCGTCGGGGGCGTGGTGCGGGCCGGGGACGCGGTCGCGCCGTGCGACCCGGCCTCGCTCGATGCACGCATCCGGGCGGCGAACGACGCGATCCCGCTCGAAGCTCTCCCGCCCGCCTGGTAGGTCAGAGCGCGCACGTCCGGAAGCCCACGAACATGTCGGCGCGCTCCGGCGTATAGAAGTTGCGAAAGCGCGCGTGCGACACGCCGGGAGGCGTGGCGAAGCTCGCGCCGCGCAGGACCTTGTGCGTGCCGAACCACGGCTCGGAATACTCCTTGTACGGGTCGCGCACGAATCCGTGATAGGGCAGGAAGGTGCTGGAAGTCCACTCCCATACGTGGCCGATGTTCTCCAGCCCGGACAGTGCCGCGCACTCCCATTCCGCCTCGGTCGGCAGGCGCCTGCCGGCGAACGCGCAGTACCCGTTGGCCTGATGCCAGCTCACGTGGCGCACCGGCTCGTCCTCCGGGATCGGGATCCAGCGATCGAAACGGCGGACCATGCCGTCCTTGCAGTAGGGCGGTTGCGCGAACTTGCGGTATTCGCCGTAAGTCACGGGACGCCGCGCGATCCGGAACGGCTCGAGCACGACGGGGTGGCTCCACTTCTCGTTGTCGAAGGCGAAGCCCTCGCCGGGCTTGGCGCCGAGCCGGAACACGCCGCCGGGGCACGCGAAGTCACCCTTATTTTCAGTCATCCTTGCCTCCGGGGCTTCCGGTCCCGGATAACCCAGCGTCTGGCGCGTGTAATGGAACGCTTCCGCATGCATCAGCTCGTGGCGCAGGGCAAGCTCGACGAAATAGGGATCGATGTCCTCAAGGCCGCGCACCACGCGTTCGAGGACCTCGTCCCGGTAGGCAACGGTGTCCGCGAACGACGGCAGGGGCAGGCCCCAGCGCGCGTCGTGCGGCACCGTCGCCGAGTTGTACAGCCGATCGGCGTTCGGCAGAATCGACGCGCGCTCCTCCGAGCCACCCCTCAGGCACCAGAACTCCTGGAACCAGCCGACATGCCCGACTTCCCAGCGCGGCGGATTGACGATCGCGAGCTGCGGCCCGAACTCGCGCTCGCCGGCGAGATCGTCGGCTACGCGGCGGGTGTGCTCTCGTGCTCTTTTCAACCGGAGCGAAGGCTCTTGCATACCTTCCAGTCTAGCGAATGAAAATCGCCTTGGTGACGCCGGCGGGGCCAGGCACGCGCAACGGCAACCGCCACACCGCGCTGCGCTGGGCGGCGTTCCTGCGTGCCGCGGGCCACACGGTGTCGGTTTCCA
>Ga0208685_1000354_pt1 | contig 16641 bp, 18 predicted proteins | sample EasRivMeERMLT890_FD_187533 | JGI IMG/M metagenome (GOLD analysis project Ga0208685, IMG submission 187533) | Soil microbial communities from meander-bound floodplain in the East River, Colorado, USA - East River MetaG ERMLT890 (SPAdes) (version 2) | ecosystem: Environmental > Terrestrial > Soil...
TCGGCGCCTTGGGCAGCCGCGCCTCGCCCGGCGCGATGACGAACGTGAACTCGAGCAAGTAGCCATCGCCCTTGCGGACGAAGTTTCCGATGAGGGCGTCGGTCACGCCGAACTGGCTGTCGGTCTGGAGATTCGGGTCCGCGGGATCGTAGACCTGCGATGCGATGGTCTTGAAGCCGGGCTTGTAGATGAGGAAATGCAGGTGCGCGGGACGGAAGTTGTGGCGCTTCTGCGCCCCGAGCAGCGCGCCGTTCGGTCCGTCGATCGGCACCGGGTAGCCCGCGGGCTTGACCGTGGTGAAGCGGAACGAGCCGTCGGCCAGCGTGGTGAACCTGCCGCGCAGGTTCATCTCGGCCTGGCCGGGGTCCTGGTTCTCGTAGAGGCCCGCCGGGGAGGAGTGCCAGACGTCGACCTCGGCGCCCGCGACCGGCTTGCCGCTGGTGTCTTTGACGAATCCCTTGAAGACCAGACTTTCACCCAGCGTCGGCGAGCGCAGCAGCGAATCGCCATCGGCGCAGTGCGGCGCGCCCGCGCGGTAGAAGGGCCCTAGGTTATTCGCCTGCGTCGGGTGGGCGTTGCTCAGCAGGCAGACGAGGTTTGACACCCCGAGCGCGCCGGCCACCAGCATGGCCTCGTTGTGGCTCGGCGTGGTCTTCTGGCCGATCGCGTTGATATAGCCGATCGCCTCGTGGAATTCCTTATCCGTCAGCCGCACCTCGCGGACGAAGGCGTGCAAGTGCGTCACCAGAGACCCGAGAATCTGCCTCGTGCGCGCGTCGGGGGTGCGGTGCATCTCCGCGAGCACCGCTTCGGTGACGTCCTCCTGCTTGCGAATAATCATGAGCCGCTCTCCTCCCGCAGGAGGAAAGTCTAGCTCACGCGCTGCTAGCGGCGGCCGTGGCCGCCCTGGCCGTGACCGCCGCCCTGACTGTGACCGCCGCCTTGGCTGTAACCGCCGCCCTGGCCATGGCCGCCGCGCTGGCCATAGCCGCCGTGCTGGCTTTGTCCGCCCTGGCTGTGGCCGCGCTGAACTCCCGCGTGCTGCTGCCCCTGTGTAGGAACTCCGGCGTGCTGCTGCCGCTGCGCAGGAACTCCGGCGTGCTGCTGCCGCTGCGCAGGAACTCCGGCGTGCTGCTGCCGCTGCGCAGGAACTCCGGCGTGCTGCTGCCGCTGCATATGACCTTCGGCGTGGTGCTGTCGCTGCGGATGCTTTTGGGTAAATCCGCTCGCCGCCGGCATGTGGTTCTGCACGATCGGCTTGCGCTGCGATTCGGGCACGCGAACGTAGGGCTTCGACACGACGTGGGGTTTCACTACACCCGCAGCGTACTTGCCGTGCGGTTGCCACTTCCCGGGCACGACCTTGTGGCCGTGATGGGGCTGAACATGGACTGGCCGGTGCGCCACGTTGACATGGCGGTGATGCCAGTCGGGCTTGCTGTAGAAGAAGCCGTGCGCGACGAAGACCGGGCGCACCGCCCAGGGATGCCAGAACACCGGCTGGTAGTAAGGCCACCACCACGGCCCATAGACGACGTAGGGGTCGTAATAGTTGACGTAGACGATCTGGGTGCGCGGCTGCACCACGATCGCTTCGCCTTGGTCGTAGACTGCGGTTTGGTCCGTGCTCGCAAGGTGGCCGGCGGCTTGCGCGCGGCGGCGCAGCGCCTGCACCGTATCCATGACCTGCGCTTGCTGCCCGACGAAGGCCTCGCCGAGGTCGTGCAGCCATTGCGGGCTCTCGACCATGCGGGTCAGCAGCTCGGGGAAAGCGACCAGCGCCTTGACCGCCGGGTCCCACGGCTCGTTCTCCACTGCGCGCAACGCCGGGTCGCCGCGCATGTGCGGATTCGCGCGCGACCAGCGCGCCGCAGCGGCGACTTCGTCGGGATAGGTCGCGGCGATCAGCACCTGGGAAACGACCCCGTCGGGCTGAAGCGCGATCGGGGCGAGCATCGCGTCGAGCTCGGCCTGGTCGTAAACGCGCTGCGCGTGGGCGTTACCCAGGAAGAGGAGGCCGGCGAGGAGCGCGATCGCGAGTTTCACGAGGCTAATGTAGACCTTGAGCAGCACAGCATCTGTCCTGATGTGTAACCAGAAGTAACCCGGGCACGCATCCTGCGGCAGGCAGGCCATGGGACCCGCCAGTACCACCGCCTTGGGCGCCATCGTCGGGCTCATCGTCTTCCTGGCGATGGCCCTGACCGGGGTGATCGCGGTTAATGGCGTCCATAACCCGGGGATCGGGATCGCGCCCGCGCAGGCGTCGGCGGCTGCCGGCAGCACTGGCGAGGCGAGCGCCGAAAGACCGGCCTCGATGCGCTCGCTCGACCTGAACGGCGACGGCAAGCTGTCGCTCGCCGAAGCCGCCGGCTATGGCGAGATCGTCACGCGCTTCGACCGCGCCGACCGCAATCGGGACGGGAAGCTAACCCAGGCGGAGTTCGAACGGCTCGCCAAGCTCCCGCCGCCCAAGGCCGGAAAGGCCAAGCCCAGAGTGGTGCGTCGCCCGGCGACGACGGAAGAGAGATCGGCCGCCGCCGGCGGTTAGGGAGGGTCTGAAGACGTCGCCCCCGCGAAGGCGGGGGCCCAGGTTTCTTTTTTAAAAATTCTTTTTTGAAAAACATGGGTTCCCGCATTCGCGGGAACGACGGCGGTTGGCCGCTTTTTGGGAACCTCCCTAGGCTGCTAGCACTTCGCAGTTCCGCTGTTCAGCCCGGTTTTCCGCTTGATGGATCGCGACGATCGCCTTCACGGGGAGATGGTCCGAGGCCTGCTGGGCGAGCGCGCTGCGGTGCGCTTTGAGCGCGAGCAGGGCATGGCGCGGGCGCACCCATACGCGGTCGAGCGCGACCAGCGGCCAGCGCGAGGGAAACGAGCGCTCGGCGGGCGAGCGCCCGAAGAGCGCGTGCATCCAGCGCAGCGGCCGCCCGAGCGGCAGCCACTCGTTGATGTCGCCGAGAACCACCACGCGCTCACAAATCGGGGTTTCTCTCAGCATTTTCAGAATCTGTTTCACCTGGAAACGGCGCTCCGCCGGCCACAGCCCGAGATGCGTGACGATCACGCGCACAGTCTCCCCGGCAACTTCGAGGTCGACGTCGAGGGCGTTGCGCGGCTCGCGCCGCGAGTAAGTGAAGCCCAGGCGCCGCACCGCCAGGACCTTGCGCCGGGTGAGCAGCGCGTTGCCGAACGGGCCGTCGTGGCGCGCGAGCGTCAGGCCCGGGATCGCCTGCATCCCGAGCTTTTCCCCGATGTACTCGAGCCGGTGGTCGGCTTCCTGCAGCCCGACGGTGTCGACGCCGCACTCGTCGATCACGCGCGCGATGCGTTGGGCGTCCTTCTTGCCGTCGGCGCCGCAGCAGCTGTGGACGTTGTACGAGGCCACCCGCAGGACATCCGGACCGAGCTGCGCGTCGAGCGCGCGCCAGTTAGCGAGGCTGTCCGCCGGCCTCGCCATGCGCCTGCATTCTGCGTTCCATGCGGGTAAACCAGCGCTTCACGGCCCAGGCGCCGGCCGCCAGCAGGGCGAGCGCGCCGCCCACGATCCACCAGTTCACTTCGCCCGAGCCGCTGACCGCGGTCTCGATCGCGTCGCCGAAGACTGTGGTGGTCAGGGTGCCGGGCAGCAGGCCGATCGCGGTGCCGGCCACCACATGCCAGAGCTTCATGCGGATTGCGCCGGCGACGATGCTCTCCACCGCGAACGGCGCGAGCGGCACCAGGCGCAGCAGCGTCATCGCGAGCAGCCCGTGCTTCTTCAGCACCTCGACCATGCGGTCGAGCCTCGGGCCGGCGAGGCGGCGCACCGTGTCGCGCCGCATGTGGCGCCCCATGTACCAGGTCACGGCCGACGAGGCGCAGATGCCGGTCAGGCTGTAGAAGAAGCCGAGCCACGGGCCGAACGCGAGGACCGCGGCGAGGGTAATCAGCGGGCGCGGGAACATCACGAGGCAGGCCGGCGTGTAGGACAGCATCAGCGCCCAGGGCGCCCACGGCTGCTCGCCGAACGCCTTGGCCCAGGCGATGGCGGCCTCGGCGCTCGCGGCTTCCCTGAGCGGCGTGAAGCGCCAGAGCGCCATCAGCGCGAGGATCGCGAGGACGATGCCGGCGAGCTTGCCCCAGGAGGGCTTGTCGCTCGAGACCGCATCGCTGGCGTGGCGCTCGGAGAGGAGCGTCTCGAGCGCGATCGGCTCCTCGGGATCGGCCACCGCTGCGACGTTGAGCACCGTCTCGGACCACTCCGGCAGCTCGTCGAGCTGGCGCAAGGTGCGCGGCTGGTCGGTGAACACGGCGATCGCCCCGTTGACGCTGCCGGCGCGCTCGGTTTCCTCGCGCACCCTCGCGGGCTGGGTATCGAGGTGCTCGGCGAGCAGGCGATCGCGGAAATCGCCGATCGCCGCGGCGACGCCCGCCTCGCCGCGCGACTCGACCACGATGTCGCACTCGGTGTCGAGCGCCATCGAGCGGTTGCACAGGTTCGCCGAGCCGATGCGCAGGATCGCGTCGTCGATCACCATGACCTTCGAATGCACGTCGATGCACTTGCCCTCGGCCAGCCCCGGGACGTGCGGGTAGTACACGCGGAAGCGGCCGTGGCGGTCGGCCTGCTGCAGCTTCTGGATGAGGCGCGTGCGCAGCACGTGCATCGTCGCTTCCTCGAGCCAGCCGTGCGAGAGCAGCCGCAGCACCAGGACGACTTCCGGCCCGTCGGGCTCGGCCAGCCGCTTCTCGAGCGCGGCGGCGAGCCGCGGCGCGGTGAAGTACTGGTTCTCGATGTAGATCGTGCGCCGCGCCGCCGCGATCATGTCGAGGTAGAGCTTCTCCACCTCGCGCACCGCCGGCAGCTCGCCGCGCGGCGGCAGGGTACGGGCGATGCCCACGTCGACGCCGGTGACGTGCGGCTCGAGCTCGGCGGGCCAGGGATCGGATTGCGCGTCCAGCTCGAGCGGCTTCAGGCGCTGGCCGGTGGCGAGCCGCCAGCGCTCGCGCGTCATCTCAGCGAGCCGATGTGCCGCCTCGCCGTCGAGCGCGATCATGGTGTCGTGGAACGGCGGGTAGGGTTGGTCCTCGGCGGTGCGGCGCGGGTCCTGGGGCGCGTGGTCGCAGCAGTCCCAGCGCCGCAAGGTCAGGTCGATGCCGCCGACAAAGGCCATCGCATCGTCGATCACCGCCACCTTCTGATGCTGGCTCGCGCCGACGGGATGCGCGTCGTCGTAGCGGAAATGCACGCGCCGCCCGGGTTCCCAGCCGAGACCAAAGATCGGCGCCACCTCGCGGTCGCCGGCGAACATCACCGGGAAGTCCCACGTCAGGACGTGGATGTGCAGGCCGCGCCGGCGCTTGGTGAGGTAGTTGAGGAAGTCGCCGAGCACCGCCGGCGGCCCGTCCTTCGGCACCGGGTCGTGGTGCAGCCGCGTCTGGCTGTTGAAATCCCAGCCGAGGATGATGATCGAGCGCTTGGCGAGGAGCGCGGCGCGATAGAACGCCTCGAAGTAGTCCTTGGCGTCGACGATGAAGGCGGCGCGCTCGGCGCGTGCGATTGCCCAGCAGTTGTGCCCCAGCCGCAGGAGCGAGCGAGGCCCGGCTCGGGGCTCCTCGCGCGCGGCCGACTTCTCCTTGCGGAGGAGCTCGACGCGCGCGTGGCGGCGCAGCCTACCGTCTAGGTAGAGCACGCTGCCCACGCGCTTATCTCGCGGTTCTCTGGCCTGCGTTCGTGGCTCCGGGCTGCGCCGCCGCTTTCGCCGAGGACTGGACGGGCGTGGGCGCCGGCGTTGCGCCCGGGGTGGCCGGCGCCGCGAGCTGCACGTTGACCGGCGGCGTCACCGGCGATGCGGAAGACGGTATCGACGGGATCGGCGTGGTACTAATCGGCGTCGTGCTTCCGGCGGCGGCATTGGCCTGTATCTGCACCGCCGGGCTCGGCGGATTTTGCGGGTTCAGCACGCCCGCGACCTGCGAGCCGCCGAGGGGCGTGGGTACCACCCCACCCAGCAGCGTATTCGCGATCTGCTCCGCGGTGGGATTCGCGATCCCGAGCCCGATCAGCCGCTGGCGCGCGGTCTCGAGCGCCTGCGCGATCTGCTCGGGCGCGAGGGCCGCAGTGGGAGTGAACGTGACGACCTGGGTAAAGCCGTCGGGCAGCGTCGTGAAGAGCTGCACCGAAGTGCCCTGGGAGAGGCCGGTCACCAGGTTCTGGAAGTTGGCCGCCGAGCCCGCAAAGGTGACGAGCTGCGGCGCGATGCGCTGCACCGTGATGGCGGGCGGCACGACAATGGTCTGAGCTGCTGCGCCATGACAGGCTATGGCTAGCGCGGCTACAAGATGGAGAAATGCGGCAAAACGGGCGGGTAATGACATGAAGCCTCCTTTCAGGAAGGCTCATGCACTTTTCGTGCCCTTCCCACTACATCCTCGCCCGGGCGCGGGCGAGGACCTTCTCCGCCGTGCGCGGCATGTGCTGCCGCAACCAGAGGATGGCCGCCTGTCCTATCGGCATCTGGGTGGCGGGACGGTGCTGGGCGGATAGCGAATGCAGCATGCCGACGAGCTGAGGCTCGAGCACCTCGCGGATGGCGCCGCCGACGGCTTCGTTGAAGGCGTTGCAGTCGGCTGCGGGCACGAGATGGGTATGCAGCGCGCAGAGGCTCTGTAGCGCGCCTTCGTAGGCGCGGCCGTCGAGGCTGTCGAGCGGGCAAGCGCACAGGAGAGAAAAGGATTGCGACTCGGCGAGCTTGTTCCAGAAGCGCTCGAGCGCCTCGGCGGCGCCGCGCCGTCCTTCGGCCCAGAGCAGGTCGGTCAGCTCGGCGAACACGCGCACGACCGGGTAGCGCATGCGCACGAGCCCCAGCACGCCGCCGATCGCCGCGTCGAACGCGAGGCGGTCGGGCACGCCGCGGTTCATGCAGCTCGACAGAATCACCTTGGCGCCGAAGAGGCGAAGCTGCCCGCGGAGCACCGCGTTGTGAGGATCGCCGCCGCCCGCGCGCAGGCGCTCGGTCATCACCTGCCAGCGCTGCGTGCTGCCGATCACCACCACGCCCTCGCCGAGCGCGATGCCCTCGGCCGCGAAGCGCGTCAGCGCGTCGGCGAGATCGCTTTCCTCCTGGTAGAGCTGGACGGCGTGGTCTGCCATCCAGCCACAATAGGCTTGTGCGGCAGGTTTGGCTGTCGCCGCCGCCGCAACCCGCTGTAGCACGGTGTCGACATTAACTTCGGAAGGGGAAGCCGCCGCGGCGGTACTGGATCATCAGCCAGCCGCCGATCATGCCGCCGAGGTGCGCGAAGTGCGCCACGCCCGCCGCGGTGCCGGTGATGCCGAACACCAGCTCGAGGATCGCAAACCCGATCACGAAAACGCGCGCCGGAAGCGGAATCGGCGGGAAAAGAAGGAGCACGCGGCGGTGCGGGAAGTAGACGCCGAACGCCAGCAGCAGGCCGAAAACGCCGCCCGAGGCGCCGACCGTGGGGTAGGGAGCAGCGCCCAGCCAGGCGTTGACCGCGAGGTGGCAGAGCGCCGCGCTCACCACGCAGCCGAAGTAGTACCCGAGGTAGAAGCGCGAGCCGAACAGGCGCTCCACCTCGGAGCCGAACATGTACAGGCCGAGCATGTTGAAGAAAATATGCGCGAAGCCGCCGTGCAGGAACGCATAGGTGACGAGCTGCCACGGCGCGAAGTGCGACTCGAACCCGCCGGGCGGCCAGAGCGCGAACGCACCGAGCGAGACCACGCCCATCTCGCCCAGCAGGTACACGGCGATATTCGCAACCAGCAGCGCGCTGGTGACCGGGGTCATCGCCGTTTCAGCGTCTCGCGCACGCGATCGGGGTAATCGCTGATGATGCCATCCACCTTCATGTCGAGAACGCGCGCAATGTCCGCGGGCTCGTTCACCGTCCACGCAACCACCTTGACGCCCAATTCGCGCGCCACCGCCAGCGCGCGCGGATCCAGGTCCTGGAAGTTCGGCGACCAGATGGGGCCTTTCGCTTCATGCACCATCCTCGGCACGGCCTCGCCCGTTTTCCCGGAGGTGAGATAGGCCGTGGCGATCTCGGGCGCCTCGCGCTGCACGACCGCCAGGGTGCGGAAGTCGAAGGACTGGATCGTCGTGCGCGCCGCCACGCCGGCCTTGCGCACCTCGGCGATGAGCGCGCGAGCGAAAGGCTCCGGCGCGAGGGTTTCCCCGGGGGCCTCGGGGACCAGCTTGGTTTCGATGTTGAATCTCACTTTAGAACCCACCCGGGCAAACAACTCCTCCAATCGGGGAATCCGCGTGCCATCGACCGGTTTCTGGTGCGGGAAGCGCTGCGCGTATTCCGATCCCGGCCGGATGCGTCCCACGTCGTAGCGCTGCAGCTCCGGGTAGCTCAATGAATGAATCGTCGGCGCGGGCGCGCCGACCCAGTTGCCGTCGGGGCCGCGCGCGAGGTCGGGGTTGAGCCGGCGGTCGTGATGGATCACCACCACGCCGTCGCGCGTGACGCCGACGTCGAGCTCCAGCGTGTCGACGCCGATGGCGAGCGCGCGCTCGAACCCCGGCAGCGTGTTCTCGGGCGCGTGGCCGCGCGCCCCGCGGTGGCCCTGCAAGTCGAAAGGTGTCTGGCTCAGCATGACGGCGGTCAGGACCGCGGCGATCCCGCCCATCGGCCTAGAGGATCACCTGGGTCTGAATGGTAAGCGAGAGCAGCTTCCCGTTGGCGTCGGTGACGCGCGTCTGCCACACGTGCGTGCGCTTGCCCTTGTGCAGCGGCGTCGCCTCCGCGCGCACCACCCCCTCGAACGCGGCGGCGAAGAAGTTGGTCTTCGATTCGAGCGTCGCCGTGCTCTGCCCGGGATTGAGGTTCACCACCGTGCCGGCCGCGCCGATCGTGTCGGCGAACGCCATCAGCGTACCGCCGTGCAGCGCGCCGCCCACCGTCATGAGCTCCGGCCGGATGTCGAGCTCGGCGACGATGCGGTCTTTCTCCGTTTCGACGAAGCGGATGCCAAGGTGCTTTACCAGGCCGGTGTTCCAATCAAGCGGCATAGGTGGTCTCCGCTTCTCCGCAAAAGCGCTCGATGCGCATGTGCTTCTCGAACGGCGCGCGCTCTCGCGCGAACTTCGCCTTGAGGGCCGTATTTGCTTCGTAGGCTTCGAACGCCGCGCGCGATTCGATCCCGTAGAGCATGGCGAATTCGTGCGCGCCGAGCCGAAGGCGCTTGCACCAGCGAAAGCCCTTCTGCCGCAGGACTTCGGCGACGTGCCCGCCGTCGAGCCAGCGCAGCAGCTGCGCCTCGGCCTGCGGCTCGACCGAGAAGCGAACAACCAGGAAGTAATTAGCGTCTTTCATCGAGCTCCGGATAGTGGCGGAAGATGCCGTGCGGGTTGAAAGGGATGCGGCGTTTCGACGCCAGGTAGGCCGCGACGCGCGGGCGTGCCGCGACGCGATCATGCAGTCGTACCAGCCTGCCATGCTTCTTTTCCAGCTTCGCCATCCTTTGCGGAAAAGCGTAGCGCAGTCCCTCGATCATCTGGAAGAGCGACAGATGGACGTAGGAGAACCTGTCGTCCACCGCGCGCTCGAAGTAGCGCATGAATTTCGGCAGCCGCTCTTTCAGGAAAATCCGCGCGCGCCGCTTCGCCTCGGGTTTCTGATCCTCGTAGTAGAGGCTCGAGGCGATCGGGTGGTGCGTGTCATGCACCTCGGCGAGCCAGTCGGCGATGGTGAGCTGCAGCCCGTGCAGCCTGAGGCGCTCTCCCTCGGCTTTCGGCGCCAGGGCGAGGCGCGGGCCGAGGTAGAGCAGGATGTTGGCGGTCTGCGGGATGATCAGCTTCCCGGCCCTGAGGAACGGCGGCGCGAAGGCCTGCGGGCTTTCCGGGAGACGTTTGGAGAAGCGGCAGACATCCCGGTAATCGGCTCCGCCTTCCTCCAAAGCCAGCCGCACGAACTCCCCGCGGCCCTGGATCGAAGGCCAGTAATAGAGCTCATAGCGCATGCTCCGAAGGGTACATGACCCCAGGCATGCAGTTTGCACCGCCACTTTGATGGCCCAAGAGTCGGTCGTTTCCTGCGATACCTGCGGCCTGGTGCAGACTGTGGAAGGCCTCGCCCGGGGCACCGCGGCCGAGTGCATCCGCTGCGGCTCTTTCGTCGCGGCGCGCAGCTCCACCCGCAGCCTCGAGGTCACCGCGGCGCTCTCGATCGCGGCGCTGATCCTCTACGTGCCGGCGAACGTCTATCCGATCATGAGGATGTACCTCTACGGCGGGTACTCGGAGAGCACGGTATGGGACGGCGTCGTCACGCTCGTGCGTACCGACCAGTGGGTCGTCGCGGTGATCGTCTTTCTTGCGAGCATGGTGATTCCGGTGGTGAAGCTGGCCGGGCTCTTCTCCCTCGTGGTGACGGCCTGGATGGGCTGGGGCCGGCGCCTGCGCAGCCGCACGCAGCTCTACAAGTTCATCGACGCCATCGGCCCGTGGGCGATGCTGGACGTGTTCCTGCTCGCCGTGCTGGTGGCGCTGGTCAAGCTCAGCACCTGGGCGACGATCCTGCCCGGCCCGGGGCTGATCGCATTCACCGCAGTCGTGGTGCTAACTATGCTCGCCTCGGCTGCGTTCGATCCGAAACTCATCTGGGAGCGGCGATGACCGGCGAAGAGCTTCCGAAGGCGAGGATCCGCCGCCGGCGCCTGTTCCGGCTGGTCTGGGTGGTTCCGGCGATCGCGCTCGCCGTCGCGGCGTACCTCGTGTGGCAGCACATGCGCTCGCTCGGTCCCGAGATCGCGATCCGCTTCGACGACGCCGCCGGCCTGCGCGTCGGCCAGACGCCGGTCATCTACCGCGGCGTGCAGGTCGGCGAGGTGACGGCGATCAAGCTTTCCGACGACCGCAAGCAAGCGGTGGTCAAGGCGCGCCTGCACGACTCGGCGGCGCCGATCGCGACCGAGGGCGCGCTCTTCTGGATCGTGCGCCCGCAGATCGGCCTGAACCAGATCACGGGCCTCAGCACCGTGCTGAGCGGTCCTGAGATTCACGTCCAGCCGGGCAAGGGCGACGAGCGTGCCGCGGAATTCAAGGGCCTGGAGGGCGCGCCGGTCGGCAGCGGGCTGCGGATCGTGCTGCGAACGGAGCGCCCGAAAGGTGTGCGCGTTAGCACGCCGGTGAACTACCGCGGCGTCGACGTCGGCCTGGTGGAGAAGATCCAGCTCGCGCCCAACTCGGCCTCGGCCGACATCCACATCCTGGTCCGCAGCCGCTACGCCAGCCTGGTGCGCGCCGGGTCGGCGTTCTGGAACGCGAGCGGCGTGCACGCCTCGGGAGGGATTCTCAAGGGCATCGAGCTCGAGATCGAGTCCCTGCGCACGCTTTATACCGGAGCGATCGAGTTCGCCACGCCGAGCGAGAAGGCGCCGCGGGTCAAGCCGGGCACCGTCTTCTTCCTGTACGACAAGCCCAAGGAGGAATGGCTGAACTGGTCGCCGAAGATCGCCCTGGGCGGGCAGGAAAAGCCCGCCGAGGAAAAGCCGGCGCCCGAAAAAAACTAGAATTCGCCATGGCCACGTTCGTGCTGGTGCACGGCGCCTGGCACGGCGGCTGGTGCTGGCGGTTCCTGCGTCCTTTCCTGAAAGGACACGAGGTGTTTGCCCCGTCCCTCACCGGCCTGGGCGAGCGCAAGCATCTCGCGCGGCCCGACGTCGACCTCGAGACGCACATCGGCGACATCGTCTCGATCCTCGAGATGGAAGACCTGCGCGACGTCGTCCTGGTCGGTCACAGCTACGGCGGCATGGTGGTCACCGGCGCCGCGGATCGCGCGCACGACCGGATCAAGCGCATCGTCTACCTCGATGCCTTCGTCCCCGAGAACGGCAAGTGCGTCCTGGACTACGTCGTGCCCGAGCGCGCGGCGCGCATGCGAGAAGAAGGCGAGCGGACCGGCAGCGTCTCGCCGCCGCCGCTATCGCTCTGGGGTTTGACGAAGCCGGAGCACATCGACTTCGTGAAGCCGCGCGAGGTGCGGCATCCTTATCGGACGATGTCCCAGCGGATTGTTCTGAGGAATGAAACCGTCCTCGCCGGGATCCCGAAGACCTTCATATATTGCTCGTCGCCCGCAACCGGCTCGTTCGACCAGTTCGCCGCGAAATACCGCAGCAATCCCTCGTGGCGCTTCCAGGAACTCCAGACGGGGCACGACGCGATGATCCTCATGCCCGAGCGGGTGGCCGAGATCCTGCAGAAATGAAACGGGGCCAGAGCTCTCGCTCTGACCCCGCGGTTACCGCTCCCTGAGCGTTACTTCGGGTTCTTTCGCTTCCACTCCTGCCAGGCGCGCCAGTCTTCGAACTCCTGGCGCTCCGGGCCGCTCGCCGACTCCCGCCACTTCTTGAAATCATCCTGCTCTGCGGCGGTGGCTTGCGACGGACTTGCCGCCGCTGCGGCTGCCGGTGCTGCGGCTGCTGGTGTTGCGGTGGTGGCTTCAGGCGGGACCGTGTCCTTCCTGCGCCATTCCCACGTCATGTTGCCGCCGAAAGCGCCCTCTCCAGGAGGCAGCGGCACCTCCTTTTCGTTGCGGACTTCCAGCGGTGTGGCCCCGCAGCCGGCGAGGCCGGCTGCGAGGAACACCGCATTAAACACTTTCTTCACAACCTAGAACCTTACCACCGCTTAGAACCTTACGCGTGTACCGATCGTGCCGATGGTGACGTCTTCCAGGCTGCCGGCGGTGCGGTCAGCCGAGTGGATCTTGTACGCGGCATAGAGCTCGAGCCAGCGTATCGGGTTCCACACGTAGCCGATGCCGTACATCGTCGCCTCGTCGCCGACGGCGATGAAGTCGTCGCCCATCCCGTAGTCGACCGCGATCGCGTGCTGGCCGAACTTATAGCCGACCTTGACGTAGGTGAAGGTCGAGTCGCGGACTGTGGCGCCGGCGGCTGCCGGGTTGTCGCGGTTCGAGTAGCTGGCGGTCAGGTTGATGCCCGAGCCGTGCAGCCAGGAGACCGATCCGCCCATGTACTCGTCTTTCGTGCCGCCAGTCGCGTTGCCGCGCGTGGAGTAGCCGATTGCCGCGGCGAGCTCGCCGAGGCCGCCCAGCTTGCCGCCGTACCACGCCGAGAATTCCTTGGCGTCGGTATTGGCCTTCTGACCCCAGCTCGCCTGGGCACGGAAGCCGCTGAAGGACGGCGTCACGTACATGATGCGGTCGTAGCGGCTTTCGAAGTCCTGCTGGTTGATCGATTGCCCGACCGTGAGACCGCTGAATCCGCTGGTCGAGGTGCGGTATTGGAAGCCCCCGCCAAGGTCCGCTACACCGATGCCGTTCGCCATGCCGGTGCCGGAGAGGTCGCTTTCGGTCGCGCCGTTGGCGGCGCCGTCGCCCTGGCCGAGATTTACCCGGCCCCAACCGCCTTCGAGCCACGTATCCATGTGGCGCTCGCTGAAGCCCACGTCAGAGGTCGAGCCCGGGAAGTTGGAAACCGGTCCGGCCGGCGTGAAGCTCACCCGCTGCGACTCGTTCGACTGGAGGTCGAGCTCGATACGGAAGCCGGCGCGCAGGCCGGGCATCGCTTGCGCGTTGCCGGTGAAGCCGAAGCGCGTGCCGCTCGCCTCGTTGTCGACATGGAACCATTTGCTTTGCGTGCCGTCGTCGGCAAACATCAGCGCGCGGCTCACTTGCCCGTAGACTTGGACGGTCGGCGTGGCCGGCGCCTGGGCGTAGACCATGGTGCCGCCAACCATCAGCGCGGCACCGACCGCAGCAGCTAGGTGGGATTTGCGAAGATTCATTAAGACTCCCTTCTGTTGTTCGTTGATTACCCGGTTCAGCTACCCCGGGGCGCGAGGATTATAGGGAAACTTGGAAAGGAAGCCTTACAAATCCCTAATTCTGTTGTTTTTTCGCATCACATAAACAGTCGATTGGTGCATCGTTGTTGCGTTGCACAACGATGGGCGGCGCGTGGACGCTCCTCGGGCGTGGAAATCTGCCAACTAGAACCGGATTGCTGCTATTTCATGACGGTGCGCTCGAAGAACGCCTCAAACCCGCGCACCACGCGTGCGTCTTCGAAGAGCGCCGCTTCGCGCGCCCTGATGGTTGAGGAAAATGTGGCGCGCTGTTCCGGATCCCGAGCGACCTCGAGCGCAAGCCGGACGTAGTCCTCGTCGGACGAAGCGCAAAGGTCCTCCATGCCGATCGCGGCATACATGCCGGCGGTGTGGCGCATGCGCTGCAGCGGCCCAGGCCGCGTGATTACGGGCGTGCCGACCGCGAAGCTCTCGAGAGTCGAGTTCATGCCGTTGAAATGCGGAGTGTCCAGGACGACGTCGCTCGCCGCGAGCAAGCCGAGGAAGCGTTCGTGGCTCATGGCCGGCAGCACCAGGACCCGATCCAGCACGTCGGGCATGCTGGTGCGCAGCCGCTGCATCAAAGCGTCCAGCCAAGGCCTGTGCGGCGGCTCGATCAGGACCAGCCGGCCTTCACCGTCGTTTCGCAGAATGCCGGCTGCGAGTGCATCGAACTGCGGGTGCAGCTTGAACAGAGTCTGCGGACAGGTATAGAGGCGCGCGCCTCCCGGCAAGCCGAGCGCCTCGCGGCCGGGGGGCTGGAAGTTGCGCGCGGGGTGGTAGTAGTAGGCGAGGGTGCCGACCTCCGGGATCCGCCAGAGGCGCTCGCTGTAATCTCCGTCGGAGCCGTCCGGCTCGAAATGCTCGCTCGAGATCCACCAGTCCATGTTGGGTATTCCGGTCGTGTCCGGGTGGCCAAAGGAAACGCACTGCACCGGGGCAAGCCGCGCGTACGCGAGGAAGTAGGTGAAGGGATCCATCCCGATATCCTGGTAGAAAAGGACATCGAGCTCGAGCCGCGCGATCGCAGCGCGCGCCTGTTCCAGGCTCGCGGGTAGCACGAGGACGCGCGCCGCATTGGCGGCAATGGCGCGCGCGTACTCGTCGCGCGCCACGGGCGGAACGAAGATCGCGGTCAGCTCAAAGCGCTCGCGGTCGAGCTTTTCGACCAGCCCGCGAGTGGTGCGGCCGATGCTGTGCAAGCGCAAGTAGCGCGAGATGATGCCGATGCGCAACTTCCCTGACTTGCGGGGCGATCCGCCGCAGTGCGGCGCGCTCCACGCGAGGGCCGGGCTCGCCGCGAGATAAAGCCGCGCCAGCTTCTCATACAACGCGCGGTTGGGAAGGCCGTGGTACGAAAGGAAGAATGCGGTGACGTCCACTTCCCCCAGCGGGTCCGCAATTCGCGGCGCCTCGCCGGCCAGCGCGTCGAGGTCCGAGTCGAGGCGCGCTCGCAATGCCGCGATCTCGTCGAGCGAACCGACCACCGGAGGCAGGCGCGTCAGGGCGAGCCGCAATCGCCTTGCGGGCGAGGCCGGTGCCGGCGCTTGCTGCAGCAAGGCTTGCGCTTCGTCAATGCGCCCGGCGTCGTAGAGGAGCTTGTTCAACTCGTGCCGGGCTTCCTCGAAGGCGGGAGCCTTCTCCAGCACGCCCCGCAGGATGGGCTCCGCCGCATCGTGATCCCCGTTCGCCCGCAACGCGAGCGCGAGATAGAACTGGGCGCCGACCGACGCGGGTTCGAGGCGTGCGGCGTACTCCAGCGGCCGGATGGCCTCGGCGGCCAGCCCGTCGCGCAGTAGCGCGTATCCCAGGTTCATCTGGTAACCGGCAACCTGGGGAGCACTCTCGGCGGCGACCCGGAGGTGCTCGACCGCCTCGCCGAAGCGCCCGGTGCGCACCAGGGTGACGCCCAGGAGGTTGCGTGCGTCGGCGTTCGTCGGGGCGAAGCGAAGTGCTAGCCGCGCATGCCGCTCCGCGTCTGCGTAGCGACCGGCCTCGAGGCGCTTCTGGCCGGATTTGAGGTGGGCCGTGGCCTCCTCAAGCGCGCCTTTCACGCAATCTAGAACTTCAGAGCGCGCTGGATCGCCGGCCGCGCGGCCATCTCGGCCGCCCAGCGCTCGACGTTCGGGAAGCCCTCGCACAGCTCCGGGAGGATGCCCCTGCAGCGTGCGAAGCCGGCATACAGCGAGAAGTCGGCGAGGGTGAGCTCCTTGCCCGCAGCGTATTTCTGCTCCGCAAGCTTCTCGTCCCACACTTTCAAGTACTGTTTCCAGCGTCCCTTGAAGAGATCAGCGCTCGGAGCGTGCGGATCTTTGCCGCGCACGATCTGGAAGATCGACCCGAGCGTCGGCGTCATGTCGGTCGAGGCGCTCATCAGGGCCTGCCAGAACGCGGGGCGCGCCGCGGCATCCTTCGGGATGAACTTGCCCGACTTCTCGCCCGCGTAGATCAGGATCGCGGAGGACTGCGACAGCGTCACCGGCTTGCCACCCGGGCCTTCGCTGTCCACGATTACCGGGATCTGCCCGTTCGGATTCAGCGTCAGAAATTTCACCGTCTGGTTCTCGCCCTTTTCCAGCGCGATCGGATGGAGCTTGTACTTGAGCCCGCACTCTTCCAGCGCGATGCGCGCGCGGATGCCGTTGGACGTTCCTGCTGCATAGAGATCGATCATCGGTTCCCCTCGTTGGCGAAAGGGAATTGTAATGGCGCCAGGCACGGATCCTGCGACTGCTTCCGCTGTGACGTTCCGAAAGGAGAAAACCATGATGCGAGTGAAGGCTATCCTCTACGGAGGAACCGCACT
>Ga0208685_1000358_pt1 | contig 16542 bp, 18 predicted proteins | sample EasRivMeERMLT890_FD_187533 | JGI IMG/M metagenome (GOLD analysis project Ga0208685, IMG submission 187533) | Soil microbial communities from meander-bound floodplain in the East River, Colorado, USA - East River MetaG ERMLT890 (SPAdes) (version 2) | ecosystem: Environmental > Terrestrial > Soil...
GCGCCCAGGGAGTGTCCTCGACGAAGAAGTGGAGGAAACTGGCGGCGCTGATCGCCCCACCGAAGCGGTTGCCGGTGTTCTTGATGTCCGCGACGTTGGACTTGAGGTTCTCGCCGTACTCCTCGATGAGCGGGAAGCGCCACATTCTCTCTCCGGACTTCGCGCCAGCCGCGGTCAACCCGTCGGCAATCTCGTCGGTCGTCGCGAAGAAACCGGTGGCGCCAGGGCCGAGGGCGATCTGCATCGCACCGGTGAGAGTGGCCACGTCGATGATCGGCGATAGTCCCTCCTGCTTGGCGTAGCAGATTGCGTCCGCGAGGATGAGGCGGCCCTCCGCATCGGTGTTAATTACCTCGATCGACTTCCCGTTCATCGCCTTGATCACGTCGCCGGGCCGAGTGGCCGTGCCCGACGGCATGTTCTCGGCCGTCGGCACCAGGCAGGTGACGTTGATCTTCGGCTTCAGCTTTCCGATGGCCCACATTGTCGCGATGACGGCGGCTGCACCGGACATGTCGCCCTTCATCGCCTCCATGCCAGCGGCCGGCTTGATGGAAATGCCGCCCGAGTCGAAGGTGATGCCCTTGCCGAGGAGCCCGAGTGTGCTCTTGGCCTTCGCGTTTCCGCGATACTTGATGACGATAAAGCGGGGCGGTTGAGCGGAACCGATTCCGACGCCCATCAGCGCGCCCATGCCCATGCTCTTGATCTGCTTCTCGTCGAAAATCTCGCAAGTGAGGCCAGCGTCCGTTGCAAGGGCCTTTGCCCTCTTCGCCAGTTCCGCCGGCGGAAGGCCGTTCGCCGGCTCGTTGGCAAGATCACGAGTGTGATTGGCCGCCTGGCCAAGGATTGTCCCGCGCTCGATACCGCGCTTGATGGCATTGATCTTCGACTTGTCGGACTCGACGATCGACAGAGAAGCGATATCGACACCAGCATCCTCACCGCCAGCCTTGTACTTGCGGAAGCGGTAGGCGCCCATAACAGCACCCTCTGCAATAGCCTGAGCACACGGTTCGGCGTCCAGTCCAGCGATGCCGGCGCCGTGAAGGATGGTGGCAACGCTAGTCGCGCCCAGCGCTCGTGCTCGCCGCAGGGCAGTGCCCGTGAGATTGCGGATGACATCGACGCTGAACTCGTCCTGTTTGCCCAGTCCCGCGACGAGGACGCGCGGAGTGCTGATCTTGCCGAGTGTATGAACGACGTGCATTTCGCCGCGCTTGCCCTTGAGTTCGCCTTCCTTGATCAAGGCGGAGAGGCCGCCGTCCAGCGCCTTGTCGATGGCGCCCGTGGCGCCGCCGGGCGATTTCACACCCTGGAACAGGTTAACGATGATAGCTTTCGCAGAATTCGCGGCAATGTCGCCGCTTTCCACAGTAATCTTCACGGACAGGCTCCTTGGAATCGTGGAGTTATGGCAGGTAGGGACGCTGAAGATGATACAGAGGCGGTTTGGTGACGGTCAAAAAACGAAGCTCAAGCTTTCTTGCGGGAGCGTGCGACTCCATTCGAGCTGCGGGATTCCGCGACCGGGCGCTTCCTGCCAGTTGTGCGCTTCGGCGGGGGGCTGGCCTTGGTAGCGTTCTTGATCGTCCTCCTGGATGCCGTGGGCTTCGTCTTTCGCGGCACCGCTGGCGTGAGCGCCTCGATGAAGCCGATGGGGTCGTCCAGCGACACGGCGATGCTCTCGCAGGGGAAGATGCCCCAGCGGCGAGCGGGCTCGCGCAGCTTCACCTCGACCACCCCCATCGAGGAGCCTATGAGTCCGACGAGACCGCGCATATCAGTGCGCCAGCCTACGCCCATCCACCACGGCCACTCGCGCCGAGACGCTACCTCGATGTTCGAGCGGGGCACCGTGCGGTCGAACCAACGCCCGAAGCGGAATCGCACCGATTCGTTGGTGATTTCGACGTAGGAGTCGTCTGCGGAGCCTCCAAAAAGGACGAGGAGGGGTCTCCACGTGGGATCGCGGCGTATTGAGAACGTGGTCATGATTGTTTCTCCCGTTTTGTGATTTGATCGACTTCGGCCATCTCGTCCGCGGTCAATCGCCATTCTGTCGCTTTCGCGTTCTGTTCCACCTGTTCCGGTGATGTTGCACCTGCTATAACGCTTGGGACGTAGTCATGGCTAGCGAGCCACCCAAATGCGAGTCCCAGCATCGAGTGGTCCCGGGCTGAGGCGAACGACTCAAGCCCCTCCAGCACCGCGAAGTTTTCTTCGGAGAGGACGGCCTGGCCGCGAGCGCCCCAGAGAGCGAGTCGTGTGCCCTGCGGCGCTTCTTCGCCGCGGCGGTACTTGCCGGAGAGAAACCCGCTGGCCAACGGGAAGTAGGGAAGGATGCCGATGCCGTACTTCTCGCAGGCGGGGACCAGTTCGCGCTCGACTCGCCGGTTGAGAAGGCTGTACTCGTTCTGCGCGGTCACAAATTTGGCCGTGTGCTCCGTGCGCGACGTCCATTCCGACTCGACAACCTGCCAGGCGGTCATGTTGGAGGAGCCGATGTACCGCACTTTCCCCTGGCGGACGAGGGTATCCAGCGCGTGGAGAGTCTCTTCGATCGGTGTTTCGGGATCCGGGAAGTGGTACTGGTAGAGGTCGATGTAGTCGGTGCCGAGGCGGCGGAGGCTGTCCTCCACGGCCTGCATGATCCAGCGGCGGGATCCGCCGCGTTTCATTGGATCGTCGCCGGCGACCGGACTGGCGAACTTGGTGGCGAGGACGATGCTGTTCCGGCGGGATCCGAGGGCCTCGCCAAGGAACTCCTCCGACTTGGTGCCGCCATATACGTCGGCGGTGTCGAAGAAGTTGATGCCAACGTCGAGCGCCTTTTCGACGACAGCGACGCTTTGATCCTTATCGATCCTCATGCCGAAGTTGTTGCAGCCAAGGCCGGTTACGGAGACCTTGAGTCCGGTTGGTCCTAGAGTTCTGTATTCCATGGGCTCCTACTTTCTAACGCACCAGCACAGGGTATCGGACACAGGTGGACAGGTCTAAGTGGTGATGGCGTGGGCGCCGTTGCCCCAGCGTTCGCTCCACGCGGACAATGCCCACCGCGTGGTCTCATAAGCCAGTTCGTCCCAGGGAATTTCCGATGGGCCGAACCAGCGAGTCTCAAGCGCCTCCCGTCCGGCTTGCGGTCGGCCGGAGGCGACGGTCCCCCGGTAGACGATCGACACGACGCCGGGACCGGGATGAGGCCCGGGCCGAGAGAATACGCCGACGAGGTCCAGAACTCGCACGTGGACGGACGTTTCTTCGTGGGCCTCGCGGGCTGCGCATTCCTCCGTGGTCTCGTCGATTTCCATGAAGCCGCCGGGGAACGTCCAGTAGCCGATTCGCGGCTCGATCGCTCGCTTCAAGAGCAGGATCTTGCCGCGTCGTTCGGGGATCACTCCGACGACGACCTTGGGATTCACATACAGGATGTGGCCACGGTCGCAGATGAGACGGGGCCGGTCCTCGGTTGCGATCAGGCGAACGACCAAGGGTGCGCCGCACTGGGAGCAATACTGGAGGCCTTCGCCGCCGACGTGCACAAGCGCTTCATCGCTCATTCGCACAGTTTATGGGCCGGTCCGTCCACGCAGCAAAGGACCCTGGGAAATGCCCGTACATGCTAGAATCACCGCGCACGATCCGCGGCATAGCAGCATGCCGTTAGGAACACAGTGAAGCTAGTACAACAGGGAGAAACCGAATGACGGACACAACGACGAACGCCTCAGCCAAACACGAAGAACTGCGCACGGAGATCGAACAGGCCAGAAAGGGATTCCACGACCTCCTTCAGTCCCTTTCCGAGGAGGATTTCCGAAAGAAGAGCGGCAATGACGCCTGGTCAAACGGCCAGCTGATGTGGCATATGGGAAGAGGCGTCGCCTATATACCGGAACTGGTCGAGCGCTCACGCAACGGCAAGAACCTTAATCTGCCGCGAGGGGTGTTCGACTTCATCAATCCGTGGCTCACTCGCTGGGGCTCCCGCGGGGCGAAACTGGATACGGTTGGGCAGTTCTACGACGAGGCAACGGATAAGGCGCTTGCCGTGCTCGGCACGGTCAATGACGACGAATGGGACAAGACCGCGGTCATCACCGGGAACGAATGGAGCGTAGAGCACCACTTCCACATCCCAGGCGAGCACTTCGCCGAGCACAAGGCTGATATCCTCAAGAGCCTCGGCCGCTCCTAGGACGTCGCATACGACGCCGATCCACACGTTTTGTGCCGTCGGCTATCCGGCCACTGAGAGGTCACCTTCGATCCACTCTTCGCCGCCCTCGAAGACCTCTTTCTTCCAGATTGGGACGATTTCTTTGAAGCGGTCGACGATCCACTGGCCAGCCTCGAACGATTCCCGGCGATGAGGGGACGAAACGGCGACGATTAGGGATATCTCGCCGATTTCCAGGCGACCGGTACGGTGCTGGATCGCGACGTCGGTAAGGCTCCAGCGGGCGCGTGCTTCTTCAGCGATCTCGGCCATGACGCGAGTGGCCATTTCTGGGTAAGCGTCGTACTCGAGGTGGTCGACGGTGCGGCCGAGGTTGTGGTCCCGTACGACGCCGTAGAAGACGAGGACGGCGCCTGCTTCGTCGTGGCGGACAGCCTTGACCAGTCGTTCGGCGTCGAGGGGTTCAGGGGTGATCTCGAGGATCGACGGCGCGCCGCCGCTCACGGGGGGGATGAGCGCCACTTCGTCGCCATCGCGCAGTACGTGATCCTCCCCGACGAACTCCTGGTTGACCGCATACCGCAGCGAGGACTGGATGCCGGAGAGGGCAGGCCACGATTGCTCCAGGGCGGGCAGGACGTCACGGACCCGCAAGCCTTCGCCGGTCTCCAACCGCGTCTCTCGCGTCCCCGCCAATTCGGCGAGGCGAGCGAATAGGCGCACGTAAACGGTACCCATGGCCCAAGTTTATCGCGTTGCGATGCTGCACACGTGCTGCTAGGATTCGAGCGCACTCCACTACCAAGGACGAGATCGCCATGCCAGTTCCACCACAGGGCAAACCGGCCAATCAGATCAGCGCGGAGATCGAGGAGTCGCTCTCGGGCGACGCCGATTGGCGCGGCGGCAAAATCTGGTCCCTCGTCTACTTCGCCGGCGACGACGTGGCCACCGTAATCAGGGACGCTTACGAGAGGGCGATTTACACGAACGGTCTCGGCCCGGCTGCTTTCCGCAGCCTGAAGCGCTTCGAGTCAGAGACCCTCGGGTTCACTTCTCATCTGCTGGGGTTGCCGTCGGCCGTCGGGAATATGACGTCAGGAGGCACGGAAAGCATCCTCATGGCGGTGAAGACCGCGCGCGACTTTGCCCGCGCCGAAAAGGGGATCACGCAGCCCGAGTTGATCGCTCCGGTTACGGCGCATCCGGCGTTCTACAAGGCCGCGGACTATCTGGGCGTTAACGTAGTGCTCGCGGGGTTGCGGGAAGACCTGCGCGCCGACCCTGCGGAGATCGAGCGCGCGATCACGCCAAACACTGTGCTGATCGTCGGTTCAGCGCCGAACTACCCCTACGGCGCGGTCGACCCAATTCCAGAGATCGCGGGCATCGCCCTCGCCCACGACATCCCCTGCCATGTTGACGCCTGCCTGGGTGGCTTCATGCTGCCGTTCATGGAGCGCAATGGTGATACGGTCCCACCGTGGAACTTCCGCGTCCCCGGCGTATCCTCCATCTCTGCGGACAACCACAAATACGGCTTTGCCGCGCGCGGCGCATCCACCATCATGTACCGGGACAACGACTACCGCCGGCACCAGTTCTTCGCATACACAGACTGGCCCGGCGGGCTCTACGGCTCTCCGACGATGACTGGCAGCAAGCCGGGTGGCGCGATCGCGGCGGCGTGGGCGGTGATCAACTACCTCGGCGAAGACGGCTACAAGCGTCTTGCGAGGATCACAATGGATACGACGCGTGCTCTCCAGCAGGGAATCGCGGGTATAGAGGGCCTCAAGATTCTCGGCGACCCGAACATGAGCGTATTTGCCTTCACGGGTGATGGCATCGATATCAATGCTGTCGGAGATGCCATGGACGCGAGCGGTTGGCACCCGGATCGCCAGCACCTTCCCGCGAGCCTCCACATGATGGTCACTCCGGCGCATGAGCACGTTGTGGAGCCGTTCCTGACGGCATTGCGGGAGTGTGTGCAGCGCGTGAAATCCGGCGAGGTAACTGCGGGCAAGCGGGCGGCGATTTATGGCGCGTTGGACGCGATGGAGGACCGAGGGCCAGTGCGTGACCTGATCTTCCGAGGCATGGAGCGGATAACCGCCCATGAGGGGCTCGACTCCGCGTGACGCGGCTCGCCACCGTCTGGTCGCATGCCCTCGACGTAATTTTTCCGCCCCGCTGCTTGGGATGTCGGGCCTTCGGGTCGTTCTTCTGCGATCTTTGCGTTGCGGAAGGGCCGCGGCCCTCCGGCCCCCGGTGCTCGCTCTGCTGGAGCCCGGGACGGCAGGATTCCTGCCTTGCGTGCTACTCGCACCCGCCAGCCTTCCACGAACTGCGCTCGGCCTTTCTCTACGCAGGCCCCGCTCGCTCGGCAGTACTGGCGCTGAAGTTCAACGGAGTCTCTGCCGCTGCGCCCGCCATGGCATTGCCAATGGCCGAGACGTTCAAGATCTGGTCACCACCGGTCGAAGCCATCGTGCCTGTACCGCTTAGCGGAATGCGACAACGGACGCGCGGTTACAACCAGGCGACGTTGTTGGCGAAGGAGGTGGCGCGGCTCCTCGGTCTGCCTGTGAGCGACCAACTTCTTAAGCGACACCGACACACCTCTTCCCAGACGCGCGAAGCGGATGCTTCCGCGCGTCGGCGCAACGTCCAGGCCGCGTTCAGCCTTCCACGCGAAGATGTGCCGGAGCGAGTGCTTCTCGTGGACGACGTGACGACGACGGGGGCGACTCTGGATGCCTGCGCGCGTGTGCTGATGGAGGGTGGAGCGGCTGCGGTCTACGGCCTGACATTCGCTCGCGAAGACTGAATCAAGGTTGTGGAGCGAGGGTATTGCACGAGGGAGTTGTGTAGCTTACTATCCCTTTAGCACTCTAAGACTGTGAGTGCTAATAGGCTCCTGATTCGCCCTGCGGGGTAGCCCCCGGAGCCATCAAGCCAAGCATTTTGCACAAGGAGGAACTGCACGTTGGCAACAAAGACCAAGGCCAAGCCGAAAGCCGCCGCCAAAAAGGCCGCACCGAAGAAAGCCGCCGCCCCCAAGGCCACACCGAGGAGCAAGAACTCGAAGGTGGTCCCCCTGGGCGACCGGATCGTAGTGAAGCAGAGCCGCCAGGACGAGGTTCGCGCCAGCGGACTCGTCATACCTGACACTGCGAAGGAAAAGCCGCAACTCGGCGAGGTTATCGCCGTAGGTCCGGGTCGCGTGGATGACAACGGCAAGCGCGTCAAAATGGACGTCGGCATCGGTGACCGCGTCCTTTACGCGAAGTACAGTGGCCAGGACGTGCCGCGCGGCGTGTTCGGTGATGAAGAGGACTACATGATCCTCAAAGAGACGGACATCCTCGCGAAACTGGCATAGTCCCACTCCATCCCAAACTCACATCTGATCGCTCAGACGCCCCAAGGAGGTAACTGTGCCTGCAAAGCAACTGCTATTCGATGAAGAGGCTCGACGTAGCCTCAAAGACGGCGTAGACGCGCTGGCCGATGCCGTACGCGTCACGCTTGGCCCCCGCGGCCGCAACGTGATCCTCGAGAAGAAATTCGGCCCACCGAGCATCGTCGATGACGGCGTGTCAGTGGCCAAGGAGATCGAGCTCAAGGACCCGTTCCAGAACCTCGGCGCCCAACTTGCGCGCGAAGTCGCCAGCAAGACCAACGACGTCGCCGGAGACGGCACGACGACCGCTACGGTATTGGCGCAGGCCATTGTGCGCGAAGGCATGCGCATGGTGGCTGCGGGCGCGAACCCGATGGCGCTAAAGAAGGGCCTCGAGGCCGCTACCGAAGCCGTGAAGCAGGAAGTCCGCAGGATCGCCACGCCGGTTGCCGGCAAGGAGCAGATCTCGCAGGTCGCCACCATCTCCGGCCACGACCAGGAGATCGGCGACATCATCGCCGACGTCATGGAGAAAGTCGGCAAGGACGGCGTCATCACCGTGGAAGAGGGCAAGGGTATCCGCATGGAGACCGAGTTCGTGGAGGGCATGCAGCTCGACCGAGGTTTCGTGTCTCCCTACTTCGTCTCGAACCCGGACCGCATGGAGTCCGTCCTCGACGACCCGTACATCCTGATTACCGACAAGAAGCTCTCGTCCGTCCAGGACCTCCTGCCCGTGCTTGAGCGAACGCTGCAAGTGACTAAGAACGTCGTGATCATCGCGGACGATGTTGATGGCGAAGCCCTGGCCACGCTTGTGGTCAACAAGCTCCGTGGCAACATCAACGCCCTCGCCATCAAGGCGCCGTCGTTCGGCGACCGCCGCAAGGCGATCCTCGAGGACATCGCGATCCTGACCGGCGGGACGTTCATTACCGAGGACATGGGCCAAAAGCTCGAAAACGCCCAGGTCACTGACCTCGGCCGCGCTCGACGCGTGGTCAGTACCAAGGAAGACACCGTGATCATTGAAGGTCACGGGACCGACCAGGACATCCAGGGCCGCATCAAGCAGATTAAGGCCCAGTCCGAAGACGCCTCCTCCGAGTTCGACCGCGAGAAGCTGCAAGAGCGCCTGGCCAAGCTTGCCGGTGGAGTCGCCGTGATCAAGGTCGGAGCAGCCACCGAGGTGGAGTTGAAAGAGCGGAAGCTCCGTGTCGAGGACGCCCTGTCCGCAACCCGCGCAGCCGTCGAGGAAGGGATTGTCCCTGGCGGTGGCGTTGCCCTCATCCGAGCCCAGGGAGCGCTGGACAAGCTTGAGGGCACCGAGGACGAGCAGATGGGCATCCAGATCATCCGCAAGGCCCTCGAGGCGCCCCTCTTCATGATCGCGGACAACGCCGGTCAAGAGGGCGCTGTGATCGTCGACGAAGTGAAGGCGAACAAGAACAAGAACTTCGGCTACGATGCCGGTGACGGCACCTTCGGCGACATGCTCAAGAAAGGCATCATCGACCCGGCCAAGGTAACGCGGACAGCACTGGAGAACGCGGCCTCAATCGCTGCGCTGGTGCTGACGACGGAGTCACTCGTGACGGAGATCCCAGAGGCGCCGGGGTCTATGGCAGGTGGCCCACCTCCACCGCCGATGGACTACTAGTTCGCAGTAACGGACATGAAAAGTGCCTCGCCGCTCGGGCGAGGCACTTTGTTTCTACGGGATAATCAGGCCGGCAGCAGTGACGCGAACGCCTTGTCGCTTCGGTACGGTCCGACCACGGCGAGGTAGGCCTGGCCGGGATCGATGACATCGCGTGCCACGCGCTGCAGGTCTTCCAGCGTAACGGCCTCCATCTCCTGTATCGCATCCTCGACGGTCCGCACCTTGCCGAGCAGTAATTCCTGGGCGCCCACCCAGCCGCCGACTGAACGCGTGTCCTCCATACGGAGCATCAGGCGGCCGCGGGACATCTCGCGTGCCTTCGTCAGTTCCGCCTCCGTCGGCCCTTCTGTGTTCAGGCGGCCTAGCTCGTCGAGGATTAGCTTCACAGCCTCCTGGGCATTCTTCGGGTCGACGCCCGTGTAGACGTTGAAGGAGCCCGTGTCGAGGAAGTGTGAGGTGAAGCTGCTGACGTCGTAAACGAGTCCGCGCTTCTCACGCAGCTCCATGAATAGGCGCGACGACATGCCCTCGCCGAGGATGACGGAAAGGAACGACAGCGAATGCCGGTCAGGGTGATCGAGCGCGAGGCCCGGCATCGCGATTACGACGTGGGCTTGCTCGGACTTCTTATACGTGACGCCCAATCGCGAGCCGTTCTGGCTGCCCGCCGGAATCCAGGTCCCGGCCGTGCCGGTATCCCAGTCGCCGAGTCCGGAATTGGCAGCGTGGACAACTTCCTCGTGGGTGATGTTGCCTGCCACGGAGAGCACCACATTGTTCGGGACGTATTGCTGGCGCAGGTAAACGAGCAGCGTGTCCCGGCTCATTCCGTTGACTGAGTCCGGCGTTCCGGCGATGTCGCGGCCAAGCGGATTCTCTGGCCAGAGCAATGAGTCCAGGAGAAGGTCGGCCATCTGGGCCGGGGAGTCCGCCACCATCGCCAGTTCCTCGACGACGACGCCGCGCTCCTTTTCCATCTCTGTGGCGCTGATAAGGGGCCTCCGCACCAACTCGAAGAGGACGTCCAGGGCGAGGTCCATGTGGGGGCGTGCCACCTTGATGTAGTAGACCGTGTATTCGCGATCGGTGGCCCCGTTCATAAGCCCCCCCACTCCGTCCACGGCCTCCGCGATCTCCTTGGCGCTCGGCCGTTTTTCGGTCCCCTTGAAGAGCATGTGTTCCGTGAAATGGGACACGCCAGCATCGGCCGTCTGCTCATATCTCGAACCGGCGCCAACGTAGACGGTGAGGGACACGGAATGGGTGTGTGGCATTGAAGAAGAGATGACGCGCAGCCCGTTTGGGAGCACCGTCCGTTCGTAGAAGGGATTCCCGCCAAAAATCTCTGTTTTGACGCTCATATCGTGGTTTTTTACCGCCTCGCTAGCAGGGTGAATGGGGTGACCCGTCAACGTCGGTGGGGTCTGCATCGAGTGTAAGAGTGCCGTAACGCGGGGGTCAATCGAGACTATTGGGCGTCGTCCGCGGCTTCGGCTGGAATGGTCGCGGCGTCGCCGATCACGATGCCGTTGGCGTTGAACCAACCCTGGTTCGCCTCAATGGCGTAACGGTAGGGTTCCGGTGACCGGTATGGGATGCTCGACAGCGGTTCCATGTCTTCGAAGTGGATGATCGTCCCGTCTTCGCGGACGAAGGCGATAGTTAGCGGGATGTACGTCTCCGGCATGCCGAAGGCACTTGTCGCATCAGCCGGCCAGGCGAACAACATGCCTCGGTTCTCGTCCATCGATTGTCGGTTGCGCAGCCCTTGATATCGCTCATCGGGACTGTCCGCCAGCTCAACGATAAGGGCCACGTCACCGCTCGTACCTTCAAAGCCAATGCTCAGCAGTCCGGGTTCCAGCGCTGGCGTCGCGGTAGAACCGATCGTGGGCGAAGGTGATGGTTCGGGAGAGGATGAATGTGTGGGGGCGAGTGAAGCCGACGGTACAGGAGAGGCTGAGGGCGTGTCTTCTACCTCTCCATCGTCACCGCAGGCGCTGAAAAACGTGGCCAGGCCAATGAGGACAACCGGCAGAACAACTTTCACCGAACACTGGCCATCCGGATCAGGCCGGCGTCAACCCGGGACATTCGCTGGCGCTGCGAAACAGAGGCCAAATAGCGGATCCCTAAATGCAGGGGCCCGATCATGCGAACAAAGTCCAGGTAGGTCAGGTCACCCCTAATGATGTAGCAGAAGAGGTGCCAGAGGCGGCGATTGCGCTGCATGAGCGCGACAAACGGCGGTGGCGCGAAGTTGAAGACTTCCTGCAACTGGCTCGCTACGTTGAGTTCTGGCTGGAGTTGTGTGTCCACTGCCTGTTGATACGCTTCCATGCCCGAGGCCGATCCACCCAGCACCCGGAGTGCGGACTCAGCCGCCAGTCGGCCGCTCGCGAATGCCATGTGGATGCCCTCGCCCGTCAGCGGATCCACCAGTCCAGCAGCATCACCGACCACTGCGACTGGCCCGCGTGCGATCGGTGTTCCGGGAATGCGGACGGGAAGGTGGTGTCCGCGCAGGTTCTCGAGCGAGCCCTCATCGAACCCGTAGCGCCGGGCAATGGCCGCTAGCTTCGGTTTGAGCGTGAATGAAGCGTATTTCCAGGCGCCGACGCCGACGTTCAGGTGCTCGCCCTTTGGGAAAACCCATCCGTATCCGCCCGCGAGCGCGCCGAGGTCCAGGGCGACGAGATCCTCCCAGTCCCGGCTCACCGCTGGACTCCACGGGATGTTTCCTTCGAGCGCCACCGCCTCTTTGTATTCGCTGCGCAGTCCCAGCAGCCGCCCCGTCACGCCGTTGGCGCCGTCCGCTCCGATGAGCACGCACCCGGTGTACCGTCCCTCGTCCGTTCGTACTTCCACGCTGGAATCTTTAAGGGCTATCTCTCGGATGCCATCGCGCTCATGCACGTCCGCACCAGCACAAGCGGCCTTTTCGAGGAGGTAGGCGTCCAGGCGAATCCGCTGCGTCATGTAGGTGAGGGGCTCGCGGAACCGGCGGTCGAACTCGGGGCCGAGCCGGAGCGAGAACCGTGCCCCGTAGACTGTGCGCTCGACCACGGGGGACAGGTCGATGCCCAGTGTCGAGGAGGCGCGCATCGTCACACCCCCGCCGCAGGGTTTGTCGCGGGGGAACGCCTGCTTGTCGAGGATAAGGACACGCGCTCCTTGTTGGGCCAGGACGCGTCCCGCAGTACTCCCCGCAGGCCCACCACCCGCGACGATGACGTCGTATTTCATCAACTCGCTATGTTACTCCGCGGGACAATCTCAACGAAGCTCCCAAGCTTGACCAGCGTGCACTTGCCAGAACACGCTTGATCAATGCGAATAGGCCTCATCTCGGACACGCACATCCCCATCGCGATGGGACACCTCTGGCCCCAGGTCTACGAGGCGTTCCAGGGCGTCGACCTGATCATGCACGGCGGCGACCTGCTCACGACGGATGTGCTGGACTGGCTGGAGGAAGTGGCGCCGGTGATGGCGGTGCAGGGAAATGGCGACTATCACGGGTGGGAACGCTCAATCCCGCCTGCAGATCCGCGACTATCGGAAGCGAAAGTGCTGAAGGTAGACACGTTGCACGGAACAGTGCGGATCGGATTGCTCCACGACCTGCAACTGCCGGATGCGCCGCCGATGCGTACCCTTGAGGGACAGATGCGACACTACTTCGGCGGTCCTGTCGATGTGATTGTCCGTGGTAGCACGCACCGCGCGGAAATCTTCACTCTGCGCGGAGTGCTCATTGTCGGGCCGGGAAGCCCAACATTCCCGGACCACCAGAGTGTCCGCCTGGGCACGATCGGGTTCCTCGATATCGACGAATCGGGAAGGATCAGGCCGGCAATCCTGCAACTGACTTAGAAACCGCGTTGCCCAACACTTGGGCGCGTCCATATAATTGAGTGCGCCAACGGAGCGATAACCGAATCTTGAACAATACTGCCACGCGTCTCACCGATGTTCTTGTCCCGGTCAACGGAACGCCAATATCGCTCGAAGCACTGTCACTGGCCTGCTCCATCGTCCGCCGTGCGAAAGGCAAGGTGTACGCGGTCTCCGTCATCGAAGTGGGCCGCGCCCTCGCTCTCGACGCCGAAATGGGCCCGGAGGCCCGAGCCGCCGAGGGCATCCTCCAGCGTGCAGAGGATATCGCGGGAGACCTCGACTGTAAGGTCGAAGGCGAGATACTGCAGGCGCGGGACGCCGGGCACGCGATCGTCGACGAGGCGATCGAGCGCCGAGTGGACGCGATCGTTCTGGGCGTGGCGTACGAGATGCCCTTTGGCGAATTCGAACTGGGAACGACGGCCCGCTATGTCATCGACCATGCCCCTTGCCAGGTGATAGTCGTGCGTGCGGCGGTCCAGGAGTGACTGCGTGAAGGTCGTGATCATGGGATGTGGGCGGGTTGGCGCTACGCTGGCCGGCATGCTCACGACCGAGGGGCACGAGGTGACGATTCTCGACACCCGTGCCGATTCATTCCGTCGTCTTCCGCCGGGCTTTAATGGGAAGAAACACATCGGCAACGGCATCGACCAGGACGTTCTCGCCCGTATCGGCGTCGGCGATGCAGACGCGTTCATTGCCGTGACCCAGGGCGACAACCGCAATGTCATGGCGACGCAGATGGCCAAGCACATCTTCGGCGTCAAGCGCGCCCTCTGCCGCATCTATGATCCGATCCGCGAAGAGATGTACCGAGATCTCGGCCTCGAGACGATCAGCCCGACCATCATCGGGGCGACGATGCTTCGCGATCAGTTGAATGCCCAGCACTCGGAAGAGGGCGGCTGATGTACGTCATCGTTGTCGGCGGCGGGAAGGTTGGCTACTATCTGGCACGGGAGATCCTCCGGGAAGGCCACGAAGTGCTCGTGATCGAACAGGACGCCAGCAAGTGCGAGCGGATCGCCGAGGAACTTGGCGACGTGGTGCTCCGGGGTGATGGCTGCGAGGCCACGACCATGGAAGTGGCTGGCTTCGGCCGGGCGGACATGGCAATCGCCGTCACCGGCGACGACGAGGACAACCTCGTTTCTTGCCAGGTGGCGAAGGCAATGTTCAACGTGCCGAGGACCGTGGCGCGGCTGAACAACCCCAAGAACCAGGAGATTTTCCGCCTGCTCGGTATCGACACGACTGTGAGTGCCACGGCGGCCATCCTCGCGCAGATCGAGCAAGAGCTGCCAACGCATATCGTCATCCCGCTCATCAAGCTTGCCGGCGGGCTCGAACTCGTGGGAGTCAAGGTGCCCGCGGAGGCCGGGGTCGTTGGGAAGAGGGTCCGCGACCTCCTGCTGCCGCACGGCTCTCTTATCCCCTTGATCGTGGGGCAAGACGGGGCTCCGCGTATCCCCACGGGCGACACGACAGTCCAGGCAGAGGATGAGATTGTAGCCGTCACCAGCACCGAGAACGAGGAGGCGCTGCGGATCATCATGACGCAGCCCTGACAAGGGACATGAGCGCGAGGCTAGCCTACTTCGGTCCTCCGGGGACAAACGCCGAAGAAGCTGCCATCAAGTACAGCCAGGCCGCGGGGATAGATCCTGAACTTGTGCCGATCGGCTCAATAACCGGAGTCGGGATGTCTGTGGAGTCCCGGGACGCCGACGAAGCGGTGATGCCCATTGAGAACAGCCTCGAGGGCGCAGTCGCCGAAACGCTGGACTTCCTGGTCCACACGGCCAAGCGCACGGTCATTCGCGACGAGGTCGTCCTGCTGATCGACCACTATCTCCTCGTGAAGCCGGGTGTGCGCGCGGAAGACGTGAAAGTAATCACATCGATCCCGCAAGCGCTTGCTCAGTGCCGTGGATACATCGATGCCAACTTTCCCAAGGCGAGAATAGAGGCCGCGATGTCAACGGCGGCAGCTGTTGAAGCGGTGATGAACCGTGATGACGCTGCAGCCATAGGCAATCGGCGCGCCGCTGATCTCTATGGCGCAGAAACCCTGGCGAGCCAGATCCAGGACCGGAGCCCGAACCACACTCGCTTCGTGATCGTCGCGCCAGAGGATCATGAGCCAACAGGTGACGACCGGACATCACTGGCGTTCGCGTTCGCGAACGAGGACCGGCCCGGACAACTCGTGGCCGCGCTGCAGGAGTTCTCAAGCCGGGGGATCAATCTCTCCAAGATTGAATCGCGGCCCAGCAAGGAGCGTCTCGGGACTTACATCTTCCTTGCGGACCTGGCAGGACATCGCACCGATCCCGAGCTGGCTGAGGCGCTGGCGGTCGTTGAGGGGAACTGCTCCGCCTTCCACATCCTCGGCTCGTATCCGCGCTACCGAGGCGAGTAGCAATGCCGGAAATCCCCGACCTGGAAGGGTACGTCGCGTACTTCAACAAGCGGTTGCGCGGCGTAAAGATCGAGAAGTCGGAGCGCGGCCCTGTGCCGTGGCTGGTCAGGGCGACGGCAGGGGAATGGGAGGAGAGGCTGCCCGGACGCACGTTCCAGCAAGTGTATCGCCACGCGAAAATGCTGTTCTTCAAACTGGACGGAGGCGAACATATCGTCGTCCACGCGATGCTGGCCGGCCGCTACCAGTACGTCGAACCGAAGACAAAGGTGCGGGCTTCGACCGGCTGGGTGCTGACGCTGGACGACGGTATGCAAGTTCGATACTTCGACGAGCGGCGGATGGGGCGGACGTTCGTGGCGCGGGAAGATGAGTTCACGGAGAAGCTGCCGCGCTGGACAGAGATGGGGCCAGACGTGATGGCGGATACGCTCACGGAAGACGACTTCACCGCGATCGTGATGAAGCAGCGAGGGATGATCAAGAACGTGATCACGAACGAGCGGGTGCTCGCCGGGATCGGGAACGCCTACTCCGACGAGGTGCTGTGGGAAGCGCGCCTCCACCCGTTCCGAAAACGAGGTGACATACCCGAGGAGGGCGTCCGCGGTCTCCATCAGGCGATCCGGCGGACCATGGAATGGGCGATCCCGATCGTGGCTGCTGAAACGGAGGAAAAGGGCTTACCGACGAAGATGTACCGCGACCACCTTCGCGTGCACGCACGGCCGGAGGATGCGGTATGCCCTCGATGCGGCGGGCACATCACTTCGATCACCTCGGGCGGGAAGGAGACTAACTTCTGCCGGACCTGCCAGGAATGAACTAGACGAGGCGGGCGGCTTCTTTGGCGTGGTAGGTGATGATGATGTCGGCACCGGCGCGCTTGATACCGGTCAGGACTTCCATCATGACGCGCTCTTCGTCGATGTAACCCAGCTGGCCGGCGGCCCTGACCATGG
>Ga0208685_1000359_pt1 | contig 16478 bp, 17 predicted proteins | sample EasRivMeERMLT890_FD_187533 | JGI IMG/M metagenome (GOLD analysis project Ga0208685, IMG submission 187533) | Soil microbial communities from meander-bound floodplain in the East River, Colorado, USA - East River MetaG ERMLT890 (SPAdes) (version 2) | ecosystem: Environmental > Terrestrial > Soil...
ATGCCGGCGGCGCGCAGCTCGGCGGCGACGAACGCCGGGAACCCGGCGTCGCGCATCGTCTGGCCCGAAACGTTGACGGTGAAGCGCGGGATGCGCGAGCCGCGCGCGAGCTGCTGCACCGTGTGGCGCAGCACCCAGCGGTCGAGCTGCGGCATCATTCCGTAGTGCTCGAACACCGGCAGGAACTCTCCCGGCGGCAGCAGCGCGCGCTCCTCCTCGCGCATGCGCACCAGCACCTCGGCCATCGGGTAGCGCTGGCGGCTGCCGGGGTCCTTGGCCAGGGCGGCGATCGGCTGGCAATAGAGCGCGAACTCGCTCTTCTCCAGCGCTTCGCGCAGGCGCGCGAGCGGCTTCGGCCAGCCGGTGAGCTCAGCGCTCGTCTGGTCGAGCGACTTATCGTCCACGAGGTATTCTAGCGGCATGCCGGACGCCTTCTTCGCGGTCGAGCGGCTCACCAAGCGCTTCGGCGGCCTCACCGCCGTGAACAACGTGAGCTTCGCGCTCGCGCGCGACGAGATCGTCGGGCTGATCGGCCCGAACGGCGCCGGCAAAACGACGCTGCTGCGCCTCATCACCAAGATCCTGCGTCCCGACGCCGGCCGCATCGCGTTCAACGGGGAGGACATCACGGCCTTGAGGCCCTGGGACATCGTCGAGCGCGGCATCGCGGGCACGTTCCAGAACATGCGGCCGTTCCGCCATCTGCCGATCGTGGCGAACGTGATGGTGCCGCTGGTCGCGCCGCGCGCGCGTCGCCGCGGCGAATGGGTGAAAAGCATCGAGGCCAAGGCGATGGACGCGCTGGAATTCGTCGGCATCTCCGATATGGCGCTCGAGCCGGCCTCGGCGCTCTCGCAGGGGGATCTCAAGCGCCTCGAAGTGGCGCGCGCCATCGCCACCGAGCCGGAGCTCCTGCTGCTCGACGAGCCGCTCGGCGGGCTGAGCCCGGCGGAATCGGAGCTCCTCGCGAAGTCGATCAAGCGCCTGCACAAGGGCGGGCGCTTCGGGCGCCTGCATTCCGAAGGGCCGGCGGTGCTGATGATCGAGCACAAGCTGAAGGAGCTGATGTCGATCGTCGACCGCGTGATCGTGATCGACTACGGCGAGATCATTGCCGACGGCCCGCCGGGCGAAGTGGTGAAGAACCCGAAGGTCATCGAGGCATACCTGGGAAGTGAACATGCCGCTGCTTGAGGTGAAGAACCTCAGCGTGCGCTACGACAAGGCGCAGATCCTGAACGGCGTCTCGCTCGCGGTGAACGCGGGCGAATTCGTCGGCCTGGTCGGACCGAACGGCGCCGGCAAGTCGACCCTGCTGCGCGCGATCTCGGGCCTGGTGCGCTTCGAGGAACGCATGAAGCGCGGCACCACCGGCGACATCGTGCTCGAGGGCGAGGTGAGCTTCGCCGGCGAGCGCATCGACGGCCTCGCCGCGCACGAGATCCGCATGCGGGGACTGGTGCACTGCCCGGAGCGGCGCCGCCCGTTCAAGGAACTGACGGTGCTGGAGAACCTTCTCGCCGGCGCTTTTCTCTCAAAGAATGCCAAAGAGACGAAAAGCCGCCTCGATCACTGCTTCGCGCTGTTTCCGCGATTGTCCGAGAGGAAGGGCCAGATCGCCGGCACTCTGTCGGGCGGCGAGCAGCAGATGCTGGCCACTGCGCGCGCGCTCATGTTCGAGGCAAAGCTGCTCGCGATCGACGAGCCTTCGCTCGGTCTCGCGCCGCGCATTCGCGAGGAGCTGTTCGCCGCGATCGGCAAGATCCACGCCGAAGGCGTGCCGGTGCTGCTGGTCGAGCAGGAAGTCGGGCAGGTGTTCCGGATGGCGAAACGCAGCTACGTGCTGTCGCAGGGCCGCATCATCGCCGAGGGCTCGGCGCAGTCATTGATGGCCGACGAGACGCTTCGCGCCGGGTACCTGGGCTTGTAGTTTCGGATCTCGTCCGGACAAGCCGGCGCCGCACAGACGGCAGATCTTTCGCCACACTCCGTTGCGCTGCTTGCAGCGCGGGCACAGGGTCTCGATCTTGTCGCGCACCCATGGAGAAAGACCGCGCGGCATGAAGAGCAGCACCAGCAGCACGATGATCGCGAAGATCAGCAGGCGCAGCTCGCCGATTTGGCGCCAGCTGCCGAGCCACTCGGTGAGCGGATAGAGGATGAACACGGCGGCCACCGGCCCATAGATCGTGGCGACGCCGCCGAAGATCCCCCAGATCACCACCTGGAAGGAAAGCGCCACTTCCAGCGTCGAAGGCCCCGCCACGCGCAGGTAGTGCGCAAACAGAGCGCCGGCGAAGCCGGCGGCTGCGCCGGCGATGGCGAATACCACCATCTTGTAGCGCGGCGTATTGATGCCCGAGGCGCGCGCCGCCACTTCGTCGTCGCGGATCGCGTGCAATACGATGCCGAACTTCGAATCAGCCAATAGCCACAATCCGAAGACCACGGCGAGCATCGAGACCGCGGCGACGTAGTAGTTGCCCGTGGGCGTCACCATCAGGCGCCGCAGCCCCGAGATGCCGAGCTCGCCGCCGGAGAAATCCGGGAAGGCGAACAGGATCCCGAGCGCGATCAGCGGGAAGGCCAGAGTGGCGAGGGAGAGATAGGAGCCGCGAAGACGCAGGCAGAGGTAGCCCACGACAAAACCGAAAAGCAGAGCGACCGCGGCGCCGGCCCAGATCGTGACCCAGGGCGAAAGGCCGAGCTTGAGCGACATGAGCGCCGAGGCATAGGCGCCGGCGCCGAAGAACAGCGCGTGGCCGAAATTCACCTGCCCGGTGTATCCCGCGAGCAGGTCCCAGCTCGCGGCGAAGATCGCGAAGATGCAGGTCATCGTCAGGATGCGCATCACGTAGGGATCGCCGTAAACCACCGGCAACGCGAGGAGCGCGACGACCCAGATCAGCACCAGCGTGCGCGACGGTAGGACGAACACTTCATTGCGCAGCTCGGCCCACCCGCGTCGAAGCCAATACATCAGCGCTCCTCCTCGAACGCGACACCGAACAGGCCTTCAGGCCGCACGAGCAGCACGATCACCATGATGAGGAGCGCCACCGCACCCTTGAGATACGCGCCGGCGGGAACCGCGAAGACCGTGATCGCCTCGACGTAGCCGATGATCAGCGCGCCGATCAGGCTGCCCTTCAGGCTGCCCAGGCCGCCGAGCACCACGATCGCGAGCATGGTGACCAGCGGCGCGAGCCACATGAACGGGTCGACCACGTACACCGGCGCCACCACTACGCCGGCGACCGCAGCGAGCGACACCGAGATCGCCACCGTCGCCATGGCGACGCGATTCACGTTCATGCCCATCAGGCTTGCGACCTCGAGGTCGTTGGCCGTGGCCCGGATCGCCAGGCCGAGCCGGGTGCGGTAGAGGGTGAACCAGACCCCGGCGAGCATGGCACCGGCCACCACCAGGATCAGCAGCCGCTGGTACGGGATGCTCACGCCCAGAAAGCGCACCGCGCCTTCGAGCGTCGACGGGATGCCGAGGAAATGCCCGCCGAACGTGAACAGCATCAGCTCCTGGAAGATGAGCGCGAGGGCGATGGTGGCGATCAGCACTGCAGCCTCGTGCTCGCGCACCGGCTCGATCACCAGGCGGTAGCAGAGCACCGAGAACGCGGTCACGCCGCCGACCGCAATCAGGCCCGAGAGCAGGAAGCCGAGGCCGGTCTTGGTCAGCAGCGTGTAGAAGCAGTACGCCGCCAGCATGTAGAACGCGGTGTGCGCGATATTGACGATTCGCGCAACGCCGAAGATCAGCGAGAACCCGATCGCCAGCAGGGCGTACACGCCCCCGTTGACCAGCCCCGTTACAAGAATGTCCTGTAACAACGGGGCGCTAACGCGCCGGCATCTTGAACGGCTGCATGCCTTTTACGTTCGGCGGCCAGAACGGGACTTTCTTGCCGTCCTGCCACTGCACCGCGATGCCCGCGGTCTTGCCGACCGCCCAGACGAGGTCGTGGCGCTTGTCCCAGGTGAGCACCGAGCCGCTGCCGACGTGCTCGATCTTCTCGAGCACCGGCACGAGCTTGTCGGCGTTGGTGGTGCCGGCCTGCTCGATCGCGCTCCTCAGGATCATGATCGCATCGTAGGTCGCAGCGTTGTAGGTCGGCGACTTCTTGAAGCGGTCCTTGAACGCGCGCACGAACGGGATGGTCTTCGGCGTCATTTCCACCTCGGCGTAGGTGTCGAGCGTCGATACGAACTGCGCCTTGCCGGCGGCCGCCTGCCAGAACTCGTCCTTCTGTCCCTCGACGTTGATGCCCCAGGCCACCGCCTTCATGTTGCGCTCGCCCATCTGGCGGCCCACCGAGATGCCGACCGGGCCCGACAGCATGGTGAACACGATGTGCGCACCGGCACGGTCGATCGCCGAGAGCTCCGCGGTCACATCGGTCGCGGTGGCGGACGGCTGCCAGGTCCCGACCACTTCCATCTTGAGCGCCGGCAGGTTCTTCTGCGCCGCGCCGACCAGCGCCTCGGTCCATACCGCCTTCTCGGCGAGGATCGCGACCTTGGGCGTGTCGGTCTTGAGCTCGGTGCGGATCTGCTGGCCGATCGTGCCTAGCACGGCGAACAATGTGCGCACGAGATCGACGTCCTTCACCGGCGTGACGCGGAACCAGTACTTGTAGCGGTCGTAGTTCGCCTCGACGTTGGCGCCGAGCTTGGAGTGCGCCGCGCCCGCGCCGAGGAAGATCTTCTTGTAGTCCATCGCCACTTCCTGCATCGCGAGCACCGCCTCGGAGCGGAAGCCGCCGATCAGGAAGTCGGCCTTGTCGCGCGTGATCACGCGCTCGATGGCGTTGGTTGCGTCGGGCACCGACTGGATCTCGTTGGTGTCGGCGCGGATCAGCTCGACCTGCATGCGCTTGCCGCCGACGTTGATGCCGCCCGCCTTGTTGATCTCGTCGCGCGCCATCTCCGCGCCCGCCCAGTGGTTCTCGCCTTGCACGAAAGCCATCGGGCCGAGGATCGCGATCTTGACCGTTTGCGCCTGAGCGCCCGAAGTCGCAACTGCGGCGAACGCGAATGCCGCCAGCCCTGCCGTCAACGAACGCAGCATGCCCTGCCTCCTTTTTGAACTACACTTATCTTGTTGTATTCAAGGATGTTGCCAGCAATTTGATCTGGTGGGAAGACTTCAAGGTCGGCGAGGAAGCCGAGCTCGGGCGGCACACCTTCAGCGAGGAGGAGATCGTCGCCTTCGGCAGGCAGTACGATCCGCAGCCTTTTCACGTCGATCCTGAGAAGGCAACAGCGGGGGTCTTCGGCGGCCTGATCGCCAGCGGCTGGCATACCTGCGCCGTGGGAATGCGCCTCATGTGCGAGGGCTACATCAACCGCACCGCGAGCCTCGGCTCGCCCGGCATCGACAACATCCGCTGGCTGAAGCCGGTGCGCGCCGGCGACACCGTCGCCTATCGCCGCATCGTGCTCGAGTCGCGCGCCTCGATGACGCGCAAAGGAGTCGGCCTGGTCAAGCATCGCTGGGAGGCGGTGAACCAGCACGGCGAGCTCGTGCTCACGATGGAAGGCTGGGGGCTTTTTGGCCGCAAGAATTGATCTCAACCACAAGGTCCATGTGCTCACCAAGAAGGAGGAGCTGGACAGCGTGCGCGTGCCGGGCAAGGTCGTCGTGGTGCTCGACATCCTGTTCGCGACCACCACCATGGTCACCGCGCTCGCGCACGGCGCGAAAGAGGTGATTCCCGTGTTGGACGAGGCCGCGGCCCGCACTCAAGCACAGGGATTCGAGAAAGGCTTGTACGTACTTGCCGGTGAGCTCTACGCGGAAACCCTTCCCGGATTCGCTCACCCGGCGCCGCTTTCCTTGCTCGAGCATGGCGTCGAAGGAAAGACCCTCATCTACTCGACCACGAACGGCACCGTCGCCATGATGCAGCCCGCGCGCGGGGCGCGCGTCTATTGCGGCGCCCTCCTCAACGCGCGGGCGCTGGCCGCCCACATCGTGGTGCGGCACCCGCGCGAGACCGTGCTCATTGTCTGCTCGGGCTCGGGCAACAACTTCAACTTCGAGGACTTCTACGGCGCAGGCTACTTCGTTGAATGCTTTCTCGAGCACCTGGGAGATCTTTCGGACGCGGCGAAGGCCGCCCTGACCCTCTACCGCCATGCCAAGGCGCCCGAAGCGCTGCTCGATTGCCGCGTCGGCCGCATGATGGTTGCGCGCGGCCTGGCGCGCGAGGTGGAGTTCGCCTGCCGGCGCGACGCGTTCCCGGTCGTGCCGGCGCTGGAGGACGGGCGCCTGCGGCTGGTCACCTGATGCGCGTCACCGGGTTGTACGTTTATCCGGTCAAGGCCTGCCGCGCCGTCACCGTCGAGGACGCCGCGCTCGGCCCGCTAGGGCTGGAGCATGACCGGCGTTTCGCCTTTATCGGCGAAGACGGCTGCGCGCTCACCCAGCGCGAGCACCCGCTCCTCGCCACGGTGCAAGCGGTGCTCGGGAAAGATGCGCTGCGGCTCGACTTCGGCAGCCTGGCGCAGGTGAACATCCCCTTAAAGAGCTTTGTTGCGAGCATCCCGGTTGATGTGTGGGGAAAGCGCATTGCGGGGCGCGCCGCGCCGGCATTTCTGGTGGCGCCCGCGGCCGACTATCTCGGCACCCGGTTGCAGCTCATTGCCCTGGACGCCGCCGAGGAACGCTCGTTCGCGGACTCGCGGCCGGTGCTGGTGGCGACGACGGGGATGCTCGCCAGGCTCGATGTTCCCGATGTCGGCATGGAGCGCTTCCGGCCGAATGTCGTGCTCGAAGGCGAGCGGGATTGGACTGCGCTGGAGGGAAAGGACGTACTCCTCGAACGCGACAAGCCCTGCGGCCGCTGCGAAGTCACGACCATCGACCAGGCGAGCGGCGCGCGCCGCGGCCCGGAGCCGCTGCGCACGCTCACCGAGCGCTTCGAAGGCAATTTCGGCGTCTACTGCCGCGTGACGCGAGGCGGCAGGCTGCGGCGGGGTGAGGTCCTGAAGGCGTCCTAGGCGCGCTCGAGCTCGGCGCTCACCGCGAGGTGGTCGGAGAGCAGCGACCACGGCTTGCCGCGGTGCACCTGGGCCGACACCACTTTGAAGCCGCGCACGTAGATGCGGTCGAGCCGCAGGATCGGCAGCAGGCTGGGGTAGGTCGCAAGTACCCGGCCGTGGCGCGACACGGTCGCCTCCGTCATGCCCAGGCGTCGCTCGAGGATCGCGGTGGCGCGATGGCGCCAGTCGTTGAAATCGCCGGCAATGATGATCGGCAGGTCGCGCGAGGCGAGCTCCTCCAGCCGCCCGGAGATCGCCTCGAGCTGGCGGCTGCGGCCGCGCTCATGCAACGAAAGGTGCACGCATACGCAATGCAGGTTGCGCCGCCAGCCGGGCACCGCCACCACGCTGTGCAGCAGGCCGCGGCGCTCGTAGCGGTGGTCCGAAACGTCCTTGTTCTCGAACGACAGGAAACCGAAGCGCGACAGGATCGCGTTGCCGTGGTGGCCGTGGTCGTAGACCGCGTTGCAGCCGTAGACGTGCTGCCAGTCGTCTCCGGCGAGGAAAGCGTGCTGCGGGTCGACCGGGGCGCCGGCGAAGCGCAGCGCGAAGCGCTGGTTCAGGCCCTGGACCTCCTGCAGGAACACGAGATCGGGATCCAGGGCGCGCAGCCCGTCGCGCAGCTCGTGGATCACCAGGCGCCGGTTGAACTGCGACAGGCCCTTGTGGATGTTGAGGGTGACGATGCGCAGACGGTTCCTTTTCATAGGTCCAGCTCGAAGCGCCGCTCGAGGAGGTCCGCATCGTCGAAGTGGCGGCGCCCGACGAAAGCCGTGGCATGCCGTCCCCACTGGCGCATCGCGCCGGCCGAGGCGACGCCCGTCGGCCAGAAGAAGAAGCGCTCGGCTCGCTCGGTGCCGGCGATCAGTCCGTCGGGGCCAAAGGCGCTGGCATGGACCCCGCCAGCGCGCGGCAGCGAGCGCAGCTCGTCATACGGGCGCATCGCGTAGCGCACCACGCTGTCGCCGCCACGCGCCACCGCTACACGCTCGATCGCGTGCGTACCGGAGGCGAGCGTCACCACCGGGCGCTCGCCTTCTCCGACCCGCGGTAGCGATTGCGGCACGAACGCCCATTCGTCGAGGGAGTCGGGCGGCGGGCGCCGCCTCGCCCTCTCGGTCGGAAAGAAGAGATGGGAGCAGCCGCACGCATGGATCGAGTCATAAAGCACCGGCTCGCCGTCGGGCGCGAGGGTCACGCGCCAGACCACCGCGTCCAGCCGGCCGGCAACAAGATCGACCGCGCCCGCGCGCGCGCGTTCCGGAAACCAGACCGTGTAGACCAGCTGAAGCAGGACCTGGTCGCGGTAGCGCGTGTACACCGCGTGCGTGTAGACCGTTGGCTCCGAGGAGTCGACCTCGGGCACGCCGGAGGCGCGGCGCCAGCGCAGCCAGCCGAAGCGGTCAGGGTCGCCGCGGATCTCGATCTCGAAGCTGGGCGCGTACGCCACCGCCAGCCGGTCGAGCTCGCGCGCCGACAGGCCGGGATGCCCGAGCGGATCGAAAGTTGCGCGCCCGAGGAGGCCCGCGACCGCGTTCCGCGGCAAGTGCTGCGCCAGTGGCGGCGAGTAGCGCACGCGGCTCGTCGCCTGATCGGCCTCGCGCTCGAAAGCGGCCAGCGTTTCCTTCTCCCAGCGCCTGATGCTCGAGGCGAAGGCAAGCTTCGTCAGCGCATAGAGTCCTGCGACGCGCTGCGCGGTCGAGTAATCGTCAGGCACCTGCGCGGCCGCGAGCAAATCTTCGCGCCCGCCACGGCTCACGAGGTCGGCGTCGCGCAGCAGGCTGCTGCAATCGCGCGCGCGCTTGAGCATCAGGGTGCGCGCGTTCTCGTTCAGCGCCGGCAGGTTGCGGGTCTCGTGATGCCGTGCCTCGAGATCGAGCTCGGCGAGGCGCTCGCCGAAAGCGCGCAGTCCGGGCTGGCTGTCCGCGGCGCGGCCCTTGAGCGAGGCGAGCGTACGGTCTACGCGCAGGTGGGGAAAGCCCGGCACGCGAGCGTGCTGCGCATCGCGCACGCCCGCGGCGTCGATCTCGGCGTCGAGCGCCCGGTACCACTGCGCGCACTCGGCGACTGCGGGCGGTCCGGACTCGAGGTGCGCGGCAAGCCGGCGCTCGCCCGTGGCGCAGCCGGCGGCGAGAAGCCCGGCGCCGATCATGAGGATCGCGTCGCGGTTGGACCAGGAGAAGCACTTGCGCGCCGCCTCGCGCCACGGCAGCCAGGCGAAGGCCGTGTGCTCCTCGCGCGCGAGCGCTACCGGCGCGCGCCCGGAAAGCTCGAGGCTGAACAACCGCTCGGTGTTGTGGCTCACGCCGGGAGCAAAGCGATGACGCCATTGCGCGTAAATCTCGAAGGTATAGGCGACCTCCCAGCGCCTCAGGCTGACGGCGGCCGCTTCGATTCCGGTTTCCTCGCGCAGCTCGCGCGCCGCCGCGACCTCGTAGGGCTCGTCGGGATGCTCGAGCGAGCCCGTGACCGACTGCCAGAACCCGGGCCGCGCCGCGCGCTCGAGCAGCAGCACCTCGCGCTCGGCGGTATGCACGACGACCAGGACCGACCGCGGCAGCTTCATTTCTCGGTGAACAGGTCGGGCAGCGCCAGGCGCCGCCCCGGGTCAATGAAGACTGCGAAGAACGGCTTGCCGCGCCCGGCCCAGGACTCTGCGCTCGAGCGCAGCACGTCGACCAGGATGCCGAGCTCGTCGCCCGCCTTGGGATTCTCGAACAGCACGACATACCCCTCCCCGGGGAGATCCGAGAGGCAGTCTTCCAGCGCGTCCCAGTTGGCGCCGAACCAGTCCGGGAACTCGAGCGCGGCAGCGATGTTCTTCAGGAGCGTTTCCTTGTCTGCAAATCGAATCCTCGCAAGCAAAAGCCTGCTCCCGCCTACCGCGTGCGTGATCTCTTCGGCACGCGCCACCCGGTACACGCCGGAGCGCGACGCATCCTGCAGCCGCTGGATCAGCTTTCCCATTACTCGATGATGCGCCTGAAGCTGCGGTAGTGATCGTCAGTGTAGTAGTACTCGACACAGCCGTACTCGCCACAGCGTCCGCCGACGATTCGCCGCGCGCCGCGATCCTTCGCGCCCGGCGTTTTCACCGTGTACTCGCGGTAGTAGCCACGTTCTTTCCTGGGAAGGATCTTCTCGCGATTTTGAAACGTTTTGCCATCCTGGGAGTAGGGAAACGGTCCGCCGGCCTTGATGAGCGCGAGAGTCTGGCGAGCCTCGATCGGCAGCGCACTACTTTGGGTATCGGTGACAAGCGCGGAAGCGGTGAAACCCCAAAACAGCGCAAACGCGACCAGCCACCTCACGGCTGCGGCGGATTCCTCAGGCGCAGGTGAAGCTCGCGCAGCTGCTTCTCGGTGACGGCAGTCGGCGCGCCGGTGAGGAGATCCTGACCGCGCTGGGTCTTCGGGAACGCGATCACGTCGCGGATCGCCTCCGCCCCCGCCATCAGGGTCACCAGGCGGTCGAAGCCGAAGGCGATGCCGCCGTGGGGCGGCGCGCCATACTGCAGCGCGTCGAGGAGAAAGCCGAACTTGGCGCGCTGCTCCTCCTTTGTGATTCTCATTGCTTCAAAGACTTTTGCCTGAACCTCGGCGCGGTGAATGCGCACCGAGCCGCCGCCGATCTCCCAGCCGTTCAACACCATGTCGTAGGCCTTGGCGTACGCCTTTTCGGGCGCCGCCTCGATGTATTGCTCGTGGCCGTCCTTGGGACTGGTGAAAGGATGGTGGCGAGCCTTCCACTCGCGGGTCTGCGGGTCTTGCTCGAACATCGGGAAATCGACCACCCACAGCGGCCGCCATCCCTTCTCGGCGAGACCGCGGTCGTGCCCGACCTTGTCGCGCAGCGCGCCCATGTACGCGTCGACCGTGGTCGCGTCGCCGGCGCCGAACAGGATCACATCTCCATCGGTTGAACGGCTGCGTTCGAGGATGGTCGCAAGAGCCCTGGAATGGAGATTCTTCACGATGGGCGACTGCAGGCCCTCGGCGCCCTTGGCGCGCTCGTTCACCTTGATCCACGCGAGGCCCTTCGCCCCGAGCGTCTTGGCGTATTCGCCGTACGCGTCGAGCTCGCCGCGGGTGAGCGCCCCGCCGCCGGGCACGCGCAGCGCGCAGACGCGCCCGCCGGCGGCGTTGGCCGGCCCGGCGAACACCTTGAATTCCACGTCCTTTACCGCGTCGGTGATCTCGGCCAGCTTGAGCGCAATGCGCAGGTCGGGCTTGTCCGAGCCGTAGTCGCGCATCGCCTCGTCATAGGTCAGCACCGGGAAGGGCGCCGGCAGCTCGACGCCGATGGTCTCGCGGAACACGAAGCGCACCAGCGACTCCATCAGGGCGCGGATGTCGTTTTCCGACAGGAAAGACGTCTCGATGTCGATCTGGGTGAACTCGGGCTGGCGGTCGGCGCGCAGGTCCTCGTCGCGGAAGCACTTGACGATCTGGTAGTAGCGGTCGAACCCGGCCACCATCAGCATCTGCTTGAAGAGCTGCGGCGACTGCGGCAGCGCGTAGAAATGCCCTTCGTGAAGCCGCGAGGGCACCAGGAATTCGCGCGCGCCTTCGGGCGTCGACTTGTAGAGCACCGGGGTCTCGATGTCGACGAAGCCGTGCTCGTCGAGAAAGCGCCGCACCGCCATCGCCGCGCGGTGCCGCAGGCGCAGGTTGCGCTGCATCGGCGCGCGACGCAGGTCGAGGATGCGATGCTGCAAGCGGGTTTCTTCGGAAAGGTTTTCCTCGTCGATCTGGAACGGCGGCGGCGCGGAAGGGTTGAGGATCTCGACCTCGTGCGCGAGCACCTCGACCTCGCCCGTGGGGAGCTCGGGGTTCACGGTGCCCGCGGGGCGGCGGCGCACCTTCCCGGTCACTCTCAAGACGTATTCGGAGCGCACGCGCTCGGCGATGCGGAAGGCTTCCTGGCGATCGGGATCGCACACCACCTGCGCCAGCCCCTCGCGGTCGCGCAGGTCGATGAAGATCACGCCGCCATGGTCGCGCCGCCGGTGCGCCCAGCCGCACAGCGTCACCGTGCGATCGACCAGGGTCGCCCGCATTTCCCCGCAGTAATGGCTGCGCATTATTTTTGCGGGGGCACCACGCCCATGGAAATGATGTATTTCAGGGCTTGATCGACGCTCATGTCGAGCTCGATCACGTTCTTGCGCGCGATGATGACGAAGTAGCCGCCGGTCGGGTTCGGCGTGGTCGGCACGTACACCGCGACGCAGTCGGGCGGCAGGTGGTTCGCCACGCCGCCGCCCGGCGTGCCGGTGAGAAACGCGATCGTCCACATCCCTTCCTGCGGCCACTGCACCAGGAGGGCCTTGCGGAACGCCTGGCCGCTCGACGAGAACAGCGTATCGGAGATCTGCTTGACGCTCGAGTAGATCGAGTTCACCACCGGGATGCGGTGCAGGATCTCGTGCCACAGCTCGACCAGCTGCGCGCCGAAGAAGTTGGTGGCGAACACGCCCGTCAGGAACACGATGACCACCGTGAGGATGACGCCCAGGCCGGGAATGTGCACCCCGAGCCAATTCTCGGTATGCAGCGCCGCGGGCAGCAAGTGCAGCGACTGGTCGAGGACATCGACCACGAGCTTGAGGACCCAGATCGTGATCGCCAGGGGGATCCAGATCAGAAGCCCAGTAATGAAATATTTCTTCATCGGAAATAAAAAGGCCCGGCGCGCGCCGGGCCCGTTAGGTTACTGGCCGAAACTCAGTCCGTACAGGCTGTGGATTTGGTTTCGGTCTTGGTGTCGGGTTTCGTGTCGGGTTTCGTGTCGGTCTTGGTATCGGTTTTCGTTTCCGGCTTGCCTTTTTCCTCAGGCTTCTTTTTCGACCCGCCCTTGAAGTCGGTGGCGTACCAGCCGCCGCCTTTCAGGTGGAAGCCGGCCGCGGTCAGCAGCTTCTGCATGCCCGGCTTTCCGCAGGAGGGACAGTCGGTGAGCGGCGGCTCGGTCACTTTCTGCAGGACCTCGAGCTCCTGGCCGCACACGTTGCAGCGGTATTCGTAGATCGGCATGCCGCGATTATATCCCTGATTTCAGAAAGGAATATCGTCTTCCATGTCGTCGAACTTGCCCGCCGGCTTCTTCGCCGCAGCCGGTTTCGGCTCGGCGGTCCTGGACTCCATGGCGGGCTCGCCACGGGGCTCACCGCGGGGTTCCCCTGAGCCCGCGCGCGAGCCGAGCATTTGCATGCGCTCCGCGACCACTTCGGTCGTGTAGCGGTCCTGGCCTTCCTTGTCCTGCCACTTGCGCGTGCGTAGGCGCCCCTCGATGTACACCTGAGAGCCCTTCTTCAGATACTCGCCGGCGATCTCGGCAAGCTTTGCGCGGAAGACCACGCGATGCCACTCGGTTTCCTCTTTCTTCTCGCCGCTCGTCTTGTCGTTCCATTGAAAGGACGTCGCCACCGAGACGTTGGTAATGGCCGCGCCGTCGGGCATGTACCGCGTTTCCGGATCGCGCCCGAGATTGCCGACCAGGATGACCTTGTTCACCGATGCCATGTCAGACCTCTCCAGTAATCAGTTTACGAACTCTATGCTCATCCCACTGCCCCGGCACGACTTTGAGGCGGGCGATGCGCTCCGCGGCCACGACTTCCGCCTCGCGCACGCCCTGCACTCGCGCAAGCGCCTCGCGCAGCCCATCGAGGTTCACTCCCGATGCGATGGAAAACGTAAGACTCGAAAGCTCGTTGACCGCGGGCGGGGGTCGCATGCCGGCGGCAAGCACGAGCCACACTGCCGACAGAACAGCGCAGGCGGCGAATACCCCGGTAGTCCCGTAGCGCGAAGCAACCCAGCCGCCGAGCAGCCCGCCGAAGAACACTCCTAGAGTCTGCGTCGTGTTGTAGACCCCGATGGCAGCGCCGCGGCCCGCTGCCGGCGCGCGGCGGGAAACGAGCGACGGCAGCAGCGCCTCCAGCACGTTGAAGGCCACGAAGAAACCGAGCATCACGGCGGCGAGGACCGCGATGCCGCCGCCGAGGACGGCGAATGCCGCCTCCGCGCCCACCAAAAGTACGACTGCCCCGACCAAGATCGGCTTCGAAGCGTTGCGCCGGTCCGCGTACAGGACCGCCGGCACCATCAGCACGAACGATCCGAGCACGACCGGCAGATACAGCTTCCAGTGCTCGGGCAGCGCAAGCCCCGCCTGCACCAGGAGCGGCGGCACGACGACGAACATCGCGTAAAGCACGACGTGCAGGATGAAGATGCCGGCGTTCAGGCGCACGAGCTCGGCGTCGAGCAGCGCGGCGCGCACCGAGCCCGCGGCGCGCGCGGCGCGGCCCTGTGCCGGCGGATCGGGAACCTGGAACTTCACCACCGCCATCGCGGCGAGGCAAAGGGCGCCGGTGAGGGCGAACAGGCCGTCCATGCCGATCACGCGGTAGAGGAGCGGCGCCCCCACGAGCGACAGCGCGAACATGAGCCCGATCATCGAGCCGATCATCGCCATCACCTTCGTGCGGTGCTGCTCGCGCGTGAGGTCGGCGGCGAACGCCATCGCGACCGACGAGATCGCTCCGGCGCCCTGCAGGGTGCGCGCGGCGATCATCGTCCAGATGTCGTGCGCGATCATGCCGAGAAAGCTGCCCGCAGCGAACACGGCGAGGCCCGCATAGAGCAACGGCTTGCGTCCCCAGCGGTCCGAGGCCATGCCGAAAGGGATCTGCAGGATTCCCTGCGACAGCCCGTAGGCCCCAAGCGCGATGCCGACCAGCGTGAGGTCGTCGCCGCCGCGGATGTTCGCCGCATGCACCGCGAGCACCGGGAGAATGAAAAACAGGCCCAGCATGCGCAGGCCGAACACGCCGGCGAGGCTCGCGCCCGCGCGCACCTCGACGCTGGTCATTCTTTCGGTCATTGATAGCTGTGGAGGCGGGAATGCGAGACGCGCTATAGTAGCCGGTTTCACTTTCGAAATTGCAGATGGACAGCATCCGCGTTCGCGGCGCGCGAACGCACAACCTGAAGAACCTCAGCCTCGAGCTGCCGCGCAACCGGCTCGTCGTAATCACCGGACTCTCGGGCTCGGGCAAGAGCTCGTTCGCGTTCGACACGCTGTACGCCGAGGGCCAGCGGCGCTACGTCGAATCGCTGTCGGCCTACGCGCGCCAGTTCCTCGAGCTGATGGCGAAGCCGGAAGTGGACCTGATCGAGGGCCTGTCGCCCGCGATCGCGATCGAGCAGAAGGCGGCGAGCCACAACCCGCGCTCCACCGTCGGCACGGTGACCGAGATCCACGACTATCTGCGCCTGCTCTACGCGCGCGCCGGCACGCCCTACTGCCCGGAGCATGCGCTCGCGCTCGAAGCGCAGAGCGTGGCAGAGATGGTCGATCAGGTCGCGGCGCTGCCGCCCGAGAGCCGGGTGATGATCCTCGCGCCGGTCGTCGCCGGCCGCAAAGGCGAGCAGGCGGACCTGCTGGAAGAGCTGCGCGCGCAGGGGTTCACCCGGGTACGCATCGACGGCTCGGTGCGCGACCTCGATTCGGCACCGCGACTCGCAAAGAACGCCAAGCATTCGGTCGACGTCGTCGTCGACCGGCTGCGCGTGCGGCCCGATGCGAGGCAGCGGCTGGCCGAATCCCTCGAGACCGCGCTACGGCACGCCGACGGTAAGGTCGTCGTAGTCGAAGCGGACAACGGCAAGGAGCACCTCTTTTCAGCCCGGTATTCGTGTCCGGCGTGCGACTACTCGCTGCCCGAGCTCGAGCCGCGCCTGTTCTCCTTCAACAACCCGGCCGGCGCGTGTCCGCGCTGCGACGGCCTGGGCGCGGTGGAGTTCTTCGACCCCGCGCGCATCGTCGCGCATCCCAACCTGTCGCTCGCGAGCGGCGCGATCCGCGGCTGGGATCGCAGAAACCATTTCTACTACGCGATGCTGCAGTCGCTCGCCCGGCACTACCGCTTCGATATCGAGAGCCCGTGGGAGTCGCTCGACGACCTGATCCAGAGCCTCATCCTGTACGGCTCGGGCAAGGACAAGATCGCCTTCCACTACCCCTCCGAGCGCGGCCGCAGCGCGGTGAAGGAGCACGCCTTCGAGGGCGTGATCCCGAACCACGAGCGCCGCTATCGCGAGACCGATTCGATGGCGGTGCGCGAGGAGCTCGCCAAGCTGCGCAACGTGCGCTCCTGTCCGGAATGCGGCGGCACGCGCCTGCGCCGCGAGGCGCGTCACGTCCGGGTCGCTGAAAAAACCATCTTCGAAGTGTCGCGCTGGCCGCTGCGGCAGACGCTGGAGTTCTTTGAACACCTCAGGCTCCAGGGCGCAAAGGGCCAGGTTGCGGAGCGCGTGGTGCGCGAGATCGCGAGCCGGCTGCAGTTCCTGGTGAACGTGGGCCTCGAGTATCTCTCGCTCGAGCGCTCGGCCGAATCGCTTTCAGGGGGC
>Ga0208685_1000365_pt1 | contig 16201 bp, 16 predicted proteins | sample EasRivMeERMLT890_FD_187533 | JGI IMG/M metagenome (GOLD analysis project Ga0208685, IMG submission 187533) | Soil microbial communities from meander-bound floodplain in the East River, Colorado, USA - East River MetaG ERMLT890 (SPAdes) (version 2) | ecosystem: Environmental > Terrestrial > Soil...
ATCGCGTTGCCGAAGACATCCGCCTGCGAGTTGCGGGTGACGAAGACGCCACTGCCCTTGTTCCCCTCGATCGTGTTGCCAACGACGCGCGCGCTCGACTGGCGATTGACCGAGATGCCGTGCTCGCCGCAGTTGCGGATCGTGTTGGGGCCCGGGCCCTGGGGCCGGAGCGTGTAGCCGACCCGCGCCACCGACATCTCGGCGACGTCGATACCGCAGGCGTGCGCCTCCTCGATGGTGTTGCCCGCGATGCGGCCGACGCTCGTGTGATCGAGGTGGATGCCGTGGCGGCCGGTCTTGCGGATGGTGTTGCCTACGATGTTCGCGGACGCGCCCGAGGCCGACCCGGAGAGGTGGATGCCGTCGCGCCCGCCGCTGATGGTAAAGCCCTTGATCGTGATCTCCCGGCCGCGGACGAAGAACCCGTCGCCCTTGGGCGGCGCCTGGATCGCGGTCTTGCCCTGGCCGTCGAACGTGATGCGCACGATTTCAGGCGCGACGATCACGTTCTCGGCGCAGTTGCCGCTGACGAGGATGGTGTCTCCGGGCTTCGCAATCGCGATCTTGTCCTGGATCTTCTCTCCGGCGCTGCAGTCGACGGTGTGCGTGGTGGGCATGGTTTCGGACCCTTGTTCTTAGCCAGGGCCCGATTGTCTGACAATTCGCACTCGGGGCGCAAAGTGGCTACGATTGCGCGGACGCGCATACAGTAGGCTTACTTGTCATGGCATCCCGGCCAAGCGTCGTGATCGTCGGAGGCGGCATTGGCGGTTTATTCGCCGCCAATGCGCTGATCGCGCAGGGGCTGCGCGTTTCGGTCTACGAGCAGGCGCCCACGCTGGGTGAAGTCGGCGCCGGCGTCTACGTGACCCCGAATGCGGTGCGCCACCTCGAGCGCGTCGGTCTCGGTCCTGCTTTCGAGAAATTCGGCGCGCGGGTCGGGCCGGGCTCGCACTACTTTCGCCACGACGGCACGCCGATTGCCCCGGTCCAGGTGACAGACGCCACCGGCTGGAACGCGTGCTTCGGCATGCACCGCGCCGATTACGTCGATCTGCTCGCCGCGCACCTCCCCGCCGGGATCGTCCACACCGGCCACCGCGCGGTCGGCTTCGAGCAGACGGGCGACCTCGCCCGCGTCCGGTTCGCGAACGGCGCGATCTCCGAGGCCGATGTCGTGGTCGCCGCCGACGGTATCCACTCCGAGATGCGGCCCCACGTCTTCCCGCCCTCGAAGCCCGTCTTTCACGGCACCATCTCCTACCGGGGCCTGGTCCCGCTCGAGCGCCTGCCGGACTGGCCCAGGGACCGCTGGGAGATGTGGGCCGGTCCGTCGAAGCATTTCCTCGTCTTCCCGGTCCGCCACGGCACGATGGTCAACTACGTCGGCTTCGTGCCGACCGACGAGGAAATGAAGGAATCGTGGTCCGCGCCGGGCGATCCGGACGCGCTCCGCCGTGAGTTCGCAGGCTGGGACCCGCGAATCGGCGAGGTGTTGAAGCAGGTCGACAAGACCTTCCGCTGGGCGCTCTACGACCGCGAGCCCCTACCGACCTGGACCAAGGGCCGGCTGACGCTGCTGGGCGATGCGGCACATCCGATGCTGCCGCACCTCGGTCAGGGGGCGAATCAGTCGATCGAGGACGGCATGGCGCTGGCGACGATCCTGGCGCAGACGGAGACTTCCGCGGTCCCGGCGTCTCTTCTTGGCTACGAGCGGCTGCGTCGCGAGCGCGTGGCGGAGGTTCAGCTCGGTGCCCGGACACAAGGGCTGCGCGTCGATTCCGTCCACGCCGATCTCCGCGCTCGCGACGCGGAGCTCGCCGCGCACGCCGAATTCCGGAAGCACCTCTATGCCTACGACGTGGTGCCGCACGCGCGCCATCTCGCTCACCCGCTTGAACTCCTCGCGGATCTCAGCCGTCATCTGCTCGGGCCCGGCATAGCTCTGCAGAATGCCGAGTGGTGCGAGTTTCGCCGCGATGGCGGGCGCCTTGACCGCCTGCTCGACCGCGCCGACGAGCGCTTGTCTCGCCTCCTCGGGGATGCCCGCGGGCGCGAGAAAGGCAAACCAGATGCCGAAGAGCTCCTCCGGATAGCCAAGCTCACGCAGCGTCGGTATGTCGGCAAACTCGGGAACCCGGTTCGACGCCACGATGCCGCGGAACGTCCCGGCCTTGATGTGGGTGCTGAGCGCGCCGAGCGCCAGCACGACGCCATCGATGTGCCCCCCGCGCAGAGCCGCGATTGCGGGGGCGGCGCCGGTGTGGGGAACCGGCACGAGCTCGGAACCCGTGAGGGCGTTGATCAGCCGCACGCCGAAATCACTGACCGAACCCGTGCCGGGGTGACCGATGTTGATACGGCCCGGATTCTTGTTCGAGTGCTCGATGAGCTCGGCGAGATTCCGGTGCGGTGCGTCGCTCCGCACGGCGAGCACGCTCGGCGTGCGCGACGCGATGCCGAGCGGCACGAGATCCCGTTGCGCGTCGTAAGAGGCCGACTGTGGATCGAGCACGGCGCGAAAGATGAGCGCTGCGTTCGGGGCGAACAGGATCGTCTGGCCGTCTTTCTTCGCCTTGACGACGCTGCTCGTGCCAAGCGCTCCCCCCGCGCCCGGACGATTGACTGCAATCACGGGTGTATTGAGGAGCCTCGAAATCTCCTCACCCATGGCGCGCGCAGATACGTCCGCGGCATCGCCCGGAGCAAGCGGAACCACCACACTGATGGGGCCGCTGGGGAACGTCTGGGCTTGGGCGGAAACCGCGAGACTGACAAGCGCGACGGCGAAAACAACGCGCTGCGCGACATCCTTCAAGGCCAGGATCTCCCCAGCGTTACGCTGATCCGTCACAGCTCCCTGACGAGCAGCTTGCGGAACTTGATCGGGCCGCCGTTGAACTGAAGTCCGATCCGCCCTTCGTGGGTCTTGGCTTCCTTGGTGGTGGCGGTGACCACGCCGTTCAGCTTGACGGTGATCTCGGAACCCTTGGCGGAGATCTCGTAGGTGTTCCACCGGCCGCCGGCCTTGTAGATGGGCTGCACCGCGACGAGGTTGACGAGACTCCCCGTGCTGTACTTCGGATTGGGGTTCTTGTCCCAGATCTGCACTTCAAAGGCACCCGATGCGGTATTGACCTTGTTCGGATCGGGGGCGCGAAGGTAGATGCCGCTGTTGGTGTCCTCCGAGGCCCAGAATTCCGCGTAAATCTCGAGGTCTTTGAATGACCGCTTCGAGACCAGGACGCTGGCGCCCTTGCCGGTGGTCTTGTCCGCCTGGATGGAGCCGTCCTCGGCCCTCCAGTTGGCGGCCGTCCCCGACACGCTCCAGTTTTCCATGCCGGCGTTGCCGTCGATCAGGGTTATCCAACCCGGTTTCCACGGCATTTGCCCGCAGGCGGCGACGATGATCGCGACTGCCAGTATCGCCACTGCTCTTGCGACAACTCTTTTCATGTGACCTCCCCCGTTAGGTGACCCGTTGCCACAGGATGATCCACCGGCAGCCGGCTAGCCTTTTTTGCTTCCAAAAAGCAGGAGCGCGCCGCCAATCACAATCGCCCCCACGCCAGCCCAAATCGGGACGTTGACCGTCTCCGTCTCCTTTACCGACAACTCGATCGATCCCAGTTTCGCCTTATGGGTATCCGTGGTGTAGGTGAAGCTTCCGTACACCAGCCCCAGGACTCCGACCACGATCAGCACGATTGCCGCAATCTTGACTGCGTTCACTTTGTCTCCTCCTTGTTAAGGAAACTCACGGATCCCCGCCACGGACAGCGCACCGGGGCGTGACTGCAAGAATCAGGACCGCGAGCAGTCGGACCGCTCTGCTTAGTGTCCGCTGCACAGAGCCATCCCGGGATCGTTACAGGCGTCGACCTTGAATGACACGAATCAGAATCACTACGACCGCGATGACCAGGAGGACATGAATGAATCCACCCATGGTGTACGAGGTGACGAAACCAAGAAGCCAGAGGACAACCAATACAATTGCAATGGTCTCGAGCATTTTGCTTCTCCTTTTGCCATAACTTGACGAATCGCAAATCCGGCGTCCAACCGCCGCTTAACGTGAAGTCGTTGGTCCAGAAGGCGGCCTGTAAATCAGCATTGTGCGCGTGACGTCGTCATCCTTCAAGCGGATGAATTTGAGTCGCTACGTCGAGTACCACAATACCGCGACGAAGTGACATGCGGTGCCCATGACAACGAACAGATGCCACACGAAGTGAAAGTAGCGGATACGTTCCGCCATGAAGAACACCGCGCCCGCCGTGTAAGCGATCCCGCCCGCAAACAACCAGAACAGCCCCCACTTCGCCACAAGGGTCCACACAGGCTCGATTGCGATGAGGACCAGCCAACCCATCGCGAGATAGACCCACGTCGAGAACATCGTGTACCGAACGCCGCCGAGAATCTTGAACACCGAGCCAGTAAAAGCCATGACCCACACGAGTCCGAAAAGCGTCCAACCCCAGCCACCACGGAGCACGCCGAAAGTAAACGGCGTATAAGTCCCGGCGATCAGCAGGTAGATTGCCGAGTGATCGAGAATCTGGAATATCCGCTTGGCGCGGTTCGGCGGCAGCGCGTGAAACACCGTGGACGAGACATACAGCAGCACCATTGTGATCGCGAACACGCTCGCGGCCACGATTCCTGCCGGGTCCGCACGTTCAAGCGCAGCGCTTATCAGAAACGGAACGGCAATCAGAGCCGCCAGCAAGCCAATGCCGTGGCTGACGCTGTTTGCGATCTCCTCTCCGAGAGACTGTGGCCGCTCTTCCAGAGCCAGAGCTCGAACCATCTCAGTATCTCCGGTGCGTCCCGACCATCAGCCAGCGTGTCAGTGGCTCTGCTCTAGCCACCCGACGCGACCAAGCCTGCCTTGGCCATCGATTCCATGATCACGTCGACGAAGGCGCGCACCTCTCTCTCGATGCTCGAGGTCTCGGTGGTGCGCGTGCGGGCTACCCACTCGATGCGGTCTGCGTTCAAGTCTGTGAGCGAGGTCTGCGCGACGTATACGGTGTAGGCGCGCACGTCAGTGCGCACCGGGTACGCCATGCCCCAGTAGTAGCTATACCAGCCGCGATAGCCATAGGCACCGCCCCACCATATCGGGTCCTGCGTGACCATGACCTCGCGGTCCTGGCCGATGACCGCGGTCGATAGCAGGTAGCGCGCGCCGGCCTTGCGCGCGGCCGACGTCAGGCGCTCGTGCGCGTCGCTGCCGAGGCTGCCGGGCACCGACGCATAGCTCTGCGTTGCCCTGACGCCGCGCGCGACGAGCTTGGCTACCATCTCGTCCTCGTATACGCGTCGCACGGTGTCGTCGCGTGCTACGCCAACCACCAGCACCGGCGCATCGATGCGCTTGCCGGCGAACTCGGAGCGCGTCCAGCTGCCGTCGAGCGTGGTCGAGGCGCAGCCGGCGAGATTCGCGATCATCGCGATCGCGGTGATGACGCGTGTCTGTCGAGCAGGACTCATGAAAGCGTATGCGTTCGCGCTTGGAATCATAAAAATGAGTTTTCTTGCAATGGGGGCAACGCAGATGCGTAATGGCCAACAGTCATCGGATTATGCCTCCAGCACAGGATTTGTTGTTTATTGGCAACAAAAAACGCGCTTATTCGCATATACTGCGTAGTTATGTGACTTCGATCAATGAGATACCGCCAAGTGCTGGTATTTAATACCTGACTGGCTGCGGACCGGAAAGTGGCCTTCTCAGGGATCCTGGTTTATTGATTGAGTTCACCAATCCGTTTTTCGAAAGGAGACATTCATGAAAATCAAGAGAGCAATCGCATTGACCGCGCTTGTAGCAGCTGCCGCGGGTATTTCCCCGCTCGCTGTCGCCCAGGATAGCGGCTGGTATATCGGCGCGATTGCTGGTCAGTCGAACTTCAAGGATTGCACTGCACCTAACTGCGATGACTCAGACACTGCCATCGGCGTTTTCGGTGGCTATCAATTCCACAAGAACTTCGGGGCCGAAGTTGGCTACACCGACCTCGGAGAAACTTCCGCGCCTGGCTTCGCGTCCGCTGGAGTCACGGGCTTTGAACTGGTGGGTGTCGGGAGGTTTCCGATCAGCGAGCGGTTCTCCCTCTACGGCAAACTCGGGTTCTTCCGTTGGGATGTTGATTCCGCTGGCCAAAGCGAATCAGGAACCGATCTCACTTACGCGCTTGGAGTGCAATGGGATTTCACGAAGCGACTCGGATTTAGAGCGCAATATCAGGTGTACAAGGATGTTGGTGACGCCGCCACCACTGGTACGACCGATGTCGATGTCATCGGTGTCGGCGTAGTCTTCAAATTCTGAAAACGCAGCCGTAACCTGAAAAAGCCGGGGTTCTCCCCCGGCTTTTTTGTTTCCTCTCGACAGGGGCGAAAGTGAGCTTGGTTGGATTTGAACCAAGGTCCAGGGGAATAAGCGGGAACGCTAAACCGCGTAGTGGAAACCATTAGAACTTCGGATCCACGGGGTGCCGGTCATACTTTCCCACGCCTTGCACCAGCAGGAAGCGGCAGGGACGGTCGCCGTCGGGCGTGACCCTGTGGGGGCGGTTCGGCGTGACGGCGTGACTTTGCCCCCGGGCGATTACGACCTGCTCCGGCGGATCGAGCATCTCAATGCGGACGGTGCCTTCAATACAGTACGTCGTGTCCGTGACAAGCGTGTGGTAGTGCCACGGGATCTCATCGCCCGGCGCGAGCGTGCGCTCCTGCACCCTCACGTCGGAACCCTTGGCGATCAAGTTGACCTTGCCAGCACGGACGTAGGTCTCTGTCATGGCCTGCTCCTGGGTAAGGAGGGGAAGTTAGGAATGTCAATCCGGCCAAGTCGGCTAACGACCCGAAGCGGACCTTCGCCCGGTCGCGCGAACTGGCCCCGGCATGCCAACTTGCCCCTGACCTATCACCCGGTTCCGGACATTGCCTGACGTGCAGTAAAAAGCGCCGGCACTTCGCTGGACAGCCGAGGCGCGGGGAAGGGTTTGCCTCGGCCTGACAACTGGAATAGATTGATCGGTAATTGACCGCTGATTCCGCTCACGACCCGTCCGGATCGCGGTTTTCTTCCGGGGAGGAGGAAGCCAGCATGAACATAAGGCCCGTTATGCGCAGTCCGATGCGCAATCCGCGACCTCATCCGCGCCTGCTCCCGGCGGCAGAGGCCACGCAGCGGGATCACGGCCGGATTGAATTTCCTATTGGTTGGGTGAAAGCCTGGGGCACGCTCGCTTTCAATCCCGTCAGCGCCTTGACGGGGATGACCATGGCGGAGATCTGTCGCTCCCCCGACACGCGCGCGTTGGTCGTGCGCATGATGACCGAGTCGCGGGAAATCGCGACGAGACTCGGCGTGACGATGCGCGTGCCCCTCGAGAAGCGTCTCCTCGGCGCAGAGCGCGTTGGGCACCACAAGACGTCGATGCTGCAAGACTTGGAGGCGGGCCGCCCGCTGGAGATCGAGGCCATCCTGGGGACGATAGTCGAGCTCGGCGAACTCGTCGGCGCGCATGCGGACACGTTGCGTTCCGTTCTCGAGCTGGCAAGGGCGATCGACCCAGGGCGCCGGACGGGGGCCGCCGCCAGGGCTGCGGTCGAAGCAGCAGCCGCATCATGAGCTCGGTGCCCGTGCCGGAAACGGTGACTCCAGCATCTAGCGTATGGTCGCGCTTCAGGAACCGCCTTCGGTTCGGGCTCGCGATGCAGGAGGTCCTCGACTGGCTCGCGCGCTACGGCATCGTCATCTATCCGTATTATTTCGTCGACGAGCCCGTGCGGCTACGCGTGGAGCTCGAACGCCCCGAAGGCCTCGAGTTCCGCCGAATCGATCCGGGCGCGGCGCACCTCCTCGCGCACCTGCTGGAGCGCCCGCGCGCCGAGGAGAAAATCCGCTCCCTCATGGCCTTTGCCACCTGCATCGCCGCGCTCGAGCGCGATGAAATCGTCGCTTACAGCTGGTACACGCAGCACCACCTGAAAGGCGTGGCGGGCGCCGATCCGATCGCCCCGCTGCCCCCTGACTGCGCTTACCTGTTCGACATGTTCGTCTGCCGTCGCGCGCGCGGTCGCCAGGTGGCCGCGCAGCTGCGCAACCACGTGCACCGCCTTCTGTCCGCGAAGGGCGTCCGGCACGCCATCAGCGTCAGCCTCCTGTTCAATCGTTCCACGCGCAAGTTCAAGGCAAAGCTCGGTGCGGTCGAAACCGAGCTGCGCATATTGCTGCGCATCAAGCCCTTCCCCGGACTCGACGTTCGGCTGCATCGCAAGCCGTGGCTGCTCGACACGCCGCTGGTTCACATCGCGCGGCCGGAGGCCACGTCATGAGGCTCCTGCTGCTCAACTACGAATTTCCGCCGTTGGGCGGCGGCGCGAGCACGGCAACGTTCTACATGGCACGCGAGCTCGTCGCGCGCGGCCACCACGTGGAGGTGCTGACGTCCTCGATGCCGGGCGCCGCACCGACCGAGCTCGTCGACGGCGTGCTTGTCCACCGCGTCTTCAGCCTGCGCCGTGGGTTTCACGATGCGGGCCTCATCGGCGCCGCGACCTATCTCGTTTCCGCGGCGCGCAAGCTGCGCCGGCTGGCCCGCACCGGCAACTTTGACTGCGCGCACTTCTACTTCGCGCTGCCGACCGGAGCGCTTGCGCCGTTGTGGGTGCGCTGGACAAAGCGGCCGTACGTGGTCGCCTTGCGCGGGTCGGACGTTCCTGGCTACGACGGCGGAATTGTGCTGGCGCTGTTACACCGGATGTTGCGCTTCGCGACGCGCCGTATCCTCGCCGGGGCCAGTCACGTCACCGCCAACAGCAAGAGCCTGCGCCAGCTCGCGCAACGCTCCTTCCCCGGGTTGCGGATCCAGACAATCACCAACGGTGTCTGCACGTCGACGTTCCGGCCGCTCGAGCCGAGGCGCAGCACGAGCCAACCACGCCTGCTGGCCGTCTCCAGGCTCGTGCGGCGCAAGGGCCTCGAGGACATCATCGCCGCCCTGGCTTCGCCGCTTCTGTCGGCGTGCTCGCTGACTCTCGTCGGCGATGGCCGCCTGCGATCGCGACTTCAGGCGCTCGCACGTTCGCTCGGCGTGGCGGACCGTGTCGAGTTCGCAGGCCGTCTGCATGGCGACGAGCTGTCGTCCTGCTACCGGACGGCAGACTGCTTCGTCCTGCCGTCGCATGCAGAATCATGCAGCATGTCGCTACTCGAGGCGATGGCGAGCGGCCTGCCGGTAGTGGCCGCGCGGACGGGTGGCACTCCCGAGCTGGTCGAAGATCGCGTGAACGGCCGACTGTTCGCGGCCGGCGACGTGCACGACTTGGCGGAGGCGATCGCCTGGATGCTGGAATCCGGGGAACGCATGCGCAGCATTTGCGCCGCCAACCGCGCACGCGTTGTGGCGACCCATGACTGGCCGAGTATCGTCTCGACGTACGAACAGCGATGCTACTCGCCCGAGCTCGCGACGTCCGGGGCGGCCGATGGTGGCGGACGCGCCGACAGGCAGGCGCAATGCGACCAAGCGACGCCCTGACGATCGCTGCGAGCGTCGTGTCACTGCAGCGCAGCCAGTGGCGCCGCACGGAGGAAATCCGTCGGCGCCAGCTCGCCGGTCTCGACGAGACGCTCGCATTTGCGCTCGAGCGCGTGCCGCACTATCGCAGCCTGGGCATCGATGCGGGCAGCGGCGACCCGCGCGAGCGGCTGTCCCGATTCCCGCCGCTGACAAAACGCGACCTGCAGGCGGCCGGCACATCCATCCTGGCGGACGGCGTGAACGAAGCGAGCCTGTTCCGCTCCCGCACCTCGGGCAGCACCGGCGAGCCGACCGTGGCCTGGTTCGATCGGCGCACATGGCTGTATACGCGCTATTCGCTCAAGCTGCGGCGCATGCTGAGCCACGGGCTCGGGCTCGGCGCGAGCGTCCTGATCGTTTCGGAAGCCGATCCGATAGAGCTGCAGGACCATCGGAAAGCGCGCCTGGCCGGCGCCGGATGGCTCTTCCGCCAGGAGTTTCTCTCGCTGCGGACGCCGCTCGCGCGCCATGTCGAGGAGATCGTGCGCCTGCGTCCCGACGCCCTGTATGCGTTTCCTTCGTATCTGGCCGAGCTCCTGGACTACTGCGACCGCGAGGGGTTGGAGCTCCCGCCCTTCAAGGTCGTGTTCACGAGCTCCGAGGTCCTCGCGCAGTCGCTGCGGCGGCGCCTGCAGGACCGCCTGCGGGCACGCGTGTGCGACGTCTACGGCTGCACCGAATTCAAGGAAGTGGCGTGGCAATGCGAGGCCGGTTCCTACCACGCCAATCATGAAAGCATCTGGATCGAGTGCGAGCCGCCGGTGGCAGAAGGGAGACCGGGCTTCCTGCTGTTGACAACGCTCATCAATCGCGCCGCCCCGCTGATCCGCTACCGCGTCGGCGACCTGGGGCGGCTGCAATCAGTCCGGTGCACCTGCGGCCGGGAGGGGCCCGCCTTGAGCGACCTCGAGGGGCGCGAGGTCGAGCTGCTGCAGCTGGCCGATGGGCGCCGCATTTCGCCCTACCTCCTGACGACCGCAATCGAGGATGTGCCCGGGCTCAGCCGGTACCAGTTCGCGCAGACGGCGAAGGACCGGCTCGAGCTGCGCTTCATTGCGCTCGAGGGCCGGCCGGTCGACCGGAACCTGATCGTATCGCGCCTGGTGCGCCTGCTGGGCGACGGCCTGGAGGTACGCGCGAGACAAGTGTCCGAGATCCCACGCACGCCCGGCGGCAAGCGCAAGGTGTTGGTACGGGAAGGCGCTGCGATCGCGGGCGCGGGCTGAGACGGCGCCCGTGATTTCCGGACGCCTCACAATTCTCGAGCGCGCCGAGGACCTGCCGCCGGTCTGGGAGCGCGTGGCGCACGGCCGTGCGCTGAGCCTCGATCCCCGATTTCTCCGGACGCTGCAGTCCAACGCAACCGATGGCGCCAACCGGCGGTATTTCGTCTACGAGCCGGAATCCGGCCCGACAGTCGTTGCGGCCGCTGTGCTGCTGGAGCCGGCTGCCGCGCGCAACCCCGTCGCCAGCGTCCTGCTCGGACGCCTCTTTGGCCGGCTGCCGGCGTCGCAGAACTGGCTGCTGCCGATGCTCGTGCTGCGCGCGGAGACGACGACCGACGCGCCCTATTGCACCGACACCGCGCACCCCGGGCGCGAGGCCGCACTGCGCGGGCTGCTCGCTGCGCTCGAGGATCATGCCGAGCGGGAGGGCTGGTCGCTCGCATTCGACTATGTCCCCGTCGACGATCCGGCGATGTCGGCCGCATGTGCCGAGCGGGGATACCTGCGAACCCTGGCGAGACCCAACGCCGAGATGCGGATCGAATGGAACACCTGGGAGGCCTACCTGAAGTCCGCGGCGCGCCACAGCAAGCGCGCGGCAACGAATATCCGTACGGAGCTCAACCACGCCCGGCGCGACGGCCTCGCAATCACCGAATGGTGCGCGGCCGCGACACCCGAATCGGACTTGCATCGGCTGATGGTGGAGCACGAAGCGCGGCTCAACGGGCGCGAGCTGCTGTTTCGGCCGGGGCTGCTCGGGCGGCTCTCGGAGGCGCTCGGCGGCGACTTCAAGGTCTTTCTCGGCAGCTGCGGCGGCCGATTGCAAGGGGTCGTCGCATTCGCCCGCTCCGGCAATCGCGGCTACGTGACCTATCCCGGCCTATTGCACGAGAACGAGCGCTCGGGCTCCGCATATTTCAACCTGCTTTACTATCACCCGATTCGGCTTGCGATCGAGCTCGGCCTCGACAGCATCGCCTTCGGCAACGGCGCGCTCGCGGCGAAGATACGCCGCGGCTGCACCGTGCAGGCCGGCGCGCTCTGCTTCAGGCCCCGCGGGCGAATCCTGCGCAGGGCGCTCGGTGCGCCGGTCGCACTGCACCGCCGCGGCCTGCGGCACAAGTATGCTTCTTTCCTCAGCGCTTCGCCCTTCAGCAACCTGATCGACAGCCGCCATGCGAGTCCTGGTCACCAACGCACACCGTAATGTCGGCTTTCTCGTTACGCGTCACCTCGCCGCGGCGGGCCACGAGATCATCGCGGCCGATTCGCGCGCGCTGCCGCTTGGACTCCGCAGCCGGCACGCGCAGGCGTTCGCGCTGCTGCCGGACCCGCTGTCAGCCGACTATGCCGACAGGTTGCTGGAACTGATCCGGCGCACGCGACCGGACGTCCTGATGCCGCTCGGTGGGCTGGCCGCGGTCACCGCCCGGCGTGCGGAATTCGAACGCGAATGCCCCGTGCTGGCGGCCGATGGAGCGGCGTACCAGGCGCTGTTCGACAAATCTTCGGTCTACGAGCTGTGCGCACGTTTCGGCATCCCGCATCCGCGCGTGCTCGGCACCGATTTGGACACGCTCAGCGCCTGGCTGCCCGGGCCTGCCCACGGCTCACCGTTCGCGGCGATCAAGCCGCGGCGCGACCAGGGTGCCGGCCGCGGGCTCGCGTTTATCGACGATCCGGGCCAGCTGGCGACGCTCTGGCCCGCGCTCGAGGAACAGTACGGCCCGCTGGTCTGCACCGACTATGTGCCCGGCCCGGTGGACGCGCAACACGCCCTGCACCTCCTGTTCGATCGCGACAGCGAGCTCATCGAGTTCTTCGTCCTGCGCAAGCTCCGGCAATGGCCGAGGCGCTTCGGCATCACCGTCGCGGCGACGAGCAGCCACGAGCTCGAGCTCATCGAGCGCGTGCTGCCGCTGTTTCGGCACTTGCGCTGGCGGGGCCCGGTCGAGGTGGAACTGAAGCGCGATGAGCGCAGCGGCGCGGACTGCGTGCTCGAAATCAACCCGCGTTTTTCCGGCACGCTGCCGTTTTCGCTCGCGGCCGGTGTCGACATGCTCGTTTCAATGCTGAACGCGAGCTTCGGCCGCTCCAGCCCGCGCGCGCTGCGTCCCTACTACGCCGCCGGGCTCTATTACTGGAACCCGTGGCCGTACGCTCGCAGCGTGCTGCGGGATCTTGCAAGCGCGGAAGGATTCCGGCGCGGCTTGCGCGACCTCGCGCTGCCGTTCACCCGCCACCCGGTCGGCAATCCCTACCGCTTGAGCGATCCTGCCGCGCTCGCCGGCAAGCTGATGTTGCAGGTCGCGGAGGCCTGTGAGCGCCGGCGGCCGGCGCCCGGCCGCGGCGGACCATGACTCCACAGCCGCCCTACCGGCCGCTCGCGACGCAGCGACGGCTGCTCAGCAATACCGCGCTGCTGACGGCCGGCCAGGTCGTCGTACAGCTGCTGAACTTCGGGATCGTGGTCGGCCTTGCGCGCGTCTACGGACGCGACCTCCTCGGAGTGTACTCGTTCTCCATGGCGGTCGGCGCGGTCCTCTGCACGTTCGTGAGCCTTGGCACTCACGGGCTCCTGCTGCAGCGGATCACCCACGAGCCCGAACGGACCGCCTCGTACACCGGCGCGCTGTTCGGATTTCAGCTGAGCGTGGCGGTTGCTATCGTGCTGGCGACGCACGTCGTGGCGCGCTGGCTGTCGTCCAGCGCCACCATGATCTGGGTGCTCACCGCGATCGTCGCCTTTCACGTGCTGACGCGCGTCAACAGCCTGTTCGTGCTCGGGTTCACGGCACGTCAGCAGGCCGGCCCTGCCACCCTGGCGCCAATCGCCAGGCTCGGCTTCGCGCTCTTGCTCGCGGCCGCGGCCGTGGCCGCAGGTGCCACCGCGCCGGTCGCGCTCGCCGCCATGCCGATCGCGGCCGCCCTGGTCCTGGTCGTGACGTCCACCTCTGCGGTGCGCCGCTTCGGGCCGCTGCAGGTCCGCTTTCGGCGCGCCGAGATCCTCACGTACCTGCGCGAGGGCATGCCCTACTTCTACGTCGTCGCACTGACGGCGTCGTATACCCGGCTCGGTGTCATTCTGCTCACGTCGATCGGCGGCGAGGCGGAGACAGGCGCGTATGCGGCGGCGGAACGTCTGGTCTCCGCCGTCGCGACGATCTATTCGATGTTCTACATGGCGCTGCTGCCGGTCGTCACGCAGCTCTGGACGATGGATCGCGGCCGCTTCGCGGAGCTCACGCAGCGTGCCGCCCGCCTGACGCTGCTGCTTACGCTGCCGGCGACGACGATGCTGGCCCTGTTTGCGCACGACATCGTGCACGTGCTCTATGGCGGCGGCATTCCGGAAGCCGCGACGGTGCTCGCGGTGATCTCCTGGGTCCTGCTTGCGCGCGGTTTCGTGCAGCTCGTGGTCACGGCGGCGACCGCCACGGATCACCAGGCGATCCTCATTCGCGGCCGGGTTCTTGGGATCGCGATCCTGGCGGTCGCGGGCCTCGCGTTCATACCGACTTACGGGGCGGTGGGCCTCGCCGGCGCGACGCTCATCGGCGAGAGCGCAGCCGTCGCGTTCACGTACGCACAGTTGCGGCGGACGGGCGTGCCGCTCTCGGTCCCGCCCGGGACCCTCCGCGCGGCACTCGCCTGTCTACTTGCGGCCGGCTGCGTCTGGTTCGCGCACGAGCTCGCACTGCCCTGGCGCCTGCTCGTGGCGGCCTTCGCGATGTCCGCGGCGCTGTGGTTACTCGGCGCCGTTCGCTGGCACGACCTCGCCTACCTGCGCGCCGTCTTGCGGGCGCGCGACGCACGCACGCAGACTCAGCCCGATGCGTGAAGACTCGGTCGTCGTCGCCCTTGCCGGCGACGCGATGCTCGGACGCAGGGTCGCAGACGCGATCTCGAGCGCTCGCGCGCCGCCCTTGTTCTCCGCCGAGGTCCAGGATGCGGTGCGCGCGGCGGACTTCTTCGTGCTGAATCTCGAGTGCTGCATCTCCGATCGCGGCAGCCCATGGCCGACGCCCGGCAAGCCGTTCTTCTTTCGTGCGCCGCCCCGGGCGGCCGAGCTGCTCGCGCGCGCAGGTGTCGACTGCGTGACGCTCGCCAACAACCATGCGCTCGATTTCGGGGCCGAGGCCCTGCTCGACACGATCGCGCATCTCTCCGCGGCCGGCATCCGCTGCGCCGGTGCCGGTCCCGACGTCTCGGCGGCGCGCGTGCCGGCGCTGCTCGAGCGCCAAGGCTTCCGCCTTGCGGTCGTCGCAGCCGCGGATCATCCCGCCGGCTTTGCCGCAACCGGGGAACGCCCCGGTGTCGCCTTTGCCGATCTGCGGTCGGGCGTAGTGCCGGAGTGGCTGTTTGCGACGGCCGCAGCGGCGCGCGCGCAGGCGGACGCGGTGCTCTTCAGTCCGCACTGGGGTCCGAACCTCACGGCGAGGCCCCCGGCCCACGTGCGGGCCGCGGCCGCTGAGATCGCGCCATACGTGACGCTCGTCGCCGGCCACTCCGCCCACGTTTTTCATGGCGTCGGCGGAAATGTCATCTATGACCTCGGCGACTTCGTGAACGACTACGAAAGCGTGCGGCCGGCGCGCGGGCTGCTCGCCGGCATCAAGGACAAGCTGCGGAAGGAGATCGGCGGGTTCGGCTCGGAGGTGCAAGGTGCGGTCCGAGGCGACGGAGCCAATCGTAATGAAGCCGGCATCCCGATGACGCTGTGGCAGCTGCAGCAGCGGCGCGTGAGACGGATCGCGAGCACGATCCGCGCACGGACCATGAGGCCGGACCTCGGCCTCCTGTTTTTCGCCACGATCGACCGCGCGGGTTTGCGGCGCCTGGAAGCGCTCCCGCTCAAGATTGCCCACTGCCACACCGGCCTCGCGACGGGCACGGAGGCGGATCTCGTGCACTGCCGGTTTCGCCGGGCCTGCGCGGCCCTGGGGACGGAGACGTCCGTGCGCGACGGGCGCTCCGTCATCGTGTGGCGCTAGCGTCGTCCCGTCTGGCCTTACGCTGCAGGCTCACCCGATGAGCCACCCCGGCGTGGCACAATCCGGCCATGCCCCAGGACGTCCTTTCCGGCTTCCACCCGTCCGTCGCCGGGTGGTTCAAGAGCCGCTTACATCCCGGATCGGTACGAACATCTCGTGCGCTACGCGGGGTGGTACTCGAACCGCGCGCGGGGCGAGCGCGCGAAGAAAGCTTTGCCCTATGATGGCCTCTTCCTGCCTTCTTCGGGCGAGGCGCCGGCCACTGAATTTGCGGCTCGCGCGAAAGCCGCCTGGGCGCGGCTGATCCGAAAGGTCTACGAGGCCGATCCGCTGGAGTGCCCCAGGTGCAAGGGGCCGATGCGGGTCATCG
>Ga0208685_1000367_pt1 | contig 16144 bp, 13 predicted proteins | sample EasRivMeERMLT890_FD_187533 | JGI IMG/M metagenome (GOLD analysis project Ga0208685, IMG submission 187533) | Soil microbial communities from meander-bound floodplain in the East River, Colorado, USA - East River MetaG ERMLT890 (SPAdes) (version 2) | ecosystem: Environmental > Terrestrial > Soil...
TCAGCGGGGCAGCGCCGGCAGATCCGCGAAATACTCCGGATGGGTCCTCTGCGCGGCCTCGGTGTAGGACGTGAGCACGATATCGGTGATCCTGATCGGCTTCGCGTCCTTGATGGTGAGCTTGAGAAGATCGTTCTGCGCGTTTTCGAACGCGCGCAGGCTCTCGCGCGACATGCGGGGATCGTAGTTGATGTGCTGGATCGCCTTGCGTGCCACTTCAAGGTTCACGTTGGGGACCCATTTCGCGAAAATCTCGACCGCCTCGCCCCGGTTTTGGCGGGTGTAGTGGGAGGCCGCCGCCAGTCCATTGACGAAAGCCTGTATCAGCCTCGGGTCCTGCTGTACCAGCGGGTCGTGAACGGTGGCGATCATCATGTAGGAGAGGTGGCCTCCGCCGCGCAGCACCTCGTACGATTCCGGCGCACGTGACATCGCCATGACGTTGAACGGCTCCCACGACACCATCGCGTCGATCTTGCCCTCCGCGAAGGCGCCGACCAGCGCCGGTGGCGCCATGATGCTCTGGATGTTCATCTCGCCGTAATTCATGCCGCGCCGGGCGAGCACCATCTTCAGGTACTCGTCGGAAGTCTGCTCCTTCGCCAGGCCGATACGCTTCCCCTTGAGGTCCTCGACCCGGGTAATGCCCGAGCCCTTCCGGGCGACGATGGCGAGAGGGTTGTCGGCGAACGTGGTGGTCGCATCATTCATAACCATACCGACCACCAGGAAGGGCGAGCCCGAGTGCCGTGCCTTGAGAAAGGTGGTGACGCTCATGTCCCCGATCTGCACCTCGCGCTTGGTCATCGCGTTCACCATGTCGGTGCCGGTATTGACCACCTTGAGCTTGAGATCGATGCCGTGTTTCTTGAACAACCCCTTCTCGACGCCAACGAACATCGGCAAGTGACCGAAGTTGTTGCCGATGACCGCCTCCAGCGCCACCGGCGGCTGCGGGGTCGTGGCGCATCCCGCAGAAAGTATTACCGCCAGCGATGCGGTTGCTGCCGCGAGCCAACTTCGCGCAATCATGGTCACCTCCATCATCAGTCGGGTTATGAGCCGCTACCGGCCGGCGAGGGTCGAATAGCCCGGCATCGGGTCGACGACCGTGATCTGCTCGACCGGGAAGTTCGAGATGATCTCGACCTTGTCCTTGTGCACGATCAGCATCTCCTCGATGCGCACGCCCCATTCGAATTGCTTGCCGTGCTGGGTCTCGAGCGCAAACACCATGCCTTCCTTGATTTCGATCGGATGGTCGAGAGACCAGATGCGCGAGATGACGGGCTGGTCGTACTGCGCGAGGCCGAGCCCGTGGCCCCACAGATTGGCCGCCGCCTGGTCTTCCTCAGCGTAGCCCCAGGCTTCCTTGGCCGAGGGCCATTTCGAGGCGATTTCGCGGGTGGTCGTGCCGACTTTCACCGCCTTGATCGAATCGTAGAGCCATTTCAGCGCCGTCGCGTAGACCTCTTTTTGCTCCTTGGTGGGCTCTTTGCCGGCGCAGTAGGTACGGTAATAGCACGACTTGTAGCCGTTCCACGTGAGCGCAGCCAGGTCCATGAACACGATATCGCCGGGCTTGATTATGCGGTCGGAGAAGTTGCGCCAGTTGGGCCAGGTGTTCGGGCCGGAGGAGACGATCACGTCCTCGACGTCCTCGATGCCGGGAATGTTGTAGAGGTACTCCATGATGTGGGCGGTCATCTGGTTCTCGGTCCGTCCCGGCTTCAGGAATTTCATGAACTCCCAGTGCGCCCCATCGCCGATCGCGCCGACGATGCGCAGGCATTCCTGCTCGTCGACGTTCTTGACGGCGCGCGCCTCCATCATCGGGGTCATGCCATCGGTCCAGTCGAGCTTCTCGTCCTTGAATACCTGCAGCATGTTGATGTCGATGAAGTCGACGCCGATCTTCGCGCCCGCAACGCCGGCCTTTTTCATTTCCTGCTTGATGCCGTTGGTGAATTTCTTGACCTGCTGCGTGGAGGCGGGGCCCGCCGCACCCTTGATCCAGGCGTACGACCAGCGGACATGGTCTTGCGGGATCCAGGGCGAATGGCGCTGGATCTGGAAACCCAGGTCGCCCTGCTCGAACAGGACCGGCTTGTCGTCGCCGCAGAGCATGGCGTAGCGCAGCCCGGGCTTGAGCTTATTCCAGCCCGGCGTCAGCGTGCCAGTCACGTAGCGGACGTTTTCGTCGTACATGCAGAGCATCGCGCTCAGCCCGTGCGCCTTCATGCGCTCGCGCGCGCGCTCCAGCCGGTAGTTGCGCAGCCGTTCCCAATTGACCCGCTGCTGCCAGTCCAGTCCCGCAATTCCGAAGTTCGCCATCTGATTCTCCTGGTTTGAATTAATACTAAGAATGGAATCTTAAATCATTCAGTCTGGATGTTGTTGTCCTTGATCACTTTCCCGAAGCGTTCGGTCTCGGCTTTCACGAATGCGACGAAATCCGCCGATGACTTGCTGGTGACGATGTCAATTCCCAACTCGCCGAGCCGCTTGACGACCAGGGGATCCTTCATCATATCCACGCTGAACTTGAACAGCTTGTTCACCACCGGCTGCGGCGTGCCCACGGGCACGAAGACGCCCTGCCATGAGCCGACCACCATGTCGAGTCCCTGCTCGCGCATCGTCGGAATTTCCGGCAAAGCGGGGTTGCGGTTGGCGGAAATCATGCCGAGCATCCTGACTTTCCCTGCTTTAGCGAAATTGACCGCGGAGGAGAAGGTCACAAACATCATCTGCACTTCACCGCCGAGGAGACCGATCATGGCCGGCCCCGCGCCGCCCTTGTAAGCGATCTGCTCGGCTTTTGTCCCCGTGGCATTGAGAAACATGATCATTTCCAGTGCATTCGCGCTGCTCGGCGCCGGCGCGCCGTAGTTCAGCTTGCCTGGGTTGGCCTTCAGGTGGGCGATCAACTCCTTGACGCTCTTCGCGGGCACGGAAGGGTGGGTCACCAGGCAGCCCGGCACGTCCACCACCTGGGTCACCGGGATCAGGTCCTTCAAAGGCCGGTACGGGAACTTGACGTAATAAACCGGGTTGATCGCCATGGTGCCGACGTTGCCGAGCAGGAAGTTGTAGCCGTCCGGATTGGCGCGGACCGCGAGTTCCACGCCGATATTGCCGGCGGCGCCACCGCGGTTGTCGATTACCACCTGCTGCTTGAGCAGTTCGGCCATCGCGGGCTGGATGATGCGGCCGACGGTATCCGAGGCCCCGCCCGGAGCAAACGGCACGATCATGCGCACCGGCCGGCTGGGATAGTCGTCCTTCTTCGCCTGCGACCAGGCGAGCGACGCCGGCAACAAGGTTGCCAGAACGCCTGCGGCGAGCAGACAGCGATTGAGATTCATGGTGGGCTCCTCTCTTATGTTTATGGTCGAGTCGGCTATTTACGCGGGATGACGGGCAGCAGCAGGTGGGATGCCATGCCGCCGCCGGTGTAGACCGTATTTTGCCCGACATTGTAATCCGCGCCGTAATGCGTGTACGGCGCGGATCCCACCCCGTCCCGGGGCTGGATATCGAGCCGTAGACGATGTCCCTTGCGAAATACCATGCAGGTGGGCCAGATCTCCACGTCCATCCTGACGACCTCGTTGCGCTTCAGCCACAGCCGTTCGTCATGAGCGTGGTACGGACGCCAGGGCTGCGACTGCTCGGGGTCGAGCTTGCGGTGCGAAGCGCGCAGCCAGCCCTTGGCCACCGGCACGTTCTGCTGCTGTTGTCCGACTTCCCACACGTCCCGGCCGTCACCGTCGATATTGCGCAAGGTGGCGAAGACGTCCATGTCCTCGGTGGTGCTCGACGCCCACAACGTCAGCACCGCAGGCCCGGTCGCTTCCAGGTCTTCCTTGAACGGTGCGGTCTCGAACGACACGCCGAGCCGCGGCAGGCTGCCGGCGAGCGCCGTCGACGTCCACGACGCGGAGGCGACGCCGGCCTTGGTCATGCCGGTCGCGGAGTAGGTGACGGCGCGTTTCCCGCGCGGCGCTTCGGTGACGAGCAGCCCCTCGGCCGGCTCGCGGCCGCGCGCCGCGACCTGCTGCGGGCTCAGGTAGTAGCGCGTCCACTGCGTGCGGTCGAGCGGCCATTCGTACTCGCTGCGCCACTCGTAGTTGTCCTTGCCGCCCTTGCGGATCAGCAGTTTCACCGGCGGTTCGTCCATTACGCCGTTCTGCTCGCCCTTCAGCCAGTAGTCGAAGAAGCGCAGCTGGTCGCGGCGGCCGTCGGCACTGTAGAAGGGGTGGTAGTGAGTGCCGGCATGGATGCGCAGCTTCTTGCTCCCGGAGGCGGCGCGCAGGTATCCCTCGGTGTTCCCGCGCAGGTGCAGCGCCATGCCGCTCCAGTTGCCGGCGGTGAGCAGGGGTACTTCGATCCGATCCCACGCCGCACGGCGCTGGTCGAACCAGCCGGTATCGAGGCTGTGCCGCATGTACTGCCACAGCCAGTTGTTGGAAAACGCGTCCGGATTGTGCTGCTGCGGCGCGCCCAGCAGGTGGTGCGCCATATGGTTGTTGAACCAGTTGCCGACGAAGCCGAGGCAGAAGATGCCGCCGTGGTACGCGAAGTCGCGGTACATGTCCGCCGCGCCTTCCCACGGAATGATCGCCTTCAGCGACGGCGGGCGCAGGCTCGCCACCAGCCATTGGTTCATGGCAAAGTAGGAAATGCCGGAGAGTCCCACCCGGCCGTTGCTCCACCGCTGCTTCGCCGCCCACTCGATGCAGTCGTGGAAATCCAGCGCTTCCTGCCGCGACCACGGATCGAACTGGCCCGGCGACTTGCCCGAGCCGCGGGTATCCACGCGGATCGCGATATAGCCGCGGGGTATCCACCACAACGGGTTGACCGTCTCCCAGTTCATCAACGGATTGGCTTTTTCCTCGAGGTCCGCGGGCGGCACCCATACCTTGTCCTTATGGTAGCCGCCGATGTTGAGGATCACCGGGTAGCGGCCCGGCGTGGCGGGGCGGAAGATGTCCGCCTTGAGGCGGGCCCCATCCCGTACCGGGATCTCGATGTCTTTCTCGATGCGCAGATCGTGCTTGCGCTGGGAAGTCCTGCTCATGATTCCCGTTGATGAAGGAAGCGGTCCGCGACCTTCATTCGACCTTGATGTTGTTCTCGATCACGATCTTGCCCCAGTCCTTAATTTCCTTCAGGACGAACTGCTGGAACTCGTCCGGGGACTTGTTGACCACCACCGTCATGAATACCTTTTCGAGGGAGGCCTTCATCTCGGGGCTCTCCATGACCTTGACCACGTCGGCGTGGATGCGGCCAAGCACCGGCTTGGGAATGCCCGCCGGCGCGAACAGTCCGTTCCAGGCGTTGGTCCCCACGCCGGGGAAGCCCGATTCTGCAGTGGTCGGAACGTTCGGCAGTTCCTTGTGCCGCGCCAGGGTCGTGATGGCAAGGGGCTTGATCCTGCCGGTGCGGATATGCGGCAGCGACGAGGCCATGTTGATGAACATGAACTGCACTTCGTTGCCCATGATGGCGGGGATCATCTGGCCAGCACCGCCCTTGTAGGGCACGTGCGTCATGTCGATGCCCGCGATCTTGAGAAATTTCACGGCGTCGAGGTGAGGGTAGGCGCCGACTCCCGCGGAGCCGTAGTTCAATTTCGCGCCCGATTTCCTGACATACGCCACGAACTCCTTGAGAGTCGACGCTGGAATCGAGGGATTCACGACCCACAGGTGCGGCAGCTGGATCAGGTTGGTGACTCCGGTGAGGTCGCGCGAGGGCTTGACCTGGAGCGAGCGGAAGGTGGTCTCGTTGATGGCGTTGGTGGAGACATTGCCGACGAACAGGGTGTAGCCGTCGGGCGCCGAGCGGCCGGCGAGTTCGAGCGCGATGTTGCCCGAGGCGCCCGCGCGGTTGTCCACGATCACCGGTTGTCCCCACAACTCGCCGATCCGGGTCTGCAACTGGCGGGCGGTGATGTCGGTTGCGCCGCCAGGGGCGTAAGGGACGATCATTCGCACCGGCCGTTGCGGGAATTTCTGGGCTTGCTCGGCGGCGTGCGCGGCAGCGGCACCCGCCGCGAGTGCAGCGGCGAGCAGGGCACTTACGATCCTGGCGATTTGCATGGATTCCTCCTCAGTTTCTGATTGCGCTGCGGCGCGCCTTCATCCCTCGCTACGCACCGGTCAGATCGTCCGGGCTGATGGGAAGCTTCACTTGCCGCTTGAGCTTTGCCGACAGGTCGATTGCCTTGGTCAGCATCAAGCGATTATGGCCCTCGCGGGCGGTCGCGTGTTGCGTGGTGACGCCGAGCGACACGCGGTTCAGCCACGAATTGGTCTCCTCGCGCATGGGGCCGCGCAATTCGCCGAGCGCCATGTCGCCGACCGGGTAGCTGGTCAGAAAATCGACGTGGCGGCGCTTGTCCGGCGCGTAGCCCTCGGCCTGGATCAGGTTGGTGGCGAGGACCATGTCGCGATGCGTGTCATCGATGGTAAGCACGCCCTCGGTCCCGACCGCGCCCACTTCGAGGCTGTAGACCGCGCCCGGCCAGACCTCGGGCAGCGCCCAGGAAATGACGCCATGGTAGATCGCGCCGTCGTCGAAGGTGATGGTATAGCCGGTGCCGTCCACGCCCTGCCACGTCGGGCCCAGCGCCTTGTTCACCGAGCGCGCGTAGACCTCGACCGGTTTCTTGGTCTCCATCAGCCACATCACGATGTCGAGCGCGTGCGTGCCGGAGATCACCATCGGCGTCACTTCCGACCGGTTGTCGCTGCGCTTGTAGTTGTCGATCGCGACCAGCCGGTTCATGAAGGCGCGCGAGGTGACCATCGTCACTTCGCCGAGCGCGCCGGAGCGGACTTTCTCTTTCGCCACCAGCCAGCGCCGGCGGAAGCGCTGGGTATAGCCGATCACGGCGTCGACGCCGGATTTTTCGATGGCGGCGAGGGTGCTTGCGGATTCGGCGAGGTCGGTCGCGAGCGGTTTTTCGATCAGCAGCGGCAGCTTGCGCTCCGCGGCCCGGATCACCGGATCGACGTGCAGGTGTTCGTCGGTGGAGACGACCACGGCATTGACCTCGGGGCGCGCGAGCAGCTCGCGGTAATCGGTGGTGACGAAATCCGCGCCGCATTTCTCACGCACGATTTCGCCGCGCTCGGGATTGATCTCTGCGATGCCGATCCAGTCCACCTCGGGGTGGCGGGCCGCAAGCTCCCCGCGAATGAGCCCGACGCGGCCCGCGCCGATGATGGCTAGGCCGATGCGCTTGGGCTTCTTTCTTGTCATAGGTGTCAAAACCAGAACATATCTACCACAAATAAACACGGATGAGACCCACTATCAGTGACTTCTTGGGGTCTGATTGATCTGTGTCAATCTGTGTTCATCTGTGGTTTCACCGGGTCCTGGGTTGTTAACGCGCAGCGAGTGCGGAGGCGCGCGTTTCGGGCAGGGGCAGGCTAACCGGCTCGTTGCGCTCCGCCGAGAGATCCGCGGCGATATAGACTTCCATGACCTGCCGCGCCTGCTCCGCGGTGACCAGAACCGGGCGGTCGCAGGCGACCGCTTCCAGGAAATGCACGGTCTCCGCTTTCATGGGTCCCGCGTAGGCATGGTCCACGAACTCACCGGGCATCGACGACATCGGCAGGCGCATGCCGTCCTTCATCGTATTCAGCACCACGTCGCGATGGCTGTCGTCGACAAACACCGAGCCTTCCGTTCCGATCATTTCGATCCAGGTCATGGAAAAATTCGGATAGCCGGGAGGCAGGCTCCAGCCGCCACCGACCACGAACGACAGCCCGTTGTCCATGGTGACGGTGATCCACTGGTTGTCGGGTATGTCGCCGCCGGTGGATTCCTTCATCGCACCATAGTTCACCTGGGAATACACCCGCACGGGCTTGGCGGGCTCGAGGCACCACAGAATGAAGTCGAGGTCGTGAGTCGACTCCATTGCGGCGGGGGAGAGCTTGCCGCGACCGGTGATCTTCTTGCCGAGGCTGCGCGTGATGTGGCGGCTGACCAGCGCGGAAACCGGCCGGCCAATGGCGCCGTCCACGATCGACTTTCTGACGTAGGCAAACTTGGGATTGAAGCGCTGCGAGTAGCCAATGGTGAACTTGAGCTTGTTCTTCTTCGCGATCCCGATCAACTCGTCGGCCTCGTGCAACTCGATGGCAATCGGCTTCTCCAGGAACACGTGCTTGCCGGCGAGCAGGCATTCGCGCGCCAGCGGGTAGTGAAGGGTCTCCGGCGTGGCGGAGATCATGTATGCATCGATCTCCTTGATCCGCAGGAGTTCGCGGTAATCCGTGGTAGCGGTCCTGGCGCCGGTCGCTTTTGCGACCTCCGCCAGGCGTTCGGGCCTGATTTCAGAGAGATGAAGGTTGCCGACGACCGGATTGCTGGCGCAGGTCTCGGCGCGGATGCCGCCGCACCAGCCGGTGCCGATGATGCCGACGTTGATCTGTTTCAAGGATGGCCTTTAGGGTTCATTCAGATCGTTGTGAGGGTATGGCGCGTGGTTGGACCAGGCGGGACGCATGCGCATCTTAACGGAGGGCGGCGCGCCTCACAAATATCAAATGTGGAGCGAGGCAAAAGGGTGTCGGTCTGCTAGAATTCAGGCCGCTTTGTCCCCTCCAGCACGCTGTTGCCCGACGGCCTGCTGCGCACAGGGGATTTTGCTGGGAGCACCGGTGCCGTTCCACCGCTTCGAAGACATCGAGAGCCGCTATCTCACGCCGCATCTGTCCACCGGCACGGCGCCGGTGATTGATGGCCGCTACATGTACTTCTGCCTGCTGCACAAGAACGCGGGCACCGGCTCCGAACTGCACTACCACCCCAACGAGCTGCTGATTTTCCCGTTGCGCGGCAAGATCAACGCCATCGTCGGCAAGGACCGGCGCATCGTGGCGCCCGGCACCTTCGTGCACGCGCCCGCCTACGCCCGGCATTCCATGAGGGCGACCGAAGACGGCCACTGCCAGTACCTCTATATCAAGGACAAGACCTGGACCGTGGTCGGCCTGGCGGAGAACGAGGCCGTGCCCGAGAAGGCGATGACGGTGGAGGAAGTGAACCGGCGCTACAAGGTGGGCGAGCGCGACAAGCACCAGGGCGCCCAGGGCAAGTCGCAAGCCATCGTGGAAGGCCTGGATATCTGCTTTTACCCGATCATCGAGTCGCTCGACGCGCCGCGCCGCTCGTCGCGCCACGCCAGCTGGATAGAAGGCGAACGGCTGGCCTTCGGCTACTTCGAGGTGCCGGGCGGCTACGACGAGCCGCAGGCGACGGCCCAGCACGAGATGTTCGTCTACATCCTCAGCGGAAAACTGCTGGCGAGCGTGGCGGGGCGCTCCAGAGCCGTGGGAGCCGATGACATCATAGAAGTCTCGCGCGGCTCACCTTACCGGCTGCAGGTGCAGTCGCCGTTCGCGCGCTACGTGCTGGTATGCTCGACGCCCTATTTGGAACAGCGCATTGATAATCTGACCCGCGATGAAGCCGAGCAAGCGCGGCTTCATGTGAAACCCAATTGACCCGGTGAGGCGTGAATCGTGAATCGTGATTCGGCAAGAAGAAAGTGGAGAGCCGGCCGCAGCAGGGGCACGGTCGGGCAGGTGGGGCTGGGTATCATGGGCGGCGCTTTCGCGCGCCACCTGCTCGATGCCGGCTTCAACGTCGTCGGCTACGACATATCGCCGGCCGCGCGCAGGGCTTTGACGCGGCTGGGCGGTCAGGCGGCGCGCTCGTGTGCCGAGGTGGCGGCGAGGACGCGGATCATCATCACGTCGCTGCCGTCCCCGGCTGCGATGGAGGAAGCCTATTTCGGCAAGCAAGGCATTGCTGCCGGCGCCCGGCCCGGCACGATCGTGATCGAGGCGAGCACCATGACGCTCGAGTTGAAGCAGGGGCTGCGCCGCCGTCTGGCGCGCCGTGGCGTCCATATGCTCGACTGCCCGGTCAGCGGCACCGGCGCCCAGGCGGCCGCCAAGGACATCGCGATCTACGCGAGCGGCGACCGCAGGGTGTTCAACCGCTGCCGCAAGATATTCGACGGGTTCGCGCGCTCGACTTATTACTGCGGCGAGTTCGGCGCCGGCTCCAAGCTCAAGTTCGTCGCCAACCTGCTGGTGACCATACACAACCTGTCCACCGCCGAAGCGATGGTGGTAGGGGAAAAAGCGGGAATCGACCTCGGGCTGTTGTACCGGGTCATCGCCGATGGCGCGGGCAGCTCGCGCATGTTCCAGGTGCGCGGGCCGATGATGGTGCGAGGGCATTACCTGCCGCCGCATATGAAGTCCAAGATCTATCAGAAGGACATCGACATCATCCGGTCGTTCGTGCGGCGCTTGAAGTGCCCGACGCCGCTCTTCGACGGCAGCCTCCCTTACTATACCGCAGCGCTGCGGCAGGGCTGGTCGATGCACGATACGGCTGCGATACACTCTGTCTTGAGGAAACGCGCTGGATTGCGGAGCAGCCTGCCACCCTCTGCGGGGCGGCAGGCTGCTAAACGCAAAACCGCTTAGTATCGCGAAATAATTTTGACAATATAAGTTGTTTTAGCCCGCTGTCGGAGACGCGAAGGGGCCGAGTTCAATGGTCGCCGTTCCTTTATTGTCAATCTCCGAGTAGCGGTTTTGCCTCAGGAATTTGTCGACACAACGGTCGGCAAATTCCTTCACGGAAAGGAAGATAAATGGCAGTCGAAGGATCGTTGCGACCCGGTGGGCAGGCAGCGCAGCTGGCCCTCAACATGAAACTCATCGCCCACAACGAGCTTGCCGGCTTCGGCGGCGTCGGCGAGGGCATCAATATGCAGAAGACGAAGGACGGCCGGCGGATCCTGTGGCTGGCCCACGAATCGGCGCCCAAGAACTTCACCGGGGTGGACGTGACCGATCCGCGCAACCCGAAGATGATCGTGCAGACCGACCTGCCGCACGCCGACGTGCGCTCGAACTCGCTGGACGTGGTGGGGGATATCATGGCGGTCGCCTACCAGACCAAGAAGTGGGGGTTGAAGCCGGCGGGATTCGATTTGTTCGACGTCAGCAAGCCTGAGCAACCGAAGCTGATTTCGCACTTCGACGCCTCCGGGCCGCATTCGCGCGGCGCGCACTGCGTGTTCTTCGTGGACGGCGAGTACGTGCACCTGACTTCCGGCGCCGCCGACTTCGAGCCCACCAACCCGAAGGACGACCAGTTCTACCGCATCATCGACGTGCGCAACCCGTCGAAGCCGACCGAGGTTGGGCGCTGGTGGTATCCCGGCACGCGCAAGGGGGATACTGCGCCGCCGCCGCCGCGCCATCCGAAATTCGATGGCGGATACCGTCCGCACAACACCAACGTCTATCCGAAAAAGCCGAACCGCGCCTACGTCGCCTACATCGACGGCGGCGCCTGGATCCTGGACATCAGCGACAAGTCGAAGCCCAAGCCGGTCGGCCACCTGCAGTACTCGCCGCCCTACAACGGCTTTACCCACACCGTGCTGCCGCTCATCGAGCGCGGCTACCTGGTCATCTCGGACGAGTGCGTCAAGGACAACGGCGAGGACTGGCCCAAGCTGACGTGGGTGGTGGACGCGCGGGTGGAAAGCAACCTGGTGCCGGTGGCGACGCTGCCGCTGCCGCCCGCCGAAAGCTTCATCAAGCGGGGAGGGCGCTACGGCTCGCACAACATGCATGAGAACCAGCCGGGCCCGTGCTCGTTCCGCTCCGAGACTCTGATCTTCGCCACGTTCTTCAACGGCGGCGTGCGCGCGTTCGACCTGACCAACGCGTTCCAGCCGAAGGAAGTGGGCTACTTCGTGCCCGGCGCGCCCAACATCGCACCGAAGGGCTCGGCGCAGATCAACGACGTGTGGGTGGACGAAAACCGCCTGGTCTATGCCGTCGACCGCTTTGGCGGGGGACTCTACACGCTGGAGACTTCATTCTGAGGAACGTGACCGGTGACCTGTGACCGGTGACCCGTAAAACATGTCGCAAACGCAAGTCAGTCCGAGCACCACCCGCGATGCCCTCGCGGGCCTGATCCCGGTCTCGATCATCACCGGCTTCCTGGGCAGCGGCAAGACGACGCTCCTGAACCGGCTGCTCAAGCGGCCGGAGATGAATCGGGTGGCCGTCGTCGTCAACGAACTGGGCGAGATCGGTATCGACAACGATCTCGTCGAGGTCTCGTCCGAGCAGATGATGCTGCTCAACAACGGCTGCCTGTGCTGCGTGCTGCGCGGCGACCTGCAGGAAACCCTGCGCGACCTCTTTATCAAGCGCCGCAACGGCGAGATCATCGATTTCGACCGCGTGGTGATCGAGACCACCGGGCTCGCCGACCCGGCGCCGGTGATGCAAACGCTGATCACCGATTCGCTGCTGCTCGAACAATACCGCCTCGATTGCGTGGTGACGCTGGTGGACGCGGTCAATGCCCCCGGCCAGCTGGTGCAGTTCACCGAGCCGGTGAAGCAGGTCGCGCTGGCCGACCGGCTGGTGGTGACCAAGTCGGACCTGGTGACGGAGCAGCAGCTCAGTGCGCTCACCTCGCGGCTACGCGAGATCAACCCGAAGGCGCCGGTAAAGGTCGCCTTGAATGGCGAAGTCGAACTGTCGTTCCTGGTGGATGTCGGCTTGCGGCGCGCCGACGCGCGGCTGGAGGAAGTCGAGCGCTGGCTCGGGGCGGGTGAGGAAGAGGACGAACACGGCCACACGCACCGGCACGACCAGACAGTGCAGACCTTCGTATTGCGCTTCGACCGGCCGCTGGCATGGGAAGCGTTCACCCAGTGCCTCGAGGTGCTGACCGCGCTGCGCGGGCCGGACCTGCTGCGCGTTAAAGGGCTGGTCAACGTGGCCGGCAAGGCGGGCCCGATGGTGGTGCAGGGCGTGCAGCACCTGTTCCACCCGCCGCTCGAGCTCGCAGCATGGCCGAGTACGGACCGCACCACGCGGCTCGTCTTCATTACCCGCGGCATAGCGCGCGAGACCGTTGCCGACCTGTTCAAGGCAATCGGCGCGGTGACCGCAGGCCAGCCCGTCTGAGCGGCACGGGCATTCCGGTATCCGTTGCGTGAATCTCGTCGAGATCGCGCGCCGACTGCGTGATGACGCCGCGCGCCTCAAGTTCGCGCCGCCGGTGGCTTACGTCTACAACCCGCTGGCCTACGCCTGGATACCCCACCGCACCTATCTCGAGCGCTACGGAGCCGGAACGCGGCAGGTCCTGCTGCTCGGCATGAATCCCGGGCCATTCGGCATGGCGCAGACTGGCGTGCCCTTTGGTGATGTTGCCATGGTCCGCGACTGGCTGGGCATCGAGGCGGCTGTCGTGCGGCCCGCGCGCGTGCATCCCAAGCGGCCGGTTGCGGGATTCCAGTGCGCCCGTGGCGAAGTGAGCGGTCAACGGCTGTGGGGCTGGGCGCGGAATGCGTTTGGCACCCCGCAGCGTTTTTTCGCGCGTTTTTTCGTCGTCAACTATTGCCCGCTCGTGTTCATGGAAGCGGGCGGGCGCAACCATACTCCGGACAGGCTGCAGCGCACCGAGAGCGCGGCGCTGTTCGGCGCGTGCGACAAAGCATTGCGGCGCACCGTCGAGCAGATGCGCCCGGAATACGTTGTGGGGGTGGGGCGTTTTGCCGCGGACCGAGCGGCGGCCGCGTTGAAGGACCTGCGGGTCAAGCTCGGCGTCGTGCCGCACCCCAGTCCCGCGAGCCCGCTCGCGAATCGCGGCTGGGCCGCGCAGATGACGAGCGCGCTGGCGGGGCAGGGAATCGCGATCGACAAATGAGAAACGGCCGCGCTTCTGCGCGGCCGTTTCTTATGATTGGGAACAAGACATTCACGCCCGAGGATTTAATCAACGATCCCTATTGGCCTCAACTGGGCACGCGCGCTGGCTGGCAAAGTGGTATTCACCGTCAGTTACTCCCGTCTTCATGTGGGTGATTTTTCATAAGGAATTTGTCGGCCCTGCGGTCGACAAATTCCTAGGCTGACAAATTCCTAGCGGGAGGTGGCGCCGGCGATCTTCGGTTGTGAGGGGTGAAAAACGTATCCCTCGTTCTGGGCATTGACCAGGCAGCCCTCGTACTCCTTGTACGCGGTTCGTGATTCGCTGACAACAACACGGTCCATGGTGAGGCGCTGCCATCTCCACCGCCGGTCCTGGTCGACGTAAAAGCGCCAGATGTAATTCATCCTCAGTCCTCCGTACGCCTACTATACGCCAGTTTTATTTGGCTCCCAGAGCTGGGCTCGAACCAGGGACCTGCGGATTAATAGAGGGCTAAGTAGGTGTTTTCAGTCGTAACGTGCCAGTCCCGAAAACCTGCACGAGGTTCTTGAGGCTGCGCCGTGGGGAGGAAATTTGTACCGTCCAAATTGGCGAGTACAAAGAAACAGGGGCTAGCATTGCGCTAGCCCCTGCACTTTATGGCTCCCCGAGCTGGGCTCGAACCAGCGACCTGCGGATTAACAGTCCGTCGCTCTACCAACTGAGCTATCGGGGAATATTCGTGGCGGCCGCCGTGAAAATCCCTTTGGTGCAGCTCCAAAACGGCGCTTATTTTAGCAGGTTGCGACGGGTGGCAGTCATTCAGCCTGTCGGGTCGGCAGTAACCAGCAGCGACTACCGATACGTTCATACCGACATTGCCGTAACAAATATCGGGACCGCGCTCGGCGCTAGTGTCAGGCAGCAGGCCGAAAACCTGTTCGAAATAAGAGAGGAACAGTTAACATGATGAAATCCATGCGACAGGGCCGCATGGATTTCATACCAGCACGCTGGCAATCCCGCGCGCGACGTAATCCACGTTGCGCGAGTTGATCGCGGCGACGCAGATGCGGCCGCTGTCGATGGCATAGAGCGAGTATTCCTCACGCAGCCGTCCGACCTGCTCCCGGGAGAGCCCGGAATAGGAGAACAAGCCGCGCTGGCTGACGACGAAGCTGAAGTCGAAATCGGCGCGCTGCGCCCGGATCTTCTCCACCAGCACGCGCCGCATCGTCTTGATGCGCTCGCGCATTTGTCCCAGCTCCCGGTCCCAAAGCGCGCGCAGCTCGGGCGTCGTCAGGACCGTGGTTACTGCCTGCGCTCCATGCGTCGCCGGGCTGGAATAGTTGGTGCGGATCACGCGCTTCAACTGGCTCAGCGTGCGGGCGGCCTCATCCGGGCTGCCGGTTACCACCGACAAGGAGCCGACGCGCTCGCCATATAGCGAGAGCGACTTGGAGAACGAGCTCGACACGAACACCACCGGGCACGCCTGGGCGAAGCGGCGCACCGCCATCGCGTCGGCATCGAGGCCGTCGGCGAACCCTTGGTACGCCATGTCGAGGAACGGCACCAGCCGGCGGCGATTGACGACTTCGATGATCCGCTCCCACTGTCCGGGCGCAAGGTCCACACCGGTCGGGTTGTGGCAGCAGGCGTGCAACACCGCGACCGACCCGGCAGGCAACCGGTCGAGGGCGCCGATCATGCCGTCGAAATCGAGGCCGTGCGTGGCCGGGTTGTAGTAGGGGTAGGCGCCGACCTTGAAGCCGGCGTACTCGAACACCGCCTGGTGATTCTCCCAGCTCGGGTTGCTGATCCACAGGCCCGCCCCGGGATTGATACGGCGCAGCAGGTCGCCGCCAACCTTGAGCGCGCCGGTGCCGCCCAGCGTCTGCACCGTCACCACGCGCTGCTCGCGCACCGCGGGGCTGTCCTTGCCGAAGACCAGCTCCTGCACCGCGCGGTCGTAGGCAGGTATGCCGTCGATCGGCAGGTAGTTGCGGGGCAGGGGGCTTTCCGCGAGCTTCTGTTCGACGCGGCGAACGCACTCCAGGACCGGGACTTTGCCGTTGTCGTCGTAATAAACGCCGACGCCCAGGTTGACTTTGTTGGGGTTGGCGTCCGTGTTGTAGGCCTCGGTGACGCCCAGGATGGGGTCACGCGGCGCCATTTCGAGGCCGGCTAGCAGGGTCTGGCTCATATTTTGGCGGGAACCCGGGGAAACATGGATGAAAAACTCTCCTGTCAGGCGATATTTTACCCGTTGGTGCGCCTGGACGTAACCGGACAACGCGCGAACGGGCCCGCGTGATGACAGGCTGGCGGCAAGGCGCCGCATTGTGGGAAAATC
>Ga0208685_1000368_pt1 | contig 16138 bp, 15 predicted proteins | sample EasRivMeERMLT890_FD_187533 | JGI IMG/M metagenome (GOLD analysis project Ga0208685, IMG submission 187533) | Soil microbial communities from meander-bound floodplain in the East River, Colorado, USA - East River MetaG ERMLT890 (SPAdes) (version 2) | ecosystem: Environmental > Terrestrial > Soil...
GCGCTTCAGCTCGTCGATCCAGCGCGCGGTGGCGTTGCGGATCCATTCGAGATCGGCGGGATCGTCGTACTGCGTAAAGATAGAGAGGGTGAGCGCTTTGCCGCGCAGCAGGACGACGCTGGTGGACGACAGCACGAATTTCGAGCGCTCCAGGAACCCGCCCTTGCTGCGCGAGCCCTGCAGCACCGCGACCGCGTCCGGATCCTTGCGCAGCTCGGCGAGCGTGCTGACCGCCCCGACGGGCCGCGAGTCGAGGTACTTCTGGTAGTCCATGGCGCCCGACACCGGTCCCAGCTCGCGCAGCGAGCCGCCGGCGAACGCCTGGAACGCGCTCTCGGACATGCGCTCGCGCTCAATGGCGCGCGGCGTGACGACCACCATGTAGCGCCTGAGCTCGAGCGGGTCGCCGAGCGTGAAGCGGCGCAGGTCGGCGTCGGAGACCGCGAAGAGCAGCACGCGGTTCGACGCCGAGGTCGTGGCCTCGCCCAGCTCCTGCAGCCGCGGCGAGCCGGTGGCGGTCGTGTCCGCGAAGCCTGGCGGGGCGTCGAGCCCGATGCGCGCTTCGCCGACCTGCACGGCGAAAGGTGCGGCCGCACACGGCAGCGACGAGGCCGCGAGAAGGGCGGCAAGGACGGAGGCGAGGGCGCGCACTGCGGCCATTCTAGCCCGAGCGGTATCATGCAGTTTTTCCGGAGACTGACTTGGGGACGATTCTCGGCACGCTGCCGAAGGGCGAGAAAATCGGCATTGCCTTCTCGGGCGGCCTCGACACGAGCGCGGCGGTGCACTGGATGCGCTCGAAGGGCGCGATCCCCTACGCGTATACCGCACACCTCGGCCAGCCCGACGAGTCCGACTACGCGGACATTCCGCGCAAGGCGCTGAGCTACGGGGCGCAGAAGGCGCGACTGGTCGAGTGTCGTCCGCAGCTCGTCGCCGAAGGCATCGCCGCCATGCAATGCGGCGCCTTCCACATCTCGACCGGCGGTGCCACCTACTTCAACACCACGCCGCTCGGCCGCGCGATCACCGGCACGATGCTGGTCGTGGCGATGCGCGAGGACGGCGTCGGCGTCTGGAGCGACGGCAGCACGTACAAGGGCAACGATATCGAGCGCTTCTACCGCTACGGTCTGCTCGCCAACCCGGATCTCCGGATCTACAAGCCGTGGCTCGACCAGCGCTTCATCGACGAGCTGGGCGGACGGCGCGAGATGTCGGCCTACATGGCAAGCGCCGGCTTCGATTACAAGATGAGCGCCGAGAAGGCCTATTCCACCGACTCCAATCTTCTCGGCGCCACGCACGAGGCCAAGGACCTCGAGTTCCTCGACAAGGGCATCGGGATCGTCCAGCCGATCATGGGCGTCGCCTTCTGGCGCGACGACGTGAAGGTGAAAGCCGAGAGGGTCAGCGTGGAATTCGCCGAGGGCCAGCCGGTGGCGCTGAATGGCCAGCGCTTCTCGGATTGCGTGAAGATGATGGAAGACGCCAATGCGATCGGTGGCCGGCACGGCCTGGGCATGTCTGACCAGATCGAGAACCGCATCATCGAGGCGAAGAGCCGCGGCATCTACGAGGCGCCGGGCATGGCGCTGCTGCACATCGCCTACGAGCGCCTGGTGACCGGCATTCACAACGAGGACACGATCGAGCAGTACCGCACGAACGGCCGGCGCCTCGGCCGGCTCCTGTACCAGGGGCGCTGGTTCGACCCGCAGGCGATGATGCTGCGCGAGACCGCGCAGCGCTGGGTGGCCAAGGCGGTGACCGGGGAGGTGGCCCTGGAGCTGCGCCGCGGCAACGACTACTCGATCCTCGACACGAAGAGCCCGAACCTCACCTACAAGCCCGAGCGCCTGACCATGGAGAAGGGCGAGGAAGTGTTCTTCACGCCGGGCGACCGCATCGGCCAGCTCAGCATGCGCAACCTCGATATCGCCGATACGCGCGACAAGCTGCGCGTCTACGGAGAGGCAGGGCTGCTGGGGGATGGTTCCGGTGTTCCCCTTCTCGGGCCGGAAAAGCCGAAGAAGCGGTAGCTACTTTCCGACGGCGAGCTTCACGCCGAAGCCGAGCAGCATGGTGCCCGCGATCCGGTTGAGCCACACGGCCACGCGCGGGCTGGCGCGCATGCGATCGGCGGCGAAGTGCGTGATGGAGATCACGATCACGCAGTAGAGAAACGTGAGCACGGCTATGGTCAGGGCCATCACGCCGAAGGTGAGCAGTCCTTGATGCCGCGCAGGATCGACGAACAGCGGAAAGAAGGCCATGTAGAACACGATTGCCTTCGGGTTGAGCAGCGTGATGAGCATCGCCTGCCGGAAGAAGCGGCGCGGCTGCATCTCGAGCACCGGCGCATCGCCCGGCTTGGCGAGCACCATGCGGATACCGAGGTAGGCCAGGTAGATCGCACCGGCGTACTGCACCACGCCGAACAGCGCCGGGTTTGCGGTGAGCACCGCCGCCACGCCGGCGACGGCCAGCCACATGAGTACCTGGTCGCCGACGATCACGCCCAGCGTCGCCGCCAGCCCGCCGGCGATGCGGCCCTTGCTGGTCGAGGTAATGATCGCCAGGTTGCCGACGCCGGGGATCGCCAGGAAGACGATCACCGCAACCACGAACGCCCAGTAGTCAGCAACGCCGAACATCTTATTTTTTTCCCAGAACCAGGAACTCGAGCAACGCCTTCTGGGTGTGGAGCCGGTTTTCCGCCTCGTCCCAGACCACCGACTGCTTGCCGTCGATCACCTCGGCGGCGACCTCCTCGCCGCGGTGCGCCGGCAGGCAGTGCATGAAGAGCGCGTCTTTCTTCGCCGCGCGCATCATCTCGGCGTCGACCTGCCAGTCCTGGAAGTCGCGCCGGCGCTCCTCGTTCTCGGCCTCGAAGCCCATCGAGGTCCAGACGTCGGTGGTGACGAGGTCCGCGCCTTTCGCCGCCTTCATCGGCTCGGCGAACACCTCGCAGTTGCGGTTGATCCGCTCTTTCTCGACTTCATAGCCGGGCGGCGTGGAGACGTGCAGCTTGAAATCGAACAGCGCCGCCGCCTGCAGCCAGGTATTGCAGACGTTGTTGGAGTCGCCGATCCACGCCACGGTCTTGCCGCGGATCGCGCCGCGGTGCTCGACGTAGGTGAACACGTCGGCGAGGATCTGGCACGGGTGATACTCGTTGGTGAGGCCGTTGATCACCGGCACCCGCGAGCTGCCGGCGAAGCGCTGGATGATGTCCTGCTCGAAGGTGCGCAGCATGATGACGTCGCACATGCGCGAGATCACCTGCGCCGCGTCCTCGACCGGCTCGCCGCGCCCGAGCTGCGAGTCGCGCGTGAAGAGATAGATCGCCGCGCCGCCGAGCTGGTGCATGCCCGCCTCGAACGACATGCGGGTGCGCGTCGAGGGCTTCTCGAAGATCATGGCGAGCGTGCGGTCCTCGAGCGGCCAGTAGCGCTCGTAGCGCTTGAACTTGTCCTTGATCCAGCGCGTGCGCGTGAACACGTGCTCGAGCTCGGCGAGCGAAAAATCCCGCAACTGCAGGAAGTGACGAACCGCCATCGCCACTTCAGTGCGCGGCGGCTTTGGGCTGCGAGCTTCGCTCGAGGAACGCGCGCACCAGCGGCGCGAGGCGCTCGACCACCAGGCGGCCCTCGGCTTCGGTCATGACGAGCGGCGGCAGGAGCCGGATCACGTTGTCGGCGGTGACGTTGATGACCAGGCCCGCCTCGAGCCCCTGGCGCACCAGCTCGCCGCAGGCCACGCCCGCGTCGACCCCGATCATGAGGCCCATGCCGCGCACTTCCGAAATTCCCTGGACCTGGGAAAGCCCGGCGCGGATCACGTCCCCCACGCGGGTGGCGTTTGCGAGCAGGCCCTCTTCCTTGATCGTGTCGATGGTCGCCACCACGCCGGTCATGGCGAGCGGGTTGCCGCCGAAGGTCGAGCCGTGGTTGCCCGGCTTGAACACGCCCTTGGCGCGGCCGCCGACGACGCAGGCGCCCACGGGCACGCCCGAGCCGAGGCCCTTGGCGAGCGGAACCACGTCGGGCAGGAAGCCGGCGTGCTGGTAGACGAACCATTTGCCGGTGCGCCCGAGGCCGCACTGCACCTCGTCGGACATGAACAGCCACTCCTTGCGCTCGCAGATCTCCTTCAGGCCGCGCAGGTAATCCAGGCGCGAGACGTTGATGCCGCCCTCGCCCTGGATCGGCTCGACGAACACCGCGACCACGTTCTTGTTGTGCTCCGCGACCTGGCGCACCGCCTCGAGGTCGTTGAGCGGCACGCGCACGAAGCCCGACACCAGCGGCTCGAAGCCCGCCTGTACCTTGCGGCTGCCGGTCGCCGAAAGGGTCGCGAGCGAGCGTCCGTGGAAGGCCTTCTCCATCACCACGATCGCCGGCTCGGCGACGCCGCGGTCGTGGCCGTACTTGCGCGCGACCTTGATCGCCGCCTCGTTCGCTTCGAGCCCGGAGTTGCAGAAGAACACCTCGTCCAGGCCGGTGATCTCGGCGATGCGGTCGGCGGCTTTTTCCTGGTCCGGGATGCGCCAGAGGTTGGAGGTGTGCAACACCCCGGACTGAATTCTTTTTGAAAGGGCTGCCGTCAGTTTGGGATGTCCGTAGCCCAGCGTATTCACCGCGATGCCCGCCAGGGCATCGAGGTACTTCTTGCCCGCTTCGTCCCAGAGCCAGACGCCTTCGCCGCGCACGAAGGCCACCGGCTGCCGGGCGTAGGTGTTCATCACGTGGCTCATGCGCTACTCCCCAGAATGCAAAACGGCGGCAAGTGCCGCCGTTCGGGGAAATCTTAGCACCGCTGGCGAGGGTAGGCTAGGCGATGCGCGTCAGCGCACGCTCTTCGGCCGGCAGCAGCACCCGGATGCACGGCAGGTAGCCCTCGTGCACCACACCGTGCATCTCCATGCGCTTGTGGGAGTGGAGCAGGGCGCCGAGGTAGTCGACGATGCTTTTCGTAATCCTCTGTCCCGGCACCAGCACCGGAATGCCGGGCGGGTAGGGCACGATCTGGTCGGCGGCGACGCGGCCGGCGAGCTTGCGGTTGACGCGCTCGCGCTCGTCGAACACCGGCACGAGCTCGCCGCCGCAGTAGTAGGCGTCCCGCGGCAGGAACACCAGCTTCGTGAACGGCGGGATCTCGGGCGTCTGCACCAGGCGCCGCGGCGCGCGCTGCTCGCGCGCGATGCGCATGAGGGCGTCGTAGAGGCGCGAGACCTTGGATCGGGTTGTTCCTATGGTCAATAACAACGTCAAGGTGTTGAAGGTGGATTTCTCCACCTGGATGTTGAACCGCTCGAACAGCGCTTTCTGCAGGTCTTCCACGGTATAGCCGCATCCCGAGATGTCGATCGTGACCTTGGTCGGATCGAGGCGGATGCCGTCGTGCTTGACCGCATCGGGCAGCAGGTCGTCGAGCTCGAGCACGCGGAAGACCTTGGTGGAATTGATGAGTTTCTTGACTTCGGCGGCGAGCTCCAGGGTGCGGCCGAGGAGCTTGTAGCCTTCCATCACCGCCTGCTTGCGCGCGACGTCCAGGCTGGCGATCAGCCCGTACTGCGGGCTGGTCGAGGTATGCATGTTGAAGTTCTCGCGGAACAGGTGCTCGCGGAACCCGGGGTCGTTGACGTGGATCATCGAGGCCTGCGAGAACGCGGAGAGCACCTTGTGCGTCGACTGGGTGGCGTAGTCGGCGCCGGCCTCGAGCGCGGTGGGGCGGAACGCGGGATGGAAGCGCGCGAAGCCGTACCACGCCTCGTCGATGATCACCTTGATGCCCTTCGCATGCGCCGCCTCGACGATCGGCGCGAGGTCGTAGCGCAGCCCGTCGTACGTGCAGGAAGTGAGGATGAGCGCCTGCGCGTCAGGATGTTTTCTTATTTCTCGCAAAAGAGTTTTTTTCGGGACGGGGCCATACAGGCCGTACTTGCGGTTCAGCGCCGAGTCGAGATAGATCGGATGCGCGCCCGAGAGCACTACGCCGTGGTGCACGCTCTTGTGGCAGTTGCGGTCGAGGAGCAGCTTCTCGCCCGGCGCGAGCAGCGTCTGGAAGATGACCTTGTTGGCGGTGGAGGTGCCGTTGGTGGCGAAGAAGGTGCGGCGCGCGCCGAATGCCTTGGCCGCCATCGCCTGCGCCTCGCCGATCACGCCTTTCGGCTCCATCAGCGAATCGAGCATCGGCACCGAGACCGAAAGATCGGCGTCGAACACGTGCTCGCCCATGAATTCGTAGAAATCGTTGACCCAGGGGCTGCCGCGCAGCGATTCGCCCGAGGAATGGCCCGGGGTATGCCACTGGTCCTTCGCCATCCAGACGTAGTTCTTGAGCTGGTCGTAGAACGGCGTGCGCGCGCGCTCCTGGATCTGCGCGTTCAGGATCCGGTACATCCCGCGGTAGTCGCGCTCCTCGCGGTAGAAGTACCCGTCGACCGACTCGGCGAACAGCGCGTCGACGACGTCGTCCTCCTTTTCCTGCGCGATGACGATGTAGACGTCGAGCTCGGGGCGAAAGCGGGTGATGCGCTGCACGAGCTCGAGCGCCGACATCTGCAGTTTCTTCTTCGAGTTGGAGCCCGAATTGGACCCCAGCGTGTAGAGGGTGTCGTCGACAAGCACGGCCTGGAGGTTGCCGTCGGCCTCGATCACGCGCAGCGCTTCCTTCGCGGTGTTGACGCCGACGAAGCTGATGCCGAGGGGGTTGTCGAGCGTGCGCGCCGCGGCGTTCAGGCCCTTGACGAATTCCCGCAGCACGAGATGCTCGTCGTTGATTACGAGGATCCGGCTCGAGGGCTTGGTCATCAGGCCTTCTTACTATAATTGGCCATGGCAGAAGAGGCGGTCGTCGAGTTCGTCATCCAGGGAATCACGCTCGACGGAAGACCTTTCCGTCCGAGCGACTGGGCGGAGCGGCTGTGCGGGGTGATGGCGGCCTTCGGCGGCGACCACCGCGGCGGCGACCATCGCATGCAGTACTCGCCGTTCGTCCACCCGATTACCGCGAACGGCGTGCGCTGCGTGGTGGTCGACGTGCGGCTCGAGCAGATCGAGCCGATGGCCTACCGCTTTCTCGTCAACTTCGCGAAGGACAACGAGCTGCGGGTGCGCGACGGGCGCGTCGCGGAGCGGACCAAGCTCGCCGAGTGGCAGCGTGTCGGGGATACGGCGTAGTTGTTAACGGTGTACTACTTCATGCCCTTGAGGGCGTGTGCCAGCCGGCTCTTGTGACGGTCGCCGGCATTGCGGTGCAGGACGCCCTTTGCCACGATGCGGTCGATGACGCGCTGCGACTCGCGCAGCGCCTTCGCGGCGTTGTCCTTGTTGCCGGCGGCGACGGCCTTCTTCACGTTCTTCATCGCCGTGCGCACTTCGGTGCGCAGGCTCATGTTGTGCACGCGGCGCTCGACCGCCTGCTTGGCCCGCTTCCGGGCGGATTTGATGTTTGCCATTTATAAAATTTTAGCATGAACCTCCTGCGGATCCTGGCGACGGTCAGCAGCCTGACGATGGTGAGCCGGGTCTTGGGCTACGTGCGCGACTTCTTCATCGCGCGGGTGTTCGGCGCAGGTCTGGCCACCGACGCGTTTTTCGTCGCCTTCAAGATTCCCAACCTGCTGCGGCGCCTCTTCGCGGAGGGGGCGTTCTCGCAGGCGTTCGTGCCGATCCTGGCCGAGTACAAGAACCGCACCTCCCCCGAGGAGACGAAGTCGCTGATCGACTCGATCACCACGGTCCTGTTCCTTGCCCTGGTGCTCGCCGCGGCGCTCGGCATGGCAGCGGCGCCGCTCATCGTCTACCTGACCGCGCCGGGGTTCGCCGCGGAGCCGGAGAAATTCTCGCTGACCGTGGGGATGCTCCGGATCACCTTTCCGTACATCGTGTTCATCTCGCTGGTGGCGCTCGCCGCCGGCGTCCTCAACACCTGGAACCGTTTCTCGGTGCCGGCGATCACCCCGGCGCTTCTCAACGTCGCCTTCATCGTCGGCGCCGCGTTCCTGGCGGAGTATTTCGATCCGCCGGTGATGGTGCTCGCCTGGGCGGTGTTTGCGGGAGGACTCCTGCAGCTCGCTTTCCAGATCCCTTTTCTGATGAAGATGAAGCTGCTGCCGCGCTGGCGGCTGGATTTTTCGCATCCCGGGCTGCGGCGCGTCCTGCTGCTGATGGCGCCGGCGGCGTTCGGGGTCTCGGTGAGCCAGGTTTCGCTGCTGCTGAACCAGATCTTCGCGTCCTTTCTGCCCACCGGCAGCGTGTCGTGGCTCTACTACGCCGACCGGCTGATGGAGCTGCCGGCGGGGGTGCTCGGCGTCGCGGTCGGCACGATCCTTCTCCCCAGCCTGTCGAAGTACCACGCCGCGGCCAACACCACGGAGTACAGCAAGCTCCTCGACTGGGGCCTGCGCATCACCGTGCTGCTCGCCGTGCCAAGCGCCGTAGCGCTCGCCGTGCTCGCGCTGCCGCTCATCGCGATGCTGTTCCACTACGGCCGCTTCAGCGCCGAGGATGCGTGGATGACGCGCCAGGCGCTCGTCGCCTATAGCCTCGGTTTGGTGGGGATGATCCTCGTCAAGATCCTCGCGCCGGGCTTTTATGCAAGACAGAACGTGGCGACTCCGGTAAAGATAGGCATCCTCACGCTGGTCGCCACGCAGCTCATGAACCTGTTTCTGGTCGGTCCCCTGCGCCACGCCGGCCTCGCGCTCGCCATCGGCCTCGGAGCGTGCCTTAACGCATTGCTTTTGTACTTCATGTTGAAGAGAGCAAGAATCTACCTGCCGCAGCCCGGCTGGCCGGTCTTCATTCTCAAGATCCTCGCCTCGGTGGCATTCATGGCGATCGTGCTCTTCACGACGATGGGCGAGGCCCGGTGGTGGCTCCAGGCGGGCTGGCAGCTCAAAGTGCCCGCGATCCTCGGCCTGGTGCTCCTCGGCACCGCCGCCTATGCCGGGTGCCTCCTCGCTTTCGGCTTCCGGCCGCGCGATTTCTCGCGGCGCGCGGCGGAGTGATGGGCGTCGCGCTCGAGGCCTTCGCCGCGCTCATCGCCCGCGACGACGCGCGCATCGACCTCGCGCGGGCGTGCCTGATGATCGCCGAGGACGCCTACCCCGGGCTCGACGTCGACCGCTATATGGGCGAGATCGAGCGCATGGCAATCCGCCTGCGCGGGCGCCTGCCGAAGACCGGCGGCGCCGAGGAGCGCGTGGTCGCGCTCAACCAGTTCCTCTACGAGGACCTCGGCTACTGGGGGAACACCGACGACTACTACGATCCGCGCAACAGCTACCTGAACGAGGTCATCGAGCGGAAAACCGGCATTCCGATCACGATGTCCATTCTCTACATGGAGCTCGGCCGGCGCATCGGCCTGCCGCTCGAAGGCGTGTCGTTCCCCGGGCACTTTCTCGTGCGCCTGCGCCTGCGGGGCGGGACGCTGGTGCTCGACCCGTTCGCGGGCGGCGCGCCGCAGTCGGAAGACGAGCTGCGCAGCCGCGTCAAGCGCGTGATCCCCGACGGCGTCGCCGACGACCTGCCAGCCGCAGAGCTGCCGCTCGACCAGTTCCTCGAGCCGGCGACCAACCGGCAGATCCTCTCGCGCCTGCTGCGCAACCTGAAAGGGATCTATCGCAAGAGCGACACGCCCGAGCGCATGCTCGACGTGCTGAACCGCATGCTGCTCGTCACGCCCGACGCGAGCGCCGAGCTGCGCGACCGCGGCTACGTGTACCAGCGCCTGGAGTGCTACCGGGCGGCGCTCAAGGACCTCACCGACTACGCCGAGCGCGAGCCCGACGCGCCCGACCTGGACGAGGTGCGCGGCAAGCTGTTCGAGCTGTCCGCGCTTTGCGCTCGGCTGAACTGAGCTTTTTCCTGGATCCTGCGATGTAACTGCGGCTTGTAGCCCAAGGCGAAGAACACTTCGGCGGCGAGGAAGATCGGCGCGACGAAGATCTGGAACAGGTTGTCCGCGAGCGCCGGCTTGCGGCCTTCGAAGACATGGCCGACGAGCTGCAGGATCCAGCCGCCCACAAAAAGCAGCGCGAACCAGATCCAGCCTTGTGCAATACCGAGCTGCGCTATCTGGTGGCCGAGCCAGACCAGCGCTCCTGTCACCGCGAGCATGGCCAGAGCGAGTGCAACGTCGAGGAAGAAGTAGTAGAGCACCACGACGGCGGCGAACAGCATTGCCGCGGTAATGGTCACGCCGCCGGCATCGATGCGGATCCAGGCGAGCGGGATGAAGAGCGACAGGATGATCGCCGGCACGCCGATAAAGTGCGTGGCCTTGTTGCGTGCGTCCTGATGGTAGGCCGCATAGATACTCATCTGCTCTTCGATATTTTTCATAAAGACACTATAATTCAGCGTGTTAACCGAGTCCATGGTCGTTACGCACGGCTCTTTGCAGCGCGCCCGGGGCCGGTGTGCGCTGACGATCGGCAACTTCGACGGCGTGCACCGGGGTCACCGCGCGCTCATCGACCGGGTGACCGCCAGGGCGCGCGAAGCGAAGCTCACCTCCTGCATCCTGACCTTTGAGCCGCACCCCAGAGAATTCTTCGCCGCCGACGCGGCGCCGGCGCGCCTTACCCGGTTGCGCGACAAGCTCGAGCTCATGGCGCAGGCGGGCGTCGACCGCGTCCACGTGGCGCGCTTCGACGCGAAATTCGCCGCGCTGCCCGCGGAGCGCTTCATCGAGGAGGTCCTGGTGCGCGGCCTGGCGGTGCAATGGCTGCTGGTGGGGCGCGACTTCCGCTTCGGCGCCCGTCGCGCCGGGAGCTTTGCCACGCTGCAGAACCAGGGCTTTGCCCTCGAGACGATGCCCGACGTCCTGTTCGACGGCAAGCGCGTATCGAGCTCCGCGGTGCGCGCAGCGCTCGCGGCCGGCAACCTCGCCGAGGGCGAGCGCCTGCTCGGGCACCCGTACACCATCAGCGGCCGCGTCGCGCACGGCGCCAAGCTCGGCAAGAACCTCGGCTTTCCGACGGCGAACATCGTGCTGCGGCGGCCGCCGCCGATCGCAGGGATCTTCGTGGTCGAGGTCGATCGCTATGGGCGCGGCGTGGCGAGCGTCGGCCGGCGCCCGACGGTGAACCCGGTGGCGATTCCGCTGCTCGAGGTGCACCTATTCGACCATCACGGCGATTTCTACGGCGAGCACCTGCGCGTGCGCTTCCTGAAGAAGCTGCGCGACGAGGAGAAGTACGACGGCTTGCCGGCGTTGCAGGCCGCGATTGCCCGTGACGCCCGCCAGGCAAAGGAATACTTCCTCGAACATGGCTGATTACAAGGACACGCTGAATCTTCCGGAAACGCCGTTTCCGATGCGCGGCGACCTCGCCAAGCGAGAGCCCGTGTGGGTCAAGGAGTGGCACGACAAGGGCGTGTACCGGCGCCTGCGGGCGCTCGCCAAGGGGCGGCCGCGCTTCGTGCTGCACGACGGCCCGCCGTACGCGAGCGGAAACATCCACATCGGCACGGCGCTGAACAAGATCCTGAAGGATATGGTGGTCAAGTCGAAGACCATGGCCGGGTTCGACGCGCCCTACGTCCCGGGCTGGGACTGCCACGGCATGCCGATCGAGGTGCAGATCGAGAAGAAGCACGGCAAGAACCTGCCCGCCGCGGAGACGCAGCGCCTCTGCCGCGCCTTCGCCACCGAGCAGATCGCCAGCCAGAAGAAGGATTTCCAGCGCCTGGGGGTGCTCGGCGACTGGGACAACCCTTACCTGACCATGGCCTACGGCAACGAGGCCGACGAGATCCGCGTCCTCGGCAAGCTGCTGGAGAAGGGCTACGTCTATCGGGGGCTCAAGCCGGTGAACTGGTGCTTCGACTGCGGCTCCGCGCTCGCCGAGGCCGAGGTCGAATACGAAGACCGCAAGGACCCGGCGATCGACGTGGGTTTTGCTTTCGCGGAACCGGAGAAGATCGCCAAGGCGTTTGGCGCCAAGGTAACCAGACCCGGCTTCGCCGTAATTTGGACCACGACTCCGTGGACGCTGCCGGGCAACCAGGCTCTCAACGTTCATCCGGAATTGAGCTACGACCTGATCGACACGGAGAAGGGCCTGCTCATCCTGGCCACCGAGCTGAAAGAGGCCTGCCTCAAGCGCTACGGGCTTTCCGGAAGGACTTTGGCGAGCTGCAAGGGCGCGGCGCTCGAGAAAATCCGCTTCAAGCATCCGTTCTACGACCGCGAGTCGCCGGTCTATCTCGGCGAGTACGTCACGCTTGATAGCGGCACCGGCATCGTGCATTCAGCCCCGGCCTACGGCGTGGAGGACTTCGAGTCGTGCCGCCGCTACGGCATGAAGGACGAGGAGATCCTCACCCCGGTCCTGGGCGACGGCAAGTTCGCCGCGTCGCTGCCGCTGTTCGGCGGGCTGTCGATCTGGGACGCGAACGCGAAGATCGTCAAGGCGCTCGAGGAAAAAGGCGCGTTGCTCGCTGTGGACTGGAAGCACACCCACAGCTACATGCACTGCTGGCGCCACAAGACGCCGGTGATCCTGCGCGCCACCACGCAGTGGTTCGCGTCAATGGACAGGAAAGTCGGCGAAGAGTCGCTGCGCAAGACTGCGCTGCGCGGCGTCGAGAACACGCAGTTCTTCCCGTCCTGGGGGCAAGCGCGCCTGCAGGGCATGATCGAGCACCGCCCGGACTGGACGCTGTCGCGCCAGCGCCAGTGGGGCGTGCCGATGCCCTTTTTCCTGCACCGCGAGACCGGCGCCCTGCATCCGCGTACGCCCGAGTTGCTGGAGGAAGTTGCGCGTCGGGTGGAGAAGGGCGGTATCGAGGCGTGGCAGGGAGTGACCGCGCAGGAGCTTCTGGGAAACGAGGCGTCGAGCTACGAGAAAAGCCGGGACACGCTCGACGTCTGGTTCGACTCGGGCAGCACGCACTTCACCGTGCTGCGGCGCTCGCACCAGGAGGATTCGAGCTACCCCGCCGACATGTACCTGGAGGGTTCCGATCAGCATCGCGGCTGGTTCCACAGCTCGCTGCTCATCTCCTGCATGCTCAACGGCGTGCCGCCGTACCGCGAGCTGCTGACCTACGGCTTCGTCATCGACATGGAGGGCCGCAAGATGTCCAAGTCGAGCGGCACAGGAATGTCGCCGCAGGAGATTACGGGCAAATTCGGCGCCGAGATCCTGCGCCTGTGGGTCGCGAGCGGCGACTACTCGAGCGAGCGGAATATCTCCAACGAGATCCTGATGCGCGTCGTGGAGAGCTACCGCCGCATGCGCAACACGCTGCGCTTCCTGCTGGCGAATACCTCGGATTTCGATCCAGCAAAGCACGCGGTCGCTGTTGCGCAGATGGTGGAGATCGACCGCTACGCCCTCGCCATGACCGCGGCGATGCAGGAGCAGGTGAGCGCCGACTACGCTCGCTACCAGTTCCACCTGGTGTCGCAGAAGCTGCAGGCGTTCTGCTCGGAGGACCTGGGCGCTTTCTACCTCGACGTGCTCAAGGACCGCCTCTATACCTGCGGCGCAGACTCCGCGCCGCGGCGCTCGGCCCAGACCGCGCTCTGGCACATCACGCACAGCCTGGTGCGCCTGATGGCGCCGATCCTGTCCTTCACGGCCGAGGAGCTGTGGCAGCTGTTCGCCGGCAAGAAGGACGACAGCGTTTTCTTCCACACCTGGCAAGAGATCCCGCTTGCGCCCGACGCTGCTGCGCTGCTCGCCAAGTGGGCGCGCCTGCGCGAGTTGCGCAACCCGGTCAGAAAACAGATCGAGGACCTGCGGGCCGCGGGCAAGGTCGGCTCGTCCCTGCAGGCCGAAGTCGACCTGATGGCGCCGCCCTCCGACTACGACCTGCTAGGGAGCCTCGCGGGTGAGCTCAAGTTCCTGATGATGACTTCCGCCGCGCGCGTGGCGCGCGGCGACGCGCTCGCTGCCAACGTGGTGCCGAGCGTCAACCCCAAATGCGAGCGCTGCTGGCACTACACCGCGGACGTGAACGGCGAGGGCCTGTGCGCCCGCTGCCAAACCAACCTGCGCGGTCCGGGCGAGAAGCGCAAGTATGTCTAGCGCTTGGCGCTGGTTCGCGCTGGCCGGCGCGATCGTCGTCGCTGACCAGCTCGCGAAATGGGCGGTGCTCGGCTATTTCGCCGATCGCGCGCCGCGAGAGGCAATCACCGGTTTCTTCAACCTGGTGCTGGTGTGCAACAAGGGCGCGGCATTCAGCTTTCTGGCCGACGCCCCGGGGTGGCAGACGCCGCTGTTCATCGTGTTCGCGCTCGCCGCGGCGGTGCTTTGCGGCACGCTGATCGTGCGCAACCCGGGAAAGAGGCTGTTCTGCGCGGCCCTCGGCCTGATCATCGGCGGCGCCCTGGGAAACGTGATCGACCGGGCGCGTTTCGGCTGCGTAGTCGACTATCTCGACTTCTACATCCTCGAGCGCTGGCCGCACTGGCCGGCGTTCAACGTCGCGGATTCGGCGATTACCGTCGGCGCGGTGCTCCTGATCCTCGACGGGTTCGTGCATCATGAAAAGCGAGCTGGCGCTCCTTCTTAAGGCGCTCGCCTTCGCCGCGCACAAGCACCGCGACCAGCGCCGCAAGGATCACGAAGCATCGCCCTACATCAACCATCCGATCGCGCTGGCGGACGTGCTGGTGAACGAAGGGGGCGTGAGCGACGTGGAAGTGCTGTGCGCGGCGCTGCTCCACGACACGGTGGAGGATACGGCGACCACGCCCGAGGAGCTGGTCGACACCTTCGGCGCGCGCGTGGCGCGCATCGTCGCCGAGGTCACCGATGACAAGGCGCTCAACAAGGCTGACCGCAAGCGCCTGCAGGTAGAGAACGCCGCGCACCTGTCGCCGGAAGCGAAGCTGGTCAAGCTCGCCGACAAGATCTGCAACCTGCGCGACGTCGCCGAGCGGCCGCCGGCGGGGTGGGACCTGGCGCGCCGCCGCGAGTATTTCGACTGGGCGAAGCGCGTGGTCGATGGTCTCCGCGGCAGCCACCCACGCCTGGAAGCGGCATTCGACGTCGCGTACGGCATGAGAAAATAGGCCGATGGAAGTCCTGCTGGCGAATCCCAGGGGTTTTTGCGCGGGCGTCGAGCGCGCGATCGAGACCGTTCAGCGCGCGCTCGAGCTGCACGGCGCGCCGATCTACGTGCGCCACGAGATCGTGCACAACAAGTACGTGGTCGACGACCTGCGCGCCAAGGGCGCGGTGTTCGTCGAGGAGCTGGACGAGGTCCCGCCCGGCGGCACGGTGATCTTCAGCGCGCACGGCGTGTCGCAGCAGGTGCGCGCCGATGCCGAGCGTCGTGGGCTCAAGGTGTTCGACGCCACCTGCCCGCTGGTCACCAAGGTGCACGTCGAGGTGGCGCGCATGCTGAAGGCCGGCTACCAGATCGTGATGATCGGCCATCGCGGCCATCCCGAGACCGAGGGTACGATGGGCCAGGCGGTGCGCGGGATGTACCTGGTGGAAACCGTGGCGGACGTGGCGGGCCTGCAGGTCGGCACGCCCGACAAGCTCGCCTACGTCACCCAGACCACGCTGTCGATCGACGACGCAAAGGCGATCGTCGCCGCGCTGAAAGCGCGCTTCCCGGCGATCCGCGGCCCGAAGAAGGACGACATTTGCTACGCCACGCAGAACCGGCAGGACGCGGTCAAGCTGATGGCGCCGCAGTGCGACGTGGTGATCGTGGTGGGCTCGCCGAACAGCTCGAACTCGAACCGGCTGCGCGAGGTGGCGCAGCACATGGGCGCGCAGGCCTACATGGTGGACCGCGCCGCCGACCTGCGCCCGGAATGGATCGCGGGCAAGCGCCGCGTCGGCGTGACCGCCGGCGCGTCGGCGCCGCAGGTGCTGATCGACGAGCTGCTCGCGCGGCTGAAGGCGCTCGGGGCGGAGAACGTGCGGGTGCTTCCGGGAATCACCGAGCGCGTGGTGTTCACCCTGCCGCGCGAGCTCGTCCGCGCCGCGCGCTAGGGCTTGGTCGCTTCCAGCGCGCCGTAGCGCAGCTCGATCAGCATCTCGCTGTTCACCGCGATGCCGGCCTTGCGCGCGGGAAGGAAGCGAGCCTGCTTGAAAGGCAACAGCACGTGCGGGCCGAAGCTGCTGGCGGGCTCGGCTTTCAGGACGAGC